>Ga0209566_100077_pt1 | contig 160414 bp, 141 predicted proteins | sample Araplavi_mTSA_r2_2_FD_184287 | JGI IMG/M metagenome (GOLD analysis project Ga0209566, IMG submission 184287) | Arabidopsis root microbial communities from North Carolina, USA - plate scrape CL_Cvi_mTSA_r2 (SPAdes) (version 2) | ecosystem: Host-associated > Plants > Roots > Endosphere | place... | reverse complement strand
CCGCCAGCGTTCGTCCTGAGCCAGGATCAAACTCTCCGTTAAAGTTAAGTTTGAACTGCTCATATCTTTTGACGAGGTATTGCTACCTCATTCACAAACGTTGCTCGTTGTTCAGTTTTCAAAGAACAATCTTCATTTCTTGCTGCTCCGACATTTTTCAACATCTTTCGCAACAGGAACTTTATCTTATCACAGGAGCTAATTTGTTGTCAACACTTTTTTTAAAATCTTTTTTTAGAAGATTCGTTTGAAGCGTTGAAGCTCTACTGCGCCGCCGCATCTCGCGACTGGATTTATAATATATCATGGCCTGTCCCATCTTGACAACAGGAAATATCAACCATGATCATTCTGCTTAATGCAGTCTCTCTCATAGTTGATACTCCAGCTTCCTTTGGACTATCCGTTGATCCACGGAATGCTTCTCGAGTTCACGTTAGAACGCTTCTGCGCCGTTTTCTTTTTTCCCGTGCTCTTCTTTTTTGTCGTCCGGGAAGGCGACCCTTTAATCCTCGCCTGTTGTTCCTTTTTTGTACCTACACTGGATACATGCCCTTCTTTGTCCGTTGTGGATGCCGATTCTCTGTTGAACTCCACTTCATGTTCTTCACGTTTGCCATGACCACCCGCTCCGATTGAAGCGTTACTCCCCAAAGACGAATTGGCGAATCCCGGAATGGATCCGTATAAGTTTGGATTGTAGAAGTGCATACCGTCCGAACCATACCCTGTTGGCTGCTCATAAGAATCGTTTCCTTGTGTACCTGCTGGGGCATACATATTAGCTGCATTCATTAATGACTGATTCGCATATGGATGCTTGCCATGCTCTTCTCCACAACCACAAGCATACACAAATGGTTGAGCAATCGGCCCCCATACTGCTGTTGGTACTGCAGCCGGAATTGCAGAAGGAATATATCCCGGAACCGTCGATACTGCACCACCATACACAGGAGGATATGGCGGATAAATAGCAGTTGGTACAGGCGGAAAGCCAGGATTGCAGAAGACTGGTGTCGGTGGGCAGTAACACTCATAAGGAGAAAACGGTTGATTCGACTCTGTGATCGGCGATACATTCGGCTGTATATTCGATTGTACGTAAGGCTCGATATTCGGTTGACTGTTTGGTTGTACATTTGGATAGATGTTCGGTTGGATGTTCGGTTGTACGTAAGGTTCGATATTCGGTTGTACGTAAGGTTCGATATTCGGTTGGATGTTCGGTTGTACATTTGGATAAATGTTCGCTTGGATGTCCGATTGTACGTAAGGTTCAATATTCGGTTGGATGTTCGGTTGTACATTTGGATAAATGTTCGGTTGGATGTCCGATTGTACGTAAGGTTCGATATTCGGTTGGATGTTCGGTTGTACATTTGGATAAATGTTCGGTTGGATGTCCGATTGTACGTAAGGTTCGATATTCGGTTGGATGTTGGTAGGGTACCAATTACTAGCTATATGATTACAACCACAAGGCTCATACTGTACAGGGGACATATATTGCGGCATAACTGGGACAGGAATTTCGTAGCTTGGCGGGAATGATGGAACTGGGGCGGCATAAGGTTGTTGCATGTTTGGCTGGTTTAGAAAAGATTGATTCCCCATAGATGGGTCAAAGTTTGACGGGTAGTTCATAGGCTGATTGTGCCCTACCCATGGATGCGCATGTTGGGTACTTCCATAGTCCACCTTTTCCATTTCATATACAAATTCAGTTGCATGGTGTGGTTTCTTGACCTCTTTCTTGGGCTGTACAATCTCTTGGATAGGTTTTAGCTCATTCACTTGCTTGTTCTCTTCGTTCGGTTGAGGAACTTTGGTTTGCGGCATAACTTCTTTTTTCGGCTCTACAATTTCTACTTTTGGCTTCGTGATTTCAACCTTTGGCTTTTCCACTTCTTCCTTCGGCTTCACGACCTCTTCCTTCGGTTTCGTTACTTCTTCCTTCGGCTTCACGACCTCTTCTTTCGGTTTCGTTACTTCTTCTTTCGGCTTCACGACCTCTTCTTTCGGTTTCGTTACTTCAGACTTGGGCTTCGTCATTTCTTCCTTAGAGGATGGCGGCTTATTAACATTAGGGGCCGGAACATTGCCATCTGACTGCATTTTAGGGATGTTTACAACTTGACCGATCACCAGCACATTCGGATTTTTGAGCTGCGGATTCGCATCGATTAAAGTTTGAAGAGGTATTCCCCACGCTTTAGACAATTTCCATAGGGTGTCCCCTTCCTTTACAACGTGCTTGTGAACGATCTCATGTCCACTTGAGGGAACCGGAGTCGACGGGACTTTAATTTTCATGCCAACATCCAGTTCGTTCGGGTTAGCAAGCTGACTGTTCATAGCAATAAGTTCTTCTAAAGTAATTCCGTATTTTTTCGCCAGCGCATATAGCGTGTCGCCTTTCTTGACAATGTGTATTTTCACTTCATGCAACCTCCCACACGTTCGTCATCCTACTCTTACCGGACATAAGCCCGAAATCACCTACTTTATCCTATGCAGCAAATAGGCGTTTGACATCCATGTCTGCAATAAAATCAAAAAAATCCTCCCTTGCTAGGGAGGACAACGATCCGGAATACACGCATAGCACTACAAACTACTATATCATTACTGCTTGCAGCGCCGTGATTTGTCTTTATCTCGTTCTTACGACTTACATCAAGCCATACTTAAACCAAGAACGCCCTAATTTATTTGTTCCCTCAGCCATTTGAATCCGCTAATGAAAACTCATACGAATAGCTCGGATAAGAACCAAGAATACGAACTTGGCAGCCGATCGCTTCAATTTCTTCGATGGCAGCAGGGAGCAGAACGGTATCTAACGCCATTTCTACATCAATGTAAAAGTAATAACTGCCTAATTTCCTCTTGGTTGGACGGGACTCAATGCGAGATAAATTAATTCGTCTCCAAGCAAATGCAGACAAAACCTGATGAAGCGCCCCCGGGAAATCCTCAGGCAAGGTAACCAAAATGGTCGTCTTATGTGCAGTTGAAGGAGGTAATTCTAGTGGCTTCCTCCCAATGAGCACAAATCGAGTAAAGTTGTTATTATGATCCGTCACTGTTGGCGCCAATATATCCAACCCATGCGTATGCGCACCTACAGTCGTTCCAATAGCTGCCCAGCCGCGACCTGGATTCTGCTTCACAATATTGATTGCCTCAGCTGTACTGCTCACATGTTCGAGTTCCGCATGCGGCAAATACTTGCGAATGTACTGCATGCACTGTGCCATCGCTACAGGATGTGACATTACTTTTTGAATACTGCCCCAATCTCCCTGCAGTTCCTCACGGCGTCCAATCAAATTCTGAATAGACGGAAAAACCCATTCCGCTTGAAACGGCAAATCCACCTCATGAACAATCCAGTCCATATGTAGGTTGACCGAGCCTTCAATTGTATTCTCAATGGGGATGACACTATATTCTGAATCGCCACGCGCAGTCGAAAGAAACACATCCGAAATCAGCTTATAGTGTACAAATTGATGATCATGTCCTGCTAAATGCAATGCCGCTTCATGCGAAACGGAGCCTTCCGGCAATAATGCAATTCGTGCCATGTACGCTAACTCCTTCGTAGACTATTCAAGCATGCGCGCAGATAAGATTGATTCCATATCGCCCCATGTACCAATACATACTGCACCTTCATGACTCGGCTCCAATTCCTTCACAACAGCATCGATTCGATGCTCACTAAAAGTATCTCGCATAAACGAAATGAGTTCTTGGCTGTCACTGCGCTTGTCAATAAACGCAAGCAGAGTCGGGCCCGCGCCGCTGAGCGCGACACCAAGAGCACCATGCTGCACAGCATGCTCCAAAATATGAGTCATACCTGGAATCATCGGAGCACGGTATGGTTGGTGGAGACAATCCTTCATCGCTTCAGACAAGATGTCGTACCTCCCACTGCTCAACGCAGCTACAAGAAGTGAAGACCGACTGATATTAAATACGGCTTTGGCCATGTCTACTTGGCTCGGCAGCACACCTCGAGCTTGCTTTGTTTCAAGCTGGAACTGAGGGATAGCGACCACAGTGGATAGGTATCTATCCGGCTCAACACGAGCATAAGTCGTATGTTCTCCATCCCATGCAGCTGCTACAATCCCGCCTATGAGGGAGGCTCCAACATTGTCAGGATGGCGTTCAATAGCCGTCGCCATGTCGTAGAGACGACCCGCATCGAGCGGTTCACCGATCAGCTGATTCGCCGCTACCAAACCGCCAATAATAGCTGAGGCACTGCTTCCGAGTCCTCTTGTCAACGGGATTTCACTATATACTTCCATTTCAATCGGGCGACGATCAATTCCCGCTTCATCAAATACTTTTTGTGCAATTCGATAGATAAGATTGCTCTCATCCGTCGGTACCCCCTCAAGATCAGAGCCGTGCAATCGAATGATAGCTTGATCCGCTGGTTTCATCGAAACCCACAGATGAAGTTGAAGCGCCATGCCCAATGTATCGAATCCTGGCCCTAAATTCGCGGTGCTCGCCGGTACACGCACGAGCACCCCTTCTTCCCGCCACATTATTGTTCACGCTCCAGCTTCGCAATTGCTTCCATAACAGCTTCTTCTGTATCCTGAACGACGAGCGGTTCCTTCGCTACTGTCTTAATTGCGATATTCGGATCCTTCAGACCGTGTCCAGTAAGCACGCTCACCACAGTCTCTCCGCCCTTGAAGTATCCTTCCTTATGAAGCTTCAGCACACCAGCAAGCGAAGCAGCAGAGCCCGGCTCAGCAAATACCCCTTCCCTCGCAGCCATTAATTGATAAGCTTCAAGGATTTGTTCGTCAGTTACGTAATTAATTTGGCCAGCCGATTGTTCAGCAGCTTCTACTGCCGTCTTCCAACTTGCCGGATTACCGATTCGGATAGCAGTAGCCACCGTCTCCGGCTCCGCAATCGGTTCACCCTTTACAATCGCCATTGCACCTTCTGCTTCAAACCCTACCATTCTCGGCAGGGAGTCTGTCTTGCCGGCAGCATGATATTCCTTGAACCCTTTCCAATAAGCCGAAATATTGCCAGCGTTGCCAACCGGAATTGCAAGCACATCGGGCGCTTTCCCCAATTGATCACACACTTCGAAAGCCGCCGTCTTCTGACCCTCGATTCGATATGGATTTACCGAATTCACGAGTGTAATCGGGTGCTTGGCCGTAATCTCTCTCACGATCTCCAAAGCACGGTCGAAGTTGCCCTGAATCGCAATAATTTTGGCACCATAGATCATTGCTTGAGCGAGCTTGCCGAGCGCAATATTATTGTTCGGTATGAGAACGATACAATTCAAGCCAGCACGAGCTGCATAAGCTGCAGCCGCAGCAGATGTATTGCCTGTAGAAGCACACATGATTGTGCGGCTCCCCTCCTCTACCGCCTTCGCTACTGCCATAACCATGCCGCGATCCTTGAACGATCCAGTAGGGTTCAATCCCTCATATTTGAAATACAAATTCAATCCAAGCTCTTCGGATAGACGATCCGCGCGAATGAGCGGTGTATTCCCCTCATGCAGTGTCAGCTTTGGCGTATTGTCGTTGATAGGCAAATATGATTTGTATGTTTCTAGTAGTCCCATGTATCTCATCGAAATAACCCCTTTTCTGCTGCCTGATTGGTGGATTAGCCTTCTACCCGATATGCACTCTTGATGGATTTAATAACATCCAAGTTTTCAAAATGCTTAAACACTTTCTTCATGTTCGCTTGGCTGGCTTGATGTGTGATAATGATAATTTCAGCATCTGGATGATGCGAATTCGGCTGTTGGACGACGGAATCGAGGCTCACATCGTACTCCGCGAATACTTGCGTAATCTGTGCCAATACCCCCGCCTTATCTTCCACATGAAGAAGAATAAAGTTCTTATATGAAATTTGATCATCTGTTTTCAATTTCTTTTCCTTATATGGAGTCAGCGCCCGCAATCCGTTCACGCCGAGCTTCATATTTTTGATGACAGCCGCCAAGTCTGCGACAACAGAAGTGGCTGTAGGCATCTCACCAGCACCAGGGCCATAGAACATCGTCTCGCCAACGGCTTCGCCATACACATATACAGCGTTGAAGACGCCATTGACCGAAGCAAGCGGATGAGCATTGCTGACCATCGTAGGCTGCACAACAACACTAATCTGATCATCCTGACGTTCTGCGATACCGAGCAGCTTCATCTCATAACCGAGACGCTTCGCAAACATAATGTCTTCTTTTTTGATTTGTGAAATTCCGCGAACTTCAACATCCTCCAACGCCACGTCCGCGTGGAAGCCAAGTGTTGCTAAGATGGCCATCTTGCGTGCAGCATCAAGCCCTTCTACATCCGAAGTAGGGTCAGCTTCTGCATATCCAAGCTGCTGCGCTTCCCTCAGCACTTCCTCATAGCCCGCGCCTTCCTTGCTCATCTTCGTCAAAATGAAGTTCGTCGTTCCGTTCACAATCCCCATAATCTTCTTAATCCGGTCAGATGAGAAGCTCTCCATCAAGGTGCGGATAATCGGAATGCCTCCAGCTACACTTGCCTCGTACAATACATCGCAATGATTCGCTTTCGCTTTGGCCATAATTTCACGCCCATGCAGCGCCATTAAGTCTTTGTTCGCCGTAACCACATGTTTGCCGCGCTCCAGCGCATCCATGATATATTGCTTCGTTGGCTCAAGACCACCCATGACTTCAATCACAATATCAATATCCGGGTTGTTAATAATATCTTCTGCATGTTCTGTTAGCTTATGTTCAGGAATGCTAATGCTGCGCTCCTTATGAATGTCATTCACGAGTACCTTCTCAATTACAATCGGCGAGCCCACTTGGCTGGACAAATCCTCTTGATGCCCCTCCACAATACGTACAACACCAGTTCCTACCGTCCCCAATCCTAGCAATCCAACTTTAATCGGCTTCATAAATCAGTTCCTCCCCTTCTCCCAGCAGCTGTCTGTATCTAATGTAGTTATAGAGTAATACCGATGTAATTAAGCAAGTACACTTACCCTTGTCCGATGATCGTCACACGCTTTACCCCAGGGATATCCCGAAGCGCATCCAGCATATTGCCGAATGGCTCTGCGATAAGTGACGTTTCAACCGAGATTACAACATTCGCAATTCCTTGCAGGGGTATCGTCTGATTGATTGTCAATACGTTTCCCTCATAGGAAGCGACAGAACCAAGCACTTTAGATAAAATGCCTGAACGGTGATCCAAATCCATTGAGATCGTTACAATCCGTTCGCGCTCCAATTGATTGAGCGGAAAGATACCGTCTTTATATTTGTAAAAAGCACTGCGGCTCAAATCAACTCGTTCTGCAGCTTCATGAACCGTCTTTACTTCACCTGTCGCGAGCAATTGCTTCGCTCTTACCGTCTTCACTACCGCCTCTGGCAATATGTCTTCTCTCACCAAGTAATATCGCTCTGCCATGATTGAGTCCTCCGTATAAAGACTTTTGTTTATTTATAGAGGACATTATAGCGGATATGTGCGCAAGTTGGCAATAGGCCAATCTATAAATATTTTCTCTAATCCATTTTACAGGCATAAAAAGTTTAATCTATTATACACGATTATCCCTATCGTCTTCCTTGTTTTTATTTAAAAATAATGAAAACCGTTCTGACGAAAAAAAACGAAACCTTCTCTTCCCTTCACAGTAACAGTATAAAATGATTAAATTTGAAACTGCTTCATTCTTCCATAGAGGAGGTAAAGTTATTCATGATGCACACACTGCTTGGTACTACTCAAATACAGGTGTCAAAGCTCGGCCTAGGATGCGCTCCACTATCTGTAGCCGGCAGACCTGACCGAGGGCAAGCGATCGCGACCATCCAGGCTGCCTTCGAAAGCGGAATCACGTTATTTGACACTGCCGATACGTACTGCCTTGATGATCACGATCTCGGCCACAATGAACAATTGCTGCAAGAAGCACTATCTGCCTACTCCACTGAAGAGTACCTAATTATTACAAAGGGGGGTCTAGCTCGTCCGAACGGGGCCTGGATATGCGACGGCCGACCCGATTCTCTTCGCTCTGCATGCGAGCTCAGCTTACATACTCTAAAGCGGGAATGCCATCCTCTATATATTTTGCATGCTCCCGATCCTTCTGTTCCTATTGAAGAATCTGTAGGAGCGTTAAGCCGACTTCAGGAAGAAGGCAAAATTCTTCATATAGGTTTATCTAATGTTACTGTGAGCGAGTGTCAGCGTGTCCAGCAAATCGCACCCATCACTTGTATTCAGAACCGTCTCCATCTTCATGACAGACACTCGAATGACGTGCTTCGATACTGTGATGAGCATAGGATCAGCTTCATTGCGTATAGCCCATTCGGTGGGCCGAGCAATTCCATCCATTTGCAGAACCATCCTGTATTGTCAGAACTGGCACAGAAGTATTCGGCAAGCCCTTATCAGATTGTGATTGCGTGGCTGCTTGCACTATCCCCTAATCTTATTCCCATACCGGCAGCCACCAAGCCTTCCTCTATTCAAGACAGTGTACGCGGAATGGATATTCTGCTGGATGAAGCTGACCTGCTTCGTCTTACGAATATTGATCAGGCCAATACTCCCACTTGATCGAAGCGCCACTTCCATTGACTCAATAAACAAAAAAAAGAACGCCCGACCCAAAAAGGGTCAGGCGTTCTAATCATTTTCTTATGAACTTCAATAGTAGCTGCTGCCTTCTACGAACTCAAATTCAAAATCAGCAATGCGGACAATCGTCCCATCAACTGCACCACGCTTGCGCAGCGCTTCATCAATTCCCATGTGGCGCAGTGTCCGCGCAAAGCGCAAGATCGCATCATGAGAGTTCATTTGCATGCGCTTCAGCATATTCTCAACGGCTTCGCTCTCGACCACGAACGTATCGTTCTCGCGGCGAATTGTAAATTCTGAATCATGTCTTGTCTTCTCGAAGCGATAGATTTTACGCTCATCAACCTCTGCCACCTCTTCGACTTCAGGAGCATCAGGCAACTGCTCAAGCAACTCCATCGCTCGATAGAGCAGCTCTTGAATACCTTGCCGTGTCAGCGAGGAGATTGGCATAATCTCAATATCGCTTCCCGTCATCTCGCGAACCTTCTCACGGAATACCGCCAAATTCTCTTCTGCCTCAGGCATATCCATCTTATTAGCAGCGATAATTTGCGGCCGCTCGGACAACTTCTCATTGTATAACTTCAATTCCTCGTTAATCTTCACCCAATCATCGAATGGATCTCTACCTTCCATGCCCGCCATATCCACAACATGAACAATGATGCGGGTACGTTCAACGTGACGAAGGAATTCATGACCCAATCCAATACCCGTATGAGCTCCTTCAATCAACCCAGGAAGATCGGCCATAACGAAGCTGCGTCCTTCTCCGACATCCACCATGCCTAAGTTCGGTGTAATCGTCGTAAAATGATAAGCACCAATCTTCGGCTGCGCCGCAGATACAACAGACAGGAGAGTTGACTTGCCGACACTCGGGAATCCGACCAAGCCGACATCAGCCATGACCTTCAATTCAAGGATAACCCAGCGCTCCTGACCTTCTTCTCCATGTTCTGCAAGTTCCGGTGCAGGATTGTTCGCTGTTGCGAAGCGGATGTTGCCTCGTCCTCCACGTCCGCCCTTGGCAATTACAACCTCTTGGCCTTGTCGGGTAAGGTCAGCGACAACTTCCTTCGTATCATCATCGATGACTACCGTTCCAGGGGGAACGCGGACAATCATATCCTCCGCATTCGCTCCATGCCGGCTCTTATTCCGGCCCTTCTCCCCGCGATCCGCCTTAAAGTGCTTCTGGTAGCGGAAATCGACAAGCGTACGCAATCCTTCATCTACACGGAAAATAACGTCGCCGCCATGTCCTCCGTCACCGCCAGCGGGACCACCCATTGGCACATACTTCTCTCTGCGGTACGAGACGATTCCGTCGCCTCCGTCGCCGCCTTTAACATAAATCCTCGTCTTATCTACAAACATGCTGTCACCTCATTATGCACTGCATGGCACGACTATTTGGTAGGCGTCCTGCCCATCATGATGATTCGCCGACAACTGCTCCAGCCGCACGCCGCGTTCCATCGCAATTCGTCTCAGCTTCTCGGCCACTTCGCCCGGCCGAAGCAGTTTACCCTCTAATTGATATTGAATGTTAAGCTGGCTCGATTCACACCATATCGCAAGCTGCAGCGGGCAATAAGCGTCCCCCTGCTCCTTGGATGCGAAGCGGAATGTGTTAACCGTCTCGATAATCATATTCGTCAAGCGGACAGTGTCCACTTCCAGGTTCAATCGGTCGAGTTCAAGAGGCTCTGGTATCATTACCTTGAGCGGCATCGTACCGCCAGAGGTACGGTGCTGCATCAAAAACATAACGAGTTCCGGAAAACCAAGTTTGGCAATTCGGCTTTCCTCCGCCATTCTTTCTTTTATTGTTTCCACGCAGTCCGGTAATTTATCGTACTTTTTCAAACGAACATATCCATACAGAAGCTGCAAGTCGTTCATCCAATCATGCCGCTGATGATTCATTAAGTGAATTGCCGCTAATTGGGTTTCTTGAAGCATTCGTTCTCTTTGTCGTTGTTGTTGTCGCGAGAATAGCAAAAATGCTCCGCCAATACTGGCAGCCACAACGAATGCGAGTCCAATACGCCACCCGATGTGCATATTCCAACCAATGATAGCTGCTGTCCCAGCTGCAGCGACAGCCCAGCAACAGCCGATCCATAAGCTTGTCCTATTCATCACTTCGCTCCCCGATACTCACACATTTCCAGTTATGTACAAACTCCCCGAATTTCAGTATATCACGCGCCTGAAACCGCGTCCAAACAAAATCATACTAAGAAATAAAGGATTTGCACAAATCATTCCAGTAACAACAGAATTAGAAACAATGTGGACCGCGCTGATGGCGGCATTATGCGGGAATTAATGAGCAGACAAAAAGGAATTGATGTGGCATAGCCCCTTCGAAGCATTTCCTCAGATGAGCGACTATGTTATCTCTCGAACGAACAACAACTTCGGCTTCGCACAGGCTTGGTACAAGCTTGGCATAAGCTCTACATAAGCTGTGCACAGGCTCGACATATCTTGCACTTTGCCAGACAACGCATTGTCGTCTCTTATTCATTAAAAAAACCCCCGGCTCAAGCCGAGGGTTCTTCAGTCGTCTTAGTTCTCCACAGCTGCTGCAACAGGTGCAACTTCAACCGGGTAGACGCTCGCTTTTTTGCGATCGCGGCCCCAACGTTCGAACTTAACAACGCCATCCACTTTCGCGAACAGAGTGTCGTCCTTACCGATGCCCACGTTGTTACCTGGGTGGATTTTCGTACCACGTTGACGCACCAAAATGCTGCCAGCAGAAACTACTTGACCGTCGGAGCGCTTCACACCAAGACGGCGACCGATACTATCACGGCCGTTCTTTGTGGAACCTACCCCTTTTTTGGATGCGAACAACTGAAGGTTCAGTTTCAACATTATAGTCTACCTCCTTGCTCACTTAATTGTCTTCTATTTGAAGATACGAATCGTATGAAGTTTCGATCGTGTGTAAACTGACGATCATCGACTCCAACAGCAATTGAACCTTAGCTTCGATATCCGGCTGATTAATGCGTGGAACACGTCCACTCAAAAATCCATCCTTCATCTTGCATTCCAGCTCAATGCCCGTCAATGCTTCAATGGCGTTCACCGTACCCACCGATACCGAAGAGACTCCCGCACATACGATATCCTCTCCGTGGCGAGCATAATTCGCATGTCCTTCAATGGAGAAGCTCTCAATTGAATGATCCGGCTTGCGCCGTATTGTAATGCGAATCATATGGCACCTTCTTACGCCTGAATGTTCTCAATCGTCACTTTTGTATACGGTTGACGATGACCTTGCTTACGACGGTAGTTCTTTTTCGCTTTGTACTTGTACACGACAATTTTCGCGCCTTTTCCATGCTTTTCAACTTTCGCCGTAACAGTAGCACCGGATACTACCGGAGTACCTGTGACCAAGCCGTTGTCCTTGGATACTGCCAAGACACGGTCAAATGTCACGCTTTCGCCTTCAGCAGCGTTCAGCTTCTCGATGTACAATACATCACCAGCTTGAACTTTGTACTGCTTGCCACCTGTTTCGATAATTGCGTACATTGTGTTGCACCTCCTCATGTCTCAGACTCGCCTAAATCAGGTGGTGAAGCATCGCTTCACACTTCATACCTGTCTGGAGCGGTTACAGCATGTGCAGCACTAGACTTAACACATACCCGTAGATCTTAGCACACTCTGCAATAAAAATCAACGTATAATTTCCGGTTCCCGTTCAGAAAGCGAGGACAAAACAACTCCGCTTCCCTCGCACTCGGCACAGGGTTGGAACAGTTGGTGCATGACCTGCTCACGAACCTTCTTGCGTGTCAGTTCCATTAGACCAAGCTTCGTCCAACCGACAACCAAGCACTTCGTACGATCCTTCCGCATCATCGTTTCCAATCGCTCCACAATACGCACTCGATGTTCTTCCGTATCCATATCGATGAAATCAACAATGATAATGCCGCCGATATCGCGAAGACGAATAAGACGCGCAATCTCTTCGGCCGCCTCCAGATTCGTTAAGAATACGGTCTCCTCCAGATCGCTTGTCCCCGTATATTTTCCCGTGTTCACATCAACAACCGTCAGTGCTTCCGTCTGATCCCATACTAGATATCCTCCGCTCTGCAGCCATGTCTTACGCTGGAAAGCCTTATCTAGCTGATCTTTCACCCGATAACGGGTAAATAGCGGCTCACTGTCTTTGTATACATGAATCCGATTTTCCAATTCAGGGTCAAACGAACGAACAAACGACTGCACCTTTTTCAATTGGCGAACATCATCAATGAGCAGCTGGTCAATCTCGCGTGAGAACGCATCCCGAACAAGCCGCTCCACCATGCTTAGATCACGGTGCAGCAACGCGGGAGCCTGAGCTTCCTTGGCACGATAACCAATCGTCTCCCACAACTCGCGGAGTGACTCAATATCACCCTCAAGCGTCTCCGTCAATTCACCTTGAGCAACGGTTCGAATGATCAGCCCCTCTTCGCCCTGGCGAAGCTGTTCAGCAAGCTGCTTCAATCGATTGCGTTCCGATTCCTGCTCAATTTTCTTAGATACACCGATATAATCGGCATATGGCATAAACACCGAATATCTGCCAGGTAGAGAATAATGCGTGGTTACACGCGCTCCCTTGCCTCCTAGCTGATCTTTCATCACTTGCACGATAAGTTCCTGTCCAACTCGAAGCAGACTCGTTATCGGCGGTTTCTGCTTAGGCTGCTTCTCCAAATGAGGATGTAAACAATCATCGACATATAAAAATGCATTTTTCTTCTGCCCGATGTCCACGAACGCAGCCTGCATTCCAGGAAGCACATTCACTACCCGCCCCTTAAATAAGCTGCCGACCAGCGTTGTGCCAGTTGCACGTTCGACTGCAAATTCGACGAGCCGACCATGTTCAAGCAACGCCATCTGCGTCACTTGTTCCTCACAGTGAACAATCATCTGATTCATGGTATCACCTCTACTACAGCGCGTCATCTTCCATTGTAACATGAAGCAGGATAAGGTGAACATGCCGGTTTATGGAACAGGCTAGAAAAAATGATAACCGTTTCTTTTCACCTCCAAAATTGTGACCGAACTTACCTAGATGGCGCTCATGATTTCATACGATTTTGAGGCGGAGGCTCATCGAAGAAGGCATCAATTAATTGCTGTTCCGGAACGATCCGTTGGATTCGCCCTTCATCACCCATTACATAAATGAAGTGGTAGTCATCTCTGCGGAACAGACGAACGATTCGAGACAACGAACGCCCCCCTTCTGTTACAATTGGGCGTCCTAGTGCGACCGAACTCTCCCACTCGCGCAACCTCGTTGGACGATTCATCAAAAATCGTATGAAACGAAAAGGAACATTCCGAAGTTCCACCCAGTTGGTCCACAGCAAAAAGAGAGCTAGCATCAAGAGATTAATATTCAGCTTACCTCCCACAACTACCGGGCACACACTGTACAGCAGCATAATGGCACTGCATCCAAGGCTGACCCTTGCACCAACAAGCAAGGTTCGATGATAGCTCATCCATAACGAACATGCTGCTTGCATCATCCGTCCGCCGTCAAGCGGAAGAATCGGCAGCAAATTGAACAATCCAATGAACGCATTGGCCTGAATAAACCCTTTCGCCCATTCTGGACTACACCACCCCATCGCTTCCGCATACCATGCAATTAATATCATGAGACCATTTTGTAATGGCCCCGCTACCGCTACAATCCACTCTTGCCAAGCAGGCGATAGTGCTCCATCATCCGTCTCCGCCATCCCTCCGAAGGGCAGCAGCTTCACTTCCGTGATGGTCCATCCAAACGCCTTAGCACAAGCTACATGTCCCAGTTCATGAATCAGCACGATCGTAAATAACGTAAGCAATTCAAATATATAGCCTGTAGCTGCAGCTGCAGCCATAAGGATCACAAATAGCGGATGAAGTGAGTAGGTGGTTCCCCCCCATTTAATCAATTCGTATCACATCCGCCGGGTCAATATAAACGCCGCGCTGCTGCATCGCAAATGTAAGTACAGGCTCAGCACTTACCCCCGACTGGTTCTCCTGACTCTGTATCGTACCAATTGTTGCTCCGGGCTCAAGCCAGTCATCCTGTTGCACGGAAGTCGCTGTAAGCCCACTATACACCGTCACAAGACCATCGGCATGTTGGACAATTACTGTAATTCCTGACTTCTCGTCTGAAGTTACCTGTTCAATTTTGCCCGTAGCAATATTCTGAACCTCAATCGCCGCACCACTCGCATGATCGGGAGCAATCGCGACAGACTTCAGATTCATAGCAAACGGCTGCACAATCTGCCCCTTAATCGGGGATGGATAGGTATGTGTGGACTGTACAGCCTTCGTTGATTCCTTATCTCGTGGAAACATAGGGATAAACACAGGTGTTCCGGAGAAAGTTCGCTCATACCACGCCGCAATCGGCCGCATGTCCATCTCATCATGAAGGGACAATTGAATCCAAGCGCGCATAGGTGCATTCCATTCCGCCGGGAAGGATGTGATTCCATAAGCTGCAGCGAACAACAAGATGGATACGAGAAGTCTGGAGCGCAAGGAGCGCCATACATTGCCTCTTCCTGTAGGAGGCTCTTCCCAGCCGTAGCGTTCATTCCACTTCGAACGGCTTATCTTCCACTGCTGCTCAGGATCATACGTATACTCTTGATTGAATTCGTAGTCCTCTCGCTGCTCTCCGTTATTATAGACAGCCGTTGCAGAGGGAGTATTCAACACGACATCTGGTTGAACAAGTGAATGGGAAGACAGATTACCTTCCACAGCTTCCTTCGCATGCGACTTACGTTTCATCTCTTCAGCCATTAGAATGTCACGGATTCGTTCTTCTCTTCGGCGCCGAATATCTTCTTTCATGCTCGTCTCATCCCTTCTTAACCCATTTCAACAATATGCATCAGCTGAATGATGTGCTTATCACATGTGTATGACAAGCCTACAGCAGATATGAGCAGTGAGCCTGAGAACAAGCAGATGTACGCAAAAAAGCGGCACTACATCCGTTATGGACGTTTTGCCGCCTTAGCGCTAATTTCGTAAATGATGAGACCAAGACCCTAATCTTCGACTCCATTAAGGCTCAATCTGATATTTCTCTTGATAAATGTGTATGCTCATCACCAGTCCAATACAAATCATATTCAAGAGAAGTGATGTACCGCCATAACTGATGAATGGCAGCGTAATCCCGGTAATCGGCATAAGGCCGATCATCATTCCGATGTTCTCGAATATTTGGAACACGAACATCGACACAATGCCGATTATCATGTACGACCCTCGCAAGTCATAGCACTGGAAGGAAATGAGAATCATCCTGTATATCATCAGGAAGTACAGCAGCAGCAGTAGGGCTGAGCCCTGGAACCCGAACTCCTCACCGATTACCACGAAGATGGCATCCGAATACGTATACGGTATGAAGCTGCGCTGCTTCAATTCGCCCTTCATGTAGCCATCACCGCTGAGTCCGCCTGAACCGATCGCAATCATCGCATAGTTGGATTGATGCTTCGCATCGTTGGTTGCTTCCTCTGGGTTGATAAATGTGTTTATCCGCTCATACCAATGCTTCTTCTCGATCTTATTCACGAAGAAATCCTTGACTTCTTTATTGAAGGTCGTGAACGATACGTAGACCGCTCCCCCTATGACCGCAACACAGAGGAGCGCCACAAGGACATGCCGGTATTTCACCGCTCCGATCCATAGCATACCAATCAGTATTACAATATAAATAATGGCGTTACCAAGGTCAGGCTGAATCACTACTAGTCCAAATGGAAGGATCGTTACCAATCCAATTGGCAGCAAGTCCTTCGTAAGTGAGAGTGGATCACCATTCCGTCTTCCTAGCAATTGCGCGAGTGCAAATATGAGCGTAATCTTCGCGAGCTCAGCTGGTTGAAAAGTCTGCCCTCCGGGAAGCTTATACCAGCCAACAGCCCCGTTAAGATCCGCCCCTAGGAAAAACACGCCAACAAGAAGCAGGATCGTGATCCCCATTGAAATCGGCCAGCTCTTCAATAGCAATCGATAATCGAACAGCGCTACGGCAAACATAAGGATAAATCCGAGAATATAGAATATAATCGTCTTCATCATCATGGATGTATCGCTGAACATTGCATCCCCATGCGTTGCACTTAGGATGACCAGTGGGCTGAACACCGAGAACACGAGCAAAATACCGACTATAATCCAATCAATTCGTTTCAGCTTGTTAAACACTGATTAATCATCCCATTCCAAAAAACTTCTTCACACGGTCTAGCACGCCTTTCTTCTGTTCAAGCGGCATCAGTGGTACTGTATCCCCCAGGATGCGGCGCGCGATATTCCGATAAGCCACAGCAGCAGGAGCATCTGGATTCATGACCGTAGGTTCACCAGAGTTAGCCGCTTTAATAACCATTTCATCATCAGGAACAACACCTAGCAAGTCGATATTGAGCACTTGCAAAATATCATCCAGCTCAAGCATGCCGCCATCCTTCTTCATCATATTGGCGCGAACACGGTTCACAATCAGCTTCGGTGAGGAGACTTCCGAATTCTCCAGCAGTCCAATGATCCGATCAGCGTCACGAACCGCAGCATTCTCAGGCGTCGTAACAACGATGGCATGGTCTGCTCCTGCGATCGCGTTTTTGAATCCTTGTTCAATGCCTGCTGGACAGTCAATAATAACGTATTCGAATTCCTTCTTCAGTTCCAGAACGATATCCTTGATCTGTTCTGGAGACACTGCCAACTTATCCTTCGTCTGAGCGGCAGGCAGCATATACAACTCATCAAAGCGCTTGTCCTTCACAAGCGCTTGATTCAATCGGCAACGGCCATCCGCAACATCGCAGATATCATAGATGATACGATTTTCAAGCCCCATCACGACGTCTAAGTTGCGAAGACCGATATCTGTATCGATCATGCACACTTTTTTGCCGAGCAAAGCAAGCGCGGTACCAATATTCGCGGATGTCGTCGTCTTGCCGACGCCGCCTTTGCCCGAAGTGACGACGATTGCCTCTCCCATCCTTCTACACTCCTTTGAACATATTGATGTCCTTGCGAACGCGATGTAGCTGCGAGATTTTATCAATTTGCATGACACCTTCATGCACATAAGCAAATTCCATATGCGATTGGGTTACACCCCATTCATCTGGCGGTCTGCTAATAATTTCCCCGATGCGTAGTTGCGTCGGTGCAAATAACGAGGCCCCAATAACGGCAGATAGCTCTCCTTCTGCCCCTGCATGAACCATTCCACGCAGCGCTCCTAGGACCATTACATCGCCAGTGCATATAATCATTCCGCTAGGATTGACATCTCCCAAAAACAATAAATTTCCTTCGTGGCGCAGCACCTGTCCAGAACGTACCATACCGGTTCTCGTCTCAATACGATACCCCTTCTGCTCCGCCTTCTTGTCCTCAAAAGATTCAATCGAACGTACGAGTAAATTCCCCCGCTGACGCAGTACATCCAGCACTTCAGTCTTCTGCTCGTCTGTTACAGCGCGGGCTCCTAACTTGACATCGACATATACAATCGGTCCGTCGAAAAAATGCGGTGTATGTTCAAGCTTGTCGCGCAATTCGCCCAACAAGACTGCAAATTCACACTTATCGTCAAGCAGGAACACTAGGCCGTCCTTCATGCCTTTAATCGTTACCAGTGACTTGGCCGTCATGAAAGGTCCCTCCCCAATTTTATCTTTTTCGAGATGGAAGAGGAAAGTTCCTGCAACACCGGGTTGAAAAAGAAATTATCGATAACAAAAAGGCATAAGCCGTCTGGAAACATATTCCAAGACGGCTATTACCCCTGTTCATCTTCGGCAGACTTCTTCCCAGACAAATGGTCGAACCATCTTCGCATCGGAACATATATGGCCAGCGAGAAGACAAGCTGTACAATCAAGCTTGGAATCATAAAATCGAATATCGCATATTCGAATGTCATTCCATGCAAGCCAAACAGTCGGTAAGCTGCATACAGCATCGTCTGATAGGCAAAGCTGCCGAATACAGAAATGATTATCATCGTAATCATGGATGTGTTGCGAGACGCAAAAAGTAATCCAGTCAAATATCCGAGCAGCCCCATGCTAAATGTGTGTGGGCCCAGCATATGGCCATAATATACAATATCCTGCAGAAACCCGAATCCCAATCCCATCATCAACGCAGCATGCCGATGATGATATACGGCATGATACAGTATTACGATGAATACCAGTTGCGGGACAATCCGTCCTTGCCACGCATCTGGAATAAATACAGGCAGCAGCGAACCTTCCAGCAGGAAGAGAATGAACATAAATACGATCATCCAGTTTCGATTCATTGCTGCGCCTCTTTCCCCGTCTCCTTCATGTCCGGTGTGATAACGATGAACAACTCACGCCAGTCACGATAGGTTGCAGCAGGCTTAACCGTAGCAGAATGCGTCAATCCGATGTCCCCTACTTGCCGCGATACAACTTGGCCGAGAACGAGACCTTTCGGGAATGAACCGCCAAGGCCGGACGATACAATGGTATCTCCTTCTTCCAGCTCATCATCCTCTTGAATACGTGTCATTAAGAATGTACCACTGCTGTGGTCATAAGACTCAATCACGCCGAAAGACTTGTTTTCCTTGCCAAGTACAGTAGCTGATATTGCTGGTGAGTTCGGATCCTTCTCATCCATATTCGTCAACAACTGGACTGTGGAGGAGAATTCGAATACGCGGCTGACAATCCCGACTACGCCTTCCGTCGATATAACCGGCATTCCTTGACGAACTCCATTTTTCGAGCCAAGGTTCAAGTTCAACGTCTGGTTAAATGGATCGGCCACATTGATCGACGTCACTTGTGCAATTCGGTATTTATAAGGCATATTCATCTGCTTCTGACGCTCCGTAAATTCCAGATCGTCTAGAAGTCTCTTATTTTCTGCCGCAACCGAATTGTAGTAAGCCTTATCCCTTGTATATTGCGCGAGCATCGTCTTCAATTGCTCATTTTCTTCGTGCAGTTCCTTCAGACTGGAGACATCCTTCACGAAATTCGATACATACGATGCCGGTCTGTAGAATATTTGCTGCACAAAGGTCACCGTATCATGCACAAATTTCTCTGGCCAAGTAAGGTTTAGGCGTCCGCCTAGTGTAAACCCCATTAACGCAATAAACAAAATAAGGCCAAACAACATCAAAAATAAACGTTTGTTCCCCAGAAGCTTAAACAGTATTAACACCTTCTCATCGTAAAGAGGTACTCGTTCCCTCAGAAAAGAGGTCGCTCACGATGTCCACTTGCCATCATGAAGTCGTTTCCGCAAGCTTATGCCCAAGCATCAGGCTTGGCAGCAACCTTCAGTGATAACAATGCCCGCGTCGTTGGAACGAATCGACGCGGGTATCAGACTCCCTCATGGGCGTATTCTTATCGTTTGGAACGAAGCGCAGAGCTGCTGCGTCCCTTGAACAAATGAATATTATCAAGCGCGCGTCCAGTACCAATCGCTACGCAATCAAGCGGGTTCTCTGCCACGATGACCGGCATGCCAGTCTCACGAGCAAGCAGCTTATCCAAATTGCGAAGCAAAGCGCCGCCACCTGTCAATACAATACCGCGATCCATAATATCAGCTGCAAGCTCAGGAGGACATTTCTCCAATGTTACCTTAACAGCTTCAACAATAGAGCTCACTGTATCAGCCAAAGCATCTGTAATTTCGTTCGAGGAGATCGTGAGCGGCTTCGGAAGACCTGTCAGCAAGTCGCGACCGCGAATCTCCATCTGCTCTTCTTCATCAAGCCCCATAGCCGAGCCGATATCCATCTTCAGCTGTTCAGCTGTACGCTCACCAATCATCAAGTTGTATTGGCGCTTAATGAATTGAATAATTGCTTCGTCCATTTCGTCGCCTGCAACGCGAACGGAACGGCATGTCACGATACCTCCAAGGGAGATCACCGCTACTTCAGTTGTACCGCCACCAATATCAACGACCATACTTCCTGTTGGTTCCCATACAGGCAAGTCAGCACCAATTGCTGCCGCGAACGGCTCTTCAATCGTATAAGCTTCTCTAGCACCTGCTTGCTTCGTAGCATCTTCAACTGCACGCTGTTCAACAGCAGTAATACCAGAAGGCACACATACCATTACGTTCGGATGACGCGGAAACAGCGAACGCTGCTTCTGAGCTTGCCGAATAAAATATTTTATCATAGTAGCAGTTGTGTCGAAGTCAGCGATGACGCCGTCCTTCATTGGACGGATTGCACGGATATTCCCCGGCGTACGTCCAATCATATTTTTCGCTGATTCTCCTACCGCTTCAATCGTCTTCGAATCTGTGCGGATTGCTACCACAGACGGTTCGCGCACGACGACACCTTTACCGCGTACATAGACCAATGTATTAGCAGTTCCCAAGTCAATACCTAAATCTTTCGTAAAGCCACCCAACATGATGTTAATCTCCTTTTTATAACCTTCAATCTCAATCATTATATTACATGAGCCCGCGTTCCTTCAAACTCACATATTGGTTATCGCCAATAACCAAGTGATCCAGCAGTTCGATACCAACAATTTCTCCAGCTTCCATGAGCCGCCTAGTAAGCGCTACATCCTCTGGACTAGGTGTTGGATCTCCGCTTGGGTGATTGTGAGCACAAATGATGGAAGCTGCACCACACTTCAGGGCAGCCTTGAAAACTTCGCGGGGATGTACCAAAGATGCATCCAGGATTCCGATCGTAACCGTCTCCTGTGCCATAATTCGATTCTTCGTATTCAGAAACAAACAAATAAAATGTTCCTTGTCATAGTATCGCATCGACTCCATAAGCAGATCGGCTGCATCTTGCGGCCGTCGTACCTGCAGTGCATCCTCAAGACGAGAACGCGACATACGGCGTCCAAGCTCTAATCCTGCTTTTAGCTGCAGTGCCTTAGCGTCGCCAATACCACGAATCGCTGTCAACTCTGTCACAGACATATCGTGCAAATGCCGAAGCTGTCCTACGTGATTCAATATTCGCTGCGCTAATGTAATGGCCGATTCATTTTTCGTGCCTGTACGCAGTAATATTGCAAGTAATTCAGCATGACTTAATGACTCTGCCCCATATTGCATCATGCGTTCTCTCGGACGTTCTTCATGGGGAAGATCGCGTAGAAGTGGACTATGTCCCATCTTACAACCCCCTGTAGTCGATTGTCCGGTCGCCATCATGCACCGACGAAGCACCATTGGTCGGCATCCGCTGTTCCTAGGACCGTCTTGCATTCAACATTTCATACTCATCTTATCTCATTTACAATTACTGCTCCACCTTGCTGCTCCATATTGGCAGCGCCCATTACGGGATGATAATGCCATACGAAGCCAGCATATCGCTAACAAGCGACAACGGCAATCCAACTACGTTGAAATAACAGCCTTCAATTTGCGTGACAAGTGTTGAGCCAATTCCTTGAATCCCATAGGCCCCTGCCTTGTCCATTGGTTCACCAGTTGCAACATAGCGATGTATCTGTTCATCTGTCCATGGCTTCATATGGACTGTGGTTACACCATGCGCAACTTCTGTATGTTCGTCCGCTGAATCAATCATCGCCACGCCGGTATACACCTTGTGCGATCTTCCCTGCAGCCTAGTCAACATACGAACCGCATCCTCTTCATTCACTGGCTTGCCCAGCACTTCGCCATCCAAGACGACAATAGTGTCTGAACCGATGACAATACCGTGCTCACCAGCCGCCTTGCGGACATCTGCTACCGCCTGTGCCTTGCGCAGTGCCAGCGTCTCAACAATACAGTCAGGATCCAGATTGGGATCCACTGTCTCGTCTGCATCGCTAGGATGTACGACATAAGGAAGACCGAGTGAACGGACAAGCTCTTGTCTCCGTGGTGAGGAGGAAGCCATTACGATCGTTGGTCGCTCAAATTTGGATATACTCATTTTCGTAGTCGCTCCTCGCCATTTTTTGACACTGTTCTATTATACGCGTAACTGGCTGTCGAAACAAACATTCAAATGATGATCTTTGCAAGATTTAGATGAACAATTTATGGTAATCTATGCAACAATCCCAAATTCATGCAGTTTTCTATCCTTCCCCTCACAACAATGCGAATGCAAGTTCTTATATACAAAACAGAGCCCCTTCAAAGAGCTACGCTCCTATCAAAAGACTCTGTTCCCAACAATATAATTGGCATGTGATCTATTCCACTCTCAGCTACACCTTCATCGTACCCAACCAAACCGCCTCTGCATTCCGATAATGCATAACCGCCTGCTGGATACTCCATAAATGCGAGGACGAAGGCTGCTTATTATACTCATTCACTGCACTGATTGCTGTATTCATGCTCTGAACCAGCTCCGTCCAAGCTTTCTTGGACTGGTCGGGAATCCCTTTTTGCACGTCGCTCATTTGCTGTGTCCACTTCTGATGCTCCTTCCGAAGCTGTTCCGTGATCTCTTGAGTAAATGCTTCGGTATTGGTCTTTTCTAAATACGCAATTGATTGAGACATTAACCATTCATTCACCACATCACTTTGGCCTAAAAATTGCTCCACGGAGGCTGAGTCACCTTGGAATGCCAGCTTTGTAATCGCCGGACGGTTCAAGGTTCTCACATACAAATCCACCTGCTTGTTCTTCAGCAACGCGCTCAACCCCATCGCATCCTCCTTCGAAGGTGCGATCGCGGCATACACGCGATGCTGCTCTGACTTCTCCTCCATCGCAGCCAGCCCGAGTTCTCTCAGCTCCGTCGCCGCCTTCTGAGCCCCTTCTTCCTGAGCGAATACACCATATTGCAGCATGTAAAACACTTTCGTCGGTATATTCACATCCGTCACATACAGACCTGCTGCGGTTGCAGCCGAATTCCCTCCATTGCTAGTAGAGGGTGACTTGCTTCCTGAATCCCCTGCCTTCACCGCTCCCTTTTCGTTCAATGCCGTATCTTGAGATGCTGGCTCTCCACCTTTTCCTTGCTTATCATTCGCGAATACTGGAATAGCATCACTTGGATTAGGCATCGATACTTCGCCCTTGAATAGAGACAGAGCGAGAAATCCGAACATGGCACCCGTTGCAAGCGCGCCCGCAACGGAAGCAACGACTCTCCACACCGGGGGCTTGCGAGAACGTGTATGAATACCATGCCATAACAACTCGCCTTGATCACTAAGTGAACCCGAGGCAGGATCTTCAACAGAGGATGGAACCGCATAACCGTTCTTCGGAATGTCATATTCAGGCTGACGATCCGACTCTCGAATCCAGCGCTCCACTCGTTCATCTTCGCTCTCTACCTTTTCTTGTTCCCGGTCATTGTTCGGAGCATCTATTTCGACCTTTTCTATATGATGCCGATTCTCTATAGGAGTTGATTCACTATACTCTTCAAGTTCTGATACGCTCGCCCGCTCATCTGAAGCCCCATTCACAATCGTACCATCAGACATCTCCTCCCAATCTGTAAGCCGCTCTTTCTTCTTGCTCACCTCTATGCCCTGAATCTCATGTTTATCCTTCACAGGCTGGGAATCATCGAATCGAAACGTCATCTTCGTTCGCATGTTGGTCATATCCGAACACCTACCTTGTCCTATTGGTTACTAGTAGATTTATGCTAGATTCGAATCCAATAGAACCTACCTCACAAATTATTGGCTAGAAAGTGCGTCCGCCCTCCTATATGCGTCCTATCAAATCTTGCAACGCTAGCATATGATATACAATCCCGCAGCAAAGGAGGGAATAGAATGAACAGCAAGAAAAGCAAGAAAAGCAACTTGCGTTTGACCCCAGCTGAGGTACGTCGATTCGTTAGACGAAATATCGGCCGTCGCGTGATTGTCGTTCTGTTTACTGGAGAAGTACTGGTTGGCAGAATCTTATCCTCGGGGCTTATCTCCTTCCGATTACGTGTACAGCGTCGGGGCTTTTTCTTTATTCGTCGTATTCTATTTGCAGCTGTAGTTGCTATTAGACTTGTGTAATCCACTCAGACAAAGACAATAAGTCAACAGAAAAAAAGATCGAACGAAGGGCCAAAATCCTGACCCCTAGTTCGATCTTTTCTTGCTATTCTAGTTATTTACAGACTTACATCCCACTGTTGGAACATTGCTGACTCACCGCCAGAGATGCTACGATTTCAATGCCTCAGTTAAGTCACGCGCTGTCTTCCAAATATCACCTGCACCCATTGTGATTACCAAATCTCCGGACTTCACAATTGATTTCAGATGCTCTAATGCATCATTCTTATCCGCAATGTACTGTGCGTTGCTGTTGCTGTTTTCGCGAATCCGGTCAACCAGTTTCGAAGAGTGTACCCCTTCAATCGGCTTCTCCCCAGCTGGAGAGTAGATATCTGTCAGAATCAGTTCATCGGCACCCTCAAATGCGCGGCTGAACTGATCGAACAGGAAATAAGTCCGCGAATAACGCTGCGGCTGGAATACGGCAACAATACGACGGTTTGTTGCTTTGGCAGCAGTAAGTGTTGCCTCAATCTCCGTCGGATGGTGAGCATAGTCATCTACAACAAGTACGCCCTGCTCTTCCCCAATTACTTGGAAACGGCGCTTAGCGCCAATAAAGTCCACGATGGCAGCAGATGCCTGTTCGAATGGAATGCCTGCCCGCATAGCAACAATAATGGTCGCCATTGCATTCAACACATTATGCGTACCTGGAATAGACAATTGTACTGTGCCAAGCGCCTTGCCTTGATGATTCATCGTAAAGGTCATGCCGCGATCTTCCGCGATAATCTCTGTAGCTGTATAATCAGCCGCTTGTTCAATGCCGTAAGTCACAACACCTGCGCCCAAGTTCGGAAGCATAGAACCAACAATTGGATCATCCGCACACACTACAGAGCATCCTTCCGGATTTACTTGAGACAGGAACTGGACATAAGCTTCCTTCAATCGCTCGAAATCCCCGCCATAATTCTCTAAATGATCTGCCTCTATGTTAAGTACAACCGCTATATGAGGGTGATAATTCAAGAAGGAGCCATCACTCTCATCCGCCTCAGCTACTACATATTCACTATTTCCTGCTTGGGCGTTCGTTCCTAGGTTCGTCACTTCGCCGCCAATAATATAAGTCGGATCTACGCCACAGCGTTCCATGACAAAAGCAATCATGGAAGATGTCGTCGTCTTCCCGTGAGCACCAGCTACAGCGATGCCTTTCTTAGCATTCAGCAAGCGCGCCAGCATCTGTGAGCGGTGAATGACTGGAATCCCTTGCTGTTCAGCTGCAACTCGCTCTACATTATCTTTCGGACAAGCCGTAGAGTATACTACTGTGTCTGCGTTCTGAACATAGGCAGGGTCATGCCCGATATGTACAGTCGCTCCCTTTTTGCGTAACTTTTCCGTCAAATCCTGTTCGGCCACATCGGACCCCGTGACGGTGTACCCCATTTCCAGCATGACACGAGCGATGGCGCTCATCCCATAGCCCCCGATGCCGATAAAATGAATATGTTCCGTCGTATTCAAAACGAACTCACCAACCCTTTTCAGATTCGGTCCGATGCAGAACGAAAGAACGCACGTCTGCAATCAGATATAATGTCCCCGTAACTACTGCTAAATCTCCTGGCTCTGTCATCGCTTGTAGCTGTTCCAAAGCCTTATGCCAATCCGGCTCTACAAGAATGGTTGGACATTGTATATCGCCCTCGCCCTCCATCACCTGCTCGGCAATATGCTTCAAGCTCTCCGCATCCATCTTCTTGCGGAAATCTGGTTCTGTAAAAATAACGGTATCTGCTAAAGGTAGTATATGTCGTAGAACATCGGGATGATGCTTTGTCGACAGCATACCCATCATAATATGAAGCCGTTCATACCGGTACGTATCGCGCAGCGCTTGCGCAAGCGTTGCTGCCCCCTCCGGATTATGCGCTCCATCGAGCAGCATGCGAGGCTTCTCGCATACCATCTCTAAGCGCCCTGGCCATGCTGCACGCTTCAGCCCTTCTTGCGTGGTAGCATCCTCTAACATGAAAGCCATATATTGTCGCAGCACTTCAAGCGCCATTAATGAGGCAGCCGCATTCTTCAACTGATGTGCCCCGTTCATCGTGAGCGACATTCCTTCCATCGAACGGAATGGGCCGAAGAATGTGAAGTTCTGTTCATTTTCAATCGCATGGAGCAGTTCCACCCGGAACTGTTCGTTCATGACATACAGCGTAGATTTGTTTTTCTCAGCAGCCTGCTTAATCACTTCAAGCGCTTCTGGCTGCTCCACTGTCGTCGCCGCTGGCACCCCTGGTTTAATAATTCCTGCTTTCTCGGCAGCAATCTTCTCAATCGTATCCCCAAGTATGTCCATGTGATCATGGCCGATATTCGTAATAATCGATACGATCGGCGTCACGATGTTCGTTACATCAAGCCGTCCGCCAAGTCCTGTTTCCCATACGACGACATCCGGGAACGTCACTGTCGCATAGTACATAATGGCGAGCGCAGTTGATACTTCAAACGTCGTCGGCGAACCGAGCGGCGTTTGTGCGATTTCATCCACCAACGGCTTCAGCTTGTTCACAAGTTGAAGCAGCGTATCTTCAGGAATGTCCTCGTTGTTGTACTTTAAACGATTCGTATACTTCTCAATATAAGGAGAAGTAAATGTGCCGACATCATATCCGTTAGCAAGCAAGACACTTGTTAACATCGCACAGGTCGAGCCTTTACCATTTGTGCCCGCAACATGAATGAACTTCAAGCGACGGTGCGGAGAACCTAACCGCTCCATCAACAGTTCGATCCGATCCAATCCAGGACGGATTCCAAAAGGAATTAAAGAATTAATCCAATCAATTGCGTCTTCTACCCGAACAAAAGGAAAATCGGTTGCTTCCGTCTCGCTTGTCGTAGGCATAGTTCCTCATCCTTTATCAGATGTCATTAAACGACCGAACCGGCATGAGACATCGCTCACTTCCGGATCGGCCGTACATATCGCACAGGTTGTTTACGCTTCTTTCAATTCGGTAATACGCGCCAGTACTTTGTCTCTCTTCTCACTGTAATCACGCTGCTTGGCACGCTCTTCATCAATGACCGAAGCAGGCGCCTTCGCGATGAAACCTTGATTAGCAAGCTTCTTATCGACACGCTCCACTTCTTTGTTCAGGTGCTCGACTTCTTTTTGAAGACGTGCAATCTCCTGTTCAATGTCAAGAAGGCCAGCGAGCGGCAAGTACAACTCGGCTCCTGTCACAATAGCAGTCATCGCTTTGTTCGGAGCAGCAGCTTCTGTGCTTACCTCCAGTTTCGAAGTACCGCAGAAGCGTTCCACGAACTCAAGGTTGTTCGTAATGTTCGCTTCTACCATACGATCAGTCGGCTTCACAATCAATTCTACCTTCTTGCTCATCGGAACGTTCACTTCAGCACGAATATTGCGTACCGCGCGAATCATATCCATAAGAAGTGTCATCTCGCGAACCGCCTCAGGCGCTTCGAATTCAGCATGGTATACTGGCCATTCCGCAAGTGTTACCGTCTCGCCGGAGTGCGGAAGATGCTGCCAAATTTCCTCTGAGATGTACGGCATGAATGGATGGATCATGCGCATTGTACGGTCAAGCACGTAAGCCAGAACGGATTGCGTCTTCTTCTTCGCTTGCTCATTCGAGCCATATAAGCTAAGCTTCGCAAATTCAATATACCAATCGCACAGATCATCCCAGATGAAGTTATTGAGCACACGGCCTGTTTCCCCGAACTCATAGGCATCCATCAAGCGTGTAATTTCGCGGGCAGTCTCGTTCATACGGTGGAGAATCCAGCGGTCAGCTGTGCCCAATTCGCCTGTGATGTCGATATCCCCATAAGTGAACCCTTCCAAGTTCATCAGAGCGAAACGGGATGCATTCCAAATCTTATTGGCAAAATTGCGAGCCTGTTCTACACGTTCCCAGCGGAAGCGCAAGTCTTGGCCTGGTGTACTGCTCGTCGAAATCATAAAGCGCATTGCATCAGCACCGTACTTCTCGATAACTTCAAGCGGATCGACACCATTCCCAAGCGATTTGGACATTTTCTTACCATCAGCATCACGCACCAAGCCGTGCATCAGCACATCCTTGAACGGAATTTCGTCTGTAAATTCCAACGCCGTAAAGATCATGCGGGATACCCAGAAGTAAATGATGTCATAGCCTGTAACGAGCACATTCGTTGGATAGTAGCGCTTCAGATCTTCTGTCTGTTCCGGCCATCCAAGTGTGGAGAACGGCCACAATGCAGAGCTGAACCATGTATCTAGTACATCTTCATCCTGCTTCAAGTGGCTGCTTCCGCATGACGTACATGCAGTCGCGTCTTCTTCTGCAACATGAATGTGTCCGCAATCCTCACAGTACCATGCAGGGATGCGATGTCCCCACCATAGCTGGCGGGAAATACACCAGTCGCGTACATTCTCAATCCAATGCAAATATGTCTTCTCGAAGCGATCAGGCACAAAATTAACACCTTTGCCAGACTTCTGTGCTTCGATTGCACGCTCCGCGAGCGGCTTCATCTTCACGAACCATTGCGTAGACAAATACGGCTCTACAACTGCGCCGCTGCGCTCGCTGTGACCAACTTGATGCACATGATCTTCAATTTTGATCAGCACGCCTTGTTCTTGCAAATCCTTCACGATCTGCTTACGGCAATCTGCACGATCAAGCCCTTGATATTGGCCAGCCAGCTCGTTCATTTTACCGGACTCATCCATTACCGTAATTTGCGGCAGTTGATGGCGGAGTCCCATTTCGAAGTCATTCGGATCATGGGCTGGCGTAATCTTAACCGCACCACTTCCGAAGTCTTTATCTACATAATCATCAGCAATGACCGGAATCTCTCTGCCAACAATCGGCAGTACCAACATTTTGCCAATCATATGCTTATAGCGCTCATCCTTAGGGTGTACAGCTACTGCTGTATCGCCAAGCATCGTCTCTGGACGTGTTGTCGCCACAGTGATTGTGCCGCTGCCATCCTTCAGAGGATATTGCAGGTGATAGAGATGCCCCTGCACTTCCTTATATTCAACTTCGATATCAGACAATGCCGTACGTGCTGCCGGATCCCAGTTGATAATATACTTACCGCGGTAGATGAGACCTTTCTCATAGAGCTTCACGAATACTTGGCGAACCGCACGAGACAGACCCTCGTCCAGCGTAAAGCGCTCACGGGAGAAGTCCAATGACAGTCCCATCTTCGCCCATTGCTCACGAATCGTATTCGCATACTTCTCTTTCCAATCCCATACACGCTCCAAGAATGCTTCACGCCCAAGATCATAGCGTGTGATTCCTTCTTCGCGCAGCTTCTGCTCTACCTTCGTCTGCGTTGCAATACCTGCATGGTCAGAACCTGGAAGCCACAAAGCATCATATCCTTGCATCCGCTTGAAACGAATCAAAATATCCTGCAATGTAAAGTCAAGTGCATGACCAATATGCAGCATACCCGTAACGTTCGGAGGCGGGATTACGATTGTGAATGGTTCAGCATCCTTGCGATCACCTGCTTTAAAATACTCGCCTTTCATCCAGAAATCATACCATTTCTGCTCCGCTGCCTTCGGATCATACGTCGTAGGCATAGACAGTTGCTCTTGATTCTCTGCCAAGCAAATCCCTCCGTTACATAATCATGAGTATCTAATCGACAATGTTCAGCCTATATAATCGAAGCAAATCATACTGCTCGATCCATGCATGCTTCTCTAAGCGTATAGCTCGGTATTTGCAAGGACAATTCGCTTACGTAGGCAAATAAAAAAACCTTACGCCGCAAAGGACGAAAGGTTTAGCTTCCGTGGTACCACCTTTATTCCGCTCCCAGTACAGATCCTTACATCTTACAGATCGTGTGAGCGGCACTTCAGTTGCAAATAACGGCTGCGGCCGGCCTATTCTAGCGTATCCGGAACATGATGAACATCGTGTTCATACATTACCGTGACACGTTCAAAAGGGCAACTCCCAGGTGACTTCAGCGCGGGACAATCCTGCAGGCGTTGCACCGTGTCGCTCTGCTCTCTGTAAGGGGCCAATCGCTTACTAATCCTGTTCATAGTCTTTCAATCAGATCTTTATAAAAATAAACAATAACATTTACGATATATTGTACCTTCGCATACCGAGCGAGTCAATAGACCAAGCACAAAAGGATACCGACAAATGCTTTCCCTATTAGAGGATGTTCAAAAAGTCCGCTTTTGATCAAGAAGTAAATCATGAAGTGGACTCGGCATCGAATCTTGAATTCAGCCGGGCCTAAGCAGATGCTTACGAAGTATGTTTCCTGCGGAAACATCTCAGGTGCTCATGTACCCAAAACGTACGCTCCGCTCCTCAGGCCCTAGCTTCATCCAACTGAGGCGTTTTGAAAAAACGCACATCGGAAGCATAAGCTTCGGTGCTGAAAACCGGCCTTTTTGAACTCGCACTATTAGTCATATCCTGTTTTTCATTTTTCATAACATGTACTATAGGAGGTGTTTTACATGGAACGGTGGTGGTGTCGTGTTCGAGGTTCCATTAAAGGGGTTCTTTTCCCCATCATTTGCTTGCAATTTGTTCGCACGTTGCTTCTGCCAACAGCATTTGACGTATTTTTGCTATTTGTATTATTCCTCATCTTCATTGGATTTTTGTGGGATGTATATTAAAGCTTGTACTCTTGTACAACTGCATGCAGACACAAAGAAACCCGTCGCTCATTGAGCCATACGGGTTTCTTGCCTATCTATTAGGAAGTGGAGATATCGTTACGAGGTGGGAATATACAGAACTTGCCCTTCGGATATATCCGATTCCGCTAAGCGGTTGTAGAGCGCAATTTCTCTCGAATTCATGCAATAGCGGTCAGCAATTGTATCGAGTGTTTCAGAACGCTGCACAATACACAAGCGCACCTTCTTGAAAGCCCGCTCATCATCAATACGCTGCAGGAATAGCGACTGCCACTTTACTTCCTCACCAGTTGTCTCCTCATTCATTGCTGCTAGCTGCGCTGCCTCTTCTTCCTTCTGGATACGTTCCAGTTCTTGAGACTCCCGCTTCTTCTGCAGCAACGAACTGAATCCAACTGGTTCCGCTGCTTCCGGCTCACTCGCTTTCGACTTGCCGATTGCAACCTTCATCTCCTGCTTGGCAGCTGCTGGAACATTCTCCGGCTCATTCAATGGAGCAGCTGCTTCAATATCGTCCCGCTCCACTTCCTGATTCGAGGCGAGCGATTCACCTTCACCCTCTGATTGAACAGCTGCATCTACTTCGATGGATTGCACACTTTCCTTTCTCGCAACAGGCTCATTCGTATTTGCTTCATTCGAGAGGGTCGGTGAATGAGACTCCAACTGAGTCATTTTCGCTTCTGGCTCGTGTTCTGCGCTATCCGTGGCAGCACTTGCTCTGCCCGGCGCTCGCCCTGCTTCGCCTTGCCCCTCGGCACTCTGAACCTCTAACCGCTCCTCCTCATCTCGCGTCTCTCTGGCCCACTGAGAACCACTCCATGTGAGCGGAATACGTTCAGATTGGGGAGAATCTCCATCAAACGCATCATGATTGGTTTGTGCAGGCAGCAACCTTTCCCCTTCGACTTCGCGAATCTCCACGTCTTCAGCAGCTCGATCGAAGTTCTCTTCCAACTCTTCTTCTGCCTGATCCTCCATCTGTTCCTCTGCCTGTTCTTCTGTTTGTTCTTCTTGCTCCTGTTCCTCTGAAGCCCTAATAGGACTGAAATCTCTATAATCAGCTTCTGTTTCTACTTTCGATTCAGGCGCAACTTCCGATTCAGTTACAACTTCTTCAGTCCCATGCTCTGCTGAATTCGTGAACGCCGGTGTATAAGTACCGTAGTCACGCAGCCACGCTGGCTCTTCCCCATCGGGCTCGAGCTCCGTTTGATGTACAACTGTAAATTGCTCCGGCTCCCAAGCCGCTGGCTCTATACTTTCCATTGAGATGCCGCGCAGCGATAAAATTCCTGTAATATTTAATGTACGTGTTGATAAAAGGTCTACATCGAAGTGCTCAATATCGACCGAAATATCATCCAAGCTGCGCACCCGATTTAAGGGGAGTGTGATTTCAACAGGGATCCAATGCTCAAGCGAATGACTGCTGCGCAGTTCATCAGCACCTACATATGCCCCAGCCAGCAGCAAACTGCCACGCACTGTCACCTGGTCACCAGCAGGAATGACCTGAATGTGCGGTGTCAACTCCACTTCTTCCAATTGATCAATGCCGACTACTTCGTCGGACAAGTGCACACGTTCATAAATATCAAAGCGCAATCCATATGATTCTTCGCTCACAGACCGCTCCTCCTCCCGCAGTTCATATGCCATCTTCCCTTGTGACCAGCGTACATGCGATATGGCAACGATGTTAAGCTACAGTCGCAAAGTCAGACTCGTATCACTACTTCATCTATATGGGAGGAAAGAGAGGAGCATGACTATATTTTTTGCCGCAAGCGCAACATGTCCTCAGGCCACGGGGCGTCTACAACAATCTGTTCTCCTGACAGCGGATGGATGAAGCGCAAACTCTCCCCATGAAGCGCTTGTCTGCTAATGAGCTTGCCATCGCCCCCATATTGCGTATCTCCCGCAAGCGGATGCCCCTTCGCACTCATATGCACCCGAATTTGATGTGTCCGACCCGTCTCCAGCGTTAGGCGCACGAGGGACAGTTCTGAGCCGGGCCGCAGTGTTTCATAGTGGGTAATCGCAGGAGCTCCACTATCGCTTACCCGATATTTGCCGCGATGATGACGATCCTTCCCTATTGGCGCATCTACCGTTCCAGAAGCCGGCGTCAGCGTTCCCTGAACAATCGCATGATAGATGCGCTCAATCTTCTTCTCGCGCATCATCTCATCCAGAATCACTTGTGTACACGGCTGCTTCGCGTACAGCACCGGCCCAGTTGTATCAACATCTAAGCGATGTATATGCAGCACCTTGGAAGCCTGCCCCGTCCATAGATAGTGGCATGCCACAGCATGGGCAAGACTATCCCGCCTCTTATCCTGCTCCGGTGTCGTTGGATGAACCGCCATACCTGCAGGCTTATATACAACCAAGCAAGCATCATCTTCATACAGCACCTCGGCAGGTGCGTCAGCGGGCTCATAAGCATCCGCTTCAGCAACAAACCATTTCACACGCAGCCTATCTCCTGCAGTGCGAATATCTCCCGCATGATTCATTCTATGAACGAATTTTTTTGGCAAACGTAGCTCGCTAATCAGCCATGCCAGTGTAGATTGTTCATCTTGAAGCGAAGCTTTGCCGGGCATGAATTCTATCCATTCTCCTTGGCGTCTCCAATATCGTGTCACGACGCATCTCCTCCGTTCCTATCCATTTCAAAGCCCGGCACTCCACTTCTAACGCGGAATCGCCGGGCTCGTATTCGTCCTATTTATGTGTATAGATTGACCATACCATCCTATATTCAAGCCTGCATATACTTAGATTGATTTCTTTAGCGCAGCATAGTTGGCTTGAATTGTAAATTCAATGTCCTCATCGGTATGAGCCGCCGACACAAACATCCCCTCGAATTGCGAAGGCGCTACATTAACCCCTTCATCGAGTAGATGCTTAAAGTACGTACGGAACAGCTCTTGATTGGACGTGCGAGCCGTATCAAAATTCGTTACCGGCTCATTCGTAAAGAACGGGCATACCATCGAGCCAACACGGTTGATTGTACACGGCACTCCCAGTTCTTGCGCATTGCGAATAAAGCCTGCCTCAAGCTTGGCACCCTTACGATCCAATTCCGCATACACCTCCGGCGTAAGCAAAGACAATGTCGTATAACCGGCAGCCATCGCCAGTGGGTTGCCGCTAAGCGTACCTGCTTGATAGATCGGGCCACTCGGTGCAATTTGCTCCATGTACTCGCGTTTGCCTCCGTATGCACCTACTGGCAGTCCACCGCCGATAACTTTGCCAAAGCAAGTCAAGTCCGGTGTGACGCCAAACAACCCTTGCGCACAGCTGTAGCCCACACGGAATCCTGTCATAACCTCATCGAAAATAAGCAGACTTCCATATTGCTCCGTCAAATGCCGCAGGCCTTCCAAGAACCCTTCCTGAGGTGGTACAACCCCCATATTGCCTGCAACCGGCTCTACAATGACACAGGCAATATCTTCGCCATATCGATCAAAGGCCAGCTTCACTGCTTCCAGATCATTATACGGAACCGCAATCGTATTGCTGGCAACCCCTTCAGGCACCCCCGGGCTGTCTGGTAGTCCCAATGTCGCTACACCCGAACCAGCCTTGATGAGCAGGCTGTCTCCATGACCATGATAGGAGCCCTCGAATTTCACAATCTTACTCCGCTTCGTAATACCGCGCGCCAATCGGATTGCACTCATCGTCGCTTCCGTTCCGGAATTCACCATACGAACGATGTCTACGGAAGGCACACGCTCACATACCAGTTTCGCCATAGCCGTCTCGATCTCCGTAGGCGCACCGAAGCTTGTCCCCTTCGATGCCGTCTCTTGGATCGCACGCACAACTTCGGGATGCGCATGACCCATAATTAGCGGTCCCCATGAGCATACATAATCTACGAATACATTGCCATCGATATCATACAGCCGGGATCCTTCCGCCCGTTCAATATAAGCGGGTGTCAGACCGACGGATTTGAATGCGCGTACAGGGCTGTTCACACCGCCAGGTATGTATTTCTTTGCTTCTGCAAATGCTGCCTGCGAACGTGTGTCTACACGGCCAGATTTTTTTTCAGACATGTTGGTTGCTCCTTCTTATTTATTCCTCTGTTCTATGTTACACTAATAAAAAATCGGCTTGGCAAAGAGGGGAAAGTCATGATTGAATTGCTCAAACGCGTCCCACTGTTCTCTGATTTGACTGATGAACAGCTGGAAATCGTATCGTCCATCACATCCCGCCGGGAGTATGCCCCACATACGATCTTGTTCCAGCAGGGAGATCCAGGGCACACATTCTGCATCGTATTTCGCGGTGCCGTCAAAGTATACACATCCAACAAGAAAGGCCAGCAGAAGATCCTCTCTGTCTTTCAGAGCGGCGACAACTTCGGCGAACTTGCGCTTATTGATGGCAAGCCGCGTTCTGCAACAGCAGAGACATTAGAGGATACGGTTCTCTTTACCGTCACATCCGAGAGCTTCCACTTACTGCTGCGCGCCCACTACGATATTGCGAAGCAGGTTATGATTCAACTATGCGGTCGACTGCGCTCGACGAACGGATATGTCTATGACTTAACGTTCTTAGATGCACCAAGCCGCATCGTAAAGAACATCGTTCGCATCGCTCAGCAACAAGGCGAGCGCCGCGGAGATAAAATCTACATCCGTGCCGCCTTCGACGCTGATGCCATGTCAGGTCTTGCTGGCGTACATCGGAACGTATTAGAACAAGTGATTCGTGATCTCGAGCATCAGCGTATCCTGACGCTGCAGCCGACCGAATACACGCTGGACGTATCCCGACTGTTCCAGAGTCCTTACGTTAGCTAGCTCCATACATCGGGTAGACAAGCTCCCCGTCGGCACATTCAACGAACTTTGCCACGGGGAGTTTGCTATTTATACAGAAGTCGCTTCTTTTAATCAAACCCCACTGCAACAATTGTTACGCTCGCTCAGACAGCCAACGTGCAGCATCCTTCGCATGATACGTAATAATCATATCTGTTCCCGCGCGCTTCAGACCAAGCAGCAGTTCGCTCACAATAGCGCGTTCATCAACCCATCCAAGCTTGCTCGCTGCCTTCACCATGGAATACTCGCCGCTCACATTGTAAGCCACTAGCGGCAAATCGAATCGATCCTTCATCACACGGATAACATCCATGTATGCCATGGCTGGCTTCACCATAAGCATGTCCGCGCCTTCCAGAACGTCCTCTTCTGCTTCACGAATTGCTTCGCGCACATTGGCAGGATCCATCTGATAAGTCTTGCGATCACCGAATTGAGGCGCGGAATGAGCCGCATCTCGGAATGGACCATAGAATGCCGATGCATACTTCACCGAATAGGACATGATCGGCACATCATGATAACCTGCCTCATCAAGACCTACACGAATCGCATGCACGAATCCATCCATCATATTGGATGGCGCTATAATATCAGCCCCCGCTTCTGCTTGAGACACCGCCGTACGCACTAAGTACTCGAGCGACTCGTCATTATCAATCTCGCCTACCTCGCATCCATTCACTTGATGCACATGAACCATTCCACAATGCCCATGATCGGTATATTGGCATAGACATGTATCCGCAATAATAAGCAGGTCAGGGTGAGCCGCCTTAATTCGTCTTGTCGCTTGTTGGACGATTCCATCCGCGTCGAATGCAGAGCTTCCGACAGCATCCTTCGAAGCTGGGACACCAAACAGCACAATAGCTGGTATACCCAATTGAACAATTTCGTCTATCTCTTCATCCATACGGTCAAGGGAGAAATGATAGACTCCCGGCATGGAGCTAATCTCTTCCTTAATCCCCGTACCATGCGTCACAAATATAGGCATAATCAAGTCATTGACTGTCAATACAGTCTCACGAACCATATTGCGGAGAGCTGCCGTCTTACGTAGGCGGCGTAATCTTGTAGTTGGAAATACCATGTTAGCAACCTCCTTGAATGTGTATATGCGCCTTGTCAGCACTGCTAAGTCTGCACATTTCGTCCACCATACTGCTAATGGTAGATCGTTCTGCGACTGCAGTAACCTGCAAGCCTGCATCACGCGCCGTGCGCGCTGTAATCTCCCCGATGCACACCACTTGAGCACCACCAAGCTTCGCTACAGGGTCAGGAACCCCCATGCGTTCGAGTGCGGCGATCAGGTTCGTAACCGTCGAGGAACTTGTAAACGTAATCAGATGAATCGCGTTCTCTTCCAGCAATTCCACTAAATAAGGATCATCGTACTCGGGCAGCACAGTCTCGTACAAATCCACCTCATCCACAAGAAGGCCATGCTGCTGCAGCATCTCCTTCAGCCAAGGGCGCGCCAGATCACCCCGCGCAAGAAGCACGCGCTCTTCTGGCGAGATTAATGGATGAAGGGCATCCCATACCCCTTCTTGGCTATACTGAGCAGCAGATACATCTGGCTGCACTCCATATTCTCGAAGCGCTTCAGCAGTCTTGGGGCCTACCGTTACGATTCGTACATTCGCCCATTGGCGAATATCCTGCCCTTGCTCCTGCAAGTGTTGGAACCAATACTTGACGCCATTCACACTCGTCAGAACTAGCCATTGATATTGCTGTGCATGGATAAAAGCCTGATGAATCGCTTGCTGTTTCCCAAGAGAGACAGGCGCCCGCATCTCAATGACCGGGTATTCATACGTCTCCCCTCCAAGCTGTTCAATGGGCTTAACAAGCTCGCTAGCCTGCGAACGGCTTCTCGTGACAAGTACTCTCTTACCGAACAGCGGCCGCTCTTCTGCCCAAGCTAGCTGTTCTCGCAGCTTCACGACATCCCCCACGACAATGACAGCCGGCGACTCGAAGCGAGCACGCTCAGCTTCATCCGCGATCGTCGCTAGTGTCCCTACGAGCGTGCGCTGCTCGGCCCTTGTTCCCCAGCGCACTAATGCAACAGGCGTATCCGCTGCCCGCCCATGACTCATCAATCGTTCGGCTATTACACGCAGCTTGCCGATACCCATAAGGAACAGCAAAGTTCCAGCAGATTGGGTCATCTGCTCCCACTCGATGAACTCATCCAGCTTGTCCGGGTTCTCATGACCAGTCACTACACAAAAGGAAGATGCGTAGTCCCTGTGAGTCACAGGTATGCCCGCATACGCAGGAACCGCAACAGCGGAGGTGACTCCCGGAACGATCTCATACGGAACTCCATGCTGCTTCAGTACAGCTACTTCTTCTCCCACTCTACCAAAAACACAAGGATCGCCCCCCTTTAAGCGAACGACCTTTTTTCCTTCCTGAGCTAAATCAGCAAGCAGTTGGTTAATATCCGCCTGCTTCATCGCATGTCGATCAGGCAGCTTGCCCACATAGATCTTACGAGCTCCCTGCTTCATATATCTGAGCAATTGAGGGCTAGAGAGACGATCATAGACAACAACATCCGCTTCCTGCAGACAATTTAAGCCTTTGACCGTTATCAACCCTACGTCACCTGGCCCAGCGCCTACCAGATAGACAATACCTATTTCAGAGGAATGCCGTTCCATTCATATCAGCCCCTTAATTGGGATAGCATTTGTTCCGCTCCTCGGTCCAGCAGCCGCTCAGCAACTGCAATGCCAAGTTCCTCTGGTTGTCCACCTTCCATTGTGTCACTCAAAATCATATTCTCTTCCGCAGATCCAACAAGACCTGTTAAGCGTATCGTGTCATCTGCTTTATGAAGCTCTGCATACGCTCCGATCGGCACTTGGCACCCGCCATTCAAGCGGCCTAAAAAAGCCCGCTCCGCCTGAACGGTACGAGCAGTATCTACATCGTGATAACGCGCAAGCAGCGACAATACTTCCTCATCATCTGCACGGCATTCAATCCCCAATGCCCCTTGCCCTACCGCTGGGAGACACAGTTCTGTCGGCAAATAGGATGTGATACGATCCTGCCATCCCATCCGATGAAGTCCTGCTGCAGCAAGAACGATTGCATCGAATCCTTCCGTCTCTAACTTCTTTAACCGTGTATCAATATTGCCGCGCAATGGCTCGATCTGCAAATCCGGTCTATGCGCCTGCAATTGACAAGCTCTGCGCAGACTGCTCGTGCCTACCTTCGCACCTATAGGCAAATCCTCAATCGAGGTGCCAGACTTCATAATCAAGCAATCTCTTGGATCTTCCCGCTTGGGCACAGCGCCAACCGTCAGTCCATCCTGAAGTTCCCAAGGCATGTCCTTCATGCTGTGAACCGCGATATCCACTTCCTTATCCATTAACGCTTGTTCAATCTCCTTCACGAATAACCCTTTGCCGCCTACCTTGGACAAGGTGACGTCCAGGATGCGATCTCCTTTCGTTACGATCTTCTTAATTTCGAATCGGAACGGAAGGTTGTTCTCTTTGCAAATGGTCTCCAACGCCGCAATCACATGCCCGGTCTGCGTCAACGCCAAGGCGCTCTGCCTTGTCCCAACAATGATAGTACGCATCTAGTTGCCCCTCCTGCTTGCCTAAATTATTCATTCATTTATTGATATTGGGCGAGCCACGCCATGACCCAGTCCTCCCATTTGGGAAGTGTGACATTACATTCATAGGCCCGCCAGCATTCTTCTGCATAGTGCCGCATTGCTCGCTGGCGATCTACCGTGTCTGGCAGCACATCATGCGAAGCCTTGCGTGCGTGCAGCAGCATCTCCGCTACTTGCGCCAACTCATCGTCCATTAACTTGGACAGCTTGGCTAATATGCTTCTCGTCAAGGTTGGACTAGCGCCGCCAGTTGATACAGCGAGATGAACATCTCCGTGCTGCACCGTCCCAGGATTGGCGAAGTCACTCTGTTCCGGACTATGAGCAATATTGATGAGCGCCCCACGGCGCCTTGCTTCCTCAGCTACTCGCTCATTCACTTCACAGTGATCTGTCGCAGCAAACACAAGCAGCGCTCCAATGGCGTCCCCCTCTTCATACTCTCTTGCGATATGAACAATGCTACCTTTATGGACAAAGTGCCAAAGCTCTGCAGTCAATACGGGACTGACCACTTTCACTTCAGCACCACTCGCCAGCAAGTGACGAACCTTGCGCGCAGCTACCTTGCCGCCGCCAATCACCGTACATGACTTGCCAACAAGCTTCAGCATAATCGGATACAGAGGGGAATCTCCCATTCGCTACACTCCAATCCAGCGATGAAATGTCGACAATGAATTCAATGCGAAATTGAGCATCATTACCGCATAACATCCTAAATTCAACAAAGAAAGTCGAAATCCTGTTGAATCATTACGCGAGCGTTTCACAATATAAGAGCCATAGAATAAAAGCGCTAATAACGTAAACCATATCTTAAAATCAATCAGCAATTCCGTACGATTGTCGAGCAGAATAGCCCCAACTGCTACGGCAAGCGACAGTAAAATCATCGGAATGCCAATTACGACAGCTAGAAACGAAAAGCGTTCAATTCGTTCAAGACTAGGCAAGCGCCGCACCGCGTCAGACCATTGCTTAGCCTTCAACTTATGATGGAGAAATACATACATGCCCGCGAATACGGCACTAATCGTTAAGGCCGCGAAACCAAAGGCTACAAGCGAGATATGGAAAGAGAGCAAATTGCGCATCATCTCCCATTCCTTCATCGATGCAGGCATTGTCGGGTCGTTAAGCATGTTCACGAGCAATAAGGCAAACCCAATAAGATTGACGAAAAAAACGATAAATTCGATATGAAAGAACCTGCTAATGACAATGGATACGGTCACGAGGAACCATGAAAACAAAAACATAAATTCAAAACTACTAAAAACGGGCACATCCTGATGCCTCACCATTCTTACAATCAAGAAGATCGTCTGAAGTACCCATACAAAAGTAAGAAGCCCTGCGCCCATCCGCTTCGCTTTCCGATTGACTCCTACCACATCGGAAAAATAAAACAGAAGGCTCAGGGCGTATGTGTAGATAATCGCATCGTAAATCCAACTATTCGTAACCATCGATGCCTGCCGCCTCCTGTTCTTCCTCTACCATGTGACGGCTGCCCAAGACAGCACAGACTTCCCCCGCTCGGGTTCCGTATTTCGATTCACGGTGACTTGGGATGAGGGCTGTTCCTTGCCTCGCTCCTCCTTGCCACCCGCTTCTGGCTGCTCCAGTGCGAAAATTTGCGAAAATAACCGCAATGCCTCGTCCCCATTTTTCTCAGCGGCGAGCTCTTTAATTTGATTAATTGGGTCGTGCATCATTTGGTTCAACATGCTCTTCGTCAGACGGCGTATCAATTTTTCTTCCCGTTCAGACAGCGCGGGAAGCTTATTGAACAAGCTTTGCAGCGTATCCTGGTGGATACGTTCTGCCTTGGACTGTAAAGACCTAATCATCGGAGTTACACCCAGCATTTTGAGCCAATGACGATGCTCCTCGAGTTCATCTGCGATGAAAGCTTCGATCTTCGCCGCTTCCTTGCGGCGACGTGCCAGATTGCTCTCCACAATACCTTGCAGATCATCGATATCATATAAGAATACATTCGACACGTCACTAATCGCCGGATCCAAGTCACGCGGCACGGCAATGTCAATGAAGAACAGCGACCGAGATTTGCGCCTGCTCATCGCCCGCTTCACATCATCCGCTGTCAGTACATATTCCTTCGAACCCGTTGAGCTAATCACAATATCAGCCTCAACTAGCATCTGTTCGGCCGCATCAAGCGTACCTGCCCGGCCGTTAAACTGCTTCGCCAGCTCTTCCGCGCGAGATAGGGTACGGTTTGCCACCATTACCTCCGCAGCCCCGTTGGCATATAAGTGCTTCACAGTCAGCTCGCTCATTTTGCCTGCGCCTAGAATGAGCACCTTCTTTCCTTGGAACGATCCGAATATTCGCTTGCCAAGCTCCACTGCGGCATAGCTGACCGATACCGCATTTTCGTTAATGCTTGTTTCGGCATGTGCTCTCTTCGCGAGTGTTATCGCCTGCTTAAATACTGTATTCAGCCACGTCCCGGTTACCCCTTCATTTTGCGCGAACAAGAAGGCATTACGGATTTGGCCTAAAATTTGCGTTTCGCCGATGACCATGGAATCCAAGCCGCAGCTGACCCGGAACAAATGCTCGACAGCCTGATCATCTTCATATATATAGAGGTACGGTGTAAATTGCTGTCTGGAAATGCCGAACCACGTCTCCATAAAGCTGCGGATGAAGTGACCGCACATGTGCAATCTGTCGACAACCACATACAGTTCTGTGCGATTGCATGTCGACACCATCACGCATTCGAGCACGCTCTTCGTCTGTCTCAATTGTCTCAGCGCCTCTTGCCAATCACTTTCGGGCACCGCAAACTTCTCCCGAATTTCTACGGGCGCCGTACGATAGTTCATGCCGACGACGATGATGTGCATTCATTTCACCTGCTTTTCAAAATTTAGTACATTCTCAGATGATAATCATTATAACATAGATCAACAAGAACATTCGTTCGTAATTTGAAAATATTATGAAATGCATGTCAAATTTTAGTTTGTACGGGCTAACTGCACCTTATACTATCATTGCAACGCCCCAATGTCATTCTTTTTTTATGTACTTTTTGCCAGTTCACTTCGGTGTAAAATAAGATTCCAGCACTTCCTTCAAATCCTTGTCTGCGCTAACCAGTTCTTCACGCTTGGATGCGATCCATCCCCCGCTGCTGTTATAGACGAGCGCATAGCTGTCATAGAGTCGGGTCATTGCCTCAGCGCTCATGCTGATCATCTCTTTTTCACTGTCCGTTAATGGGCGATCGCCATTTAACTGCATCAATGTGATGGTTTCTACAACCTTATTCAGACTTGGCAGCTCTGGCAGCTGCTTCTTCCCTGCCGCACGAACCAGTCTTTCATGTGCAAATGCTGCTGAATAAGCAACAAGCTTCAATTTTTGAAGTGGTTCTGTCGAGTCATATCGCGCCGCTTCCTGCAATGATCCTTTTAACAGGTTCGTTTGAAATTGAGCTACTTCGTACAGCATTTTAAGCGGATCGGACGCTTCTGCCTTCGGAGAGAATAAGTTGTACACTTGAATGGAAGGCCATATTAACAGCATGAACAACACAACCATCCACACGATACCACCTCGAAATCGTCTAGGTCTCATCAGCATTCTCCTACTATATATGATTATGTATATAGCTTATGGAGCAACAAGTGGACAAATAACCCAGATATGAGGTTGTCTCTGTATGAGAATAAAAAAAAGCCCACTCCACCCTGTGCCAAGCACGAGGATGAGCGGGACTTTATTGTCGTTTATACCAATTCGGATACTTTCATATCCGGAGTAACCACTTGCAATTCGCCTAATCCGCGAATAAGTTTCTTCGCGTACGTTTTCTCCGGTTTCAACACAGAGACCAGGTAATCAATGGCTAGCTGCGGGTCTACTGTTTCTCCGCAAGTGTAACAATCGATTGCTGCAAATCCACGTTCAGGATAAGTGTGGATTGAAAGATGACTTTCTGACAACATAACTAGAACTGTTGCCCCTTGTGGGTCAAACTGTTTAGATTGAACAGACAAGACCGTTGCACCACACGCTTCAGCGGCTTCTACCAGTTGTGCTTCAAGCAATTGAGCATTGTTCAGCAAATCGAAGTCGACTCCCCACGTGTCAACAGCAACATGTCTTCCGAAAGTTGAGTATTCCATCTTTCGGTTCCCCCTTCCTAGGAATAAAATGTTTGAAAAATAATTTCATCCGCTAGGACCTACGTCATTCACTTCCCGAGGGAAAAATCTCTCGCAACATGCAATGTCCTGAGTGAATCCTGGTTCCTATATTGTTTTCAACGAGATTAAAAATAACATCTTACTCACATAAATGCAACACTTTTTTATCCACTTATCCCCTGACTATTCCATTTTCCCTGTCTACTATATGGCGAAAGCCTCTAATAGGTGTCTAGTACGCCCGCCCAATATTCGCTGCAGAACAAAAAAAGAACTTAAGGCATACGCCTTAAGTTCTTTCATATTCAAGTGCCGCTCAGGCTTCCAAGATGAACAATTGCTTTGCCAGTGCTGTTAGCTGCTGATCTACAGCTTGAACCTCATCTGCTGACAGGCTTCGATTGCGCTTATCGAGCAAATTGTTGATGCGCTCCTTAATACTCGCAATTCGTATTTCTACATGTTCGTTACGATACATGTTATGCAAGTCCTGTACCGTATCCTTATGCTCGAAAATAACGCGAGGCTCTTCCTTCTGCTCTACAATCTTGCGAACAGCCCCATCTGCGTAATAATAAGTGATTGTAAATCCCGCAAAAATCCGATTGACTACCGCTTCGCCACGGAATGTCGCCACAAGCTTATGCATCACTTGTGTCAATTTCGGATGAACCAAGCGGCAAGACGTTACACAGACATACCGATTGCCTTGTTTCTCGAACAGGAATATGATCTCATCACCCTGGCCGTCCTCAAGAACCACCTCTTGATTACCGTTTTCTAATACTTTCACCCGCCCCACAATAGATTGCTTCGCGAGCGATTGCACAAATCGGGTCAATTGAGCTTCCGTTAACTGTAAACTGGCTTTCACATACTCTGTGGCTAACCGCCGAGCCATAAAAACTCTCCTTACCTGTATTCAACATATAATATTTATACATGTTTATTATACTACAGGGAGAATATGAATTCCTGTTCATGAGCCGCCATTTTATGGTGCATTTCGCAAAAAAACGGACTGAGGCCGGAACTACCCCGCTTTTTATCCAACATGCTTACGAATTAACGCCTGCATGCTGATTAATAATGTCCCATAACTCTTCACGGCCTTGTCCTGTCTCCGCGGAGAACATGACAAACGGAGCATCCGATGACAACCCAAGGGTGGTACGAACTTGCTTCACATGCTTCGGAAGATGGTTTCTCGATATTTTATCAGCCTTCGTCGCAACCACACATACCGGGACGCCGTAATGCGTAAGCCAGTCATGCATCATGCAATCGTCTGCTGTAGGCGCATGGCGCAAATCAACAACCAGCAGCACAAGGCGAAGTGTCTCACGCTCTTGGAAGTACGCTTCAATCATGCGTCCCCACGCAGCGCGCTGCGTCTTCGATACCTTTGCATACCCGTATCCCGGCACGTCCACGAAATACATATTGTCATTAATGCGATAGTAGTTCAACTGCTGTGTCTTTCCCGGCTGCGAGCTTGTACGCGCCAAGTTCTTGCGCATAATCATGCGATTGATTAACGATGACTTCCCTACATTCGATCGGCCTGCCAGACCAATCTCCGGGAACCCGTCATCTGGATACTGTGCAGATCCAACAGCACTAATAATAAATTCAGCATTTGTTATTTTCATACGCGATTATCCTCACCTTACATTCTGTTCTGTCTATTGTACAATTGTACACGATTCCCGTCATTTCACAAAAAAAAAGAAAAACGGATGCGCTGCACGCGCATCCGTCTTGTTGCTATGCCATTATGATGAAGTCGCCTCCAGCAACGCATGCTGCAGCACTTCATCCATATGAGCTACTGGTATAAAGGTCAGCTCCCGCCGTACTGTATCCGGGATATCCGCTAGATCGCGTTCATTGTCATGCGGGAACAGAACCGTCTTGATTCCTGCACGAAGCGCGGCCAGCGACTTCTCTTTCAATCCACCAATCGGGAGTACTCTCCCGCGCAATGTAATCTCACCGGTCATTGCAACATCCTTGGATACATACCGATTAGTGAACGCCGATACAAGTGCCGTCGCAATTGTGATTCCGGCGGAAGGGCCATCCTTCGGAATCGCTCCTTCAGGGACATGGACATGAATATCCAGCTTCTCATGGAAGTCGGGCTCCAATCCCCACTGCGCCGCCTTCGAGCGGATGTAGCTAAATGCAGCCTGTGCAGACTCCTTCATGACATCGCCAAGCTTGCCTGTCAATTGCAGCTTGCCGGAACCAGGAACAACGGTAACCTCAATATTAAGCGTATCCCCTCCCGCTTCGGTCCACGCAAGACCTGTCACCGTTCCTATCTGATCATCTTGTTCTGCCAGACCATAGCGATATCGAGCTACACCTAAATATTCGGATAATTGCTGGGCGTGAATCTGTATGTCTTCCACCTGTTCAGATACAATTCGCTTTGCAGCCTTGCGGCATAGCGCAGCCAATTGCTGTTCCAGTTGACGAACTCCCGCTTCACGTGTATATTCACGAATCACTTTCAGAAGGCAGTCCTCTTGAACCGTCAGCTGATTCGCCTGCAATCCATGGGCTTCCTTCTGCTTCGGAAGCAGATGCCTGTTCGCGATTTCCAGCTTCTCAAGCTCCGTATATCCAGACAAGGACAGCAGTTCCATCCGATCTAGCAGCGGACGCGGTATATTGTGAACCGCATTGGCAGTTGTCACGAACAGAACCTTGGACAGATCGACCGGGAGCTCAACGAAATGATCACTGAATGCATTATTCTGTTCTGGATCCAATACCTCCAGCAGTGCAGATGCCGGATCCCCACGGAAGTCAGATGCCATCTTGTCGATTTCATCAAGCAGCATTACTGGGTTCATCGTGCCCGCATTTTTGAGCGCCTGAACAATTCGTCCTGGCATCGCACCTACATAGGTACGACGATGACCGCGAATCTCCGCCTCGTCACGCACCCCACCTAACGAGATACGAACAAATTTCCGTTCAAGCGATTTCGCAATTGACCTTGCAAGCGACGTTTTCCCGACACCCGGCGGGCCAACAAGGCATAGAATCGGCCCTTTCATTTCTTTGACTAGCTGCTGTACAGCCAAATATTCAAGGACACGTTCCTTCGGCTTCTCAAGTCCATAATGATCGGCCTCCAGAATGGATTCTGCCTTGCTCAGATCCAGATCATCCTCCGAGAGCTGAGCCCACGGAATCTGAAGCAGCCAATCGATATAGTTTCGAATCACCGAACCTTCTGCGGAAGAAGCCGGCATTTTCTCCAATCGATCGATTTCTTTGCCGATTTTCTCACGAACTTTATCCGGAGCCTCGAGCTCCTTCAATTGGGCACGCAGCTCCTCGGCCTCGCCCGTGCGGCCTTCTTTATCTCCCAATTCCTTCTGGATCGCCTTCATTTGCTCACGCAAATAGTATTCCTTCTGTGTCTTCTCCATCTGCTTCTTCACGCGCTGGCCAATCTTCTTCTCCATCTCTAGCACTTCGCTCTCATTATTGAGCAGCTCAAGCAGCTTATGCAGACGGGCTTTACTATCCACCGTCTCCAGAAGCGCCTGTTTATCTTTGAGCTTGATGGACAAGTGGCTGGCGATTACATCCGCCATCCGACCCGGTTCTTCGATGTCCGTTACGGAAGCTAGTGTCTCTGGCGACACCTTCTTCGACATTTGCACATAGTTCTCGAACTGGGTCAATGCCATGCGCATGAGCGCTTCTGTCTCTGAAGGATCACCCGACGTCTCTTCATGCAATACATGCACCTGAACCTCATAGAACTCCTCATTAGGCACATATTCAACGATCTCAGCGCGCTCAACACCCTCAACAAGCACACGTATTGTGTTATTAGGCAGACGTAACATTTGACGAACCTTCGCTATCGTGCCTATACGGAAAATATCATCCTGAGAAGGCTCCTCGATGCTGACCTCTGACTGCGTGCACAACAGCAGCAATTGATCTTCCAGCATCGCATGTTCAAGTGCCCGTACCGACTTATCGCGCCCCACATCCAAGTTCAACACCATGCTCGGGTACACGAGCAAGCCTCGTAGCGGGAGCAGAGGCAGGCGGCGGTCTTTGTTCGATTTAAGCCCCATCGTTCGGCACCCCCATGGCTATCATGATCTATCTAGTACATTGCATCCAACATTTTATCAAATGTTCAAGTAAAACACCAATTTTCCACAGGCCGATCAGCTATAGCTGCTCCCATCAGAAGAACTGCTATTCTTCTCCGATCCTTCTGCATGCAGCAACGGCAGCGAGGTGCCCACGGCACGTTCGAACGGTTGCGGCTTATGCTCTGCATCTCCCTTCCATTCACTACCGAATGCATGTTGGAAGCCTTCCTCAATGTGTTCGACGGGTATGACTTGCACTCCATCCAAGCCTGCGAAGATATCCTGCCAATTCTCCTTCGGAATAAGCACGCGAGTTGCTCCTGCTTGAAAAGCCGCTTCCACCTTCGCAAGTACGCCGCCGACCGGCTTAATGCGCCCATGAAGACTGATTTCACCTGTCATCGCAAGCTTATTGTCCACAGGCCATCCATTCAATGCTGATGCGATGGCTATCGCCATTGCCATGCCCGCGGATGGACCATCTACTGGCGATCCGCCTGGGAAGTTAATGTGCAAATCGAAGTTGGATGTCTCATGTCCCAGGCTGCGAAGCACGGTCAATACGTTCTCAATAGACCCCTTCGCCATACTCTTGCGGCGCAGCGTTCGGCTTCCACCGCCCAGCTCTTCTTCCTCGACAACACCCGTAATTGTATACTTGCCGTGCCCACTCTTCACACGGATCGCACTCACTTCAATTTCCAGCAGCGCTCCCATGCTAGGACCGTACACAGCCAAGCCATTCACGAGACCAACCTGTGGTTCTGCGGGAACTTTGCGATCAGGACGCGGAGCAATCTGGCTGCTGTTGGCAACCCATTCTACATCAGCCGCATCAATCGATGTCCGCCCTTCTGACATCGCCAGTCCAGCCGACAGTTGGACAATATTCACCGCCTCACGCCCATTGGTCGCGTACTTTTTCACCATATCTACCGCTTCTGGCGAGTGCGGGAAGCCAATTTTCTTCAGCCCGTTTTCTGCAATAGCTCCGATTTCATCAGGAAGCAGCGGCCTGAAGTAGATTTCCATACAACGTGAACGAAGCGCTGGCGGGAGTTCTTGGGAAGAGCGGGTCGTCGCTCCCACAAGCCTGAAGTCCGCAGGCAATCCATTTTGAAAAATATCGTGAATATACGAAGGTACATTCGAGTCTTCCGAATTGTAATAAGCGCTCTCCAAAAATACTTTACGATCTTCAAGTACCTTCAACAGTTTATTCATCTGTATCGGATGAAGCTCACCAATCTCATCAATAAACAGCATGCCCCCATGTGCCTTCGTCACCGCTCCCGGCTTCGGCTGTGGAATCCCAGCGACTCCCATCGCACCAGCACCTTGATAAATAGGATCATGAACCGAGCCAATTAATGGGTCGGCAATGCCACGTTCATCAAATCTTGCTGTCGTCGCATCTATTTCAGTGAACTTGGATTCCATTGTAAATGGCGAGCTCGCATTCTTCTTCGCTTCCTCCAGCACTACTCTCGCAGCAGCCGTCTTACCTACGCCTGGTGGGCCATAGATGATCACATGCTGCGGGTTCGAACTGCACAAAGCAGCTTTGAGCGCCTTCAATCCATCTTTCTGCCCAACAATATCGCTCATGATCGCAGGTCTTGTCTTCTCTGCTAGTGGCTTCGTCAAGGAAATAGACCTTAGCTTGCGCAGCTTATCCATCTCCTTGCGCGATTCTCGATCAACAGCTGTGCGATTTCCTTTCTGACTGCGCAGCAGATTCCAGAAGTATATGCCAATAACTACGGCAAAGAACGCATTGATCAGCATCAATATTACGCTTAAATTCATCGTTTCATCCTCCCATAACGCCCTCGCAAGGACAAAAAAATCCGGCAAAGTTTACTACTTGGTAGTATTACCCTTTGCCGGATGCATTATAAGCGTATGTGATTATGAGTTATTATTTCTTTCCCAACATTCTGCATGCTTCAGTCCTGGAACAGAATCTGCATAGAAGACTGGCTCCTCGCCACGCTTACGCTGACCCATATAATCTTTCAAAGCCGCAAAAGCCACTTTACCAAGCAGCATAATGGAAATAAGATTAATGAACGCCATGAAGCCCATGAACAAGTCTGCCAAATTCCAAACTAGAGTCATCTTCGCAACAGAACCGAAGAGAACCATCGCTACAACACCTAAACGATAGGCAAGCATCCATCCCTTTTTCTTTGTAATGAATTCGATGTTGCTTTGACCGTAATAGTAGTTTCCAATAAGTGAAGTAAATGCGAATAAAAAGACAGCTAAGCCAATAAAAATGTGCGCCCAATCCCCAACCTGAGTCGCAAGCGCATGTTGAGTCAATCGAATGCCGTTCTGCTCGCCTGTCGTTGAAATCCCAGAAAACAGGATAATGAACGCTGTTGACGAACAAACAAGCAATGTATCGACGAATACCCCGAACGACTGGATCAATCCTTGCTTGACTGGATGACTAACATTGGCCGTCGCCGCTGCATTCGGAGCACTACCCATCCCGGCCTCGTTCGAGAACAGACCACGTTTAATTCCGTTCATCACCGCTGCGCCTACACCGCCAGCCAGCGCCTCCTCAAATCCAAAGGCATTTTTTATAATAGAAGCAAACACTTCCGGAATTTCGCTAAAATTGACCAGCATGACGAACAAAGCAATGGCCATATATGCTAGCGCCATGATAGGAACTACGGTCGCAGTAACCTGCGCAACCCGCTGAACCCCTCCGAATATCGTTGGGACAACAAGGACCGCCAAGATGATCCCCATCCAAATCGGATCCAAGTTAAATATATCTTGGAATGCTGCACTTGCAGTATTAGCCTGCACAGAGTTGAAGACGAATCCGAAACTGAAAATAATGAGGACTGCAAAAATAATGCCTAACCAACGTGCGTTCAACGCCCGTTCCATATAGTAAGCCGGGCCGCCTCTGAAATGCTTGCCATCACGTACTTTGTACACTTGTGCCAATGTCGATTCGACAAACCCCGAAGCCGCACCAATAATGGCAATCATCCACATCCAGAATACAGCGCCAGGGCCACCTAACGAAATAGCAATAGCGACTCCAGCCAAATTCCCCGTACCGACACGTGAGGCTGTACTCATTGCGAATGCCTGGAAAGAGGAAACGCCTTGCTTTTCACCGGATGGCTTTCCTTTATCCCGTCCCAAAATAAGACGGAATGTTTCTTTAATTGCAGAAAGCTGCACGAAGCCTGTGCGGAATGAGAAATATAATCCTGCTGTTACTAGGACAAATATAAGCATCAAATACCACAAATCATTAAACTTCCCGATCCAATCCTGAAGTTGATCGATCAATATATCGCACCTCTCTTATTGTCTAGTCCTGTCGTACGCATATGTCAACTTTGCTAACACGGTACTAACTGATTGTAGCGTAAATCGCGGGCGATGGCAAAATGTTTTTTATCATTTTTCAATTAGTGATAAAATTTACCTTTTTGTCATTCGACACAAACCGATTTTTATGTCGAATCGTTGCATTATCTACTTACTTTTCACCGAAAATCATGTACAATAGGAATGTTATGTAAACGTTTCTAGCTTATTTTACCTTTGTGTCGTTAAGGAGGAATCCTTGAAATATGACGAAATCAAACGATCGCCACTGGACGTGGATGCTCATGCGAGGACCAAATCGGCCAGTTATTCAATACAGTATTCCAACTGTTGTGGTTAAACTTGTCATATTTATTGTCATTGGCGGGATTAGCGCATTACTTTTATCGTTAGTCATTCAACGATTTACCATGCATGATATTGTTGCTCGTCATGAACAATTACAGCTTGAGCTGCAGGAGAAGAATCAACTGTTAGCAGAGATGGACAAGCAATTATCCATTATTACCGCTTCTTCCAACGATATGAAACAGAAAATGGACAAAATCTCACAATGGGAACAGCAATTGCAATCCTATTTACAAGTTCCAACTGGCGCTAACCACCCAAAGAATAGCAAGCAGTCTCCTAGCATGGGTAAGCCCAATTCGATGTCATCCAAGCGCGATACCGCTTCCTTGCCTTTGCCGCTAGGCGGTGAATATATTATGCTTCCTGCATCTAAGTTGTCGACGCTTCGTTCTGCCGCCACAGAAGTGAACAGCAGCGACCAAAAGACTGTCTCACCACTTGAAGCATGGGAGAACACGAATAAGCAGCTCCATCATATGAATAAGAAGTGGCAGGATTGGGAACGAACAATGCCTTCTCTGTTTAAGAATGCCGAAGCCTTCCAGCAGCAGTTGAACGCTACACCAACCCTATGGCCAACAGGTAGCACACGAATCACCTCTCTTTTCGGAGAACGCAGTGATCCGTTTCAACGCAGTGAAGCATTCCATGCTGGATTAGATATAGGCGGAGATACAGGCGATCCGGTTTACGCTACTGCCGAAGGGGTCGTCATTGATTCCGACAGGGATGAGCTGAAGGGGAATTATATCATCGTGAATCATGGCAGCGGACTTACTACACGCTACTTGCACCTAAGCGAGAGAGTTGTGGCCAGCGGAGATTCGGTGAAAAAAGGGACACTCATTGGCAAAATCGGTACAACAGGTCGGAGCACAGGACCTCATCTACATTTCGAAATTCGTAAGAACGGACAGCCTATTGATCCAATGACTTATGTAAACACTCCTGAATAAGATTTTTATATAAGAAAGGAGCACGATATGTTCGCCAAATCCTCTGGCAAAAAAATTAGCGGAACCGACACCTTAATTGGACAGGCTACTACATTTGAAGGAAAGCTTGTATGCGAAACTGACCTACGGATCGAGGGAACCATTACTGGTGATGTTCATTGCAGTCAGAACGTAATTATTGGAGAGTCGGGCAAAGCCTATTCCCATATTCAAGCTTCCAGCCTAGTTATCGCAGGGTTCATGCAAGGTGATGTCAACGTCACAGAAAGTGTCATCATCGAGAGCTCTGGCAGATTGGAAGGCAATGTATTGTGCCAATCCTTCATTATCAAAGAAGGCGGAAAATTCAACGGAAACAGCAAAATGCAGCAAAATGCTCCCTCACTAACCAATGCTCCAATCGCTGAGGTTACTAACTCGTCTGACACATGAACGAGATCATTGAATTAGAAACATGGATACAGACAAAGAAAACACCCACATGCGCCACTGCTGCATGTGGGTGTTCTTGTATCATACGATAACAAGATAGCTTCTTATATTTCGATTAGTGCTTACGCCCTGGAATCTGACCCGTACGCTCATATTCAGCGACGATATGGTCGATTTCCTTCTTCAACTCAGAGACAAGCTCTGCCTCCGGTACTTTACGAATCATTTCTCCGTAGCGGAACAACAGCCCTTCACCACGAGCTCCAGCGATGCCGATATCCGCTTCACGAGCCTCGCCCGGACCGTTTACCGCACAACCAAGCACCGATACCTTAATTGGAACTTTCACTTTGGAGATATACTCCTCTACTTCGTTCGCAATCGAGAACAAATCGATGTCAAGTCGGCCGCATGTTGGACATGATACAAGTGTAGCTGCATTGGAAATCAAGCCGAAACACTTCAGCATCTCACGCGCAACCTTCACTTCTTCTACTGGATCCGCACTCAAGCTGACACGAACCGTCGAGCCAATTCCAAGTGATAACAAGGCTCCGAGCCCTGCCGCACTCTTAATCGTCCCTGAGAACAGTGTTCCAGCTTCTGTAATCCCTAAGTGAAGCGGGTACGGAATTACCTCAGCAGCCTTTGTATAGGCAGCGATGGCCATAGGCACATCTGATGCCTTCAACGAGACAATAATATCGTGGAAATCAAGTTCTTCTAAAATTCCGATATGGAATAGGGCACTTTCGACCATCGCCTCTGGCGTTGGATATCCATACTTCTCGAGCAGGTGGTTCTCCAGCGATCCTGCATTAACACCGATTCGAATCGGAATGCCGCGCTCTTTGCACGCCTTCACGACTGCTTCCACTTTCTCACGGCGCCCAATATTGCCCGGATTGATCCGAACCTTGTCAATACCGTTCTCAATCGCCTTCAAAGCGAGCCTGTAGTCAAAGTGAATGTCAGCAACGAGCGGAATCGAGATACGCTTCTTAATCTCCTTAATCGCATCCGCTGCTTCCTCATTGTTGACCGTAACCCGAACAAGCTGGCATCCAGCTTCTTCAAGTCGATGAATTTCCGCAACAGTGGCTTCTACATCTGCCGTCTTCGTCGTGCACATGCTCTGAATGACAACCTCATTGTTGCCGCCAATCGTTACATCGCCCACTTTTACAGCTCTAGTCTGATGTCGCAAATACATGATACATTCTCTCCCATGTCGGAAACGGACGGAAAAGCGCCTATTAGGCGCTTTCCTCTTGTTTCTTATCTGTCGTCAGTTCCGGAATCATTCGTTCTTTTACTACTTGCTCCGTAATGACACATGTTGTTACATCATCGCGCGATGGCACTTCATACATCACGTCAAGCATAATGCCCTCGATGATGGCACGCAATCCACGCGCTCCAGTGTTGCGCTTGATCGCTTCGCGAGCAATGGCTTCCAGTGCACCAGACTCGAAGTCAAGCTTCACATTGTCCATCTCAAGCAGCTTCTGGTACTGCTTCGTCAGCGCATTCTTCGGCTCGCTCAAGATACGAACCAATGTATGCTCATCAAGCGGCTCCAACGTCGAGATGACTGGAAGACGCCCAACAAATTCAGGAATAAGTCCGAATTTCAGCAAATCCTCCGGAAGTGTCATCGTCAAGTATTCGCCAGGCTTCAAATCCTTCTGACCACCATCAGCATTGAAGCCAATAATTTTCTTCCCTACACGACGCTTGATAATTTGCTCCAGTCCGTCAAACGCACCGCCGCAAATGAACAAGATGTTCGTCGTATCAATTTGAATAAATTCTTGGTGAGGATGCTTACGGCCACCTTGCGGCGGAACAGAAGCAACGGTTCCCTCCAGAATTTTCAGCAATGCCTGCTGTACCCCTTCGCCAGATACATCGCGTGTAATCGAAGGATTCTCGGATTTGCGAGCTACTTTATCGATTTCATCGATGTAAATAATACCGCGTTCCGCCTTCTCCACGTCATAGTCTGCCGCTTGGATCAGCTTCAGCAGAATATTTTCAACATCTTCGCCCACATAACCTGCTTCTGTAAGCGATGTGGCATCCGCAATTGCGAATGGCACGTTCAAGATTTTAGCCATGGTCTGCGCCAAGAGTGTCTTACCGGAACCAGTAGGCCCCACAAGCAAGATGTTACTCTTCTGCAGCTCAACATCCTCAATCTTGTTCTGGGTGTTAATCCGTTTGTAATGGTTATATACCGCTACGGACAACGACTTTTTCGCTATTTCTTGACCAATGACATATTGATCCAGAATCGCACGAATTTCCTTCGGTTTCGGTATATCCTTCAGATCAACTTCCTCTTCGTGACCGAGCTCTTCCTCTACAATCTCATTGCACAGCTCGATGCACTCGTCACATATATATACGCCAGGACCGGCAACCAACTTGCGTACTTGCTCCTGCGACTTGCCGCAGAACGAGCACTTCAATTGCCCCTTCTCATCATTAAATTTAAACAATCGGTGTCCCCCCTTACTTGAGCCCCGGGCTTGCCGGATGTAAAACTTGGTCAACAAGACCGTATTCTTTCGCTTCATCAGCGCTCATGAAGTTGTCACGATCCGTATCGCGTTCAATCTTCTCAATCGGCTGACCTGTGCGATCCACATATATTTGGTTCAGCTTATGTCTTGTCTTCAAAATCCAGTCCGCATGAATCTTAATGTCGGACGCTTGACCGCGCACGCCACCCAGCGGCTGGTGAATCATGATCTCACTGTTCGGCAGAGCAATACGCTTGCCTGGCGCCCCAGCCGTCAGCAAGAGCGAACCCATACTTGCAGCCAAGCCTACGCAGATTGTAGATACGTCAGGTTTGATATGCTGCATCGTATCGTAAATTGCCATGCCGGCCGTAACTGAACCGCCCGGTGAGTTGATATACAAGAAAATGTCCTTCTCTGGATCATCTGCTTGAAGGAACAACAACTGCGCAATGACGCTGTTCGCTACGTCATCATCGATGGCGCTGCCCAGAAAGATAATGCGATCTTTCAGCAGACGCGAGTAAATATCATAAGAGCGTTCGCCGCGATTTGTCTGTTCGATGACCATCGGGATTAAATTCATGGTACCGACCTCTTTTCTTTACATAGCTTTACATTTCTATTCTAACATTTTCTGAACGTGGTGTCATTTTTACACCGATTACCATTATTCTATGTGCGGCAAATGCCCGTAATCCCTGCAAATAAGCTCTATATTCGTGACTTCTCGCGGGTCGGAATCGCCTAATATGTTACATACTGATTATGTACACCCTTTACTGGGTGGTGAAACGTTATGTAGTAAATCAAGAACTAACAATCCAGCAATCTTTCACCAGACAGGTGGTAAAAAATAAGGCACGCCCTTAAAAAGTAACGTGCCTTATCCTGTTACGCCGCTCTCACATGCATGATGCAGTTGCAGCCGATATGCAATTAATTCTTGCTGTTGTCCACAATGAACTTAACTGTTTTGCGAAGAGCTGCCTCTTCACGCAAGTTTTCAATCGTGCCGTTCTTCTCCAAGATGGAGCGGATTTCGTCCGCAGAACGTTGGTAAGAAGCTGCCATTTTATCAAGCTCTTCTTGAAGCTCTTCTTCGGAAATTGTGATGTTCTCTTCTTTCGCGATTTGCTCAAGAACGAGGTTGTTTTTCACACGCTTGTCAGCCTCTTGTTGCATTTGCTCGCGCAAGTCTGCAATCGTTTGGCCAGACAATGTCAAGAACATATCCATGTTCATGCCTTGCATGCGAAGACGGTTGTCCAAGTCTTTAACCATGTGCTGAATTTCAGTCTCGATCATCGCACGTGGAATTTCTACTTCTGCATTTGCAGATGCTTTTTCAACGAGCTCAGCTTCACGAGCTGCTTCCAGTTCGCGACCTTTGCGCTCTTTCAACTGTTTTGTAAGATCAGCTTTGTACTCATCCAAAGTTTCGAACTCGCTAACGTCTTTAGCGAACTCATCATCAAGCTGTGGAAGCTGCTTGCGCTTGATTTCATGAACTTTTACTTTGAATGTTGCAGGCTTGCCAGCCAAGTTCTCTGCATGGTAGTGCTCAGGGAATGTAACTTCAACATCTTTGAAGTCGCCTGTTCCAAGGCCAACCAATTGATCTTCAAATCCAGGAATGAACGTGTTAGAGCCAAGCTCCAATGTGTAGCGCTCGCCTTTACCGCCTTCAAATGCTTCGCCATCAACGAATCCTTCGAAGTCCATAACAACGCTGTCGCCTTTTTGTGCTGTTTCTTCGTCAACGATAACGAGTTCAGCATGACGCTCTTGCAGACGCTTCAATTCAGCGTCAAGCTCTTCTTCAGTAACTTCAGCTTCCTTAGCTTCCACTTCAAGACCTTTGTAGTCGCCAAGCTTCACTTCAGGTTTAACTGTTACTTTTGCTTTGAACTTGAACGTTTTGCCTTTTGCAAATTGTTCAACTTCGATTTCCGGCTGATCAACCGGTTGGATGTTTGTTTCTTTTACAGCTTGTGTGTAAACTTCGCCCAAGATGATGTCAATCGCATCTTGATACAAGCTTTCCACACCATATTTTGCTTCGAAAATTGGGCGAGGTACGCGACCTTTGCGGAAGCCAGGAACGTTAACACGCTTGGACACTTTTTTGAATGCCAAGTCCAATCCTTCTGCTACGCGATCTTCATTAACCTCTACTTCCAATACCCCAATGTTCTTCTCTATTTTTTCCCAAGTTGCTTTCATTTTATGCCTTCCCCTCCAAAAAAAGATCATGGCTAGAGTGTACCTAACATAACACGTCCAGAATAACCATTTTAGTATAGCCGACTACGATAACTTTTTCAAGGAGGGCGTCATTCCCACATTCGTCCTTCTACGAAAGCGCTATCGACCGTTCATTGCTTAGCCTCAGATCCTATGACTGTACGCGCAATGATCGATTTAATGATCGGAGCGCTAGCTCATATTGCACACGCAGTTCATTCGTGACACCGTACAGCTGCTTCACTTCCACTTCTTCGTCGACACGTAGCATTCGAGCCACGATGAAATGCAGCGCCGCCGCCCAAGCGTTCGAATCCTCTTGCCCATGCCCGCACAACTGTTCATAGGATGGAGAACCGTATATATGCTTCAAATACTGCTGCCATATCTCCTGAGCAAAATAAGCGAGAGAAGGCTCTCTTACAGAAGCAGCCTCGTTCACACGCACCGCTGGTGCCTTGGCGGCCTCTGGGAACCCCGAATTATCAAGCGGAGTATCCTCTATTTGTACGACCAGCGACTCCTGCCCGCGAGGGAAGCGGATTTCTCCATGCATTCCCCGTCTCTTCATAACTTGAAGAATTCCGAATTGAAGCAAGGAGTTAAGGTTCTCCTCTTTGAGCAGTTTAGCCAAAGCTTCATCAACACCCGGATCTTCTGCTGCTGCAAGCTGCTCAAGAATAAGGAGCTTGCGGTCATCCATCTCTCCCTCTACAAGGGTAGCAAACAATCGCTCTGTATATTGTCCGTCCGCATTCAGCTTCTGCTGGAATTGGCGTCGCAGGATATCTTGTTCGGTCTCTTCAGACTCCTCTTCCGGTGTAGACTCCGGCCAACTGGCTATTCCCTCAGCCATATTCAAATCACGAGCAGCACGTTCTGCCTCCGGGAACGCCGACACGAGCCATTGCAGCAGCGCGTCCCACTCTTCCCGAATCCGTTCGTCCTCACCATCACATGTCAGCAGGAATTGAAGAAGGGCAATTGCTTCGCCGTAACGCTCAGATTCCAGCATCCGTGTCAGCTCAATTTGGTAGTAATCATGAGTTTTCGGAAACAGGATGACATTATTCTTTGCCGGCTCTTTGTAATCTTCTGTCATACGAACACCTGCTTTCTGTACTGCGCCTATGTATTACGATAATCTCTCCTATGTATGCAGCTCGTTCTCCCTCAATTAGGTGAGCTTCTTATATGATGCATTATATCATATTCACTCTTTATCCTGCGCGGTCACCATATGTGCTTTCCTGATACTCAAACTGTAAAAGATATGTAAATTAATATTTTTTCATTTTCCTATTGCTAAGAGTCAATTTCTTTGATACAATCATTTATGTTCTAAATTTAACTTATTCATGTCCCAGTAGCTCAGCTGGATAGAGCAACGGCCTTCTAAGCCGTCGGTCGGGGGTTCGAATCCCTCCTGGGACGCCATTCATTTGCTTACTAATATACATGAACATGCTTCACAGAACCTTTTATTGGTTGGTGAGGCTTTTTTTATTTCCCACTCACATCGATCCCAGAATACCTCTGCATGAGAGGCTCTGCTTATCGCAGAGCCTTGTATAATTGCCGCCTTCTTTTGATACAGAACTTACTTATTTACTTACTTTACTTATTGTGAAACTCCCAATGGTTCTTCTCGCCTGGATGCTTGAAGTTTTTCGATAGTACGGCATCCGCATGTTTCTTCTGATGGGCATATTTATTGCCCTTGTTTTGCTTGAATTGCTCTGACATCGTTTCTCACCTCCCTTCATCGTACCTTGATCATTTCTTTCCACGAAGCCGATGATAAGAAAGCGAACCATTTCCGCTGCATGATAACGGATACCATTACGTGTCTAATTGAAACAACTCATCCACCGCTGATCGAACTTCTGTGGAACCTAAGACAGCATCAACAATCGAATCGCGATCACTGCAGCTGATTTCGTTATTGCTTATAATGAATTCCTCCGCAGCGATTTCCTCGAAGGCGTTATGCAAATTGTTGTCATACCAATCTGCTTCATAATGCGCATCGTTGCGCAGAAGGCGCACAATCTCATAACCACCATTTCGTACAGGAGCCACATACGCAAGCAGAGGAGTCTCCTTGTCATCATCAGGGATAAGTCCTACTTCTGCACACAGACGCCCTTCGATTTCAACAGGACGACGAAATTTTGCAGCCTTAAATTCCATTTTTGACTCACTCCTTATTTAAAATTTGCTCCACAAACCGCTTGGTATCAGTAGTCCCGAATTTGTATATGTAGGCATATACTTTGTTGAGGTTATGCTGATACGGAACGTTAATCGTATCATCCGATAGGCTTGTCAATAACAAGAGGCTATCCCGCATCTGATCCGTTTCGGCATCCCCCACTTCATTCAGCAGCCTTTGAAGCTCATCCCTTTCCGCTTCATTTACATGGACTACAAATTCATAACTCCCTGCATGTTGTTCCGCAACAACAGAATGATTCTGTACGGATACATAATAAGGCTGGCGCTCCATGGAGCACCTCCTTTCCATTTAAGGGCCATTGCCTCGCCCTGTTTACTTCGGGGTTCAGCTTTTATGTGAAGCTTTTTTTATCATCTCCCGATGGACATACATCTTATGCCGATTTGCGCATACCCATGGTATTATCTCAATCTTCCAGCATGCCGGTGCTCGTTCTTCCGGATGGACAGATTGGTGCGGAAAGGATGAACGTAACATGTGTGGAATTACAGGATGGATTGACTGGAACCGTGATTTGACCCAATGTTCTGGTGTTGTCGAACAAATGACCGCAACATTATCCGCTCGTGGGCCGGATGCGAAGGGAACATGGTTAACCAGTTCATGTGCGCTGGGGCACCGGCGCTTATCTGTCATTGATCCCGCGAATGGCGCCCAGCCGATGGTTCGGCACACGGAGCAAGGGGTGTTTGCCATTGTATATAATGGCGAACTGTACAATATGAAGGAATTAAGAACAGAATTAATCAGCCGCGGGCATTCATTTGTCACGCAGTGTGATACGGAAGTGCTGCTTGTTGCCTATTTGGAGTGGAAAGAGGCTTGTGTTGAACGATTTAACGGTATCTTTTCCTTTGCAATATGGGATGAATCAGAAAGACATCTGTTCATGGCTCGTGATCGGCTCGGGGTAAAGCCATTGTTCTATTCACAGGGCGAGGGCTGGTTCGCATTCGGTTCTGAGCCTAAATCATTGCTTGCTCACCCGGACATCGAACCGGTCATCGGGCTGGAGGGAGCCGCTGAAATATGGATGATTGGTCCCGCTCGAACTCCGGGACACGGTATATACCAAGCGCTATCAGAACTGCGGCCAGGCCACACCTTGAAGTACAGTCCAGATGGTCCTAGAATTCATTGCTACTGGAAGCTGGAGAGCATCCCGCATGAAGAGGACGCCGAACAGACAGCTAGACATGTGCGTGAGCTGCTGGAGGATACCGTTGAGCGGCAGCTCATCTCTGATGTACCCGTCTGCACCTTGTTATCTGGCGGGCTGGACTCCAGTGCGCTGACGGCCCTTACCGTTCAACATTACGAGCGGCATAATCTTGGCCAGGTGCATACGTACTCAGTCGATTATGTTGATAACGATCTGTACTTCCAATCTCATGCATTTCAGCCCAATGCCGATGAGCCCTGGATTTACCGTATGGTGGAGGAACTTGGCACAACCCATCATTGGATCAAATTCGATACCCCTGAGCTTGTCGCCTCCCTAGAACAGGCTGTGAAGGTTCGTGATTTGCCAGGCATGACCGATATTGATGGTTCTCTCCTCTTATTCTGTAAGGAAATCAAGCAAGGCGCCACTGTCGCTCTCTCCGGCGAGGCGGCCGATGAAGTATTCGGCGGATATCCTTGGTTCCATCGAGAAGATGCCCTGAATGCCGGTACCTTCCCGTGGGCACTAGCTACCCCACTGCGTTCCAGCCTCCTGAAGCCTGAAGTCGCTTCCTTGCTTCGCGCAGAGCAGTACGTAGCCGATCGGTATGCAGATGCCGTTCGCGAAGTCCCTGTGCTGCCTGGCGAAGATGCACAAGCCGCCAAGATGCGGGTCATGTCCTATCTCAATATTACCCGCTTCATGCCTACCTTGCTGGATCGCAAGGACAGAATGAGCATGGGCGTGGGATTAGAAGTTCGTGTACCTTATACAGACCACCGCCTCGTCCAGTATGTATTCAACATTCCATGGAGCATTAAGACATATGGTGGGCGAGAGAAGGGTCTGCTTCGCAAAGCACTTGAAGGCGTATTGCCGGAAGATGTGCTGTACCGCAAGAAGAGCCCTTATCCGAAAACCCACAATCCGAACTACTTGAATACCGTTCGTCGTCTTGCGTTGGAGCGGCTGGATGACACATCATCCCCACTCCATCAATTTGTGAATGTGGAGCGAATCCGCAGTATCGCAGCCTCCGAGGAAGCGAGCTCGAACTTTCCTTGGTTCGGTCAACTGATGTCCGGCCCTCAATTATTTGCTTATTTGCTTCAAATGGACACTTGGCTGCGAGAATACCGCATTCGTGTAGCATGGTAACCTGAAGCTCACAATAGCTCATTCATCCAATAAAAAGAAGACACACGGGATACGCAGCAGCGTATCATCCGTGTGTCTTTGTTTTTATGGCTTCTTATTTGACAGCAGCAGGCTGACTTGCACGGATCGCCTGATCCAAATCAAATAATATATCGTCAATGGATTCCGTACCGATAGATAAACGAATAAGTCCTGGATTTACACCTGCAGCAATTTGCTCATCTTCACTCAATTGCTGATGCGTTGTGCTGGCAGGATGGATAATGAGCGACTTCGAATCACCAACATTCGCAAGATGAGAGAAGAGCTTGACGTGATTGATCACTTGGCGTCCTGCTTCGATTCCGCCCTTAATCTCAAATGTTAAGATGGCACCCTGGCCCTTCGGCAAATACTTCTGCGCAAGCTCATAAGATGGATGGCTAGACAGACCACTGTAGCTGACCGACTGTACACCTTCATGTGCTTCAAGGAACTGAGCAACCTTCAATGCATTCTCACTATGGCGCTCCATACGCAGGTGAAGTGTCTCGAGCCCTTGAAGAAGCAGGAATGCGTTGAATGGAGAAATGGCAGCACCCATATCGCGCAGCAATTGCACACGGGCCTTAATAATGTATGCGATTGGCCCAACAGCATCCGTATATACAACCCCATGATAGCTAGGATCCGGTTCTGTCAATCCCGGGAACTTATCATTGGCAGCCCAATCGAACTTGCCTCCATCTACGATTACCCCGCCAATCGAGGTGCCATGACCGCCAATGAACTTCGTTGCGGAATGAACTACAATATCCGCACCATGCTCAAGGGGACGAAGCAGAAATGGGCTTGGGAATGTATTATCTACGATGAGCGGAATACCATGCTCATGTGCGATATCGGCTACTGCCTCGATATCGAGAACATCGCCCCTAGGGTTACCGATGACCTCCGCATACAGCGCCTTCGTCTTGCTCGTAATCGCCTTGCGGAAGTTTTCCGGATCGCTGGAATCAACGAACCGAACCGTAATGCCGAGCTTCGCTAATGTTGTCGAGAACAGATTATACGTTCCGCCATACAGACTCGTCGCAGAGACAATCTCATCCCCTGCTCCCGCGATATTCAATATAGCGTACGTAATCGCAGCCTGACCAGAGGCAGTAGCCAGCGCCGCTGCACCGCCTTCCAAGGCAGCAACCCGCTTCTCAAACACATCTGTTGTAGGATTCATCAACCGTGTATAAATGTTGCCAAATTCCTTCAAAGCAAATAAATCCGCAGCATGATCAGTATCCTTGAACGCGTAAGACGTTGTTTGATACAGTGGAACCGCGCGGGACAATGTAGTCGGGTCAACCTCCTGTCCAGCATGCACAGCTAAAGTTTCCAATCCGAATTCACGTGGAGCTTTACTCATCTTCAACCAATCCTCCTTCGCCTTATTGCCCATTATTTTCTCATATTTTTCCGTTGTTGGAAAGTATAAATCCTGAGTATTTTGATATGAAAAAAAGGACAACTTAACTAACTATGTAGTCAGGTGCCCTCCGATGCTTGTTATGCCGTTGAAAATGGTTCTGTTGCAGTTGTTCCCACCAAGAGAAGCAGGCATCAATGCCAACATGCGGTTATGTAACATGCTGAATTTAATATCAACATTCAATTTATTCAGTATTCAGTGTTTTCAGCATTCAACATGCGGGATCAAGATGCACAATGCGGCTATACCTCAGCTTGCTCCGCCTTCATCACTTCAAGCAGCTTGCGAATCGCGTTGCCGCGATGGCTAATGCTCTGCTTCTGCTCTGGAGACAGCTCCGCCATCGTCTTGCCGAATGCAGGAACATAGAAGAGCGGATCGTAGCCAAATCCATGCTCTCCACGCGCCTCATCAATGATGAATCCATCACATGTGCCCGTGACATCGACATACCGCTTCTCTGCTGGATCATACAGCACGAGGCAGCAGACGAATTGAGCCGCACTCCGTACATGCTCTGCTACTTCTCCCAGCTCCTCATGTTCTGTACGGGATACCGGCAGCTTCTCCAACTCTTCGAGAAGCTTGGCATTGTTCGCCTTCGTATCGCCATGCCCACCAGCATATCGTGCAGAATACACGCCAGGGGCACCCTCTAAGCGCTCCACACAAAGTCCTGAATCATCAGCAAGAACAGGAAGTTGAATCGCTTCAGCGACTTCCTGTGCCTTCTTCAGCGCGTTTGCCTTGAAGGTATCTCCGTCTTCTACTACTTCAGGCAATTGCGGATAGTCTGCCATGCTGAGCACACGCTTGCCAAGCGAGGCGAAAGCAAGCTGAAATTCCTTCAGCTTACCTTGGTTGCTCGTCGCAATAATGATCGTATCACTTGCTAGATGCATGACCGGCTGCCTCCCCACGCTCCAATGCTGCCCGTGCAGCGATCTTGTCTGCAATAGGGCCAAGTGCTTCCTTCTGCATCTCAACAAGCTCCAAGATCCCTTTCTCCGCGCTGGCAAGGAGTTGGTTAAGCTCTTCACGGGAGAACGGACTCTCTTCCCCCGTACCTTGCACTTCAACGAACTTGCCTTGTCCTGTCATCACAACATTCATATCGACCTTCGCTGAAGAATCTTCTTCGTAATTCAAGTCAAGAAGGGTATTTCCTTGAATGACACCAACGCTAACCGAAGCAAGGAAATCTGTAATCGGGTATTTGTTCAATGAATGCTGGTTCGCCACTTTATGAATCGCCATTGCCATCGCAATAAAGGAACCGGTGATGGAAGTGGTACGTGTACCACCATCAGCCTGAATAACGTCGCAATCAAGCGTAATTGTTCTCTCACCTAATGCATGCAAGTCAACAACCGAACGTAGAGCCCGCCCAATCAGCCGTTGAATTTCCATCGTACGGCCAGTTAACTTGCCCCGGTTCGCTTCACGCTGGTTGCGTGTCTGCGTTGCACGTGGGAGCATCGAATATTCTGCCGTAATCCAGCCCTTGCCTTGCCCCTTCATAAAAGGAGGAACTTTCTCGTCAACCGTAGCCGTGCACAGCACCTTCGTGTCACCTACTTCGATGAATACGGATCCTTCCGCGTATTTGTTCGTGTTTGTTCGAATCGTAACCGGGCGGAGTTCATCCGCCTTGCGTCCGTTGCTTCTCATTTAATAGTGCCTCCTACATTTCCACTGTCGTCCGTAAAAAGTAACATCCCCTATTCTACCAAAGAGCTTGGCGAAAAGCATCTATCCTTTCCAAGCCATATTTACAACAGGCCGCGTGACCGGCTCCGAATAGTTTATCTTGTCTGTTCCTTGAATATCCATATTGCCGTTTATTTTCAACTGAACCTTCTTCACTCCTTGCCGTTCAGTAAGCGATAGAACAACCGCCTTCACCAGTTCCGCAGGGACTTGATCCCCTTTTTCGAACATCGTATCAGCGAGATCCACTGTCAGTGTATCGCCATTAGACGTAATATCATTAATTTTCGTTTCTTTGGTCATGACCATATTCATCGCTTTCTTATTCAACGGCCCGGATATCATCTGTTCCAGTGTTGCTCTCACTGAATCCGATGATGGCTCAACCAGTCTAGTCACAGGAATAAAATAGGCCTTCCCCTCTTCACTGTAACTGGAAAAATACAACGTAACCGGCATGGAGCGCAGATAATTGACCGACAAATCCTTCTCTAAATTAATTCCTAATTGTCTGGAAAGCGGCGTATCCATTGGGGTGTGGTCTACTGGCATCTCAGACAGCTTCTTAGAATCCATCCATAATTGCACCTGATCTACATTCGGCAGAGAAGTAAGCGTCCACGTGATAGACTCCATCACCTTGCGCTCATCGTTCTTGTCGTAAGTGGCAAAATCCTTCGATAATTCCACAAATGCAGTCTTCTGCTCCGGCTTGAGCGTTACCTTCAAGATCGTCCCCTTCGGCAGCGTAGCCGTAAAGCCCGGAGGCAGCATTCCCTTATGCACCCCGTCCTTCACCAGCATCTCCAGTGACGCCTGCGCCACTACCGCCGGATCCTCGGAATTCCATTGATACGATATTGGAGCCAAGTAGCCATGGCGATCCTGTGCATATATCGTCATATTCGCTTGCTGCTGCGCTGCATCCATTGGATTAACAGTTAATTCGCTCTTACCATCTGCTGCAGTCATCATCTTAGCCTCAACATCTGCTGGCGGCGGATCGATCGCACCGCTCGTGCCATTGCAAGCTGTTAATAGCAAAGGCAGCGTCAGTACTGCTGCCAGTACACCTTGTCGGAAATATTGTGTCCGCACCATAGGCGAAGCAACCTCCTCTATGCATCTATCGTGTGATCAGCGGGAGCCTGTCTCCTTATATAAAGCGTGCATAAGGCGTCCCTTCGTCATACACCTATATATACGAGAGGGCTGTCCAAAACATGACGAGGTTTCTATATTGCAACGAGAAAATACAAGAGAAAGAGAGTAAGGAAAGCAGGGATTGGGTATATCATTGTCGTATACTTTCCTCATGCAATGGTGCAAAATGATAGGTATAGGAATGATGACAAAGAGATAGAGGTGACTTCCATGACAGATCATAAACATACTGCTAAGGCGTATAGCCTAGACAGTGAGAAAGTCGAAGCTGAGACACGCGAGTGGCTGCATAAACGGGGAGTTCGCGTAGAAGAAATTGCAGAGTTGGTTATGTTCTTGCAACAAAAATATTTCCCTGAATTGACAATCGACTATTGTATCTACAATGTGGAACAGGTGCTGCGCAAACGCGAGGTTCAAAATGCGGTTCTGACCGGTATCCAGCTTGATATCATGGCAGAAGAAGGGAAGCTGACACCCGCGCTGCAAGAAATGATTGAGAATGATGAGGGACTGTATGGCGTGGACGAAATTCTAGCCTTCTCCATTGTTAATGTATATGGAAGCATCGGATTTACCAATTACGGATATATCGATAAACTGAAGCCAGGAGTCTTGGAACGATTAAACAATAAGGATAGCGGGCAGATCCATACGTTCCTTGATGATATCGTAGGCGCCATTGCCGCTGCGGCAAGCAGTCGAATTGCTCACCGCAAGCAGGCGGAACGCGAGCAAGAAATGCAATCTTTGTAGTTTATGATGACTTCCACAGCATGAACTCGCCAGAAGCAGAAGTAGAAGTAGTCATCGCTAAGCCACGCCGTTGAAGTTCGACGAGATGAGCCAGAGTCTCGCCCATTGCAAAGCGGAATTGGTGCACAGTTAGACGATCCAGCGTACCGAAGCTGGTACAGCACAGCTCGTAGGCTGTCATCGGCTTGTGGAGCACGGCCTGCATCTCCTGCAGACGTGCTTCATGATGCTGGATTAACTCTTCCGCACGACTCCTGAAATGTTGGAATGGATGTCGATGCCCTGGAAGCGCCAGTTCTACATCCAGAGCAGCAAGACGCTCAAGCCCGATGAGGAAGGACTGCAGTGGCTCGGGATCACTATTCGGCATGAAGCTGACATTCGGCGTTATTTGCGGCAGAACGTGATCACCGCACAATATTATACGCTCTTCCGCATGATAGAAGCTCATATGGCCTGGAGCGTGCCCTCCTGTCTCAAGTGCCTGCCAAGCATCATCCCCTAGCGTCACCAAATCTCCATCGCTAATGAACGATATATCGGGCAGCGGGGTTACCTGGGGAATGAAGCTATCCATATGAACTCCGATGGATTCCACTACCGCTATCGGCGCCCCATGCTTACGGTACAACTGCTGCATGTCCACAGTCATAGGAGATCTCCCATCCCACAGTCTCTCAACGTGATTCCAGCCTATTTCCGACAACCATACGGGTACGGACAACTTCTGCTGAAGCCAGCCGGCAATCCCGCTATGATCTGGATGGTAATGCGTCAGCACAATGGAAGCCGTGTTGCCAGCATGAATGTCCATTTCCCCCATTAAGCTGACCCATGCACTCTCTGTCTCATTGTTACGAAGCCCCGGATCAATGATAGTCCAGCCTGCTGAGCCATGAAGCAAATAGGTATTCACCCACCGAAGTGAGTTAGGAAGCGGCATTCTGACTACATAAATATTCGCATTCACCTGCTGCAACTTCATTACTTGTTCCCCCTCATCCACAGATTGAGTCACATTTAATCATCTATACCGGTCTAATGCACCCATGTTATCGCTGCCAATTGCTAGTTCGGACTTACTCCGGACGTGTTCCAACCATGATGAGTCGAGAAGAAACGGCTTCATTGTATAAGGAACCATCATACCCACCATATACCTTCTCCATTTGCAACCCTGCCTCTTCAATCATATGACGAAAATCGCCTAATTCATACAGTCTAACACGCTCCTCATAATGGCGCTGTTCCCCTGTGCCCTCATCCGTCAACGTAATTTCCTTCTTCACGAACCCATTCTCAATATGCCGCTTCTCTTGAATCCATGTCCCTTTATCTTGGCGCTCAGATACTGGAACCAGATGCTGCATAACATAGCTCGGATTTAAGAAGTCTATAATAAATTGCCCGCCCGGCCGGAGCACCCGATGAATTTCATGGAATACCTGGCCGTTGTCTTCATCCGCTTGGAAATATCCAAAAGACGTAAATAAATTCACAACGGCATCAAACGCCCCCTCCACTGGTAGCTCTCTCATGTCCCCTGCCAAGAAGGTTACGACATGCTCTTCATCCAGCTTCGCCGCCTCTCGTAGAAGCACCTCAGACAAATCTACTCCTGTCACCTTGTACCCAGCTTCCGCGAGCGCCAGTGAGTGCCTGCCCATCCCACAGCATAGATCCAGCACAGAGGCTGCTTCGGGCAGCTCCAGCCACTTCATCATCCGATGCACTTCTTGTGCGGCCCCTTGAAAATCACGATGTTTATATACAACTAAATAGTCGCGACCGAAACTCCGCTCGTACCATTCTTTCATACCTGTCACCTCAATTTATTTCTCCATTTCATTGTATCGAGTTAGGATCTAAAAGCAATGTTTCCTACAGCATTACCTATTTCTATTATGTAAAAGGACCGCCAAACAGATAAGTGACTATCTGCCATGGCAGTCCCTTTCCTATAACCTAAACCAGTTCATCCATCATCGTATCTACTTGTAGATTTCGTTTCCGTTTACTTCACTTTCCCTTGATTTCATTCTTCTTGCTTCCTACAGGATTGACTTCCGTCAACAATACTTGCAGCTGGTCGAATGAGAAGGCACTATTGTCCTTCTCTTCGACGAAGCCGCCGAAATTCGGCGAGGAGGAACGCTGCACGGCAAATGCATACATTCTCCGCTTCAATTGGTCCGCAAGTTCATGCTCATTCTTCAGCTGGAGGATCCGAACAGCAAGCGCATAAACTGATGGAGATTCGAAGGTTTCTCGGACACTCCCATCCTCTGCGTATACACTCGGGATCTTCCCTTTGTGGAGGCTCCATTCCTGTTTCAGAAATCGGATTGTCGCACTTACATCCTCGCCTTCTTCCGCCAAGTACAACGCAGTATATAAGGAATCGATCATATTGATGGATCCCGTTGAGGAATAACCTTGATCAGGTGTCCAGTACGTCTTGAACAACCCGTTCCCAAGCGAGCCCTTCTTCATTAGCTGCAAACTGTTATTCCGAACCGTCTCCCACTTCTTATCGAACACAGCCAGCATTCCCATCGTATGAATATCCATATAGGAGATCGTTGCACGGTCTGAGCGGGATTTATACTTCCAATCATAATGGTCGAACATGTAGTCCTTGCTCACATTGCCATCCAACAGCGTCTTGCTGATTCCCTTCGCAATCCGTCTTGCTTCCTCGACCCCCCATAATTGATCCGCATCGAGCAGTGCCCGAGCAATACGCAGATCATCGACCGCCGCATTAACGTCAGTCGGTTCATGCTTAGGGGAGTAGCGCCAGCGGACGTAGCCTTTCTCCGCTAATAGACGCCGCTGCAAGAACGCGAGCTGATTATCGAACAGGTTACGATTGTTCATCTGTACTGCATACAACATCATCAGCCCTGTTGATTCTGAGAGCATCTGATGATTGGCTGCTTGATGCTCTGACTCGGGCAAGTCGTCACGCAAATTCGTAAAGACTCCGCCATCGCTGCTCATCATGTGTTTCGCGACAAACAACAGGAGCGGCGATTGCTGCTCCGTTAGCTGCAGAGGAACAGCAGCAACCTGTTTCGTGTCTGAATACCACATATCCGCAGCAACCCATATTAATACAATGAATAAGGCGCCCCCTATGATCTTTACACCTATCGATCGATTTCTCTTCAAATTCATTGGAGATGGCTCCTCCCTTAGTTTCCGTTATTTCCGTCTCCGCTGAATCGCTCTCCATATAAGTACAGTGATTGCAAATAGCGCAATCCAAAGACAGCCTCTATCTCAAATCGAACCCAGATCTGATCGTCAGTACGGAACGATTTGCGTTCCAAGGAGATGGCATCATATGAATGCATCCATCCTTCTCAGGATGCCATACTTTCCCCTCTAGTGTCCACCCTACGGCGGGCCGGTGAAGATGAAATGCTTGTCCTGCTGCTGGGCAAACTGGAACTCCGACGCCTTCACGGCAGAATAGGCAACACGGCTTCCCGGCAATGACGCAAGTTGTCACACCATGAACCAAACGTAATTTTTAGGATGTGCTTGTTGAACACAAAAAAACCTGAGTACAAATGAGCGTACAGCACATTTGTACTCAGGTTTACATCAGCATGAATGGCTATAGAGACAATCTTACTTCTTGGCCAAGCTTCGCTGATTCATAAATCGCATTTAGTATGCGGATCATGTCTACACCCTGTTCTGGTGTGAATATCGGATCAGCTTTGCCTAATATCACATCGACAAAGTGATCCACATTCTCCTTATGTCCTGATCCGTCTGTAAATCCTTCCGGCTTCATGTTCATATGCTTGCCAGCAGCAACTGTGAACATCTGAAGCTCATTATCATGCAGGCTGAAGCCAGCTTGTGTCCCGCGCAGCTCCACGAACGATTGTTCCTTCTCGATATGTGAAGCCCAGCTTACTTCCAGCTGGAGCGTCGCCCCATTGTCAAAGCGAATGAATCCAGTTGCCAGATCTTCCACATTGAACGTATCCCGACTCCCTGATGGAGCAGCCTTATCCATGAAATGGCCGTATGTCGCTCCTGATACTGCAACTGGCTTCGGATGGCCCATCAGCCAGATGGCCAAGTCGATCATATGCACACCCAAATCGATCAGAGGCCCTCCTCCAGATTTGGATTTGGTTGTGAACCAGCCTCCTGCACCTGGAATGCCATATCTGCGCACCCAGCCGCATCTTCCCGTGTATATCTGCCCCATCTGTCCTTCATCAATGTACTGTTTTAGAAATTGAGAACGCGAGCGGAAGCGATTATTCCGCATGACCATCAGCACTTTGCCCGACTTCTCGGCAGCCTGCTGCATACGTACCGCATCTTCTGGATTTGTCGCATCAGGCTTCTCGCAGAATACGTGCAACCCTTTTTCTAAGGCAGAAATCGCAACTGGAGCGTGCAAATAGTTCGGGGAGCAAATATCTACAATATCCAACTCCTCGTGTTCAAGCATCTCCTGCCAGTCTTCATAGACTCGAACCTGACCAATTTGATCCGCAACTTCGCAAGCAGATGGCTTATGCGGATCGCATACAGCGACGATCTGAGCATGCGGATTTGAGAGAAATGCAGGCATATGCGCCCCACGGAATATGTTGCCTGTTGAAACAACTCCGACGCGTAATGGTTGTGAAGATTCAATTGATGTCATGTTTATACCCACTCTTTCTTTCAAATTACATTAGGCTGTATGATGATAACTCCAACGAAATCCGTGCATGTTGTCTAACTTGTCCCATTAATTCAATGGTTCAAGCGGTTGAGCGTTGCCATACTTCGGATATGTGCGTTCCGACGGCTTAGCCCACTTCACTGCATTGGCGATGACACGACGGATTTGCTCATTGTAATAGGTCGGATATGTCTCATGACCTGGACGGAAGTAGAAAACTTTGCCCATGCCGCGCTGATAGCAGCAGCCGCTGCGGAATACTTCTCCGCCAGTAAACCAGCTGACGAATACAAGCTCATCCGGTGCCGGAATGTCGAAGTGCTCGCCGTACATTTCTTCCGCTTCAAGCTCAATATACTCCCCAATTCCTTCTGCGATCGGGTGCCCTGGAGCTACGACCCACAACCGTTCCTTGTCGTTCGCTTCACGCCATTTCAAATCACAGCCGGTTCCCATAAGCTTTTTGAAAATTTTCGAGAAATGACCGGAATGAAGTACAATTAGCCCCATCCCGTGGAGCACGCGTTGATAGACACGCTCTACAATCGCCTCGTCCACCTCTTCGTGTGCCTTATGCCCCCACCAAATCAATACGTCTGTCTCATTCAATACTTCCTCAGTCAACCCATGTTCAGGCATATCGAGCGTTGCATAGCGCACATGAAACTCCTGACCCAGTCCCTCGCCGATCGCTGTATGAATCCCTTGCGGATAAATATCAGCTACGGTCTTGTTGTGTTGTTCATGTCTGTATTCATTCCAGATCGTTACGTTTTGTTTTGTCATCGCTGCATGCTCCTTTGTCCATTCATATAGATAAGCTCATTACTGATATCATTTTATTTAGAAAAGCAATCGCACCTTCCATTCATCCATTGATGCACAAGAACGAGGAAGATGCGATGCCTATATCACGTTACTTGGCGTGCATGATTTGAGGCCTAGACCCACCACATCTCGCCAATCGGTTCCTTCATTAAGATCGGCTTCAAATTCTCAACAGCTTTCGTGAAGCCCTCATCAACGGACATCAAGCCATCCTCATGTTCTATGCTCACAACATAGTCATAACCGACAAGGCGAAGGGCACTAATTATATCAGCCCATGTCTTCGTATCATGACCATAACCAACAGTACGGAACTGCCAAGCGCGATCCAACATCATCGTATAAGACTGCATATCTGTTATCCCGTGCTTATGGATGTTCACAGGATCAATGGTCGTATCCTTGGCATGGAAGTGATGAATGGCATTCGCCTGCCCCAGAATACGGATTGCCTGTACCGGATCTATGCCTTGCCACCACATATGGCTCGGGTCAAGGTTCGCTCCGATTGCCTCGCCTGCCGCTTCGCGGAGACGAAGCATCGTACCTGGCGAGTGAACGGAGAAGCCGCCGTGCAGCTCGAGTCCGATCTTCAAGCCGCGTTGAGTGGCTAACTTGCCCACCTCTGTCCAGTACGGAATAACCTTTTCCTTCCACTGCCAGTCCAGAATTTCCTGATAATCTGTAGGCCATGGTGCCACAGGCCAGTTCGGGTATTTCGCGCCTTCATGGTCACCCGGGCAGCCGGAGAAGCCGTTTACAACTGGCACTTCCAGCTTCGCAGCGAGATCCAGCGTCGCCATGAAATCTTCATGATACTGCTTCGCAATATCCTTCTGTGGGTGAAGCGGATTGCCATGACAGCTTAGCGCACTGATTGTCAAGCCCCGAGAAGCAACAGCTTCCTTAAATGCCTTGAGCTTCGCCTCACTAGCTAACAGTTCATGCGGGTTGCAATGCTTCGCACCTGGATACCCGCCAGTACCTATCTCAACAGCTTCCACACCTTTAGCTGCTACTGTATCCAATGCCTCTTCTAATGGCAATTGTCCGTACAGAACTAAGAATACGCCTAATTTCATGAGTGTTCTTTGCCTCCTTCGGTACGATTCATGTGCATTCGTGCTGCTTATTCCGATTAGTCAAAGTAAATTGCTTTGCCTGTGCGCGAGGATTCGTAAATGGCTTCCAAAATCTCAGAAACGACGCACGCTTGTTCCGGCGTAATGATTGGTGTCTTGTCATTTTCAATCGCATCAATCCACATATGCATCTCTACATCTGGCGGATTATCAGAATCACCTTCATAGAAATCAACGCCACTTGCAGTCAAATGGAATTTTTGATCGTACAGTTGGCCGTGTCTTTCCCCGTTAATCGTCAAGCCGTCATTCATATCTGCGCCGCCTTCTGTACCGCATAGCGTACACTTCGCTTCGATGTTGGATGTTACGTTAAGCGCCCAACTGGATTCCAAAATAACTGTCGCTCCGTTCTTCATCACAATCATCCCGAACGCGGAATCTTCAACCGTGAACTTCGCTGGATCCCATGAGCCCCAAGCGTTCGCTGCATTCTCACGGCCGCTCAACTTATGATAAGCCTTGCCAAGCACGATATGCGGCTCGTAGTTGTCCATCATCCACAACGTCATATCCAGCGAGTGTGTACCGATATCGATAAGCGGGCCTCCGCCTTGCTTCTCTTCATCCAAGAACACGCCCCATGTAGGAACCGCGCGGCGACGAATCGCATGCGCTTTGGCGAAATAAATCTCACCCAAGGTGCCCTCTTCACACAGCTTCTTCAAATAGCGGCTGTCACTGCGGAAGCGGTTATTGTAGCCTACTGTAAGCTTCTTGCCTGTACGCTTCGCCACTTCAACCATGCGGCGTGCATCTTCCGCCTTCTTCGCCATTGGCTTCTCACACAATACATGCTTATCGCTCTCCAGCGAAGCAATTGTAATCTCTGCATGGGAATCATTCGGCGTACATACATGGACGATGTCGATGCTCTTATCTTCCAATACAGCCTTATAATCGGTATAGACTTTAGCATCCGGTGTGCCGTACTTTTCCTTCGCCTCAACCGCACGCTCCTCAACAATGTCGCAGAATGCTACCATTTCAACATTTTTCAGCTTGGCCAAGCTAGGCATGTGCTTGGCATTGGCAATGCCGCCGCATCCGATAATCGCAATTTTATATACTTTTGACATGAATCTATTCCTCCCGAGTTTAGATTGATGGTGTAGGTCATGTATTCAACCGTACTATGTGTAGAGGTCATACCTCTTGAAGTTTCTCTTGAAGTCTTCTATTAAAGTCCGAGATTGTCCTTAATCCATTGGCGGCTTCCGCGCACGCTATCAAGTGGTGCACGCTGACAATCATCCTGCTCTACGATAAGCCATTCCGTTCCTGCTTCTCGAGCAGCTTGAGCTACACCCACTAAATCGAGTTCACCCTGACCAAGCTCCATTGTCATTGGCTTTCCGTCTCCATCATATTTGAGATCCTTATAATGAACGAACGGAACACGACCTGAATATTGAGCGATTACTTCCAACGGGTTGAAACCACCATGCTTCACCCAACATACATCCAGTTCCGCGAAGAGACTGTCTTCAGGCAGCTTGCTGAACAGCAAATCAAATACCGTCTCCTGCCCAATCTTAGCTTCAAATTCATATCCATGATTGTGATAGCCCAGCTTAATTCCATGCGCTGCAAGTCGCTCCGCAACAGCTGCAAGCGTGCGAACCGACTCTTCCAAGATGTCTTCTTCGGCTTCGTGCAGCTTCGGAATTCCCGGACAAATGATGTTCCGGTTGCCGATGGCAAGATTCATTTCAATTTGCTCATCTAGGTGTTCAGTCAATTGCTCGATGCTGACATGAGACCCGGCCGCCTTCAAATTCAGGCGCTTCAGTTCACCTGCTAATTTCTCCGGCGCCAATCCGCCGTAGCCGGCAAATTCTACACCTTCATAGCCCATAGCCGCCACTTGCTCCAGTGTTCCGATAAAGTCTTTTTGCATCTCATCGCGCAATGTATAAAGCTGTACTCCAATTTTCAATGGATCCACCTCATTTTGTATAAATCGTTATGAACGATTATGATATCGGCTTACTTTTTGAAAAGGTTTTCAATGAACTGATTTCATTGTGCCACATTGCTTTCGGGGTGTGAATGAAGGATATCCTTTTTACATGAACAATCTTGCTATCTTTGCTATACTCTTTGTAAAGAGCGTAGACACCTATATATGGACATGATGGAGGAGAATATGTCGCAATCTGCTATCAATCAAGAAGAATTTACGATTATGTACTCCGGGCATGCGAGACACACGAAGCCATTCACTCTCGTCATCCCCAAGCTGGAGCATTACCTCATTCGCATACAGTTGGAAGGCAATGCTCATGTCTGGATGGATGATCAATATACGGAAATTACACCTGGCGATATGCTCATGCTGTCACCGGGCTCTCATTATGATTTGAAAATAGGGTACCGCCACCCCGAATCAGGCATCCCTCACAAAAAAGTGCACAGCCTCGACTACTACTTCATATTGAATGGTCCATGGATACAAGCGTGGTGGAACCAGATTACCACTCACGGTAAGGTAGATATCGGAATCGACGATCGTCTTCTGTCGATATGGCGGGAGATTATGCAGGAGCAGCGGCTTTATGGAAGCCACAACATGAACGATATTGTTAGACACCTAAGCTTTGCTTACTTCCGCATGTTGGAGAGAACCTTAAATGAACGCGCACATCCCTCTTATTTGAATCGCAATCGCAGTGAGCAGGTCGCCCATCAAATGAAGCATTATATTGAAATGAATGTTACGGAGCCGTTTACGCTGCAGGATGTTGCAACCCGCGTGCAGCTAAGTGTGTCCAGAGCATCACATATTTTCAAGGAAACATTCCATCAATCCGTCATGGACTATGCCATCCAACTCCGATTGACGATGGCTTGCGAGCGGATTTTGCATGGGTATATGCCGCTGGAGCAAATTGCTGAAATGTGTGGATTTCAAAGTTACTCCTATTTCCATCGAACGTTCAAAACTCGCCTTGGCATAGCGCCACGTGATTTTCGGGAGCAGCGGCAGCTGGACAACCATGCGGATTCGAGCAATTGACGGTCGTGAAATGATTTGTGAGGAAATTGTGGTATTTTGCATAATCAGCTTGTGTTTCTGCTGTGGATTGACTATGATGAAATTGAAATAATTTTCATCAAGATTAGATATATGGTTAAAATTATTTTCACCATTTTTCACGTAAGAGGATGATATTTTTGTCGAGCATTTTGCATGCGATCCGGCAGCAGGTTCAAGATTTTCACCCGCAGGAGCGCAAAGTGGCGGACTATATTTTGCAGTTTCCGGGCAATGTAGTGACGATGGGCATCACAGAGCTGGCTGAACAATCCGGCACTTCACCCGCAACCGTCACTAGATTTTGTAAAACCCTTCATTTCCGTGGATTCCCGGACTTCAAGACGAAGCTGGCGGCCGACATGGCACAGCAGTCCACACCACTATCCTATCAGGACATTATCGCAGGTAATCCGCTGCGCGATATTATTACGGCCATCGAGTCCAATCATATACGCTCGATATCCGACACGACGCGGCTATTAGACATGGTTACGCTGGAGCGGGCAATGCATGCTTTTCAGCAGGCAAGACAGATTGATCTGTACGGAATGGCAACGTCCGGTATCGTAGCACTGGACTTCTACCAGAAGCTGATTCGTGTTGGCAAACGCGCGACCTGCTTCTCCGATCCGCATATGCAGATTACATCTGCCGCCAACTTGAATGAGCTTGATGTGGCGTTCGCCATCTCCTATTCTGGAGAGACACCCGAGACGATCGATGCGCTGCAATGCGCCAAGGAGCGCGGCGCGACCACCATCTCACTAACGAAGGTTGGTTCTAATCGCCTCGCTAGTCTTGCTGATATTCATTTATCTGCTTCTTCTCTCGAAGAAGGCATGCGTCGCGGTGACATGGCTTCCCGTATCGCACAGCTCCATATAATTGATATTTTGTTCGCGGGAATGGTCACGGAGCAGTTCGATGATCATATTCCGAAGCTAGAACAGTCGTATCGCATGGTACGAAAGTACCGTAAAGATAAAGGGAGGTAACTCAGTTCATGAACATCTTAACGTTCCAAACAAACGAGGAATTAAACCAAATCGCTGCAGGCATCTTTGCAAGCCTCATCCAGACAAAGCCTAATGCCGTACTCGGCTTGGCAACTGGCAGTACGCCAATCGGCATCTACCAAGAGCTGATTCGCCTGAATGAGAAAAAGTATGTAAGCTTCAAAAATGTGCGTTCCTTCAACCTGGACGAATACGTTGGTCTGCCTGAAGGCCATCCAGAATCGTACATGTCGTTCATGAACAAGCAATTGTTCGATCATATCGATATCAATAAAGAGAACACTCGTGTACCAAACGGCAATGCAGCCGACTTGGAACAAGAGTGCAAGCAATATGATGAGATGCTCTCTGATGCATCCATCGACCTGCAGCTGCTCGGCCTTGGCCACAATGGTCACATTGGCTTCAACGAACCAGACCAAAATCTGCATGCAGGCACACATCTTGTCCAATTGAAAGAAGAGACTCGCCAAGCGAACAAGCGCTTCTTCGATTCCATTGATGAAGTGCCAACACAAGCGGTAACAATGGGCGTTGGCTCGATCTTGAAGGCTAAAATGATTATGCTCGTTGTTCGCGGTTCGGACAAGGCTGACATTGTTCATCGCGCTTTGACTGGCCCGGTTACGACAGAAGTTCCGGCATCATTGTTGCAAACTCATCCGAATGTAGTAGTTTTGCTTGACAAGGAGGCGGCACAACATTTCCATGGCTAATTCAACGTTTACCCTAACCAATGCAAATGTCGTAACACCGAACGGCGTATTGTATGATGGAGTCGTTCGGGTAGAAGATGGCCTTATTTCCTTTATTGGAAAGTGGTCAGAATTGGCACAGCCTGAGCAGGATGCTTGGGGCAAGGAAGCAGTTGACGCTAAGGGCGGCTGGGTGCTACCAGGCTTTGTCGATCTGCATATTCATGGCGGCTTCGGCGCAGACTTCATGGATGCAAATGCCGAATCTTACGACAAAATTACGAAGTTCCATATGGAGCACGGTACGACTGCTATGCTCGCTACTTCGATGACACAATCTCATGAAGCACTGGATCGTGTTATGGTAGCGGTTGATGCCTACATCAAGCAAGGCATGAAGTATACTCAATTGGCAGGCGTTCACTTGGAAGGTCCGTTCGTGAATCCGAAGTACAAGGGCGCACAGAACGATATCTACATGATCGATCCTCAAATCGACTGGTTCGAGGATTGGCATGCACGCTTCCCTGGCCTGATGAAGCAAGTGAGCTTAGCGCCTGAGCGTAACAACGCTACGGAAGCCATCCGCTGGCTTCGCGCTCACGACGTAAATGCTGCTGCAGCACATACAGCAGCTACGTACGATCAAGTGACGGCCGCAGCCAATGCTGGTCTGAACCAAGCGGTTCACACGTTCAACGCAATGACTCCAATCCACCATCGTGATCCAGGTGTAGCCGGAGCCGTGCTTACCGATGACCGCATTACAGCTGAGATTATCTCCGACGGAATTCACGTACACCCTGCTTGCATCAAGATGCTGAGCCGTACGAAGGCTTCCGGCAAGCTCGTAATGATTACAGACGCAATGTCCGCAGCTGGTATGCCTGATGGACAGTATGATCTTGGCGGTCTCGCTGTAACGATGAAGGAAGGCGTATGCCGATTGACTGACGGCGGTTCGCTCGCAGGCAGTACACTTACGATGATTCAGGCTGTGAAGAATATGATTCAATTTACCGGACTCCCGCTGCATGAAGTATCACGCCTTGCAAGCTTGAATCCTGCGAAGCAAATTGGAATCGACGGCTATACAGGCAGCATCGAAGTTGGCAAGCAAGCTGACTTGGTATGGACAGATGCTGATCTGAACATTGAACGCGTATGGGTAAAAGGCAGCACGCATATGTAAACAGCTGTTGTCATCATACCTTGTTTACAACCATATCCGCATAAAAAAGAATGGCTTTCCGAAACGATACCTGCATCGTATTCGGGAAGCCATTTGTTGATTGCAGGGCATGACCATCGGAACAAAAAATAAAGCGTACTTGCCACGATGCTCGTTCTATGCAGCATGGGTATACGCTCGAATCTATCCGAGTCTGTCATCCGGACCTACTCATCAAAGACCTTCCTTCCCACATCAACCGATGTGTTCCAGAAGGCTGAATTGTCAGGGCGATGGGCTTAGCTTATTGTTAGATTTTTAACTCCCCAAGCTTGATTAGCTCGACTACCGCTTGCGAACGACCTTTTACATTCAATTTCTGCATCACATTCGAAATATGATTTCGAACGGTTTTCTCACTAATGAACAATTGTTGTGCAATATCACGGGTCGTTTTGTCCTGAACTAATAATTCAAAAACTTCGCGCTCACGATTAGTCAGTAGAAACTTATTTTTGTGATCGCTACCCTTCAAGTGTCACCCCTCCTTGCCCGAGTTTTTGTAATTTAACAAGGTTTAGGGATACAGTCAAATTTATACTATGAAGGGCCATTACACTTGGTGCGGTAATGCGCAAAAATGGGCTAACTAACGTGTTTGTTTGGCTAAAACAGTATAATTCCTTATGTTCGTCAAATGCTACCCTTATCCGAGTATGTAAACAGGACTCCGCCCTCAACAGAGTGAGGAATGAAGTCCGTTCGAAGCGTGAAATTAACGAGTTCCTGTTCCTGGAGCCATATTGTGCAAGCGAGTTGGATGATTGTACGATTGATTCGTTACATTGGTTGGGAACAAACGGTACACCATCTCGGAGAATTCATTAGCAAATCCTGCAATCGGATGGCCTGCACCTACTTGCTTGCTGTATTCATTCATGCGGTTGACGAAGTCTGGATTGGCAGATACATACACATTATTGCAGCTCGGATCTTCCTTCTTCACCGCGTTGGCAATATGTGCCTTCAAGTCACCAGATATGTTATCATTCACATTAGATGTACCATCATAAGAACCGAGGCTGCCAGCAGAGTATGGCCGTGGTCCATGTCCAGGCTTAACGCTCTTGCTGTGAACTCCTTTAGATGTATGATCAGTCACAACAGCAACATAAGCATTGTTGTTGTTCGTCATCATGACATGTGCCGACTTCACACCCTTAATGGAAGCGATTTTTTTGGCCAGTTTTTGGTTCATTTCCAGCTTGTTCGCGGAATGAGTGCCGTAGCGCCCTCCGTTAAAGGCATTGTTACCATACGTACCATTGTTACCATACGAACCATTGTAACCATACGTACCATACTGTCCATACGTACCATTGTTGAAATTATTGGTGCGGTAACCTCCATCATAACCGTAACCACGTGTATAGCCATCTGGGCTGAACTGATTCATGTTATAGGAACGTAGTCCATCACCCGAGAAGTTCGTATTGTAGCGGTTCGCGTTATAACGATGATCCGTTCCGAGCGGTCTTACACCATCATTGCCATAATTCATATTATGCTGACGCACACTCTTCGTGGACATATTGTCCCGATTTCCACAACCTGTAAGCCCCATTGTCATCACTAATGCTGCCGTCAACGTTAGCAAAACTGCTTTTGCTCGCATCAATGTTCCTCCTTGTTCAGTTCATAATTGAGGTGCCAACAATGTTAGCATGCGCTGACCGCCTGATGTTATGCCGATAGGTTTTTCCGATACTTCCACTCCTTGCATCTTGTTATCAGCTTGTCCTAAAAAAAATGACGAATTCCCCAATCGTGCAAATTACAAAGGCATGGATTGACAATTTTTTACCGGACGTATTATCATATTAGTATTAGACTATAGTACCTGGTACTAATTTAAATTATATACACTAATTTTTGTTTAGGCGTTCATTCATCTCGATTTACTTGGATCGCACTCTCCCTTTCGGTCCGAACATAAAGAAGGAGGATAAGCATGCAAACGGTGAAACTGCACACCAAAGCGCAAATTACAGCATTCGGCACCTATGTGCCTGAGCGCCGCTTAACAAATGAGGATCTGTCGCACATGGTTGATACGAACCATGAATGGATTGTTCAACGAACGGGCATGATTGAACGACGGATTGTAGATGAAGGAACATATGCCAGCGATCTTGCGTTCGAAGCTGCTAAGAATCTGGCAGACACGTATCATGTTGATCTGCAAACGGTTGATGCAGTACTTGTAGCAACATCAACACCAGATGCCTTCTTCCCAAGCACGGCTGGCATCATTCAAGGAAGACTTGGCATCCCTCAAGCAATGGCGCTTGATATATCGAATGCATGTGCAGGATTTGTTAGTGCCATGCAATTGGCGATAGGACTCATTGATGCTGGTATGCATCGCAAAGTATTAGTAATTGGAACCGAAGTGCTGACCCGCACGGTTGATTACACGGATCGCAGCACTTGCATCTTATTCGGAGATGGGGCTGGAGCGATTCTTCTAGAAGCTGGGACTGCTGAGCAGCAATCTTGTTTCCTTGCTTCTGGATCATTAACGACAGGAGACTTAGGAGGGATCTTGCATCGCAAGGCTGTCGCCGATCGGATTGGCGATGTGGAGATGAAACCTGACAGCACGTTAGTTCAAAATGGGCGCGAAGTCCTTAAGTGGGCGCTCCGCCAAGTTCCGGTAGGCATTCAGCAATTGCTTCAAGACACTGGCTACACGACAGAGCAAATTGACATCTTTGTGCCACACAGCGCTAATCTACGGATGATAGAGTCCATATGTGAACGAAGTGGGATTCCGCTTGAGCGCACGCTTACTAGTGTCCAATATTATGGTAATACATCTGCAGCCAGTATTCCGCTGGCGATAGCGGGAGGATTAGCAGACGGCCGTCTGAAACCGGGAGCACTCACTTTACTGTATGGATTCGGCGGCGGATTCTCGCAATCGATCTTGCTGCTGCGCTGGCCGGATTTACAAGCATAAGGCTCGGATTGGGCATCTCTATGATTCACCTAATTCTCTTATAACTCCTACACAATGAAACCAGAGGGTGCCCCTAATTTTGAATGAGCATGCATAAAAAGACGCTTCCATCTCCACCAATACAGTGGTTCCGGAAGCGTCTTTGTTCATCTAGCAGGACTAGCTCACATTTTTGGGACAGACCCACATGCATTCCTACTTATATACATGAACACGTACAAACTCTATTTACCTGTTGCAGATGCACTATTTCCTTCAATTTCCCATTCTTTGATTGCTTCATCAAGCTTCGCCTTCGGGACAGCATATGCCCATTGCCCGTCTTGAGGGATTATCCATACCTTCTCTCCGATCACGTATCCTTCAAATATCCTCTTCTCCGTAGCATTGATGGCATCTGGCTTCAATGAGAGTTCCAGCTTCCAACCTGGCTCGTGAGATGATCCTGCCAATAACTCCTTCTTCTGCTTCGGCAGTTCGGTTGTCGACCAATCTCGGAATTGATTGATGAGCACATTAGCTTTATCTTCCGTAATAGACTTGTCCTGAAGCCGCCAATTCATCTCTGTTTGATTGCCTGAATCTGAATTCCCTGCTGAAGATTCTCCCTCACTCACATTCGTTGGAACGGATCCTGGATCATCATTTGAACTTAGGTTATATGTGTTCCCCGCATAGCTCCAACTGAATTGTTCCACCCGTTCAATTGGGAATGTTATCGGTTCCTTCAACACAAAATCATACGCGCTCCGCTTCAATCCCGACCATTCAGTAGCAGGGACTTGATATACCTTGTTATTGTCATCTACCATCGCATAGTAAGTGCCTGAAATCGGGGTTTCATTGCCGATCTTAAGATTATGTCTTATCCCGTTAGCACCAGTTGCCTGGAATACCCACGTTGGCTTATCCAAGCCATATTTCCCAAGGTTCGCTGACTCTCCCTCAACGATCGAATCTGCCTTCGCCTTTGTCACTATAGAGATCCAGTCATTAATCGGATACGAATTGAGCGGATACGGACGCGGCTCTAACATCTCCCACTGTTCGCCCTTCTTATGAAGCGATACTCGGGAACCTTCCCCCGCTATCATAATAGAATCAATATCCTGCGCTTGCATCGTTATGAGCGGCACGGCCTCCGTATTCTCCTGTTTGGTGCGGAAGAAATCGTGTGTAGAGGCGTACACATAACCGGCTATGAATACAATCAATAGTAGAAAGGTTGGGATGAGCCTTCTCATCTGTCTCATATTATTCACGACGCCCGTCTCCTTCTCCACCATAATGCTGCCCCTATACCAAGCAATAGCACCGGGAAGCCGATAACAGTCGTCCATAGAATTGCCTTGCCCTGTCCAGGAGTTAGGTATGCAATTTGATAGGCTTCATTCTCCCGTGGCCTGATCGTCACTTGTTCTTGATTCCCCTGGAGCCAGTTCATGCTATTCAGCGCGAAGTCCCGATTACCCTGCGTATATAGATTCTGATCTTCGATATAACTCGATCCACCAATAATAACTGCCTTTGGCTTCCCGTCTGTTGTCGTTACGGCTACGCCCAGCGTTAATGGTCCAGCAAGATCCTTATCGTCGCGTTCGCTTCCCTCTTGCATTAGCCTTGGAATATCTGTCTCCCCATAAGAAGTTGTAGAAGTCTTCAAGATCGGCTCCACTGACAGCTTATCGGTAGACGAAGCTTCTAAAGGCAGCCCCAACGTCAGCAAAGTAAGCAAATTATACTGCGACAGCTTGGATGTTAGTTCATGCTCTCCGTATTCAGGCACAATCGTAAATGGATCATACAATGTGCTCTTCTTCTGCTCGACTGCGACTGCATGCTTGTTCGTCACACCAAGATGCTTGAGCAAGCTGTCAATGTTCTTCCAAGATTTCGACATGTCTGGATTGAAGCCAAGCGCAATGTACAACTTCCCCTTGTCATCCACATACTGTTGCAGAAGCTTCGCTTCCTTATCCGTAATATCTTTGTTGGCGCCTAGTATCATGACCATGTCCGCATCCTGTGGGACTGCACCTTCTCGATATAAATTCAGCTCTTTGACTTGAATATTGTCCTCTTCCAAGCTGGAGCGGAGGGCAGTTACTTGCGACAACGGCAGCTCTTCATGGCCAGACAATACGTAAGCTGTTGCTTTGCGCTCAGATGTTAGGCTTCTAAGTGCTTGGGTCATTTTTTCCTCGCCACTAAAACGATAAGCCCCATAGTCCTCTCCACCACTGAACATCTCATACAGTCCAACAGTCTTGCGCTTCGTTCCGCGCTCGAACACAAGGGAGCTCCCCGCTAAGCCATATTGCTGTGCTAGGGAGGGTTCCTTCATTAAATCAATTTGTTCGACCTTAATATGTTTATTTCGCAGTGCATACTGTTCTGCCATGTCAGCAACTTCCCTAATTAGCACAGGATCATCCTGCGGCGTATAGAACAGCTTCACATTGACCTTATCTTCGACCGAAGTCAGAGCGGCAATCGTTTGTTCCGATAGCGTGAAAGACTTATTCTTCGTGAAGTCCCACTGCCACCCCGTCATCGATTGTAGAAAATAGGTCAACAACACAAAAATTCCGAGGACAGCGACTGATCGTACTGCCGCATTCGTTCTTCGCAGCCACTTGTTCATCATTCGTTACCTCCACCGTTTTCTTTCAAGTACTTGGATACTCAGCACGACAAATACAATCGCGAGTGTTAGGAAAAAGAGTACGTCCGGCCCATTCAGTACCCCTTTCATAAAGGACTGCAATCGATTGTTCATCGAAAATGGAGCAATCCAATCACCGACGGCAGAAGAAGGAATGGCATCCAGCAGCCAGAACATGAGCAGGATCACGAATGCAGCGATGGCGGTTACCATCTGATGCTCAGACAGTGCAGATGCAAATAAGCCAATAGAAGCCATTGCAATCGTAAGCAGCAGCAATCCGAGTACAGAAGTCAGCAGCACACGCATATCCAATGTTCCGAAGAACGACATGACGAATGGATACACCAAGCTAAACCCGACAAGCACAACCATCAAGACACATGCTGCAGCATATTTGCCAAGAACAATCTCGCTCAGACGGGCAGGCGAAGTAAGCAGCAGCTCATCGGTACCGTGGCGGAATTCATCTGCGAACAGCCGCATCGTCAACAAGGGAATGATAAAAATATACATAAATGTGGTATTGCCCGTTACAAGCCGGAAATCAACGATACTAGGTTGGAACAATACAAAATTCAAATAAAACATAATCCCTGAAATCAACACATACACCGAGAAAGCCGCATAAGATGTCGGCGATGTGAAATATGCGAGCATTTCTTTGCGAAATATCGCGCTAAATCTGCGCATCACCAGACTCCTCCTCTGTCGTCAATCTCGTAAATACATCCTCCAGACTTGTCGATTCCCGCTTCATCTCTAGCAGGGGATACCCTGCATTAGCCAAAGTGAAAAAAAGAGCTTCCCTTATATCCGCCTGCTCCTTCGCAGTAACCTGAAGATGAACCTCTTGATCATTGCTTTCAGATTCGATGTGGGCGATCTCGGGAATAACCGTTATCGCTTCAACCACCTCAGCAGCTGTTCCCTTCACAATGAGATGCAGCTTCGATTCTTGACCAAGTGCAGTTCCCAATTGTTCAGGCAGCTCGTCAAGCACAATTTGCCCTTGATGAATAATAATGACCCGGTTGCATAGTGTGTTCACTTCCGGGAGAATATGTGTACTGAGCAATACCGTATGCTGCTCCCCGAGCTCTCGAATGAGCTGGCGTATTTCCACGATCTGATTCGGGTCTAGCCCTGATGTAGGCTCGTCCAGAACAAGCAGATCCGGCTTGTGAATGATGGCTTGCGCAAGTCCTAGCCGCTGCTTGTAGCCCTTGGATAGCCCCCGAATCGCCTGATTTTCTCTGCCTTGCAAGCCCAATCTGTCTACCATTTCACTAATTCGCACGCTGCGTTCTCGTACCGATACACCTCTTATATCCGCCACAAAACGCAAATACGACTTCACCGTCATATCTGGGTACAGCGGCGGGCTTTCCGGCAAATAACCAATCTTGCTTCTGGCCGTACCCCCATGGTCTGCCATGGAAATGCCATCAATGGAGATGCTCCCGCTTGTCGGATGCAAATATCCCGTAATCATCCGCATCGTCGTCGTCTTCCCCGCACCGTTAGGGCCTAGAAAGCCCACAACTTCGCCGCGCGCCATAGAGAAGTCGATATGCTGAACACCACGACGCTCGTTGTACAGCTTACTAACGTCCTTCACTTCTAACATCTGTATCCCCCTTGTCCAGACTTCAACCAAGACATACCTCACCCATGTTAACTAAGTAAGTCTGTATGAATCGCTATACTCATGTTAACGATTCAACTCTAAATCAAGCTGAAAAGAGGCTGAAAGGTAACTTAAAAACCCGTGTCTAATTTGTGAACAAAAAAATCATAGCCCGGCAAGGCTATGATTCATGGCATTGATATAAAAATAGATAAATAGAGGGATAGATAATAGGTTATCGCACTCGCAAGTCCTCCCATTCAGAGAGAACTAGCACATCCATATGCCTCGCATGACGCACCAACGCCTTCATAGCTCCTAACCTGCCCAAGCGGCGTACACGACTCGGCATCCCTACGATGATTTGGCTTGCCCGCAGTTGATCTGCTACATACACAGCCGTACTGGCCCATCTTCTGCGTGCAACTGCCTCATATTCTTGGTACGTACCGCCAAGCCGTTCGGTCAATGCCTGCACAGCGGCCATCTCCTTCTCTATATCTGCCGTCTTTCCTCTTCTTCTCCATGGAGCAATAGGCAGATGTACCACATGCATAGGCGCCTTCAAGCGATGGGCAATGCGGAAGCCATGGCGCACCAATCTCTCGGGCCGCACGTCAGAGTCGATACATACGAATATCACTTCCTGCCTCCGCCACGGTCCACGGAACAGTGCTCTTCGTTCCCATGACTCCAATCGCTCATCCACATCGTCAGCAACCTCGCGCAGTGCAAGCTCCCGCAGGCCAATCAGATTCGGCGTACGGAAGAAATTCGATAAGGCTTGATCTACCTTATCCGCCTTGTAGATCAACCCAGCGCGCATTCGTTCCTGGATCGTCTGCGGCGTTACATCAATCAATTGAATCTCCCGCGCCTGCCGAAGCACGATGTCCGGAACTGTCTCACGCACGCGTACTCCTGTTACATGCTCTACTGCATCATTCAAGCTTTCAATATGCTGGACATTGACCGTCGTCACGACGGATATCCCCGCCTCAAGCAAACATAAGACATCTTCATATCGCTTGGCTCGAATACTTCCCGGCACATTCGTATGCGCCAGCTCATCGACAAGTACAACCTCTGCATGAATGCGGAGCAGCTCCTCCGTATCCATCTCCTCCAGCATCTTGCCATTATACGCAATGCGCTTGCGAGGAATAACCGGAAGCCCTCCTACTTGACCGGCTGTCTCCGCTCTCCCGTGCGTTTCCAGCAAGCCAATGACGACGTCAACGCCCTGCTCCCGCAAGCGGTTGCCTTCCTGAAGCATATGATAGGTTTTCCCTACCCCTGGTGCCGCACCAATAATCACTTTCAGCTTCCCTCGCTTTAGTCCGGCTGCCTTCTCTTGAACCCGCTGTTCCGTCACCCGCTTAAATGGCGTCTCAGCCTCAGCGGCGCCGGATAGGCGGGCAGGCAGTATCCGCTCCCCCTCTGCAATCGAGTGATCGGCAATGAGGAACAAGTCCGTCAGCTCGATACGTTTCAGCAGAGCTCCAATCAGCGAACCTTTCAACAGCTCCTGCCACCGCGTCTGACGAGAATGGCCGAGTACGAAGCGGGTTATCCCATGCATCTTCGCATATTCAGCCAATGCAGATGCCATATCGTGGCGCGTTCGGGAAGGAATCTCCTCCCATACCGCTTCCGTCTTCATCGCCATCTTCTTCAGCGAGCGGCGGAATGCAGCCTGCTCCGTCGTCAATTCCATATCTGGCTGAACAAAGGTCACAATATACAGTTCACCGTTAAGCCGCTTCGCAATTTGCTGCCCTCTTCGAATATGAATCGATCCATTCCAGCCGTATTGTGCAAGAACAAGAATCCGTTCGGAAGCTCCCGAAGGGCCTGTAAGGCCCATCTCATTCCGATGCTGCTCAAGTGAGCCGTTGACATGCTCCGCCATCGTGCGGAGCGCGAGCTCGCGCAATATACTTATACGGCTTCGCTCTTCCGCTCGATGCTTCCGCGAATGCTTAGCTCGACTAAACTGCCCCTGCATTCTACGCTCCATTAAAGACTCTGCAGACACATCAAGGAGGCGGACTTCGTCTGCCTCCTTCAATGCCTCACTTGGTATCGTCCATTCGCTGACGACGCCGGTCATTTTCTTTGCCGCAGCTTGAACACTTTCCTCTTCATAAGCATTCATCGTCGCAATTACGTTCATGCCCCGTTTCAACAATTCTCTTACATCTTCCAGCCTCGTTGAACGTAAGGCTTCCGGTCGATTGCGATGAGCAAGTCCATCAATAAGCACCACATCCGGCATCCGAACTGTAATGGCCTCCACATCGATGTCGTAACGATCCTGTCCATCCCTCTGCCATGCGATCATCGGAATGGCTTGAATGGGGGAAGAATCAATGCCAACGTGCAGCCCAGCCTCATTCCATATTTCCTGCGTCGGCAGCACTGTGCCGTACACCACATCCAGCCCTTGCTTGGTACAATTCACCCCTTCCAGCAGCAGCTGTGTCGTCTTGCCCGCCCCACTGGCAACAGCCATAAGAATCCGCAGCCTTCCCCGCTTCATCTGCTCAAGCATTCGCAATATCATTTCCGGCGATTGCCTACGGTACTCATCCCCTTCATTCACAGCCGACACCTAACCTTTCATTTCGTGCTGTACTTCCAGGTTCAGCAACAATACATTGATGCGCTGTTGACCGAATACTCCCAAGTCTCTTCCTTCTGTATATTTCGTAATCAACTGTTCAAGTCGTTCCTTCGAGATTCCGCTAGCCTTCGCTACACGAGGCAGCTGTACACGTGCCGCCTCCGGTGTAATGTGCGGATCCAGTCCCGAGGCAGAGTTGGTCAGCAAATCCTGTGGAATTCGCTTCACATCCGCATCTGGATTCTCCTTGCCCCATTCCTCAACTGACTTCTCAACTCTCTCTTTAAGCGCTGGATTCGAAGGAGCGTAGTTCGGCGAACCAGAGCCAGCAGCATCGTTCCCGATGCTAGATATTCGCCCATGGAAATATTGCGGTTCTGTAAATGTCTGTCCGATCAACTTCGAACCCAGCAACTGCCCCTTCTCATTGTATACCATGCTGCCGTTCGCTTGATTCGGCATTACCGCCTGTGCAAGCCCCGTCATCGCAAATGGATAAGCAAGGCCGCACAGCAGCAGCAAGCCGATTGTCGTCCGCACCATCGCTCCACCAATATTCATACGCTCTGTCATGTTCGTTCATCCTCTCTTCTTCCTTGCTTGAACCCGATATGATTATTTCAACAATCTTCTCTATCTACATACCAACCATTAGCGTTATTTCAGTTATTGCCGCTAATTACAATTTGGGACAGCTACTCAGCTATTACAGTTAAAGTTGTTATTCGGCTATTTGTAGTTACAATTGTTGCAAGGTTACACTAAAATGCCCACAATTAGATCGATCAGCTTAATGCCGACGAACGGAGCTACTAATCCGCCCAAGCCGTATACGAACAGGTTGCGCTGCAGCAGCTTAGCCGAAGACATCGGCTTATACGCCACGCCTTTGACCGCCAGCGGAATTAATAACGGAATGATGATGGCATTAAAAATAAGCGCCGACAAAATGGCCGATACGGGCGAATGCAAGCCCATAATATTCAGGGCTGACATCTGAGGAATGGCAATCATGAACATTGCTGGAATGATAGCAAAGTATTTCGCCACATCGTTCGCAATACTGAATGTCGTCAATGCGCCACGCGTCATGAGAAGCTGCTTGCCGATCGATACCACCTCAATGACCTTCGTCGGATCAGAATCGAGATCGACCATATTTGCCGCTTCCTTCGCTGCTGCCGTACCGCTGTTCATCGCGATGCCGACATCCGCTTGTGCCAGTGCCGGAGCATCATTCGTACCGTCTCCAGTCATTGCTACCAGCTTCCCTGCCGCCTGCTCCTTGCGAATCAGAGCCAGCTTATCTTCTGGCTTGCTCTCTGCGATGAAGTCATCTACCCCCGCTTCCCGAGCAATGGTTGCTGCCGTCAGTGGATTATCCCCTGTACACATGACGGTGCGAATGCCCATCCGGCGAAGCTGTTCGAACCGTTCCCGCATGCCTGGCTTCACCGTATCCTTCAAGTAGATCAGCCCATAAATATCGCGTCCGACGGCCACAGCCAGCGGCGTTCCGCCAGCAGAAGCAATCGCATCTGAATTGGCATCCAAATCCTGCGGAACGATACCTCCCTGGGCGATAACCCAGCGTTTCACCGCATCAACAGCCCCTTTGCGCACGCTGCGCCCATCCTTCAGGTCAACACCGCTCATGCGTGTTTCCGCTTTGAACGGGATGAATTCCCCTTGTATAGCAAGTTCTGCTTCATACTTAATTCCTGCCTTGGATACCCAATCCACGACAGAGCGACCTTCAGGTGTCTCATCATGATGAGAGGCAACAGCTGCCCACTGAGACAATGTGTTTACATTCGTTCCTTGCACCGGAATGAGTTCATGAGCCAAGCGATTCCCGAACGTAATGGTTCCCGTCTTATCTAGAATAATTGTATGAATATCCCCGCAGGCTTCAACCGCCTTACCTGACGTCGCAATGACATTGAACCGAGTTACGCGGTCCATACCTGCAATACCGATCGCGGACAGCAACCCCCCAATCGTGGTAGGAATCAAGCAGACCAGCAGGGCAATTAGCACCGCCGCATTCAATTCGACCTGCAAATAATGACTGAATACAGGCAAGGTCACAACGACAACCAAGAAGATAAGCGTCAAGCTGACAAGTACAGTATGAAGAGCAAGCTCATTCGGAGTCTTCTTGCGCTGCGCGCCTTCAACTAATGAAATCATTCGATCTAAGAACGATTCTCCCGGATCGCTTGTAATCCGAATACGAATCTCATCACTAATTACCTTCGTTCCAGCAGTTACCGAGCAGAAATCCCCGCCTGCTTCTTTCAATACTGGCGCAGACTCCCCAGTAATCGCTGATTCATCCACAGAGGCCAATCCGGAGATGACCTCGCCATCGCCAGGAATCGTCTCCCCTTCACGAACGACTACGACATCACCCTTACGGAGCTCGGATGAGGATACGCGAACCGTTCCACCTTCGGTTATCTTGTTCGCCCACAAATCCCGCTTCGCCTGCTTCAACGAATCCGCCTGTGCCTTGCCGCGACCTTCAGCGAGAGCCTCAGCAAAGTTCGCGAACCAAACCGTAATGAATAAGATGAAGCTGACCGCGCCGTTGAACCAACGTGGCATTGGCGAACCAAAGGCATCCGGCACGAACGTAAGCAGCAGTGTAATAACGAAGCCAACCTCGCAAATAAACATCATCGGGTTTTTAACCATCTGGCGCGGATCGAACTTCCGCAGCGCATCGATCGATGCTGCCCGCATTAAGCTGCCTTGGAACATGCTCCGTTCCTTGTCTTGATGTGTATGCGTACGCGCCGGTTCAAATGGCGCAGGTGTTTTCATCTGTTTTTCCGTCTTCATTTTCCGTTCCCCCTTATTTCCACAACGTCAGATGTTCTGCGACCGGACCGAGCACGACTACCGGGAAGAACGTCAGAGCACCCACAATAAGTACTGTGCCGACAAATACGATACCGAACAGCGCCGTATTCGTCTGGAACGTACCACTTGTGTTCGGAATTGGCTGCTTCTTCGCCATCGATCCTGCTACGGCAAGGAGCGTAACGAGCGATACGTAGCGCCCTAAGAACATGACAATACCTGTGGAAATGTTCCAAAACGGCGTTGCATCTCCCAACCCTTCAAACCCGGATCCATTGTTCGCCGCAGATGATGTAAACTCATATAATGCTTGCGACAATCCGTGGAATCCTGGATTGGACAGGGTGTCCGCCTGTGTAGCAACTGCAATTGCAGTCGGTACTAGAATCAATATCGGATGCACCAGCAAGGTAACCGCCAGCAGTTTCATCTCCTTACTTTCCAGCTTGCGGCCCAAAAATTCAGGTGTCCGTCCGACCATGAGACCGGATAGGAATACGGCGATCATGACGTACAGCAGTACGTTCATAAATCCAGCACCGACGCCGCCGAATACGGTATTCAGCATCATATTCGCCATCGGGATCAAGCCACCGAGTGGTGTCAGCGTGTCATGCATATTATTGACTCCGCCCGTCTCCGATGCAGTCGTAACGACCGAATACAGTGACGATTGCACAACGCCAATGCGCACTTCCTTCCCTTCCATGCTGCCTGTTCCACTCAATCCTGCTGCGTTCAGCACAGGATTGCCCATATGTTCGGCCGTAAGCGATGATCCGAGCATAATGAGGAACAAGATCGCCATGGAGACGAACAGCACTCGCCCTTCCTTCTTGTTGCCGACCATGCGGCTGTAGGCAAACGGCAGCCCCGTGCACAGCATCAGCATGAGTAAAATATGAATTAAATTCGTCACACCGTTCGGATTCTCGTATGGATGTGCGGAGTTCGCTCCAAAGTGACCGCCGCCATTGTTGCCAAGCTCCTTAATCGACATCATAGCTCCTACAGGGCCGAGCGGAATGTGCTGCTCTGCTCCTTCAACGGTTACTGCACTTTCCATTGGACTTAAGGATTGCGGAACCCCATTCCAGATGAACAGTACACTGGCAACGATCGCAATAGGCAGGAAAATGCGCGTAATCGAACGCACAAGGTCTGCCAAGAAGTTGCCGAGCGGCTTGCCAGTCAAACCGCGAATAATCGCCATTACTGCCGCAAGCGCAGTAGCAGGTGACGTAAACATCAAGAAAATAATGCCCGTCATTTGTGACAGCGGAGACAGTCCACTTTCACCGCTATAGTGCTGCAAGTTCGTATTCGCCATGAAGCTGATCGCCGTATTGAATGCTACTCCCGGTTCCATGCCAGGAATGCCATTCGGATTCAACGGCAATACCCCTTGAAGGCGGAATATTGCATACGTCACCACAATCATTAGCACGTTCGTGGCAACTGCTGTAAAGGCGTATGCCTTCCAGCTTTGCGATTGATCCTTAATGCCGAAACACTTAAATAAAAAACGATCTATCGGACCAAATACAAGGTCCAGCGGTCTTGGAGCTCCACTATTATCAAACACCCCTGCCATATATATTCCGATCGGACGCGCTATCGCCAAGGCAAGCAATAAGGTAATTCCAATGGCGATCCATTCGATTGCACTCATTGTTCCGTTCCACCCTTCTCTAATGTACAAATATCAACAATCACTCTGCCCAAACTAAAATCGTTCCGGCTTGACTAAGGCATATAACAAATAAATGAACAGCGCCGTAATCAAGGTGAATAACACGATCATCATGAGCGATCACCCCGTTCATCCACTTCCGCCTTGCACCAATGGAGAATGCCCATTACGCTTAGTCCAAGCAGTGCGAGAAGAATCATCATGACTGCATCAAACATAGTCCCTTCCTCCTCCTGAATAAGGTTCTCATCTCTCCAGGCAATGCTGCCGCGATCCCGCTCCTACCAAGACTTCTCGCTCTGTAGGAACGCGCAGGCAACACAAAAAGCCACACGGAAAGAGGGACCCTTTCCGTGTGGCTTTTTTCGCGCGTCGTCAAATAAACGTGCGCGTAATGTTCCACGACGAAATAAAGGCTGCCTCCTTGGACGCTTACGAGGTTAGCTGACGGATTCGGGCGCGAAGAGTCGCCCTACCAGCCAGGAACGGATTCCTGTGCCGGATTCACCCCTTGCGCGAACTGCAGATATACAGCTGGCGCACTAACGTTGGTTCCCCCGTTCCCATGAATGGGATTCAGCGGTGAGCATTGCCTATATGGATAAATTAGATGATATCTGATAGTAAAAATGAAACTTGATCCGATTGCGTATAAATGACGTAATTTGCACCAAGCAATCGGTAGATCGACTGCGGATGATGACGCTTCGTCACGATTGTGATCGGATCCGTCGTCCATTGCCGGCATATTTGAAGCAGCCGGCAGGAAAGCGCAAAGCTCTGTTCAAACACATAGATTCGGCCAATCGGGACATGAGGGACGGCCCACGCCTTCGGCTCCGTCGTATTGATTCGGCATACGGAATGAACGCCAATACCTTCCAATCGCTTTGCCAATCGCCCATTATGGGCAATTCCCGCCACCGAATATCCTGCTCCTTTCAACTGACGTATGAATTCAATCCCCGTCTCACAGCCTGCGAACACTGTAATGACCCGGTCCGCATCGTACATATCCAGTTCCTCCTGTTCATCTGTCCGAAGCCCTACTTGCAAGAAAGAGGTGCGTCGCCATATGATCAGGCGCGCCTCTCCCGTACGCTTACGAGGTTAGCTGACGGATTCGGGCGCGAAGAGTCGCCCTACCAGCCAGGAACAGCAATCCTGTGCCGGATTCACCCCATGCGAACGGTGCTGCTGACTGTCCACTCAGCTCCATTCGCTTGATTGGTTCCCCCGCTTCCGCTTCCTGCGGAATTCAGCGATTGAGACGCAACGGATAACGTTGTTGTTGCTGAACTGAATCTTACGCCTTTCCCCCTCCTGCTGTAAATGAAATGAAAACCATAATTTCTCCATTTCCGGGCAATTGTGATCAACTAATCCCATCTTATCTCTCATTACAGCATCATTACCTCGCAATTTCTCAACTTTGCTTATGCGGCGATGATTTCATGAGAAAAACAAAGAAATTTAAATAAATACCTGTATGTAAACGCTTTGTTTGACCATTTGTTTGGATTTCCTGGATTGGATTCTATTTACAATCTCTATTCCAAAAGGTAGGATACGCACAACAACTGAGACGCTGCTTGCAATCGATTTCGATCTGCACGGCAGATATTGCATCTCATCGAGAGGAGGCACGATATGCAAGACCAAGAACTTGCACAATTACTAAGTCACAAGCTATCTGAACACTGGGGAAAATGGAACGAGCAGCATGGAGACAGAATCGTTCAACCAGAAGAGATGGACGTTCATCTTGCTTCCGACCTTGTTTATATTCGACTTCAACCGCGTGAACAGCTACTCGACAGTACGGAACACAACTATAGCGGCAGCACCCGTCTACGAGCTCACAAGGCGATCTCCCAATGGGAAGTGCAGCAGCGTGGAATCATGTGGGATACGATCATTCCTCGTGCATGGGGAGTAAGCGTTATGCGCATGTGGCTCGATCTACCTCTGGTAGGCGGAACCACGCTTGACGTCATACAACTGGAGCCACATTCAAGCAGGAAGCTATGTCTCTCCCCTTGAAACCAATTAATAGAGAGCTGTAAACGAAAATCAAGTTTCTGACGATGCGCAGGCATACAACTGCGCATCGTTCTACCCCGTTTACCCAAACGTGATACTTGTTCAAGTTCCTTCTTGCCCGAATCCTATCACTCGATAGCCATTAAAAAACAGCCCTCCTCTTGCCCATGCAAGTGTCAGACTGTTCACTTCGTTATGCTTGATTGGCATAGGACAGTTGATGTGCATCTTCATATCCTTTCGCATACCCCACCCGATATCCATCTTGATATGCAGGATGCTGAATGCGATGATGAGTCGAATGTGTTGAGGCAAATTGCTTCGTTGTACGCCGACGATCGGGCTGCTTCACAACCTGAAGACGGCGTTGCGATTTCCGTTGCGGAACCTGCTTGCCCGCTTTCCTTACGCTTCCCGTTGATCCAATGCCGCTAACCAACTTCTGCTGTCCTATTTGCCGCCGGGATCTCCGTGCTCGCTTCAGCTTATTCACTTGCAACTTCTCCCTCCTCCACTCTCATCTCCTCGAATTGACAATCCGGATGCAGCCATGGAGGCGCAGCTGTGCCTGTCTTGCGAATACGGGTCTGAAAACCTGTGACCATGCCGCATAGTGCAAGCTGATACATGGACAACAGACGAATATTGTCCTTGAGCAATTTCGTTGCAGCTTCTGAATGTGCTGTGAGGTCAGCCATTTGATTCAACATACGTGCCAATGCGGATTGGCTCTGCACAATAGCCTTGATCATTTCAATCTGCACCTGCTGCTCCTCGTGCGCTGCAGCCATTACATTTTGTCTCCTATTCCGAACTCTCCATTCAACATGCCCCCTCCGAGGCTATCCCCGTAACCCTCGGATTCTTCACGCCGGAGCAGTACCTTCATATTGTGGGACAGACTGACTTGCAGCTTCGTCAAACTCTCGATTACTTCAACCACTTGCGCATGCACGTCAAGAGGTTCGACAATCTGTTCCCGATGATTCGTGAACGAATGCTCTGTCATATGATTCAACGTCCAGTTGCGCATCTTCTCGGCCTCTACTGCTTTAGCTTCTAGGATCTTCGCTACATTGCCCTGCATCTTGGCCATAGCCTCCAGAATGCCGTGATAGGACTGTTCTCTATTCATGCAGATCCCCCCTTGCATGCGCATTATTCCTCTGCATCATCCGAAATCTCCTTCAACACATGCTGCAGCTGTTCCGCCATCGCTTCCTCTAGCTCCGCGATTCCGTTCAGATAAGCTACGATACTTTTCGTTAATGCCTGGGAGTATTCCTTATAATCGTTCTCCCCCCCGAATTGAGGGTCAACATCTGGCAGTGCATGCACGATTTGCGCCATGCGAGCCGCTACATGCCGCTCTGCGTCAAGCACGCGCGCCATATGCCGCTGCGTATATGACATTTGACCAATCATGTCCGTGATGAAATGTTGCAATATTCTCCCCTCCCAAGCACAAGGCCTAGCTTCCATTCTTCAATTCCTCAAATGTGATAGGAATGAATGACCGGGTGCGCCATAATTGGCAACTGTTCCGTAAGGTCGCTTCTCTCTTGTTCCGTACGGATTGCTACCTTATCAGCGAATCCCCAGCGGTTCAGCGCATGATCACTAACAAGCTCTCTGCATGCTTCACCCTCACGACGATAATACTTGCCTAGTTCCGTTTTAAATACAGCACCGTCAGGAATCTTTCCCTCTGTTGCATGCTGTTTACTCCATTTCTGCGCAACCGCAGCAGCCTCAATCGGTACTCCTGTTGGCCAGCCTCGCAATTCAAGCTGACTTACCCTTACAATCGGGATACGTAACTCCCCTTGAACAGGACGTTTTGCCCCATTTTCAATCCAATAATTTGCATCGTTTAGTCCAGTAACTGCCACCTGAGACGGATAAAATGCCTGACATTGCCGGCCCGCAAGCATCCCATGCTGCGTACGAATACGCTGAAGCCAATCATAAGCATTGCCCCACTTCTCTTGAAAGAAAGCCGCATGCTTATCCTGACTAGATTGAGTGTGACCGTCCTGCTCCTGCAGGCTTGCTTGGAACGAGCGATGGATAAATACGTCCCTCGATACGATAAGCTTGAGCCCTAGCAGCCGCATGCGCAAATGATAATCTTCATCTGCAAATCCGCTATTCTCAAATCGCTCATCAAAGTATCCATTCGCTTCAAATGTGCTGCGGCGCATAAGGCGGCACACATGGAACAAACGATCTGTGCTATGCCACCGGCTTGCATCTGGGATATTATATTCAGCAGCAAAGTCATACATATCTTTGACATGTTCGTAAGGCACAGGTATCTGCTGTTCGCCGTCAACACGGTTCGACACTGATCCAACCATACCAAATTCTATGTTGCTGTGTAAGCAATTCAGCATACCGGACAACCACTTCGGCGTTACGAGCGTATCACTGTTCAATATGCATATCGTGCTGCCTTTGGACATCATCAATCCAGTATTGATTGCACTTGCCAGACCTCGATTGGTCTCATGGCTGTGATATCTAATCTGTCCGCTAAGCCTTTGCAGATAAGCCAGCGTATCATCGGTTGAGGCATCATCAACAACGATCACTTCGATCGGTCTGTCCGTATTCGAGAAAATACTGTCCAAGCACTGCTCCAACTGATTCCGTTGATTATAAACAGGTAAAATGATGCTCGTTCCGTCGAATAGGGTGCCATACCGTTCTTGACCTGCCTGAAAGCCTCTGACATAACCTAACGAATAACCATGATCGAATCGGTCTTGCCTCCGGTCACCCTTGCCCTTCCCTGATAGCTGGTGTGTGCTGTTTGATGTTCGAGCTCCTGCCCTCCGCGTCTTCTGCAGTACCGGCCGACGATGTCGAGTCATAAACGTGTCACACCTCCCCTTCCCCTTAATGCAAGTTCACACTACCGAATCCAATCTCAACTTCATATTGCAATGACTCCATCCGCGATCTTATTCGCTAAATGGCCGAAATCAATGGCCACTTTGTTGTATCGCTCTGCTATTTGCTGTGCCAGGATGACCGCTGGAATTCCTGCCGCTACCAAAGCGATATCAAATTCATATCGGGACACCTCATCTAGAATGCGTGGGATATCCGTTGTCCCCCGAACAGGAGCAATTGTACCGGTTACTGTAATTCCTCGCTTCCTCAACATGGATGCTAATCCCACGGCGGCATTGCCCACAGTCAATACGCGGCGCCTTCTAAGCAAGCCATACAGGTGTCCCTGCAATGCAATAGCGTAATTCACTGTCGAAACGGTCAGCCTCATATCACCCATGTGTATGCCATGTGCACGAAGCACCGGCAAGAGGAGGCCATGGAAATTCGGAGAACGGAAGGTAGGTACACCGACAAATGACGCTTTGCGCACAGCTTCAGCCAATTGTTCCCGGCAATTATGATCAGGAATTTCAAGTCCTGCATAGGCCAGGAAATCGCCATGTCTCCGCACGAGTTCAGTCGAAACGACTTTATCATGTGCCAAGGCGAACATCTCTCCATCACCAAGTCGGACAAGGGACATCGGTCTTCGCTCTTCCAGCGCCTTATGAAGCTCTGCGCATACTGCCTCCGGTTCTATGAACGACTGCAACTGATGCCGGAACTGTTCGAAGCCTGCAGTGATGACGTCTTCTACGGATATATCAGGGAGATACGTATTCTCAGGCAATAAATTCGCCAGAATCAACTCGCCTCCCTCATACCTTCCATGACGGTATCCATCTTCAAAACTAAGCCGCTTCTCATCCTCCAGATTGGGGATGGTTGGAATGAATTGATGAATAACAGGGTCGTTTTTTCCTAGCTTCGGCAGCCTCGACTGCTTCGATAGCTTCGATAGCCTCGATCTCAGAACCCCCTTTTTCCGTAACCCTCTTCGCGCCCCTTTGCGTCTCAGACTGCCCGCTCGACCATTCTTTGTTCGCAATCGCTTGCCAAGCGGGCGACGCTTTCTTTTGCGTGGAGTACGAATAGAAGCTGTAGTTAGAATAAGCAGCGGCCTCTTGCGGCCCACAGTCGTACTCATGCCTTCACCTTCCCTTATCATCATGCAGTTATCTGCCTACAAAGCCTATATGCCTGAAGCCTGAATCAGCGTGCGCCTAAATAAGCGCCGGTGCGAACCCTCTCCCACCAAGTTCGGTTGGATACGTACCAATCGATCGTTTCCTGCATCCCTTGCTCCAGATTGACGGTTGGTCGCCAGCCCAACTCACGCTCACTTTTTGCTGGGTCAATGGCATAACGCTTGTCGTGTCCAGGACGATCTGAGGTAAAGGAAATGAGTGATTCCGGTTTATCCAGCACTTGAAGAATCATCTTCACGATGTCAATATTCGTACGCTCATTATGCCCGCCAATGTTATAGACTTCCCCTGCCTTGCCCGCTCTCAATGCCGCATCAATTGCCGCACAATGGTCTGTAACATACAGCCAATCCCGCACGTACATCCCGTCACCATATACAGGAATCGGTTCATCATGCAATGCACGCAGGATAATCGTCGGAATAAGCTTCTCTGGGAACTGTCTTGGCCCATAATTATTGGAGCATCGAGTAATTACAACAGGCATTCCATACGTATGTGCATAAGCTCTCACAAGCAAGTCAGATCCCGCTTTCGATGCGGAATAGGGGCTGTTCGGCGCCAATGGAGACTCTTCTGTGAAATAACCTGTCTTGCCTAGCGATCCATATACTTCATCCGTAGATACATGAATGAACTTCGAGATCCGGTGACGCTTCGCAGCTTCCAGCAGCTGAAATGTTCCGAATACATTCGTACGGACAAATGCCTCTGGATCAGAAATGCTGCGATCAACATGGGACTCGGCCGCGAAATGGACAACCGCATCATACGCCGTCTCCGCAAAGATCTGTTCGAGACGCGCCTGTTCTGTAATGTCCGCTTTAATAAAACGATAACGACCGGATGTTACAACATCCCCCACATTATCTGGGTTGCCAGCGTAAGTGAGTGCATCCAAATTCGTAATGCGCAATCCCTCATATTGAGAGAGCATATATGAAATAAAGTTGCTCCCGATAAATCCCATGCCGCCGGTTACGAGCAAATGCGTCACAACCGCACCTCCCACAATTGTTGCGAAGCCTCTGATAAGGAATCAAATGTCCCCGCATCGATCCACCATTGCTGAAGCGTATTGTATTGCAGCTTGCCAGCTTGCGCATAGCAGTTGTTCACGTCGGTAATTTCCAGTTCCCCTCGCGCGGATGGCTCAATTGCGCGAATATGTTCGAACACCTGAGTATCGTACATGTATATGCCTGTGACACAATAGGATGATGGGGGGCTTTTTGGCTTTTCTACAATGCATGCTATTCGATCTTGATGCTCGCTATCGAATTTAGGGACGCCGTATCGATGCGGATCCTTGACTTTTTTGAGCAGAATACGGGCCTCTCCAGCATCTTGTTGATGAAACGCTTCTACATAAGGGGTTAAATTGTCCAAAAATAAGTTGTCGCCCAGCAACACAACAAACTTCTCATCCCGCGTCAAATAGGGCTCTGCCAACGACAGCGCCTGCGCGATGCCCCCTGCTTCATCCTGAATTGCATACGTAATGCGCACCCCCATAGACTGGCCGCTGCCGTAATACTCGGTATACAACGAAGCAGACATTTTACCAATCACCATGAAAATGTCGGTTATGCCCGCTGAGCGCAATCGTTCTATCCCATAGCTAACCATAGGATGTTTGCCTACAGGTATTAAGTGCTTATTCATAAGCTTGGTCAGTGGATAGAGACGGGTTCCAGTTCCCCCAGCCAATATGATGCCCTTCATGACGTACATCCTCCCTACATGAACATATGCGTTCGATACTTGATCTCGCACATTTATCCGTTACTTGCGCGCATTATATGTTGAAATGATCATACTGGTGTGTGGATACGGATATGATTTCTTCAGCCAACATTTCTTCCCCTTGCAATGCGCTCTCGCTCCACATTGTCTGTTCGAACTGTATCCCTCTCCATCATTAGCGCCTGAAAAGCTTCCATGTGATCGCCAAGAATTAATGTGGCAACCGGATTGCTTGCTCCGACATTCGTTTGTCTAATTCGGTTATTATGAATGACGTCCACGACCTGTACGGCCTGAACATGAAGCCCACGTACGATAGCAAGTGCCTGCGCCTTGGGTGGAACACAGAGCGCCTCTTCACCCACCGTCTCGATGGCATGGCGGCTAAGGGCATGCGGAACTGCTGTCATTGAGTTCGCATACAGATCTTCTCTCCCCAAGCAGCGATTGAGCCATTGCTTGCAATGCGTAATTCCATCCTGCTGTCCGAAATGATGAAGTAATGGAGTAATATTATTCAGTGCAACATCGACCCCCGTCTCAATTGCCCATATGAACGGAGCCAATTTATCAGCAGGTACTGGAAAGTCCCCATCCATAAACAATACAATATCAGCGTCCGACAGCCTTGCCCCTATTGAGCGGCCTATATCGTGCCCTAACGGATCGGCATAATGAACAATGGTTGCCTCCTGGGCCTGCTCTTTGGCGATTTGCAGCGTACCGTCTTTGGAACCATTGATGATGACAAAGAGATCATTTAGCGACAATTGCTGCAATTGCTGCAGAACAGCTCCTATGCTTCTCTCCTCATTGCATGCGCTGAGCACGACGTCTACACGCTTCGTTGTCGGCACAAGCACCGCATCTGCAGCTTGTGGGAAACGACTCTGTACGAACCCGTCTCGGAACGATTCAGCCATAGCCCTTATCCACTCAAAGTGCCGCAGGATGGGGCGATAAGGCTCCATAAACGATGCAAACCGCCTCTGCATCTCATTCTTGACGATTGGGCGCGGGACTTCTGTCGACACTTCTTGTTGCATGGCGTATTCGATGCCTTGCACCTGTCCAGCCCTTGAGGCCTCCATGCACATTTCCCGCGGGACGCGGGGAACAGCCGTGATGCTAACCTTCGGAGCAATTGGGCGAGGCTTCCTCCTCGTCCTCCGTTGGGATTTCCGCTGGCGGATTTTTTTGCGTCGCCGCCGACTGGCCACGCTGAATACTTGCCGGGTTCTACGCCGTATCTTGATGCGCCGTTGTCGCTTTCTCCTTAGCTTCACTTAATTCACCCGCCATCGTTGTCTAGTCAAGTCAGTATGTCCACCACGATCTCCAGCCTGTTCGAGCAGCCAGCAAACTGCCCGCATATGATCGTCATTGATGAGCTGTTCTAATGGATCCGCTATGTGCCCTTTGGTGCGAATTCGGTTCAATTTCCCTACATCGATGGAAGGAGCGGTCGTGACAACGAGCCCTTTGTTGATGGCCATGGCCTGTGCGAGCGGCGGTACGGACAACGCATCCGCTCCGATAACTTCCAATCCCCGACGGCTAATGACATGGGGCACCGCTGTCATTGATGCCCCCTTCAAGTCAGGACGTGATAGCAGCGCGTTAAGCGCATGCTTGGCCAAGACGACCTGATGCACTTCATGGCGATTCACAGGTCCTGAATAGTCATTAAGTACAATGTCTTTACCTTCTTCAACCTTCCGTATATAAGGTCGGAGCTTCGAGGATGCGATCACCATATCGCCATCCAAGAATAATAAAATATTCCCCCGAGCTGCCTGTGCCCCAACGGTTCGCCCTATGTCATGCCCTAATGGCTGATCATATCGGAGCACCCGGGCTCCCATTGACTCAGCAATCCGATCTGATCCGTCTGTACTGCCGTTCGATACCACGATAACTTCTGTCCTTGGATGGACTCGGGCAGCCTGTTCAATGACTTTTGACAGCGTGCGGCGTTCATTTAAGACAGGAATGATCACAGATAAGACCGGATAAGAATGTGCAGGTATTTTTATCTTGGGACTCCATCTGCGCATTCTCCGTTTACGCTTTTTTGTAGAACGGAACCGCCGCCGACGCAGTTTCACTCTCCGCAATTCGCTTCACCCCCTAGGACAGTTATGCCTGTGTAACCACCACATTGTATGTGCCTACCTGATAAGTTGTAACGGCATCTGTACATACACGAGGGATTAGCTGGGATAAACGGCTGAAATACGTGGGTGAATAACCGCCAGCAGCCATGTTGGCGCTGACGGTTACTCATAATCACGAATCGGCATTCGCGAAGTGATCCTTTTCTATCCGATCACGATCCATGATACGAATCCTTCCGGCTGCGGACCAATGCGTGTACGGATAATTTCAATGACGACATGATCCGTGAACTGCGACTTCAGAACTGCATAACAAGAAGGATGATTGGTCATTGCGACGAAAACATAGTTTTCATGCGGATAGGATTCTTCGAACTGTATCGTTAACTCAATCTTCTCGTCTAGTTCACGGAAAGCGAAAGACGACATCCCGAATTGCTGCAGTGCAGAGGTTCTCGTCGATGTAGTACGAATAGACGAGAACGTACAATGTTCTGGCGTTATTGCCCCAAGGCTCACATGCTCAGAGCTTATCGCTCCTTGGCTCACGTGCTCCGAGCTTATTGCACCTTGGCTCACATGCTCCGCTGTTATTGCACCTTGACTCACATGCTCCGAGCTTATCGCTCCTTGGCTCACGTGCTCTGCAGTTATTGCCCCGTGGCTCACATGCTCCGCTGTTATGGCCCCGTGGCTCACATGCTCCGAGCTTATTGCCCCGTGGCTCACATGCTCCGCTGTTATTGCCCCGTGGCTCACGTGCTCCGCTGTGATCGCTCCTTGGCTTACGTGCTCCGAGCTTATTGCCCCGTGGCTCACGTGCTCCGCTGTGATCGCTCCTTGGCTTACGTGCTCCGCTGTTATTGCCCCGTAGCTCACATGCTCCGAGCTTATCGCTCCTTGGCTTACGTGCTCCGCTGTTATTGCCCCGTGGCTAACGTGCTCTGCTATTATCGCTCCTTGGCTCACGTGCTCCGCTGTTATTGCACCTTGGCTTACATGCTCCGAGCTTATTGCTCCGTGGCTCACATGCTCTGAGCTTATCGCTCCATGGCTCACGTGCTCTGAGCTTATCGCTCCGTGGCTAACGTGCTCCGCTGTTATTGCACCTTGGCTCACGTGCTCTGAGCTTATCGCTCCGTGGCTAACGTGCTCCGCTGTTATTGCACCTTGGCTCACGTGCTCTGAGCTTATCGCTCCGTGGCTAACGTGCTCCGCTGTTATTGCACCTTGGCCCACATGCTCTGAGCTTATTGCTCCGTGGCTTACGTGCTCTGCAGTTATTGCCCCGTGGCTTACATGCTCCGAGCTTATTGCTCCGTGGCTCACATGCTCTGAGCTTATCGCTCCGTGGCTCACATGCTCTGAGCTTATTGCTCTGTGGCTAACGTGCTCCGAGCTTATTGCTCCGCGGCTTACGTGCTCTGCAGTTATTGCCCCGTGGCTTACATGCTCCGAGCTTATTGCCCCGTGGCTAACGTGCTCCGCTGTTATTGCCCCGTGGCTTACATGCTCCGAGCTTATTGCCCCGTGGCTTACATGCTCCGAGCTTATTGCTCCGTGGCTCACATGCTCTGAGCTTATCGCTCCTTGGCTCACGTGCTCTGAGCTTATCGCTCCGTGGTTAACGTGCTCCGCTGTTATTGCCCCGTGGCTTACGTGCTCTGCAGTTATTGCCCCGTGGCTTACATGCTCCGAGCTTATTGCCCCGTGGCTCACGTGCTCCGCAGTTATTGCTCCGTGGCTTACGTGCTCTGCTATTATCGCTCCTTGGCTCACGTGCTCTGCTATTATCGCTCCTTGGCTCACGTGCTCTGCTATTATCGCTCCTTGGCTCACGTGCTCTGAGCTTATCGCTCCGTGGTTAACGTGCTCCGCTGTTATTGCCCCGTGGCTCACATGCTCTGAGCTTATTGCTCCGTGGCTCACATGCTCTGAGCTTATTACTCTGTGGCTAACGTGCTCCGAGCTTATTGCTCCGCGGCTAACGTGCTCTGCAGTTATTGCCCCGTGGCTTACGTGCTCCGAGCTTATTGCCCCGTGGCTCACGTGCTCCGCTGTTATTGCTCCGTGGCTCACATGCTCCGAGCTTATTGCTCCGCGGCTAACGTGCTCTGCAGTTATTGCCCCGTGGCTTACGTGCTCCGAGCTTATTGCCCCGTGGCTCACGTGCTCCGCTGTTATTGCTCCGTGGCTCACATGCTCTGAGCTTATCGCTCCGCGGCTCACATGCTCCGCTGTTATTGCCCCGTGGCTTACATGCTCCGAGCTTATCGCTCCTTGACTCACGTGCTCCGCTGTTATTGCACCTTGGCTCACGTGTTCCGAGCTTATTGCTCCGTGGCTAACATGTTCCGAGCTTATTGCTCCTTGGCTCACGTGCTCCGAGCTTATTGCTCCTTGACTCACATGTTCCGAGCTTATTGCTCCTTGGCTAACATGTTCCGCTGTTATTGCTCCTTGACTCACATGTTCCGAGCTTATTGCTCCTTGGCTAATGTGCTGAGCTTGGATACACTCCGGCTGCACATGAATCGATTCTACGCTCTCCGGGGCAAGATGATGCCCATGCACAGCATTCTCTACGAGATGCGTCTCATCAATCGAGCCGCTGGCCATATGCTGGCTGTTTATTTCTCCTGCCGCCAGATGAGATCCATGGATAGCTGCTACTGATATATGTTTTGCATGGATAGCGTTGGGCCCTATATGGTCTTTCGTTACAGCAAATGGTTCAAGTTGAGACGATCCAATGATTATGGGCTCTGCTGGTGGGGGATTGACGAGATTATTCAACATCGTAAACAATTCATCATCGAGATGTTCAATACAAACTGCCCCAGATGCCAAGTGTTCGTCCGCAACAGCCTGTGGCTGAATATGTGTCCCTTCCACTGACCCTGGAGCCAGCTTGGAGGCCGTTACCGACTGTTCTGCAAGCTGATAGGTGTCAATCGCCTGCGCTTCTACATGCTTGCCTGATACCAATCCGGGAGCAAGATGCTCCGCCTCAACAGCTTGATAGGCAATTGCTTCCGAGCTTACTGCACCTTTTGTCAAATGGATGGATTCTACACTGCCCGCTGCTAATTTCTCAGAAGTAACACTCTTATTCGCAAGCTTGCTGGATGTAACCGACATATCACTTAACTTGTCGCTGGATACACTCTCTGGAGACAACTTGAGGGATGTAACCACATGATCAGCCAAGTGATGGGAGTATATGGAGGATGAACCTATGTGTCTGTCTCGTACAGCATGCGGAGCAATCTTCTCACTCGTTACCGCTTCTTGCTTCAGCATAGCCGCATCAATCGATTGAGCTCGGATATGTTCGTCGCTAATTGCTCCAGGTGAAATATGTTCATCCTTGATGGAGTACAGCTCTATTTCCTTGGCCCCTACTGCACCCGCACTAATGTGACGGGAAGTTACGCTATCGTCAGCCAATATCTCAGCCGTCACACTTTGATTCGTCAGCTTTTGACGAGTAACCGCCTCATCAGCGAGCTGCAAAGAGGTAACGCTGTGTACACCCAACTTGCTTGTTGTCACTGCCTCATCTACGAGATGCGCTGTGTTAACAGCATTCGCGACTAAATGTCTCCCTTCTACTGCGCCTGAAGTAATCGTACGCTTATCAATTGCCCCGTCCTGCACATGCCGATTTGCAATGCTATCTTGCTCAATATGCTCCCCGCCGATCGCCTCTTCCTGAATATGAAGACCGACTATGGCAAGTGGTGCGATCTGCTGCGTGCTTATTGCATGCTTGACAACATGACGAGACTGAATCATGGCATCTGCAATTTTTTGCGAAGTAATACTCTGATCTGCGATTTTGGAGGAAGTGACGGCTTGATCTATCAACTTCGCTGTTGCGACTGATTGATCCGCTAATTTATCTGTCGTTACAGCCTGTTCGTGCAAATGCCAGCTATGAATTTCTCCTTCGCGCACATGCTTCTGATGGACCGCTTCCTTCTGCAAATGGGCAGATTGAACTGTTTCTGCTGCAAGATGGATCGAATGAATTGATTGAGGCTGTAGATGATAGCTGCTAATCATATTCGGGGTAAGATGTGAGCCTTCAATTTGGTTGGAACCAATATGCCGACTCTCAACAGCACGTTCAGCGATGATACGACTCACAATAATTTCATCAGCTAAATGGTCGCTAACAATGCTAGAGGGGGCTATTTTATCGCTCGTTACAGCATGATTCCGCAGCTTCGAATTCGTGACTACATCATCACTAAGCTTGGATGTGTCCACAGCGCCATTGGCCAAGTTTTCCGTATGGATCGCACCGCTGCGTATCTTTTCAGAGGTTATGGATTGGTCTTGAATCAATTCATTCGAGATGATTAGTTCGCTCAAATGCTTCGTATGAATAGAGCCTTCCGCTAATTTATCAGAATCGATCGTCTTATCAGCCAGCTTCTCGGAGGTTATACTGCCGTCCTTAATTTTGCCTCCTGTAATAGAACGATCTCGAATTTTACTGCCTGAAATCGCATTGCGAATGAGGTGCTCACCCATAATCGAATCAGGAGCGATCTTCCCGCCAGTGATCGCTTCATCTGCAATTTTAATCGATGTGACAGAATGATCCTTTAGCGCATCAGAATCAATGCTCTCACGTTTAATCTTGGATCCGCTTATCGAATACGCAGCCAGTTTCTCATTGGTAACAGCCTCATCCACGATATCATCTGTATATACAATCGCTCTTGGCCGGAAAATGCTTCTCTTCTCGAAAAGCTGTTTTTCCTTCTCTGCCTGCACAGCTATTACTGCATCAACGTCTACCTTCAGCTCCGTTTGCTCAACTGGATTGTTTTCAAGCACATGGAGTGCGTCCATAGAGGAAGCATCAACTGAGGAAGCTTCAACCTCTGCATCTTGGGACACCGTTCCTCTAATAGGCTTTGATGGATTTTTAGTCTTCTTCTTTTCTGTGCGGGTTGCTTTCGAAAGCTTGCTATCTGCTTGCTTCGATGAAGGTGCGTTTACGCCAGTGAGTGTGGAAGCTTCGACTTCCGAAACTTGAGTGGACTGCGCCTTCTGCTCGCTATGCTCAATGTCTGGGGATATAGTGAATGGAGGTACAGGCGTTGGTATGTTCTCTTCTCTACTTACATGGGCATCCAAAGATGGTGTCTTCGACTTCGAAGAACCTTCACCTGCTGTGGGCTGCTTCATGGCAACATTGCCTCTCTTTGCCTGCTGAAGAGCCAGCTTTGCTTGTTTCATCAGATGGTTCATTTCTTCCTGTGCTGTCGCAAACGCATTGATGTTAGCTTTCCTGGACTGTGCAACACTATCGGGCTTAGATTTCGATAATTGATCCAAATTTGGCTCAGATTTCGATAATTGATCCAAACTAGGCTTAGATTTCGATAATCGATCCAACATTTTCAGTTCCGACCTATTCGGATTATCTACATAATAGGAAGGCCTCTTTCCTTTTGGGGATGAGCTCCCTTTTTTCTTTTTCACGCTGCACTCTCTCCTTTCCGATGGGCTTCTACCTACACCTAATCCATCATATGCACCCAGTGCTCTCCCCGACACTCGCCTATACGTATGAATCTATTGCTCTGCAGGAGCGCCTATTCCGTTAGCCCACCGCTCGGCTGTTTTGTCCCATGTAAAATAATTCTGTACATGTTCCACAGCCGCTTCCCCCATTCTCTTTCTTCGTTCATCATCATCCAATAACCGATTTAGTTCATTCGCAAGCCGTACGCTTAGCCGAAACGGCCGCACGAGCACGCCTGTAATCCCGTCTGCAACAACCTCTTGAATGCCTCCGACACGTGTTGCAAGTACAGGAACTCCAGAAGCCATCGCTTCCACATTGACTAAACCGAATGCCTCCTTCTCGACCGAAGGCATGACTACAACATCCGCTAGCAAATACCAATCCGGTATTTGTTCATGGGATACATAAGGGACGAATCTAACGTGCTTCGGATACACTCTGCCCAAACGCTCAAGCTTACGCACATAGACGGTTCTCCGTGCAGATCCATAAAACGCGCTGCCGACGATGACAAATAGCGCCTTAGGCTGCCTCGCAATGACACGCGGAATGGCCTTCAATAAATGATGAACTCCCTTTAAGGGAATAAGACGCCCGACATATAGTATGATTTTGCGATCCGCCCAACCTAGCATGTCCTTGCCTGCTTCAGAACGCTGCATTCCTTCTTCCGTCCATTTAGAGCGGAATCGCTCTTGGTCAACTCCTAATGTATTCACTACGATTCGCGAAGCACAACTTGGACAGACTGCTGCAACTTTGCGATATAAATAGCGGCTGTTGACGAAAATCCGATCTGCCGCTCGAAGTGATGACCTTAATAATTTCAGGGGAATATGCTTACGGCTCATGAAGGTGACAGAGTGAAGATTCAATATGATTTGGGCATTGGGAAAGGAACGCTTGATAGGGAGAACAAATCGGGGACGGTTCTCAATTTGAATCGTATCAGGCATGAACTGAGCCATGCTGCGAATAACCCCCTGCACGTACATCCGTGCATGGCTCGCTCGAATTCGAACACAAGGAACACCCCGAACCGTGTCTATCTCTTCCTGGCCGCTCCACTGTCTTGCATAAATTCGTGCATCTATTCGCTGAGCAGCCTTGCTTACCATATGCTCCACGACTCGTTCAACGGAACTGCTCGATCCAGAAGGAATCGGGAATGTTCCTGGCGTAATGACAGCCACCTTCTGAAGATGCATTTCGTTCCTCCTCATCTGCTTAGCCAAGCATCAAATTTAGTCATTATGCCTTCATCCACTCGTCCATACCGCCAATACTGGACATACATACGATGCATTATCGCCGATGGCTATTTGTATATCGCATTTTTGCCCCTAAGGAGGTATGACCATGTCCGATAATCGAATCGGCATTTTGTTCAATGCTCCCTTGCTGCGTGGACTCATCCGTGGTAAGACGAAGCACGAAGCTATCCTGTTCTATGAAGAAGCTGCGCGTCAGAACGGAATCATCCCTTGCTTCTTCCGAATTGAAGATGTAAATACCCGTCGAATGGAAGTAGCCGCATATGTAAAAGGCCCGACTGGCTATGTTCGCCGACGCATGCCTATTCCACGAGTCATTCATAACCGAGCGATTTATTTGCGTCCCACTTCACGCGCGCGTATCCGCTCTCTGGTTCAAGCGAATATTATCTTATTCAACGAGGTCAATCGATATGGCAAAATGAGCATTCACAACGTACTCAAGACAGATCATATGATCGCCCCACATTTGCCAGACACAACCCTCGCAACTCGTTCTTCTATCGCCAGACTCATGGAACGCTATGACGCGATTGTACTGAAGCCTAATAACAGCAGCATAGGACGAGGGCTCACCAAAATTGAGCGAACAAGCAAAGGGTGGAGAACGACCTACATGCTGCGAACGTCAACAGGGGGCCGTAAGTGGAGAACCGTCGAGATGCCTGAGGGGAAATTGCCCGCATCCGTGAAGTCCCAAATGCTGAAGAAGGCCTTTTTGGTTCAACAGCTCTTGCCGCTCGTTTGCTATAAGGGTAGACCCTTCGATCTGCGTGTATCCGTACAACGAGACGGAACCGGAGAATGGAAAATCACAGGAATCGTGGGCAAGGTTGCACCATCGCATACATTCGTCACGAACGTAGCTCAAGGCGGAACAGTCTATCCATTTGAACTGCTGGCAGCTTCTGCACTGCCTTATATTCCGCTTGATATCCTTCGCGAACGAATCAGCCGCTTCTCCTTAGATGTCGCTTCACGGCTATCACACACCCTGCCCCATCTTGCAGACTTAGGACTAGATATCGGGATCTCTCCTGATGGAATTCCTTTATTTATCGAATGCAATGGACGAGATCAACGTTACAGTTTTCGTGAGGCTAATTTACTTGAATGTTGGAGAGCAACCTATGTGAATCCCATTGCCTATGGCGCATCTCTGCTTCGTCAAGCAAGTCAATAACCCTCTTTATTCTTAGCGTTGTGTAGGATCATATTGAAAATGATGGCGTTCTGTGTCAAGATAGTCCACAGGAAACATGCTTCTTATTCTGTTTCTTGAGGCTGAAAAATACAGGACGCCCTTAATTCAGGTGTCTTATAAACCAGGTGATTAATTAACAATGAAAAAAAGATTTTTACGGCTACTAACTGAATTATCCTCACGCAAGTGGGTATCTCGCATCGCAGGCCGCTTCGCCAACTCCGGATTAAGCCGCCGATTTATTCCAACCTTTGCGAAGACGTACAATATCCGTGTTGAGGAAGCTGAGAAGCCTATGGATCAATACGGGACTTTGAATGAATTCTTCACTCGCAAGCTTAAGCCAGATATGCGTCCTATTTCTGCTGCAGAAGACCAGCTTGCTAGCCCTGTAGATGCAGTGATTACAGGTATGGGGCCAATTCAGGAAGGCAGTATATTTAATGTGAAGGGGCAGGATTATACTCTCGATGAGATGCTGAACCACTCTCCTCATCGACAAAAATATAGTCATGGCTATTGCTTCGTGCTGTATTTAAGTCCTTCCGATTATCATCGTATTCACGCCCCCGTTACGGGGACCACTGTGGAGAGCGAACATGTGCCTGGGCGTGTCTATCCAGTAAATGATTTTGGTCTGCATCATATGCCGCGTGTACTTAGCCGCAACGAACGACTTATCACGTACATACAACATGGACAAGGTGAAGTAGCGGTTGTGAAAGTTGGGGCACTCAATGTGAGCAGCATCCGTTATTCGGATGATAAAGTGAAGTCCAGCTACGAGAAGGGGCAGGATCTTGCCTATTTTGAATTCGGATCAACCGTTGTGCTGCTGACAGAAACGAATACATTCGAGCCCCTGGAGGGATTAGCGCTCGGCGCCAAGGTTAGAATGGGAGATTGCTTGGGGACGTTCCATGCGAAGACTGAACGCGTACAGAAGACACAGAGCTAACCCTACTTGCGTTCAATAGCATCTTACTGAAAAGGGGCTTTTCCATAGGCCATGAACCATGGCAATTGGAAAAGCCCCTTTTTCTGTGCTCATTTTCTCAGGCACCGACTACTAAAGAAAAGCGCTATAACTTTCTTTAAGTAGTTAACACTGCTCTTTTTAAAATGCTCTTTTTCTGAAATTCCACAATATAACCGTCCAGCTCTTGACTAAGTCGAACGACAGTAGCATCTGTCAGATTCCGGCCATCCGCTACAGCACTGATCATGTTCAATCGTGTCTGCTCCAATTGTCTCAGCAAGGCCTCATCCGTTTCCGTTAATCTAGTGAACATGGATATCCCCTTTTTGAAATAATCGATAGCTTCTTTCTGTCTATTTATTCCGCTCATAACTTTCCCTTTGTTAATGTAATAGTTTGCAAGTTCATTGATTTTCATAGGATTGGAGAAGTCTTCTTCCAGATAGTCTGATTCACCTTGGAGCAAATGTTGTGCTGCATCTATATCTCGTTGTTGAAGATAGATATGAAGTAGTGAGTTTACAATATTTAATTTGTAAGTCGATGACTCCATACACAGCTGCAAATGGTAGATAGCTGATTCCGTTTCTCCCCGTTGCTCATGAAGCTTGGCCTGCATAAAAGTTACATGATCCTTCAGGAACGGGAAGCGTGTCAATCGAATACGATTGAGGTACTTCTCTGCCAATTCAAAATGAGATTTATAATAGTAAGAAGAACTAATCAGTAAAATGGAGTAAGCTTTATAGGTACTCTCTGTCTTATCACAGGCCAGCAGTAGTTTACCGAATTCAATACTGTCATTATACTTGCGCAGTGTATAAGCGTGAACACCTAACTTGTAATATAGAATAACACGATCTTCGCAGGTCAGATCTTCAGCATAGGCAAGTACCTGCTTCCCCGAATGATAGGTTTCCTCCATTTTACTGAAATCATCCCGTTCCACTAAATACCGATAGAACAATCCTTTTGCAACATATGTCTGCCAGCCTTGCCTTTGGGCATATATGATTGCATCATCCATTAATTCTAGCCGAGACTCTAAGTTGCCTGATCCTTGCTGTACGATGCTTAATATCTTCCCAAAACGCACTTTAGAATTCTCGTCCTGAGAGGCCATTAGATGAACCATTACTTCTCTAGCCAGTGAGATATCGTCTTCAGACAACACGAGTTGTTGCAGCAGACAGCGCCATATCTCCGAATGAATCTTCATATTGGCAAGAGCCGTTACGACTTCATGAGCAGGTATATGTAAAATAGAGAAAATAGATTGCAGGATCGCATAATCTCGTGGAGCTCCGCCATATTCCAGGAACAAAATTCTCTTTTTAGTTACGCCAGTCCTGTTCGCAAGTTCCTGCTGGGATATATTCCATTCATGTCGATATGAGCGAATCAACTCTCCCAAGTTCTGATTTATCGTCTTTGCATCCCCCATGCATGTATCCTCCATTACACTTGCTATGCATCGTGAATCTCAAACTTGACACAACAAGGGTTAATCGCGCTTATTTTTCTTATTAATCTCTTAATAGAGAACTTTTCAATATCCCCTTTTTCTGTATTTCAACGATATAGGTATCAAGCTCTTGACTGAGCTGCACAACAGAGGCGTCTGTTAAGTTCTGTCCTGTTTTGGCCGCATTGATCATACTCAACCGTGTGAGCTCCATCTTTCGTAATAAAACTTCATCAGCTTCGGTTAATTCAACAAACATGCTTACACTTTGGATATAGCAATCAATGGCTTCACTGTTTTTCCCCCATCGATGAAGCCATTTTCCTTTATTGATGAAATAATATGCGTGTCCTTTTATTGAAATTGGGTTAGTGTATTTTAAATTGAGGTATTCATGCTCACGTTGAAGTAATTGAATGGCAGAAGAACTATCGTTTCTGAAGTAGTATACTTCTAGAAGTGAATTTACAATATTCATTTTATAAGAGCATGTATTCAAACATTGGAGCAATAATGAGCTTGCTATTTCCGTATTTCCTTTTCTTTCGTGCAGTTTTGCGGTCAAAAAATCAACATTCTCTTGCACAAAGGGATAGTCCATATTACTAAAAATCTTTAAATATTTCTCACTTTCTTCACATTGATCTAGATAATAATAAGAAGAACAAATAAGTAATGTGGAATACCCTCTATACACACTTCTATCTTTATCTTCAATTATGGATTTTTTGCAATATGTAATGGTGTCGTTAAACCAGCGTAAATTATAGGCATGAACGCCTAACTTGTAATAGAAAACCACTCGATCATCACAAGGGAGAAGCTCGACGTAGTGAAGCACAGCCTGTCCGGATTTGAACGTTTCCTCCATCCTACCGAAATCGTCCCGTTCCACTAAATACCGATAAAACAATCCTTTTGCAACCAAGCTCTGTATATCTCGTGATCTAGCATAGGAAATCGCATAGTCCAGTAACTCAAGCCGTATTTCAATGCTGCCAGTCCATTGTTGAATCATTTGATATAGCCTCAGCAGCAAATCTTCACAGTCCTCATTGCAGCAAGCCAATACGTGTACAACAATGTATTCGCACAATCGCCTATCCTGACTAGGCAAGGATTCCTCTAGTAGCGACAGCCATAATTCTGTACTTACTTCTTCTGTCACAAGATGAGCCACTATTTCTGCCATCGGGATATGCAGCACTGCAAGAAGTGACTTCAGCACTGCATGTTCTAATGGAATCTCTCCTTTTTCAATTGCGATAACACTTTCATGGTCTATACCTGCTTCTTTTGCAAAATCCTGCTGGGTCTTATTCTCCCGATTCCGGTAACATCGTATTAGTTCCCCTAGTTTCTCATACACCATAACGGAACGCATGCATGTTTCCTCCTACAGGATATCAGTCATACATTGGCCACTAGCTCTTATCCAGCAATATCAATTTCCAAGATCGCCTTTTTCAGCAGTCTTTTCTTTTGGATTTCAACCAAATACTCATCGAGCCTCTGACTAAGCTCAATGACCTCTACGTCAGTGAAAGTTTTGCCCTCTTCGAGTGCTTCCTGCAACTGTTCACGAGCTTTTTCGATTTCATCCAGCAGTATTTCATCCGATAAACTAATTTCATTAGTTGGGATATCAAAGTAAAACCGCATCTTGTTAGCCTCCCGATTTAATGAGATTCTATATTACAGTGATTGTTTCTATTATCCGACAATTATGTATCATTGTCATTATATAACATTCTGCTTGTTTCACTATGTTTCTCTAAAATGAGATATATTCGACGCTGTTCAACATTTGTTGCGTTACATAGTAGACGACAAAAAAAGGACGCTAGAGTTAGCGTCCTTAATTAATAGCTACCAAGCTATATCTGCATCCTTTCCTCCCGAGAACATATAAAACTGTTCACTCTGATAAACGGCCTCATTATTGTATGATTGAACATTTTTTCGAACATCATTTTTCGCTTCGTACCCATTTGTAAGTGTAGGCATTAGAAGAAGTGAGGCCACAACAAATGGTAAACATAATTTCATGAATTTTTGTTTCAATGATTTTCCTCCTTAATTTTTTAATTCAGTAAATAATATATTTACTTTTTTCATCAGGTCATGATCGTTACTAAGAGATCCTACTTGACTAAAAATAAGTTCCAAGCACTCGTAAATCTTTTTATGATCGCTCAACTTCAAAAACATATTAGCGCTTGTAATTAAGTTCTGAATAGCTCCTCTTACATCGCCAGTATCTAGCAAAAACTTTCCTTTATTCAAATAATAATGTGCACGTCCAGAAACAATAATCGGACTTTCAGAGTGTTGAATTAAATACTCTGATTCACGTTGAATCAGTTCACTTGCTGAATCCATATCATTTTGTAAACGATAAATTTCTAACAGCGAGTTCACAGCATTTAATCTATAGGATGGAAGTTCTAAGCAATCCTTGAATTGTTGGATTGCCAAGCGAATATTCCCTTTTTTCTCATTCAATCTAGCAGTCATATAGTCTACATTTTTCTGCACGAAAGGAAAGCTGAACAAACTAAATGTTCTCAAATATTTTTCCGCCATATCATATTGCTCAAGTTCAAAATATGACGAACAAATCGCTAAAGTAGAGTATGCGCTAAAACTGCTTTCCACATCTTCTTGAATGACCGCATTTTTGCATAACTCTATACATTCATTGTACAGGCCCAAATTAAACGCATGAACGCCAAGCTTGTAATATAAAGTGGCTTTCTCCTCACGAGATAGAAATTCGACATAATGGAGCACATACTGTCCGGATTGATAAGTTGCCTCCATCTTCGTGAAATCGTCTCGTTCAATCAAATACTTATGTAAGGTCCCTCTCGCAACGAAGCGTTGTATTCCATGACTTCGTGCATAGGTAATAACGATGTTCAGTAATGAGAGCTTCAGCTCATTATCGTTCGATATTTCTTGAACTATTTGAAAAAGCTTGCCTAGCAGAACTTCGCTCTCTTCATTGCGAGATGCTAATAGATAGGAAGCGATCTCAGCTGACAAGGAGTAATCCCCACTCGATGTTGAATTATGCAATAATCCGAACCAAGTGTCTGAACGATGGTCAGTCAAGGACAAAGCATCAATCACTTCGCGCAAGGGCACGTTCAGAACGGAAATAATGGGTTGTATGGTCGCGTAATCAGGCCGTTTAATGTCCCCATTCTCAATCTTGGAGATGCTGCCTCGGTTAATTCTTGTCAACTCCGCCAGCTTCGCCTGCGTCATTGACCGCTCATACCGATAACGTTGAATTAATTCTCCTAATGTCGAATAAACAGCACTGATGGAACCCACTCCATCACCTCCTTATTATGGAATTTATTGTCTTAATTCTATCATTATATATATCTCTTGTAAATCCCTCACATTCCAACAAAATGAATATTTATTCGACTCGCACTTTCTACTATTAAAAGTAAACTAGTGAACACCTTTTGTCGATAACCTCGTGCTGATTTTATCGTTCCTTAACAATTCTAATCATTATGTAGGCAGATAAGGTTGTCGTTTTCGAGCAAATCCACACCCAGCAAAAAAAAGCTGCCCGGACAATAGTGCCCAAAGCAGCTTGTATGATCCTTTTAGCGAATTTCGGACGGGCTCCGTCCTGTATATTGCTTAAACTGGCGGCTGAAGAAGAAAATATCCCTGTATCCTAATGCATCCGCCACTTCCGTCACATTCATTCCAGCATGATGCAGCAGATGCTCCGCTCGTTCAATTCGAGAACGAATAATATACGTCTGCACAGACATCCCGATCAGTTCCTTGAACTTCACTGAGAAATAACGCGGGGACAACTGCGCTCGCTTCGCCAAATGTTGAATACGATGATTGGCACCTGGATTTTGCCTGATGTAATTCGCAATTTCATGGATGGACTCCGCAAGCTGATGACTCGTCTTCCGCTCATCCGGCTCTTCCTTGTCTGTGCGCAGCAGATGAATCATCAACTGCTTCAGCACAAGCTGAGCTTCAATCTCTGCACCATACGTATCCCGCAAAAACAAGCGCACATATCTGGCAAGCAAATGTTCGAAGTCAACCGTTTCGTGCAGTTCTCGATAGGACATGGGAATGTCCGACAATGATGCATCCACATCAAAATGAATATAAGTTAATGTCAGCGGCTTTTGCGGATTATGTGTTGCGGATGTGTGATCCCCCGGACGGAATAAGAAGCAGCTGCCTTTGCGAATCTCATAGACTTCGCCATTCAGCGTTAGTTCCCCCTCCCCACTCCATACATAGAACAGGTCATAGTTCGGCATTGGCTTCTCTCGCTTCTGCCATTTCCAGTTCGGTTCACATGTAATCTTCGCGCAAGCCGGCTTCAGAATGTACTGCGTCGGCGATGCTTGTAACACGGTAGTGCCCCCTTCTTTCTCTCTAACATGGTCTCTTCTCCATCATAATTAAGTCAATTTCATGTAGGATTGCTCGAAAAATTTGCACTATTTCACTATAGTACCATCACTTTTGCAAAATTTGAACCTCATTCTTTACTCATCAAATATTAGGCATATCGTTTTTGTATGTAGTTTATAGGTAATGATAACCAATTCATCGTGACGAATGAAGAGCCATAATGCTATAATGAAGAAAGTATTTCAAGGGCGTATTCAATGCATGCATTGAATGGGCCTCTTACAATGATGGTGGAAGGATGGACGCCATGAATCAACTGGCTCAACAATTGAACGAAACAATTCAACAGCACAATCCCAACATTTATGCCATGCTCTCCCGGCTCGCGCAACAAATCTACTTTCCGAAGGAAGGCATACTGAGCCAATCAGCAGAAGCCAAAAGCAAGGCCAAGGCATTCAATGCCACAATTGGCATCGCTACGGAAGGCAATACCCCAATGCACCTCAGCGTCATTCAGGATACGTTGTCTGCCTATGACCCTGCTGATATCTATCCCTATGCACCGCCAGCAGGCAAGCCTGAACTGCGCAAAGCATGGAAAGAAAAAATGCTTACGGAGAACCCATCGCTTAGCAATGTGACAATCAGCAATCCGATTGTGACGAATGCATTGACGCACGGACTCAGCATCGTTGCGGATCTGTTCGCGGACGAGGGCGATGTTGTGGTGCTTCCAGAGAAGAACTGGGAGAACTACGAGCTCACGTTCGGCATTCGCCGCAATGCAGAGATGGTCTACTATCCGTTATATAATGACAATTGGAAATTCAATAGTGCAGGACTTCGCGATGCCTTGCTTGCCAATAAGGACAAGGGTAAGGCAATCGTTGTCTTGAACTTCCCGAATAACCCAACTGGCTATACACCTGGAAGAGAAGAAGGCGAGCAGATCGCTGCGGCCTTGCTTGAAGCAGCAGAAGCAGGCATGCGTCTCGTCGTGGTAACAGATGATGCATACTTCGGTCTCTTCTTCGAAGACTCCATGCATGAATCCTTATTTGGCAAATTGGCTTCCATTCATCCTAACATCCTGCCAATTAAGGTCGATGGAGCTACGAAGGAAGAGTATGTATGGGGATTCCGCGTAGGTTTCATCACGTACGCAGCTGAGTCCGAAGCACTGCTCGCTGCCTTGGAGCAGAAGACAATCGGAATCATTCGGGCTACCATATCCAGCGGCCCCCATCCTTCGCAGACGTTCGTGCTCCATGCGCTGAACTCTCCAGAGTACGGAGCGCAGAAGCAAGCCAAGTTCAATCTAATGAAGGCGCGTGCGAACAAAGTGAAGGAGCTGCTTGACAGTGGCAAGTACGGAGATGTGCTAAGCTACTATCCATTCAACTCCGGATATTTCATGTGCTTGAAGCTTCAAAATGTACATGCCGAACCCTTGCGCACACACTTGCTCGAGCAGTATGGTGTCGGCACAATTGCTCTTGGCGATACCGATCTGCGTGTTGCGTTCTCCTGTATTGAGGAGAACCAATTAGAGCAATTATTTGATACGATCTATCAAGGGATTCTTGATCTGACGAAATAGCACCCTGTGCTTGTTCGTGCAATTCAGCAGCCCTATTATCGTGCAACGAACAATTGTCGCCTAAGGAGTAGAATACTGCTCCTTAGGCGGCTCTTTTTATTTCAGATCCGTTCTCTGTGCTATCTTGAATCTTTCCTCCAACATTATGCAGCTATACGATATCCCCCTCCCCTAACACAAGTTTGTATGTTACAATTTCCCAATATTAATAATTCTTATAGAAAAGGGGGATATCCTTGCGTTTTATCGAATCACCGCCATTCGCGACTGCAGGCATGACCACGGCTGAATTGCTCTTCTGCGGGAGAGCCGATATTCAGGACGATGCTACATTATCTGAACGCTGGCTGCTGATTTCCCAAGATGAAATCTTCATATGCACCTCTTCCGGAAAATTAGAAAAACGAATTCTTGTAAGCGTTGTCAACGGGTGCCGAACGAATGATGCGATAGGCAGCTCACAGCTCATCGCAGATACTGAGCACGGTTCGATCGTACTCGTTCGATACACATCGCTGGAAACTGTGAAGTTCGCGTTCGCATGCCGACTGATCCAAGCAATCATTCAGGGAGATGAGCTGCCGCTTCCATCCGTGGATGACATGCCGCGGCGGTGCTCCAAATGTGGGGCACGACTCGTTAACCAGAACGAAAGCTGTCCACGCTGCACCGATAAGGGCAAGGCATTCAGGAGAGTGCTGGACTATGCGAAGCCTTTTAAGAAATGGATGTCGGTTGCCTCATTGCTCGTCATTGCCACAACGTTAATTGAACTAATCCCTCCTTACCTCACGAAAATTATCGTCGATGATGTCCTGCAGACGACACATCCCGCCGCATCCCTGCTCGCACTCGTACTGATGCTTGGTCTTGTTCAGCTCACACTTTCTGTCATGACGACCGTTCGCGGCTATATCAGCGTACATACAGGCAGTAAGCTTATGCATAATATCCGTGAGGATGTATATGGTTCTCTGATGAAGCTGTCGCTCGGATTTTTTGATCGTCGTCAAACTTCCCAGTTCATAGGGCGAGTCAACCATGATGCCGACTCACTCAGTCAATTTTTGAACGATGGCGTCGTATGGGTTACCAGCCAGATTCTGCTCATCATCTCCATTTTCACCATGATGGCTTCACTCAATTGGCAGCTTACTTTGCTCGCACTCGTCCCAGCTCCCATTGTCATCTTCTTCTCTTTTGTCATCTGGCCATTCATACATCAGCGCTGGTACATCCACTGGAGAGCGCTTAATCGCATCAACACGATTGTAGGCGATACACTCCAAGGCATTCGCGTCGTAAAAGCATTCGGACAAGAGAGCACAGAAAGAAGTCGTTACCATGAGGCGAATGATGTGTTAATGAAGCAGTCCATTCGTGTAGACGGACTTTGGGCAGGTGTATTCTCATTGTTTTCCCTTGTGACACAATCTGGTTTGCTGCTCGTCTGGTTCGTTGGGGGTCAATCCGTACTTGGTCAACATATGACACTTGGAACGCTTATGGCGTTCATTGGTTACTTGGGTATGTTCTTTGGCCCACTGAAATGGTTCAGTCAAGCCGTAAACTGGACCAGCCGGGCGTTTGCTGCCGCAGGCCGCATATTTGAAATTATCGATATGAAGCCAGAGGTACCGGATCGAGATCAAGCAATGCGGCTCACCTCTGTACGCGGAGCCGTACAATTCGAGAATATTAGCTATGGTTACGAGAAGCATCGTCCCGTATTGAAGGAACTTACGCTTGCTGTACAGCCTGGAGAAATGATCGGTATCGTTGGTCATTCAGGAGCAGGGAAGTCCACGCTCATTCATCTGCTCTGCCGTTTCTATGATCCTGACAACGGCCTCATTCGCATCGACGGGATCGATATTAGAGATATGAAACAGGAGAGCTTGCGTCAGCATATTGGAGTCGTTCTTCAGGAAACCTTCCTATTCGATGGTTCTGTAGCCCAGAACATTGCTTATGCGAAGCCTGACGCATCTCCAGAGGAAATTATGCGTGCCGCCAAGATAGCGAATGCACATGACTTCATCATCCGAATGCCCGATGGTTATGATACTCGAGTCGGCGAACGCGGAGCACGATTATCCGGCGGTGAGAAGCAGCGGATTGCCATTGCACGCGCAATTCTCCATGATCCGGCAATCCTGATTCTCGACGAAGCTACCGCTTCTGTCGATACCGCCACAGAGCGCCAGATTCAAGAAGCGATGATGAGACTCATTCGTGGGCGCACCACCTTTGCTATTGCTCATCGGCTGTCTACGCTCCGCCACGCCACTCGTATTATTGTCCTGGATCAAGGCAGGCTCGTGGAAGTCGGTTCCCACGATCAGCTTCTCTCGCAGAATGGAGTATACGCAAAGCTTGTGCAAGCTCAACAGGAAATGTCTGAAATGAAAGGGGAGTATCTCTTTGCCTGATGTACATGTCCAAGAACCGCTCCATCAAGCCGAGCTGGAAGAACATATCCGCAACCAGTCAACGAACAACACTAACGATCATGATCAGTCAGCCACTTCCATAAGCGCATTTGCGGAAGATATCCGCTATTTTCCTCCTACCGTATCCTTTCGCCACAGTGAAGGAGGCCTGCTGGAGCTTAGGGATGGAGATACGGTAACATCGGAAGTATCAATCTATCGGGCATTTCCATTCTCTTACGCCTTATGCTATTTATCTGTACGAGATCGTGATGGCAAGGAAATTGGCATTGTACGCGACTGCAAGCAGCTGGATTCCAGCAGTCAAGACGCTATTCAGCTCGAGCTGAAGCGTCGGTATTTCATTCCTAGAGTGGAGAGTATCGTGAGCATACATGAGAAGAACAATGTGTGGAAATGGGAGGTTATCACTGATAGAGGAACAATGAGGCTCGAGCTGGAAACTTTGCATGAGCACGTCCAGCCTTCACCAGAAGGGGGAATGATTCTGCTCGACAGCTTCGGACGACGCTGTATCGTGCCTCCGATCTCTGAACTAGACACAGGAAGCAAGCGATGTCTGAACCGGTTGTTCTAAATTCAAATAAAGCCAGTGCCGGCAGCTTCCACACCGTCACTGGCTTTTCCACCGTTCGAGCTATATTATGAACGATCATCTAGAAATGATCGTTTTCATTCGTCTGCTCCCCTCCCCGACTCATCCAAACGAAATCAACTTCTTCCCAGTCCATATCGATTTCCGGTAAGACGAACTGCCCGCCCAATCCGCCAAGCCTGCCAGATTGTGACATATTCTCCCGAGCGCTAACCGCATGCTCTATTCGGATCCCGACAATCGGGTAACTACGTGTGGCGTGAACACCAAGAATTTGCTCGGCAGCCAGACGGACGCAGCCGACATGCTGCTTCCAGCTCCCCGCTTCATACGGCAGCAGCACCGTTAATTGAATATCATATCCTTGATTCGCCAAGCGCTGCTCAGCCCGGAACAAGGCTTCTGCCTGCATATCGATCCATTCCACAACTGCGCTCGACAGCATGCATTTGTCCCCGTTTCCGGAATGAAGCCACTGCTTCCATTGCTTAAGCTTCAACCACTGCTGATGCAGACGGTGCCGTTCCACTGATAGATCGGAATCGGCCGCAAAGCGCTGAACTACTCCCATTCGCAACTCCAAATCAGCTATACTCGGCAGCAGCTGCATAATTGGGGCATCGAGCAAACGCACATATCCATGTATAGCAGCATGTCGATGAAGGACAGCCAACATATGTTCATATTCGGCCGTCATCAGCGGAAGCAGCTTCTGAAGCGCTGAATCACGTTCTCCCGCCGTTCCAGCAAGCAGCATCTCACGAATGAGACGAACACGTTCCGACTTCATTAATAAGCTATGACTTGGCGCCAGCAGCAACTTGTGATACCCTGCTTCTGCAGCAGCCTGCACTTCTGCAGAACTGCCGCACTGCGCAACATGCAGGCCATTTGATTGAGGCGAATAAGGGACGAAGTTCTTGTATTCCGTCTCCCGCCATAATGTGCCAACATGATGAATATGCTGCTGATGCAATTCGATAATCCGTATGCCAGCCGTACTGTTGGAATGGCCATGACGCTGGACAGCCGTCTTATCCCACTGCTCCGCCTGATTCGAACTAAGCTTCAATGTACAGTACCTCTCTCTCCATCACTGCTGTTTGCTCTCTACAATCGCGCTTATTGCACTCCACATAGTACACCATGACTTTTTCCGTATCTTGCTCGGCAATTATCCGATCGCACCTCTTGCATATGATTGCCCCAAGCAATAGCTGACGACGTTCTTGCTCCATCGGACATTCACCTCTCCCTTCATCTGCATGACGGGCATCCCCTGCCGAATTCAATTGGCTGCATATTTGATGATGATAGCGGATTCAGCCATCCCATTACCATAACTATGACGTCACAATGTATCGTATTCTTGTCGCTGCTTGTACGACTAGACACGAAATAAAGAATTAGTGCATATGCATGAACTGCTTGTGAAACATACTGACAGAAAAAAAGACAAGGAAGCAGATAAAGCATCTCTCCCTTGTCCCGTATAGACAATTGCAGTTACTTAATTCGTTCATACGCTTCGAAATGTTATTCTAGGAACCCTTTATGTTGTAATCTTTATGCTTCCTATTCGATTAATCTTCATCATCCTTGCGCAGCTTCGAACGTTTCCATCTAGTCAACAAGACGATAGCCACACCCGATCCGATCACGGCTAGCTTGAATGAGACCGATAATGGCCCGGCTGCAATTGGCAGCAGCAGAGCGAAGGCTGCCAGCGCATGCGCAACGGTACTGGCATATAATGCCGCTTCATGACGTGCATGCACGGGAAGTGGGTAAACTTCCTGCCACACATCATGTCGATGGAAGGCAAACACAGCCCCCATCTGTGTGCCTGCAACGAATACAACTGCTGCATACAGCAGGAGACTCCACTCTGTAGCATTTGTCCAATATAAAAGCACAGCGCCAATGATGACCAGCCTCAATAAGATGCCCAGCAGCTCACTTCGCACCAACGTCTTCATTAACAAATAACGATAGGCAAATGGCTTCCGCAATGCAAATCGATTTCCTATAAAATTGAGCCACGGTCTCGCATATCGACGTTCATCTGTTGCTGGCAGATCCACGAATCCACTCAAAAACAAATAAACCCGTCCCTCATGTGCTTTCTCCGCTTCAAAATGCGCCTCCCATGGAAAACGCAGCGTTCTCCCTGTAACCAACCAGCCTATGTACACCAACCCACTCACACCGATGACAAGAAGCGCAGCAGGCATATTGAGCCACAGCCAACAAGCCGTTGCTCCCCAAGCCCATAGATAACGCACGTAGCGGGCAGCAATTCGACGGCGATTGTCACTATAGTGGCGCTCCTTCCAAGCGCCAAATGCAGCAACCGCCTTGAGCATCAACAATAGGATCAAAGTAAAGATGAAGTTCTTCGGGTTATCCTCTGCACGGCTGTATAACGGCCACAATACACACCACACAGCAATAAGGAGTACTGTTCGCGGCCATAGGCTATAGCGTACGCTCCTCTTCATATAGCCGGACATTCGATGCTCAATGCGCAGCAGAAAGGCAAGATCGGCCGGTCGCAGCAGCGTGCGATAGGTCGTATAGGCAACTGCGGGCGCTACCAGCAGCAGGGCAACCTCCTTACTCGGAAAAGTAGGTGGAATGTGCTCGATAAAGGAAGCATATAACGCCGTCCCTGCCACGAGCACGAATAACATGAGTGCCCCGAGTCCGCTCTGTATGACGTAGCGCATATAAGGCATGACCTTGCCCCAGAATTCACGCTTGCGGCTTGCCCATAGCTCCTCAGGATATAGAAGCACCTCTGTCAGACTACTGACGGTGGATGCCTCCTTCATTCGGGTCTGTGTCATCGCTGTACACCATCCACAGAACCAGTGATGCGCTCATCGCTAACCCACGCATAGAACAGCTCCTCCAGCCGCTCTTCCGCCCGCTTGCCTGACTGGGCCTCGTATTGATCGTGCATTCCATGCACCGTGCCCGCTCCGAGAACTTTACCATGATGCAGAAGCACGAACGAATCACAGTAATGCTCAATCGTCGACAAAATGTGAGAGCTCACCAGCAATGATGCGCCCTCTGCCTGCACTTGCTTCATATATTGGAGCAGTGATCGAATACCGAGCGGATCAAGTCCAAGGAAAGGCTCATCAATAATATATAAAGGCGGCCGAACAGCAAACGCGCACATGAGCATCGTCTTCTGCCGCATCCCCTTCGATAAATGCTGTGCAGCTTTATCCAGGTGTGCGGTCATATGGAACATTTCCGCAAGCTCCCGTACCCTCTTCTCAAATACCCCTTGTTCGACGCCATATGCGGTAGCCGTCCATACCAGATGCTCGCGCACCGTCAGCGCATCATATAGAATCGGCGACTCCGGTACATACGCAATAGCAGCACGATACGCTTCCGCATCCTCCGCCAGCGTCTTCCCATGTATGGCAACGCTTCCTGCTTGCGGCTCAAGCAGTCCTAATATATGCTTCATCGTCGTACTCTTCCCTGCGCCGTTCAATCCAATGAGGCCAACCATTTCGCCTGCATTCACTTGCAAGGAGATATCATGCAGCACAGGTCTGCCTGTACTGTAACCGCCAGTTAGTCTATCTATCTTCAATAAAGGCTTCATGCCTATTCACCTCACTGTTCTCATTATATCGAACAACCTGACAGGAAGCGAATGGATATCCTCTAATCACGACCTTACATTTCTGTCACAATAGAAGCGATTTGTATGAACAATAAAAAGCCGTCTTTTCAGACGGCTTGCTCACACAAGAACCCTATTCATTCCATCAACCCGACTTTCCATTTTCAGTAGAACTTGATTCTTTGCCCTTCTCTTTAGCCTTGCGCGCTTTTTCGTCTTCATGCGCTTTCGTTAACGCTGCCTGCCCCTTGGCTTCCAGTTCTCCAACAGCCTCATCCACGGATTTCTTTTTCTCAATTACGGATTCGAGGGCTTGCTGAACCATACCGTCATAGGTGCTATAAAAATCTCTAGGAACATGTCTGTTCCACCAGCCATAAGCCGAGATGGATTTTGGCTTCAGCATATAGAGCGGATCCGAGCTCTTACCTGCAATATCCTTCTTATACTTCATTCGTGTCGGCAAGCTTCCCATCATGGAACGCGAGGCTGCCTTGGCCATTTCATTGCCGTTGACAAACTTGACGAACTCCCACGCTGCGCGCTTATTCGCTGAGTCCGCAGACACTGTATAGATTTCAGATAAATTCACATAAGCAGATTCGTCTGGAGACGAAGGGTCGATCGGACCTGTGACGAAGTTCCAGGCAAACTTCTTCGCCTTCTTGTCGTAGGTCGGACGATTATCAATCTCTTGCGCGAGCCAAGTACCACTCATCATCATTGCTGCCTTCCCTTGAACGAACAAGTTATTATTCATAAATTGCGTTTCTTCGCCCTTCGGTGGCATATATACAGCCTTGCTTCGCAGCGCATCCGTTGCCAGTGTAAAGGCCTGTTTCCAGCCATCAGCGTTAATCAGCAGCTTTTCACCCTTCGCATCAAATTGCTTCAAGGATGACGAGCTAACAATATCTTGAAACAGATTGCTCATGTTCCCATACTCCTGATAATACCCATAGACCTGATCCTCACCGGAACCAATACCGCTGAATCGTCTGGCCAAATCCAAGACATCCTTCCAGCTCATCTTGTTGTTCGGCAATTCAATATGATGCTCCTTGAATAAGTCTTCATTGTAATACAAGACTCGCGTATAAAAGGAAGGAGCGAGGCCATACAACTTGCCGCCCCCCTTGCTTTTAATACGCTCGATAAGGCCTGGCATAAAATCTTCTAAATCGAACTTTTCTTGTGCAATGATATCATCTAGGCCGTACAGCTTCCCATCTTCGGCAAAGGTCTCAAAAATATCCTCGCTCAGAAGCATAACGTCTGGCTTATGTTTCTCTATCATTTTCTTAAGTGCTTCTTGATAGTCGTCGCTCGAATTGAGCTCCTCCATACCAACGACTTCAAATTCGATATCCGGGAATTTAATATTGAAGTAGTTTCCATACTGCCTATAGAATGATTCCTCACTATAATAAAGAACTTTAATCTTTCCCTTTCCTTCCTCTAGCGGCTCAAGCACCGGCTTGTCCCCAAGACAACCGCTTACGAGCAACATGGCTGCAAGCAGTAAAACACTCAACTTCCAGAATTTCCATCTCACCAACACACTACCTCCCACCCTCTATTTTCCAACAGATATAGTATAACAGCATCCCTTCAAACGATCAGTACCTATTCTCGCCACAAGAAGGCATGGAGAATAGGTACTGTAACGTCATATATCTATATCATTCGGACAGGTTAGCCACCTGATTTAGTGGATCCAGTGGATTCTGTAGAGCCTGTAGACTCTGTTTTCGTCGAAGACGAATCTCCTTTTTTCTCTTTCGCTAGACGCGCCTTCTCTGCCTCTTTCGCCTTTATCAATTCGGCTTGCCCCTTTGTTTCCAATTCAGCTACCGCTTCGTCTAACGACTTCTTGTTATCGACGATATCCTGCAACGCTTTCCGCAGCAATTGGTTATAAGGCTCGTAAAATTCCATAGGAATATTTTTGTTGTAGCGCTCAGCGGTAGACTTCGGTTTCAGCAAGTAGAACGGTTCCGTGCTTCTGCCGTCGATTTCCTTGAAATATTGATTGCGGGTCGGAATTTGTCCACTTAGCGCTCGGGAAGAAGCCTTCGCCATTTCTGTACCATTGACGAACTTAACGAATTCCCACGCCGCTCGCTTATTTGGAGAATCTGCGGATATCGCGTAAATTTCAGATAAAAACACATTGCCAGACTCATCAGGTGTTGCTGGATCTACCGGTGCCGTGACGATATCCCAATCGATTTGCTTCGCTTCCTTGTCATAACGATGTCGATCCTTAATTTGACGCGCAAACCACGTGCTCTCAATCATCATTGCCGCCTTGCCTCTCATGAACATATCATTACCGAACCGCATCATTTGTCCATTCTCACCATTATCTCGTGGTGGGACATAGACGGCCTTCGACCGTATCGCATCGGTAGCAAGGGTGATGGCCTTCTTCCAACCGTCCGAATTAATAAGCAGCTTCTCGCCCTTCTGGTCTACCAATTTCAAGCCAGAAGTAGAGACAATGTTGTCCATCACACGCTCAACATCTCCATAGTCTTGGTACAATCCAAAGATTTGATTGTCTCCTGAACCGATACCCGTAAAGCGCTTCGACAGATCGATGACCTCCTGCCAGCTCATCTTATTGCGCGGGGGCTCGATATTGTGCTCCTTGAACAAAGCGCGGTTGAAGTACAATACATTCGTATAGAAAGATGGAGCAAGTCCATACAACGTACCGTTCCCTTTCGCACGAATCATATCAATAAGACCTGGCATATAGCCTTCCAAATCAAATTTCTCCTGTGCAATGATCTCCTCTATGTTGTACAGCTTCCCGTCCTTCGCATAGGTTTCATACATGGTGTCATTCAAGAACAAGACGTCAGGCTTATGCTTATCAAGAAACTTTTTCATTTCTGCTTCATAATCAAACGGCTCATTATCCTTCCGATTTGCGTACATATCTTCTGAGTTTACAACCTCGAATTCAATATCCGGAAATTTCACATTAAAATAATTGCCATACTGTTGATAGAATGATTCCTCGTTATAGTAGAGAACCTTAATTTTTCCTTTTCCCTCATCAAGCTGCTCCAACACGGGCTTCTCTCCGAGACACCCGCTTAACATAGAAGTAATCGTTAGCAGAAATATGACGAGCTTCCATTTCGTCTTCACACACAACTCTCCTTCCTATTTTTCCAAATATCAACAATAAGTATATAGATCATTTTTCCATCATTCAACAATAGAATTGATTTTATGTGAAAGAAATCAATTTCCCCCGCTACTTTCATCCGATCTATAAGTGAATAAAAAAATCCACCATAGAAGGTTCTATGGTGGATCAGTGATGCATCTTGATTCAGATTCTATTATTTTTTATCTTTTGATTTGGCCTTTTGCTCTTCATTCGCTTTATTAAGCATTTGCTGCCCCTTCGTTTCCAATTCAGCTACAGCTTCATCCACCGTCTTCTTATTATCGACTACCGCTTGTAGCGACGTAGTTACCAATGGCATGAAGCCCTCATGGAATTTCTCTGGAATTTTACTATTCCAAAAGCCTGATGAGGATGTACCCATTTTAGGTTTCAATAGGTAAAATGGCTCTGTGCTGCGGCCATCAATCTCCTTGAAATAGTCCTTGCGTGTTGGAATACGGCCAGACATGGAACGTGCAGAAGCCTTCGCCATTTCAGGCCCATTTATGAACTTGACGAATTCCCAGGCCGCACGCTTATTTGGGGAATCAGCTGCAACCCCATAAATTTCAGATAAGCCCACATTACTTGATTCGTCAGGACTCGAAGGATCGATTGGTGCTGTTACGATGTCCCAATTGATTTCTTTTACCTTCTTATCGTAACGAGGGCGATCCCTGAGTTGCTGTGCAAACCAAGTCCCCTCCGTTACCATCGCCGCCTTACCCTGGAAGAACGGATCATCCGACATACTTCTTTGCTCGGAAGATGGAATGCCAATCGATTTGTCGCGCACGGCATCTGTTGCCATCTTAATTGCCTTCTTCCATCCATCCGAATTAATAAGCAGCTTCTCGCCCTTCGTATCGAATAGATTCAATGCAGAGGATGAGACGATTTGATTCACGGCAGATCGTATGTCTCCATAGGGTTGATAATATCCATAGACTTGATTGTCTCCCGAACCGATAGAAGTAAATCGCTTGGACAAGTCGATAATCTCCTGCCAGCTCATCTTGTTGCTCGGCGGCTCTACATTATGCTCCTTAAATAGATCTCGATTATAGTACAGTACATTCGTATAGAAGGACGGCGCCAATCCATATAGAGTACCGTTCCCCTTGGAGCGAATCATATCAATTAGGCCTGGCATGTAGCCTTCCAAATCAAATTTTTCTTGGCTAATAATTTGATCAAGACCATACAGCTTTCCATTTTGCGCATACTTCTCGAACAGCTTATCGTTTAAGAGAAGCACATCCGGCTTATTTTTTTCTATGAACTTTTCCATCTCTTCATCATAATCAAATGGTTCGCCATCCTGATTGTTGGCATACAGTTCTTGATAGCTAACGACTTCAAATTCGATATCCGGGTGTTTAATATTGAAATAATTTCCATACTCACTATAGAAAGATTCCTCGTTATAACTAATGACCTTAATCTTACCTTTCCCTTCTTCCAGCTGCTCTAGCACCGGTTTTTCCCCGAGACAGCCACTCATTAAAGCCACTACTGTAAGCAGCAGCACCCCTATTTTCCACTTTGACGCCAACTCATTCTCCCCTTCCTATTTGTCGCACAAGAAACAATATATATGCTCATTTGTACATACCCCTATCTAATTAGACGATATTACCAGCCATTTGGTTTCCTAGATTCGAGAATTGATCCATGTTTTCTCCATCTCTTTTGTGCTCGTCATAGATTCACCCTAAGTCGAAGATACAAGTGAAGACTCGTATATGTTGTATCTTGAATTTTCCAATGGCAAACACTAGACGTTCATTCGTAGATGAATAATTAGCCTTTTCTTGATTCAACCTAATTTGAATCGCATTGTTCCAAGGTTGCAAAGTGCTCGTTTACAAGATGTGATTCGTCTCGATTTTCTTTCTCAATATTGCAGCGAGGCGCAAAAATATACTATCTTATAGTCAACAACTTGGTTCATTAACTTAAACCATTAAACGAATGATTGGAGATATTTCACTGAAATGAGTAAGCAGGAGCAAGTAAATCTTATCAAAGAAGATTTCATAAATTGTCAAAAAGTATTAGTCGCAATTGGCGATGAAACACGTCAAGCTATCTTGCTAGTTCTCATGGAGACAGATTGTCAAACTGGATTGCGTGTAGGGGAAATCACGGAACAAACGCATCTTTCTCGACCTGCGGTATCCCATCATCTTAAAATTTTGCGGGATGCCGGTATTATTGAAATGCGCAAAGAAGCTACAAAAAACTTTTATTATATTAATTTACGTACAAAGATAGGTTTATTAAAAACGCTTGTGCTGGATATTGAAGAGCTAATGCATGACTTTTATTGAAACTATGGAATAAGTATAAATATAGAGTTATATGGAGGAATTAGGATATGAAAGCAATGGTTATCGATAAATATGGAAAAATCCCTATGCGAATGGCAGAAGTGCCCATGCCCGAAATAAATGAATATGAGGTACTCGCAGAAATTCATGCAGCTAGCATTAATCCAATTGATTTTAAAATACGCGATGGAAAAGTGAAGCTGCTGCTCACCTATAAAATGCCCCTCATCCTAGGTAATGATTTTTCTGGTGTCGTAGTAAAGGTTGGAGCAAAAGTAACCCGTTTTAACGTTGGCGATGAAATATATGCCCGTCCACGGAAAAATAATATTGGTACTTTTGCAGAATATATTTCCGTTCATGAGGACGACATTGCCTTAAAACCTAAAAATTTGAGCTTTGAGGAAGCAGCTTCGATCCCACTAGTAGGGTTAACTTCATACCAAGCCTTACATGACATCATGCAATTACAAAAAGGGCAAAAGGTATTGATTCAAGCCGGTGCTGGAGGTGTCGGAACTTTTGCGATTCAATTGGCAAAAGCAATGGGCGCCACTGTTGCAACGACTGCCAGTGAAAAAGGTGCGAACTTAGTAAAATCGCTTGGTGCAGATGAAATGATTAATTACAAGACAGAAAACTTTGAAGATGTATTGAAAGATGTTGATGCCGTATTGGATACACTTGGGGGCAAAACACTTGAGAAATCATTCGGCATCTTAAAAAGTGGGGGTAAAATTGTTTCGGTATCAGGAATGCCAAATGCTCGTTTTGCTAAAGAATACGGTTCAGGATTTTGGAAAACCTTGTTGTTTTCAGCTGCAAGCAAAAAACTGACTGCACTTGAGAAAAAGCATCATGTACAATATAGCTTTTTGTTTATGAAGCCAAGTGGAGATCAATTGCGTATTATTGCAAACTTAATTGAATCTGGAAAAATCAAGCCAATTATTGATAGCGTTTTTCCTTTTGAAGATGCGCAAAAAGCGATGGAATATTCAGAATTAGGAAGAGCCAAAGGCAAAATAATTGTAAAAATTAGATAATGATTACGCAAAAAAAACCGCCGCAGATCCATTATCTGCGGCGGTTCCTCGTTCGAGTTCATACCATTGCTGTTATTACTGGCGCTTCTTCTCTTTCAACCATTTTGGTGCGCCTTTATCCTTGTCCTTGCCAGAACGCTTGTCCTTTGACGGCGGGCGATACCCAGCCGACGACTTGCTTGACGGATGATTGGCAGCTGGCTTCGTCTTCGGACGACGTGATGCATCATTCGGCTCGAAGATGCGACCGTTGTAGAATTCGCGCTCATGGATAACGATTCCGAGCTCACGTTCGAATTTGCGCATAATGAACTGCTCACGATGAGAGATCAGGTTGACGGACACACCTTGACGTCCCATGCGACCTGTTCGCCCTGCACGATGAACATAATGTTCCGCATTCAATGCAGGCTGAGCACTGAAGATATACGGCAGATCCGGTATATCTAATCCACGTGCAGCTACATCAGTAGCTAACAGCAACTGGAACTGTCCCTCACGGAAGCGTCGAAGGACATTCACCCGCTCCTGCTTCGGCGCATCTCCGTATAACGAAGCAACTGACAAGTTCGCATAGCCCAGCTTCTGCTCCCATTCAGCAATCTCAGATGAGTCATTGATGAATACGATTGCCTGCTTCGGATTCCAATGACGAACGAGACGGCGCAGCATATCAATCTTATCGCGCTCCTCGCATACAAATACAAGATGCTCAATCGTATCCGCTATCCGCTTCTCCGGCTCAATGCCAATGTTAACGGGATCTTGCATCCATCGTTCTGCAAGAGCCTTCACCTCAGCAGGCAGGGTAGCGGAGAAGAACAGGAGCTGACGATCACGCAGCGCGCTGCGCATAATCGAATCAGTATCGCTCGCACCGCCCTTCTGCAGTACATGATCGACCTCGTCCACGACGATGGTGCGCACCTCGTGCATCTTCAGCTTGCGCATCTCAATCAACTCATGAATCCGGCCCGGAGTACCAATGACAAGCTGCGGGTGAAGCTTCAGCTTCTCTACCTGGCGCTTCAATGCCGCACCGCCTATCAGCGACGCAATTTGAATGCTGCTGCCCTCACTGTAATATTCCGCTTCTCGAACAATTTGCATCGCAAGTTCTTGGGTAGGCGCTATAATCACGGCCTGTGTTGATCGTGCATCTTGCTGAATCCGGGTTAGGACAGGAAGCAAATACGCAATCGTCTTGCCCGTACCCGTCTGTGATTGTGCAAGGACGTCGCGTCCTTCCAATGCAGCAGGAATTGCCGCAGCCTGCACGGGTGATGGCTCCGTAATATGTCTGGCCTCCAGCCGAAGCTTTAGCTCTTCTCGTATTGCAAATGTGTCAAATGTTGTAGTCAACTTGTATCGTTCCTCTCTATGGAAGGCGCTGATTCATGACCAATGAACATACCTTCCCATTGTTCGCTGTACCCATTATATCGAAAAGAAGTCTTCACTCCAACTTTCCAAATGATTGCTCGTTATGATAGCCTAAACATGCACATCCAAAAAAGTAAGGAGGTATCTGCAAATGACCGACAACCTATCCGCTTCATTCGATGCGCTTCTGGAGAAATATGCCGATCTGCTTACCGGACACACTGATGCTGCAACGGTAGAAAAAGTGAAAATGTGGGCGCTCTATAATCATATGCACAAAACAATGCCCAACTTAACCCGTCATTGGAACAATGCCAATCCAGAGGGCAAGGCAGCCGTTCGTGCACTGTTCGAGGAAATTAAGCAAATGAATGAGGCTCACCGTGCCAATGAAGGCGACGAGCAGTAAGACGAGTAGTATTTGAAGCATGCCAATCGTGCTCAGCACACAAAAAGTCCGCCTTCTCCTGATCCCAATCGAACAGGAGTGGGCGGACTTCGCCATGCCAACCATCGGAATCGCCAATGGTTGCCTATCCTAACAACATCCACATGTTTATTTCTTATTCAACATTTTAGCCGCAATCCGGTTCGATATTCTCGGAAACAACCCATACAGCCGCCCTCCGAGCGCACCAATCCACGGAAGATCCACTTCCTGCTTGCGGGTCTCCATCACCCGAACAATATGCCGCGCAACCTTCTCTGGCTCCATCATGAACCAACGAATATTATTTACATATTGTCCGCTTGGATCTGCCTGCTCGAAGAATGGTGTATTCACAGGTCCTGGATTCACTGCAGATACAGCAACACCTGTCCCTGCCAGCTCCATGCGCAGTGCATTCGTAAAGCCCAGCACCGCGTGCTTCGTTGCCGTGTAACCTGCAGACTTCGGAGACCCAACCTTGCCTGCCATAGAAGCTACATTGATGATATGCCCTTCTCCCCGGGCCAGCATATGAGGCAGGACTGCCTTCGTGCAGCGCACCGTTCCCATGTAATTCACATCCATCATCGCGGCGAACTGCGAGGATGGCATATCTACAGTCCGTTCAAACAAGCCGAAACCTGCATTATTCACCAAGATATCGATACGCCCATACTTCTCCATCACAGTGGAAATTCCGCGCGTCACATCCTCATCCTTCGTTACATCCATCGTATAGACGGCAGGTGAAGGCGTCATCGAGACAGCCGCGACTTCCAACTTCTCTATGGAGCGCGCCGTTAAGATCGGAACGGCTCCCTTCGCAGCAGCTGCTTGAGCTGTCCAAGCCCCAATTCCGCTCGAGGCTCCAGTGATAAGCACAATCTTGCCCTTCAGTTCCATTGATTTACTCCTTTACCCTCCAATCCGCACCATGTCTACCTTATGTACAAAGCAGGTGCAGTTGGTCAGAACTGCGTCGCCGCATTAGGATACAACGTCGACTCTATCACTTTAGCCGATATGCATAAGTACATCAAATCGACCGATTCCATCCAATAATAACGGTACAGCCAAGACCTCTTGAATAGGACCAGGATGATCAGCCGATATGAGCAGCTGGGGAGGTGTTATATCAACGCTGATTCCCTGATTGTACATCAGTGACGTTGCGTTGCCACTAATCATGTTGCCTAGCTCTGAAATGGCGCTCTCACCGATAGCATCAAGGGATGCAAGAGGAGATCCCCCCATCATAGCCGATGCCATTTTCAACGCCACGTCTTCGTTCAAGCCAAATGCCACCTGTCCGGACAACTGCCCCGTCAGACCGACCTGGATGCGAAAATCATGCGTACCGCTCCAACTTAACATTTGAAGCTCTCCCCGACTGGGACGGACTTGCACAATTTGTTCAATAACTGTGCTTGCCGATTGCAAAAAAGGTTGAATCCATTCGGCTCTCATCTCAGCTATCTTTTCCCCTTTCCGACATTAATGGAGTATATTCGACATATTCCGAACGTCCTATACTTCCACTTTTCTATGCCTATTATACTGAAAACGGTTCAGCCAAGCACTATATGATTTATCATTTTCACAAGAAAAACATATCCAAATTAAGTTTTTGAGTATAAAGAACTACTTCTTTGGGTTTAATTCGACATTTTTCTCCTTTTTTTCTTCTTTGCATTGCCTGCTGCAGGAAACAGCTCTTTTCTATTAGTAGGTAGTCTGCCTTTTCTTCGGATTATTTGATCCTTAATCAATGGATAATATGATCTTTCCAAACTGCCCCGGTTACCAACTACGACGATGCGGCCATAAGGTGCGATTATTTTTAGATCAGTCTCCAAATTCACATTCGCCAAAAATTCGATGATTACATCGGATCCTCTCTCGTGTGTCAAAGACATAATTTTATCCATAAAAGCTTCTGTGATGTGATCGAGTACATGTAAGGCCCCTGAAGCTTGAATTATCGACAAATGAACGTAAATGCATACCGAATCCATTGACCGGAACAGACATTGAAAACATTTCCACTGTCGCTTGCAACAACTCTGGTCACTAGCTTGCGTAACAAGTGTTGGGACAGATTGCTGTAACCTTACCATGAATCCGAAAAATTACAAAATTGAATAAAATATGTAATAGATCTGTAACGAGTACATATGTGTTTTTTCGATATAGTAAGAGAGGTTATTCGAACTTTGATATTTGTATACACGGTTAGGAGATATAGGCACAAGGAACGAGTAAGAGAATATCTGACACTCACACCCCTTCATCCTCTTCGCTACGAACACGGTTCAACGCAAGCAGGACTCACCTGAAACCATTACCAGTCTATTATCCAAATCAATCATGTTCCCCTACATCTCAAGAAAGGACATCAAGACTACAATGAAATGGTTATGCATGAGACTTCATCCGAATAACGATTCAGTAGTACGGTTATTCGTCGTGGTCACACCACATATAGGGGGCGTCCAATATGCATGAGCTTCGACGCAACAATAGACGCTACATGCCCGCCCTGGATGGCCTGAGAGCAATTGCTGTTCTGGCCGTCATCGCCTATCACCTGAATCTTGGCTGGGCTCAAGGAGGCTTTTTAGGTGTCGGCATTTTCTTCGTCTTGTCCGGTTACCTTGTAACGGATTTACTGCTTGCCACAAGGCAGCAGCGAGGTGCAATTGATCTGTATACGTTCTGGGTACACAGGGTGCGCAGGCTAGTTCCCGCCATTCTCGTTATGCTGCTGTTCAGCGTTGCTTGGCTAACCATTTTCGATCCTGCGCGCTTGACCAAACTACGAGGGGATATATGGTCAACCTTCGTGTACGGGAACAACTGGTATCTCATTTTTCACAATGTTTCTTACTTTGACAGCTTTGGTTCGCCCTCACCCTACCTTCATTTATGGTCTCTTGCCGTTGAAGGGCAATTTTATCTGGTGTGGCCTGTACTACTCATGATTGGAGTAAAGCTTGCACCAAGGCGAGGTCAGCTTCTGCTCGGAATTGCAGCGGCAGCAGCTGCTTCTGCATTGGCAATGGCATGGCTGTATGAGCCAGGCACTGATCCAAGCCGTGTATATTACGGCACAGACACGCGAGTATTCGCTCTTCTCATTGGGGCTGCACTTGCTGTCGTATGGCCTAGCAGACGTCTTGCTGCAAACACAGCTCATAAGGCAAGCTTAAGCCTTGATCTAATAGGGGCTCTCGGATTAGGCGCTATGCTCTATATGATTGTAGAAGTAAGTGAATACGATGATTTTCTATATCAAGGGGGACTCGTGCTGCTCTCTATTGTGAGCGCACTTACGATTGCGGCGCTTGCACATCCAGCAAGCCGCTTGAGTAAGCTGCTCAGCTGGGGGCCGCTCGTATGGATCGGCAAGCGATCATATGGCATTTATTTGTGGCATTATCCGGTCATAATTCTCACTAATCCTGAAGTCAATACAAGTGGATTCGATGGGACGCGCGCCATGCTGCAGGTCACCGCGAGCGTGCTGCTCGCCGCCTTGTCGTGGCGTTATATCGAACAGCCCATCCAACGCGGCTGCCTCTCCCAACTATGGCGCAAGCTGCGCGAGCAACCTAATTGTTGGCATCGGCTATCGTGGAAGCATTGGTCAGTCTCCGCCTGCTGTGTTCTGCTGCTCGCCCTTTTCTACGTTGGAATGAGCGGACGTTCTTTAGTGGATGCCGCCCAAGCCCAATCAGAAGAATCTGCAGCTAACAAGCGGATAGTCATCACGCATGACAATCTGGGAGCTGCATCTAAGGCTCACCAAACCGAACATATCGGCTCCCATGTAGTTAAGGATACGACACCTAAGAAGCCGAAGCGCTCTGATGCTGCTTCTGATCCCATCAAGAAGCCCGGCAGTCCAAGTGCCGATGACCCGTTAGAATCTAGCTCAACTGCCAAGGGAGGCGGGCAGCCTAAAAGCAAGCAGACACAACAGCCGAATCAGCCGTCTCACACAGACCGCGCATCCGACAAGAAGCAGAACTGGTCTATTTCTGCAATTGGTGATTCAGTCATGCTCGATGTTGCTCCCTATCTGAGCAAGCAGCTCCCTGGTACTGTTGTCGATGCGAAGATTGGAAGGCAGATGTCCGCAGCCAGCGATATTATTCAGGGGTTGAAGCAGAACGGCAAGCTCGGCAGATATGTCATCATCGCACTTGGAACAAACGGCATATTTGGTGAAAAGCAGTTAAACAAACTGATCGAATCCCTTTCTGATGTTGAGCATATTATTTTCGTCAATACGCGCATGCCAGAGAAATGGGAAGGCAAGGTCAATGCGTTGTTAGCGAAAACGGCTGCTGCCCATTCCAACATTACATTGGTCGATTGGTACAACGCAAGTGAAGACCATGACGATTATTTCGAGCCGGATGGCACTCATCTCGTACCTAAGGGCGCCAAAGCATATGCCGCCCTAGTGGCAGATGCTGTTCAGTCTCTATCTGAAGTTAAGAAAGAACAGCCTGCTCGTCAACCAGGATCAGAACACAGTTCTGGCAAGGAGTCTGTGACACCACCACCTAGCGGGAAAACACCCGCAACCAAACATTCATAACGAAAAACATGCTTGATCCTATATAAAAAATGTCCAAATTGACTTATCTAGTGCTTAAGCAATTATTCGTTATCATCTGTAATGTTACCTATTACGATCGCTGCAGGGTCTTGCCACATGTATGTAGGGCAGGCCCTTTTTCTTTCCCAACAAGAGATCCCTTCATACCTTACCCCGATTCGCAGCATGAATAACTTGTACGTTATAATAAACATATGAGGGAAACAGTCAATAGTATGACATGCCTTTGAAATACAAGAAAAAGGAGTGTAACTCATGACAATGAATAAACTAACCGAACAAGAAAAAGAAGGCGTTTACAAGGCGATATACAATCGCCGCGATATTCGTACATTCCTTCAACAGCCCGTGTCTGATGAGCTGCTGGTCAAACTGCTGGAGGCTGCCCATCACGGGCCATCGGTGGGCTTTATGCAGCCGTGGAACTTTATCGTCATCAAAGACGCGGAGACCAAGGCGAAGTTGGCAGAAGTGGTAGATCGCGAGCGTCGTGCGCTGGCGATTCACTATGAAGGCACAGATCGCGACACCAAGTTTATGGAGATTAAAATTCAAGGCATTCTGGAGGCCCCTGTTACGATTTGCATTACATGCGATCCTTCGCGTGGCGGCGACCATGTTCTAGGTCGCAACTCCATTCCCGAGACCGATATTATGTCTGTCAGCTGCGCAATTCAAAATATGTGGCTCGCCGCATACGCTGAGGGCTTGGCAATGGGCTGGGTTAGCTTCTATAAGAAGCCGGATATCCGGCGGATTCTGAACATCCCGCTTCATATTGATCCAACAGCTCTTATCTCTATCGGTTATACAGAGGATTATCCGGAGCGACCACTGCTCGAAGCCTACAACTGGGAGAAGCGGAAAGTATTAAGCCAACTCGTCTATGACAATACATGGGGCACTTCTTCCAATCTGCTGTAAATCTACGATAAGCAAGCTTCCCAAACTCAATAACAAAGCCGTCCACTCCCCTAGGGAAATGGACGGCTGCTTCTCATCATCGCTCTTCGTAATTGGTCAAACTTTATTTATCCAACAGCCCGCGATGCATGGCCTTCCACACAAGCTGCGAGAACAGACTGTTCGACCAAGCGAACCATGGACGTGTAAATACATTCGGATCATCCGCGAGGAAGCCCTCATGCATGAAGCCTGTATCCGCATCTGTTGCTTCCAGCATATCAATCATTGCGAGCATTTCTTCATCGCTTGCTGCCGTTAATCCTTGCATGGACAACGCCATGTGCCATACATAGCCGTCTGGCGTATGTGGGCTGCCAATTCCTTTGGCAACCTTGCCTTCGAAGTAGTACGGATTTTCTTTGCTCAAAATAAATTTACGCGTATTTTCATAAATCGGATCACTTGCATCCGCATATCCAATATAAGGGATGGACAACAAGCTTGGCGTTCCTGCATCATCCAAGAGGCAGTAGTTGCCGAAGCCATCTGTTTCATACACATAAATCTTGCCGTATGTCGGATGGTTGTGAACCCCGTACAACTGGATGCCGTGATTGATTTCCTCTTCCAGCTTCGCCATTTCGCTAACGAACTCTTCGTCACGGAAGCCGTACTTTGCAATTTCCTGCATTTGACGCAAGCTGACAACCGCGAACATATTAGAAGGAATGCTGTAGTGGAAGTCGCATGCATCATCACTTGGACGGAATCCGGACCAAGTCATTCCTGTGTAATTTACAGGCATTCCCTTGCCCTCGTTGCGGATTGTATCAATCGCTGGACAGTTCACACGTGTGAAGCGGTATTGCGATTGTTCGAAGTGATGCTGTTCTGTCTTCCACACATCCACAATTTTGCGCATTGCGGACTTGAAGTTCGTATCGAAAATATCGGTACGTCCTGTCTCTTTCCAATACATATATGCGAGGCGAATCGAGAAGCACATCGAATCCAGCTCATACTTGCGTTCCCATACCCATGGGGACATCTCAGTCTGGTCATTCGCATCCCAGTGCCAGTCATTCGCAGTCTCGTTGAACGCGTTTGCATATGGGTCAATATTAATATAGAACATGTGACGCTTGATCAAACCGCCGATAATGCACTGCAAATCCTTGTCATTTTTCGCGAAAGGAACGTAATGAATCACCTGTTCCACCGAGTCGCGCAGCCACATTGCGGGAATATCCCCGGTCAAGACGAATGTTGTCCCGTCATCCAGCAATTTTGTCGTTGTTTCCAACGTGTTCGGGAAGCAGTTCTTGAACAGCTTCAACAACTTAGGACGATGCGCCAGCTTCTGTTCCGCTTCTTCCATAACGCGGACGACTGCTTTTGGCAAGTCAAATGCAGGTACATCGATTTTAGGCAAACGAAATTGTTCCATGTTATTATCCTCCACCTGTTCTCCACATGATGTAATTATCTCTCTTGTCACACTTCGGCAGGCCCGTTGTGGGCTTGTCCCCCGTGGCTCCTTACAGTGTACATGCAAACGCTTCATCTTGCTAGACAGATCGAGAAACTTTATCATGTTGCACAAAAATGTTCCACATCAAGATAGCAAATGAGTTCCCATTTCATACTCACAAAGGATTGACATTCCTCTTTATTTCAGGTGAACTGGTAGATAGGCATCTCAATTGCGGCAGCTTCTCACGCAGCTGCATAAGAGGTGCTCCGTAACGAGGAGGGGAACAATGCCCAACGTATGGACGCATTTACTATTCGGCCAAGAGGCGCTTGACGACGCTGGCATCGCCCATTGGATATCGCCCGACTCCCAGAAACGCATGTTCAATATGGGGTGCCAGGGGCCTGATTTTCTATTCTATCATCAATTTCTGCCATGGCAGCGCAATAAAGTAATGAACGAGCTTGGAAGCGCCATGCACAATAAGCAATGCGGTCCATTTCTGCTCGACTTGATCGATTCCGCGCCCAAGGGAGATATGCTATCTCGCGTATACGCCCTCGGATTTCTGCTGCATCATATCCTTGATCGGAACATGCATCCTTATGTATTTGTACGTTCAGGATTCCGCAAATGGGATCATCAGCGGTTCGAGGTGTTGATGGATACCCATGTGCTGCGCGCCAAGCGCAATATCGCCACATGGAATACACCGGTATGGAAAGAAATCGATACGGGCGGACAGTTCCCGAAAGCAATGGTCAGTGCACTGCATGCCTTAACGGGCCGATACTACCCTGAGCTGTCCAATCGAGTGGATACACGCTATTGGAACGACGCCAATCAAGCTATGGTGCGCGCACAGAAGCTATTCCATGACCCGTCCGGGATAAAGCAGCTTCTGACATGTAAACAAATTGAACCGTTTGTTTACAAGCGGACACCACCAGCCTATGATGTGTTGAATGAAGCACGAAGACCATGGCCAGATCCGACGGGCACAGGAGAAATTCGATCCGCGAGTATATGGGATATGTGGGAAGAAGCCCGTGAAGATGCGGCGCGCGCTGTATCGGCTGCCGCCGCCTACTGGAACATCAAGGAGGAAGCGAATCAAGATCCGCGTACAGTTGCTAACGCGTATGAGACTCTTCGAGCAGCAATTGGCAACCGATCTTATGAGACTGGTCTTCCTCTGGAGCAGGATCGACCCATCATCATCGAAGACCCAATTTGGGATGCGTAGATAACAAGGCTCTCTGAAGCAGAACAGCGATGTCCTCTGCCTCAGAGAGCCTTTTCCATTCGTTATCGTGATTGCGTAACATTCGCGACAATGACAAGATCCCGCTTGAAGCGCTTGCGAAATGCCGTGCGAACCGCATAGGCTTCCGATACTTCAAGCAGTGGCGGTGTCGAGGCGCGCACGTGAAATACGACTTCCTGCTCTTCAATATCACAGGCCACCAATTCTACATCTGAGGCTGCTCCGCGATTGAAGCTTATCGCAAGCCGCAGCAATAAGCTAAGTGTGCGCACACCTTCTTTGTCTCCGGGAAGGAATAGCGCCTCATATTCACTCCATGCTTCGCCTGCCTTCAGCTTCTGATCAGCTGAGGCGATGAACGCACTGAGCACGAGCTCGCGAGGAGTCAGACCATATAAATCTGAATGGAGCAGCATATATAGCGCATGCCGTTCTCGTTCAAGCGGAGAAATGACGACTCCACAATCATGCAGCATCGCGCTCGTATGCATGATCTGCGACCAGTCCCCTCCCAGCTCCATTAGTGCTCCCATATCTTCCACCAGTCGATTGAATAGGACATGGACTCGCTTGGCATGATCTCGCTGCAACCGAAACCGCCGCATCATATTCGAGATGGACAAAGACAGAGGATCATCGATCATCAGCCCTTCCCCCTGAAGCAAATCGAATAGAACACCTTCCCGAACACCCTTGGCGCTTACCGTCAATATAGGCATATCCAATCGTTCCATCACATACGTAATGAACGTAAAGGCTCCCATAAAAATGTCCGCCCGATCCTTGGATAACCCTTGAATCTTCTCTCTTTCCTCCAGCGACAACGGTCTCAGCTTCTCATGCCACTGTTCAACGTGTTCCCGGCTCAGCACGTAATGATGGAGCGAAGCAAGTGGAACCTTAGCCTGAGCCTTATCCATCTTCGCAATTGTCCGTATCGTTCCGCCCACACCAATAAGCGGATATCCCTCTGCTTGCTGCAGCCACTCAATCTGCCCCAGAAGCTTCCCCATATCGGCAGCAAGCCGCTGCCCCTCCTCTACTTCAAGCGCCTCTCTGACATGATATTGGCCTGCCAGCGTTAACGCTCCAATCGGAATGCTGATGCTCTCCTTCAAGGTCCGATCCTGAATGAGCACCATCTCCAAGGAGCCGCCTCCGATGTCGACCAGCAGCGCATCCTTGACATTCATGGTCGATACGACTGCCAGATAGTCCAAATAAGCCTCCGACTCTCCGCTAATTACTCGCACAGACAATTGTGTTGCACCTAGAATGCGGCTTAGGATTAATGCCCGGTTCGTCGCTTTGCGCAGTGCAGCCGTGGCAACCGCGATGATCTCACATGACTCATAACGGCTGCACAACTGCTTAAATAATAGGAGCGTTGAAATTAATTTATCAATTTTATATTCCGGAATCGCTCCATCTTCATCGTACTCATCACCAAGACGAACGACTTCCTTCCATTGGTCTACAATTTGAAATGTTAGATCCTCGCGAATTTCCGCAATCATAAGACGTACCGAATTGGAACCGATATCTACAATGCCCTGATGGCGATTCTGAGTCGGAACCTTGGTTTCTAGCGGCTTCTTAGGTCGCATCATATGGCATACTCTCCTTCCTTACTCATCGCAATACGTTGTGTGCACAGCATCCATCATCCACCCACGTCCGCGAAGAACAGCCTGCTGAGCTTATCATTGCTTACATTCCAAAACAAGAGTGACATCTCTTGAAATGCTTGCAATATCTTTTCATTTTGCCATGCCCTGTATGAAAACTCCATCCGAAAGCGCGTAACATAATGTTAATCTTTTGTAAATCTATGACCTATACCTGTCAAATCCATTACTCTAGCAGTAGACAGCAATGCCCAGTCTATTGGAAGCAGTATTCACACCATAAGCTGTGTTCATTCCTGCCCGTAAATCGCGAGCGATATAGGTGTGAAGGCATAATGCCGTCTATTTCATTCACTTGTAACGAAAGACAGGGGATATTATGGACAAACCGCTTATTGCCGCAGGCATCGACATTGGTTCGAATGCAATTAAAATGCTTATTGCCGAGCTTGCCGAACCAGGGCAGCTTCGCATTCTTGAGGATGTTAAGCTTACATCCCCGATCGGCGACGATACCTTCACCCATGGTCAGATCCATTCTAAAGCCACGTTCGAAGTATGCCGCGCGATGAAGCAAATGTCGCAGCTCATGAAAGATTACAAAGTGAAAACGTATCGCGCCTGTGCGACGAGCGGGGTTAGAGAGGCAAGCAATCGCGGGTACTTTCTAGATAACCTTCGCCGTTACACGGACATGGACATCGAGCTGGTTGATAGCTCTGTCGAACGATATTTGACCTATGTCGGACTGAATATCGGCGTTGAACAAATGCCGCAGCTGCGTGAGGAAGGACTGCTGGTCGTCGAAATTGGCAGCGCCGGTGTCCAGCTAAGCGTATATGCATCTGGAAGATTGCAATTTTCCGAATATGTTCGCATCGGTATCTTGAAGCTGAAGGAAGTGCTTGAGTCCTTGCGGGGCGAGTCGCTGCATTATTCCAACGTTCTTCAGCAATATATTGAAAGTCAACTGGACATGCTGCGTCGCCGTATGTCTTCCTATACCATCAATCATCTAATTGTCCTCGGCGGAGAAGCCTCCACCTTAGCGAACAAATATGGAGAGCGAGGGACAAGCTCAGTCGGTAGCTTGCCACTGCGATCCATCGCAAGAACAACGCTCCAGCGCCATTTGTTCGAATGGATGCAAGCAGGCACTGCAGAGCTATCGCACAAATTCCATATTGATGAAGAACGCGCCTCTCAGCTCATCCCAACAGCTATTATTATGTCAGAGCTGCTCAAAGCAACGGCAGCAGAGCGACTGCTTCTGCCGGATGTCTCCTTACGGCACGGCGTCCTTCACGAGATGTCACTCTCAGCACATGATCAGTCAGCTTCGCTGCAAGCGTTGTATATCGAAGATATGACGGCGTCCGCCTTCCATGCTGCCGAACGCGTTCAGCTTGATATGGAGCACTCCAGACAGGTTCGAAGACTCGCTAGCAAGCTCTTTGATCGCTTGAACAGCTTATTTCGCATGGATCCATCTCGCAAACTATGCTTGGAGCTGGCTGCTATCTTGCATGATATCGGGAAGACCATATCCCAGGAGGGCCATGCCGCCAATTCATACCATATGATTAAAGCGATGGACTGGCTGGGTCTGTCTGAGAAGGACAAGGAGCTTGTCGCAAGTATGGCACTATACCATCCGCGCAGCGCTCAAGTGCCTCTAAGACCGGATATGAGTGAACAGGAGCAGTTGGTACTGTCCAAGCTCACCTCTATACTCAAGCTGGCCGATGCGCTCGATATTGCCCACCAACAGAAAGTTAAAGATTTCACCATCCATATAAAAAAAGGAACTTACATTACGATGATTCCTACTTATGAGGGCAGCTTGGAGCTGGAACGGTGGGCCTTCCAACATGAAAGCTCATTCTTCGAGCAAGTGAGCGGGTATCCTATCCTACTAAAAGGATAGCATCCCTCTCATCTCCCCCAATGACCATATCATGCTGAGCTGCAATCGTTCATTGTGTAGAAAAGGAGAGGTTTCGTGATGGCTCGATCATTTATTAACCGCGAATGGAGCCTATTGGCTTTTCATCGAAGAGTTCTTGAAGAAGCGTATGACAAAACGAACCCGTTGTTAGAAAGACTGAAGTTCCTAGCCATAAGCAGCTCCAATATGGACGAATTGTTCATGGTGCGTGCTGCGTCCGTCATTGACCAAATGATCGCAGGTTACGACAAGCGCGACCGATCAGGCTGCACACCGCATGATACGCTCGAAGGCATCAAGTCTGGTGCTGCCGCAATGGTCGAGAAGCAAGCCTACATATACGGTCAGCTTCGGAGGAAGCTGCGCCAGCATAACATTGTAATCAAGCGGCCGCATCGATTGTCGATGAATGAGAAGCACTATCTTCGCAGCTACTTTATGGAGCAGTTGTTCCCTGTGCTCACTCCGATGGTCGTGGATCAAAGCCGGCCGTTCCCGCTCATCCAGAACAAGAGCTTGAATATTGGATTGATCGTCCGCAATAAGGACGAGGAGGAAGATGTGTTCGCGACAGTAGGAGTGCCTGAAGTATTGCCTAGACTCGTACGGCTACCGACAGGCACGGACAAGCAGGAGTTCATCCTGCTCGAAGACGTCATCAAGCTGCATATGGACATCTTGTTCCATGGCTATGACATTGTCGATATGAAGGCTTACCGCATAACGCGCAATGCGGATCTGGACATAGATGAGGAAGGCGCAGAGGATCTGCTCAAGGAGATTGAGGAATCGCTCAAAATGCGGAAATGGGGGAATGTGGTTCGGATTGAGGCAGAGGAAGGCATTAGTCATGAACTGCTTCAAATGATCACACAGGATGGAGAAGACGAGCCGCTCGGCGGCGTATACGAAATCGCTGGCCCTATCGACTATTCATTCCTGTTCAAACTGATCCAGCTCGTTCAGAAGCCAGGGCTTCTCTATCCAAGCCATCAGCCGCATCAGCCCCTTCAGGACGGGGAGGATGTATTCACCTGGATTCGCCATCAAGATCGTCTGCTGCATCATCCCTTCGACAGCTTCGATACTGTCGTTCAGCTTGTAAGAGCAGCCGCACAGGATCAAGACGTATTGGCCATTAAGCAAACGCTGTATCGGGTATCTGGCAATTCCCCGATCATTGAAGCTTTAATCGCAGCTGCAGAGAATAAAAAACAGGTTACGGTACTCGTGGAGCTGAAGGCCCGCTTCGATGAGGAGAACAATATTCACTGGGCGAAGCGGCTGGAGCAAGCCGGCTGCCATGTTATCTATGGATTGATAGGATTGAAGACTCACTTGAAAACACTGCTCATCGTTCGACGCGAAGAGGACGGTATCCGCAGATACGTTCATCTGGGCACAGGCAATTATAATGATGTGACAGCCAAGCTGTACACGGATATGGGGCTGCTGACCGTCAATCCCCAGATTGGCAGCGACGCCTCAGTGCTGTTCAATATGCTCTCTGGCTTCACCGTGCCATCCAGCTTAAATCAATTATGCGTTGCTCCTTTGTTTTTGCGCCATAAGCTGGAGCAATATATCGAATATGAGATTGAGGCTGCGCGGAAAGGCCGCAAAGCGCACATCATTCTCAAAATGAATGCGCTGGTGGATGAAAAGCTCATTTCACTGCTGTATAAAGCTTCGAAAGCCAGCGTACGCATTGAGCTCATCGTACGAGGCGTATGCTGCCTCCGCCCAGGTGTGCCGAATATGAGTGAGAATATAACGGTACGAAGCATAGTTGGGCGATTTCTGGAGCATACCCGCATCTTCTACTTCGAGCATGGCGGCAAGAACAAGGTACTGCTGAGCAGTGCGGACTGGATGCCGCGCAACCTCGATCGCCGTGTCGAGGCCATGTTCCCAATTGAGCATTCGGAGCTGAAGCAGCAGATTATTCAAATCCTTCATTGCTATTTGGCAGATCAAGCGAAAAGTCGATTCCTGCAGCCTGACGGCACGTACCGCAAGAAAGCCGCAAAAGGCATGCAGAAAATGCACGCGCAGGAACAACTGCTGAAGCGAGCTGGGGATCGAGCTGAGAAATCAATGAGCCCGGCCACCCTTCCCTTTCAGCCGCGAACACATTCAACAGACGAGCAGGCAATGAATGAAGTAGCCGCAACGTCACAATTCTAGAAAAAAGGGCTATTTGTATTGGAGAGCGATCCCACGAGCTTATGTCGGGCGCTCTCCTTTTTTATCGAACGAGCATGCAATTCTATCGAGTTAGGCTGGAGCAGCAATCGGAACATACAAATTGACTTCGCAGTAATGATCGTTAGCTACTGAGACGTCAATCGATTCGAAGAAGAAGGAATCCGCTCGGACATACCCCGAGTTCGGCAGCCACTCCTCATTGATGTATGACCAGATCATGCTCAAATGTTGATAGGTGAGCTGGTTGGGATGGATGTCTCCAATATATTGAAACACAGCATACTTATGCGTCTCCACCCGTTCACCGCTCATTCCGACTGGAACTTGAGTGGCTGCGGATACCTCAACCGAAGGAAGATAAGAGTTCGAGTCGGCGTCTCCTTCCACCCATCTTGTCAATCCAATGTACGTATCCGGATGCAGCGCATTCGGAATCTTATCCTTCACATGGTAGAAAAATTCATTGCCGGTCCTGTTCGCAGTATGCTCGTGCCAATTCGTCCCCGGAGAAAAATAGTGTCGACTGCCAACTAAATAGAAGGCCTGCTTCAACATGAATCCTGTCTCGATAACGATGCCATTGTCCAATTGTATAAATTCGGTGATGTTGATTTTTTCAGTAAGATTAACAGTAAAGCACCCTTTTCTGAACTTAGATGGCGTCATCCCATATTCACTTACAAAAGCCCGTATATAAGACTGTTCGTATTCGAAGCCATATTCCTGCGCGATATGTAGAATAGGATAGGTGCTATGCAGCAGCATATCCAGACTAGAGGCCAGCCTTCTCGCCCTTACATAATCCATCAACGGACGGCGTGCAACAGCACTCATCGCCCGATGCAAATGGTATTTCGATATATAGCAAGCATCCGCAATCTCATCCAATGTTATTTTTCTGGACAGATTGCTCTCTATGAATTCCGTCGCTTTATAGATACTACTCACCAGGTTATCCATGGATCATTCTCTTTCTGCGATTTATCGTTTCATCCCCTGTTAAACTTAGCTGTTAGATTGACTCCCCCAAAATTGAGCAAGATTCGTTCATTTCCTTACACAGCTATCTCTTAGAATGTAATAAAATATTGGTAATGGGGTGACATTCATGAACGTGCAGGAACTGGCCAAGTATTATAAGATTGGGAACTTACCCCCACATCTAGAACAGTATCTTCCTACGGCATTACGCTCACAACTTCAAGAAATGAACACTGAAGAAATCGAAAGCTTATTAAATCAAATCATGCGAAGTCCAATTGACCTGTCTCGCCAATGGAGTCATGAATTAGTCGAATTTTATTACTCTGCAGCTTGGTACCATTTACTTGTTGAGCTGGGTATCCCATCCCATGCATCCCTATACGAAATAGCTGCAGGTGATACGGTATGTATTCCAAGAGCACTAAATGCGTTCTCCAATGGTGCAACGTATGTGACAGCAAATCTGAATAAAGAGCTATCTCAGCAGTTCATGCAAAAAACGGCTGACTTGGACATCCAAGTCAAAATTATTGAAGATAACGGGAACAATTTATTGCAGTATTATGAGCCTCATTCTTTCGAAGTCATTTCTTTCCATCATGCGATTAATGATATTATACAGACGATAATTGCAGATATCGAGGGTATCGATACCGTCAACAATAATTGGTGGGATATCGAGCCTCAATTACTTCAAGCTGTGATGAGCTATCACAATCGAGGAGAACTTCGGAAGGCAGCCTTTGAGCCATTCATCAACATTATCGATACCTGCATGAGGCTGTTGAAAAAAGGGGGCTATCTCATTTTTGACAACTGCACCTATGCTGGATATGAGCAAATGGGGTATTCTTCAGAGTTCCACAGTGCATATATTCAATTGGTCAGAGAGTGGATTGCTGAGTCGAACTTGGGACTGAAAGAGGTTGAGTTGGAAGCGTATGACAAGCAATGGTGGATGATTATGACAACGTAAGCATGGCTCCTTCTATTGAACGGGTAATCCTTTATCCGTTGAATACGTAGTCTCTAACACCGAGATAACGAAAAAAGAAGACCCTATCCATGATTCCCCTCTGCGTAAAGCAGTACGAACATACGGATTAGGGTCTTTCTATTAATGCACAGGTATCTCCTTACCCCCAGAAGCATCTGTATTCCAAGTGTCCTCCTCCATCGCTGCTTCCTTGCGTCCTTTCTCAATATCTACGAATGCAAGCAATATAATACCGATAATGAAGAAGCCCAGGATAGACAAGATTGCCAGGCGTGTAGAACCGGTCATTAAGCCCACCATGCCAAAGACGGCCGGACCGATGGAAGCAGACACTTTGCTCGATAAACTGAGGAACCCGAAAAATTCAGATGCGCGGCTAATCGGCACCATCTGACTGTAGACAGAACGCGCTACTGCCTGACTTCCCCCTTGCACCATGCCAACAAGGAAGGCCAGGATGTAGAAATGAATCGCTGTTGTCATAAAATAACCAAAGAACACGATGACGATATACGTACTGAGTGATACGTACAAGGAACGCTTAGAACCTAACCTGCGGGCGAACTTCGCAAACAAGTAGGTGAACGGGATTCCGACGAATTGGGTAATAAGCAGCGCAATAATGAGATGGCTCGTCTGAATGCCCATCCCAGCACCATATATGGCCGCCATTCCGATAATCGTGGAGATGCCGTCATTGAAAAACCAGAAGGACACCATATACTTCAATAGCTCAGGGTAATGCTTCACCCGCTTAATCGTTTGAGCTAGCCGGCCGAAGCCTTGCTTCGTGTAATAAGACACTGATTGCCGATCTGTACGGGCAGGATCCTGCAAGTGGCGGAATATTGGCAATGAGAAGAGCAGCCACCATATTCCTACGGACAAAAATACGGTCTGCGTGGCAACGAGCTTATTCGGAAACCCTAGCATCTCCCATTTCTCAAGCATGACAATGTTGACCGCCAGCAGCACACCGCCACCGATGTATCCGTACATGTACCCTTTGGCAGATATTTCGTCCCGCTCATCTGGTGCTGCAATCTCGGGCAGAAGAGAGTCATAAAACGTATTGCCTCCAGAAAAGCCTATCGTCGCCAAAATAAACAGTACTGACACATACAGCCAATCTCCATTTCCCGCGAAGAACAGAAGCATACAAGCCACCGAGCCGCAAATCGCAAAGACGCGCAAAAATGCCATCTTGCGGCGTGATAGATCAGCCATTGCTCCCAATATCGGAGACAACAGTGCGACAAGGATCATGCCGATCGTCTGTGTAAAAGCCCAATAGCTCGTCGCCTCATGATTCGGAAGTCCTGAAGCAGCCACAGACTGATAAAAGATAGGGAGAACTGCCGCCAACATTGTTGTCGCAAAAGCGGAATTCGCCCAATCATACATCATCCAACTGCGAACCTGTTTCGAACGCATTGTTTTCCCCCTAAGCTATAACGTAAAGTTGTTGAGAACGTCTTCATTTCATTGTGCGGCATGGCCTGCGCGGCGGTCAACTATTTCAATTATTAAGTTTTCATATAAGCTGCCGCATTGGTAAACATTGCTCATCGGCATAGCTTCCTTAACTAATCTAATGTATAATGAGAAAAACATTTTATTAGTACAACAAAAGCGATAAATTGTATTGAAGCTCCGTTCTCACACCCTATTTCGGATTTTACATATTCACCACCATGTACACATCTCACACCATATTTTAGTCCTATGTCAAAATAGGCAAGAAAGGGGGAAACAGTCATGAATTTAAGCCAGTTGGAAACACTAATTACCATTTCCAAGACGATGAGCTTCCGCAAGGCAGGCGAATTGCTTAACCTGACTCAACCTGCCGTGTCTGCTCAGATCAAAAGCTTGGAGGATGAGTTCAAAACGGTGCTTATTGACCGCAACCAACCTGTCACCCTGACAGACAGCGGCAAAGTATTTTTGGAGCATGCAACGCGCATCTTAGATATCGTCGACGAAGTTAAACAGAAGCTGAGTGATTTGAACCAAATTCCGCAAGGGCATATTGTTCTAGGTACAACGACTTCGATTGCTATTCAAATCCTGCCGCGGATTCTTTCCTATTTTCAGGATCAATTCCCACTCATTAAGACGACCATTATGTCCATGTCATCCTCACAGATCATGGCCCATATCGAGAATGGCACCGTTGATATTGGCATCGGATATTTGAACGAACCGAATCCGAATCTGAATACGTCTGTGCTCTACTACGATTCGTTCGAACTCGTCGTCTGTCCAGACCATCCGCTGGCCAAGCATGAGCATGCAACGGTTGATATGCTGAAGGAAGTTCCGCTCATTCTATTGTCGCCTGATACTGTAGGCCGCAGGTTCGCCGAAGAAACCTTCCGCCAATACAATATCACTCCTCATATCGTTATGGAGTTATCCAGCAGTGAGGAAGTGAAGCGGATGGCCGAGTTGAATCTTGGAGCGGGTATCATTTCCAAGCTATCAGTCAGCAGCGAACTGCGCCGCGGCACGTTGAAGATCGTTCAAATTCATGAACTCGAAACCGCTCATCCTGTTGGGGTTATGTATCGCTCAGGCCGTTACTTGAATTCTGCCATGCAGCAATTCTTAAATGATTTGAAGGGCATGCCTGAAACCCAGTTCATCGGCTCCGAGTAACGATACCGCTCACTTCGTAGATATGACACTACCACTCAATGAACAGGAGGGGAAGCTATGAAATTCGATTTGCACACTCATCATTTTCGCTGCGGTCACGCAGATGGCAACATCCGTGAGTATATTGAGGCAGGGATCGCCCATGGACTTCAAGTTATTGGTATATCCGATCACACGCCCTATTTCGGCCAGGATGAAGATCATCCGCATCCGAATATTACGATGGCCAAAAGCGATTTCCACAACTATGTAGACGAGGTGCTGCGCCTCAAAAAGGAATACGAAGGCCGCATCGACGTGCTGCTGGGCATCGAGTCAGATTATTTCCCTGAACATGCGGAAACCTATCGTAAGACGTTAGCACAATATCCATTTGACTACATTATTGGCTCCGTTCACAGCACAAATGGCGTCAGCATTTTCAATAAAAACAGATGGAAGAAGCTAAACGCCGAGCAGCAAATTGCTGAAAAACGGACCTATTATGAGATGATTCGTGACTCTGCTCGCACAGGCATGTTTCAAATTTTAGGCCATATTGACGCCATGAAGGGAAACTATCCCCCATTCTCGGACATTCAAGCCCCTGACATTATCGACGATACCTTGAAGGTCATTGCAGAATGCGGCGTTGCCATCGAAATCAATACATCCGGGAAAACAAAGCTGAGCGGCGGCTGGTATCCAGCGGACGCCATCTTGGAACGTGCCCTTCATTTCGGAGTTGAAGTTAGCTTTGGCTCGGATGCGCATAAGCCTTCCCGCGTCGGCGAGGACTGGGAGGAAGTCCGCTCTCGGCTGAAGGACATCGGATTTACGTACTGGGTGTATTATAAAGAGAAGCAAAAACAGGTCGTACCCATTGATTAACTTGTCAGGAGGCACGACCATAGTTCGATTATTATAGTTATATATCACGCGCAACATAAAGATGCTTCTGGGGCATAAGGAACTTCATCGGGATACGAAGTTCCTACAGTACTCTAGCTGCATCTTTCTTTTATGATACGGAGTTAAGGACAAAAAAAAGGGACCTGTATCTCACAGATCCGTCTCAAGGGATATATATTCATCAAAAGGGGGTCTTGTTATTAATATACCCTCTGTACATTAACCAACGTTAACAGGAATATTACCATTGTGTAACAAATTATTAAGCCTGTGTTAAACCGCCCTCTGAACTGCCTTGCGAGCAGACTTCTCTGCAGAAGATCGATTCACCACAATGATCCCTGCAACAACAAGGCCAAGTGCTGCCAATGTCCCACCATTCCAAGATTCATTCAACAGCCATGCGGATAATAGTACTCCAAACAACGGAATGAGGAAGAGGAACATCGACACTTTCCCTACCTGATTATATTTCATAATCAAATTCCACAAGCTGAATCCCGCTGCCGACAAGAAGGCCAGATAGAGGAGCAGCAGCAAGGATGAGACATCCCATTGAAAGGGAGCGAAACCTGCACGCCATGCACCTACCAGAATAAGCCCAATTCCCCCTAGGGCCATCTGGCGTCCAGTCAGCCACAATACCGGTAAATCACGCGACTCATGGCGCGCCAGCACATTCCCTATCGCACCGAACAATGCCGATAATATCAGGCACACATCACCAATGCCAAATGACATACCTGCGCCGCCTGTATTACTGAAGGTTACAATAATAACGCCCGCGAACCCCAAGCCTAATCCGAGTATCTTGCCGAATGTGAAGCTTTCACTGCGATCAACCATCCGTGCAATGACCATTTGGAAGAAGGAGGTTGCACCAGTAATAATCGCGCCTTTCATTCCGGTACTTAAACTTAGGCCTATATAGAAGAAAATATACTGCAAAAAAGTCTGTATGACTGCAAGACGTGTGACTCGCCAGCCAATACGCCGAGACTGACCGTAATGAACCCCATCAGCTCGCGTTCCACGATTCATGCAAGCAGTCAATAGAATGAGCATAAGTCCAGCCAAAGCAAATCGATATCCTGCAAATACCCATTGTTCATAAGCCGCGTCCGAGCCAATCTTGAGTGCTTCATACCCAAGCTTAATCGCCGGCATCGCGCTTCCCCACAACAATGTAGCAATGATCGCACTTACGGTCATGCCTACAGGGTGAGTGAACCATTTCTGCGCTGTCACTGATGTATCCACCTTTCGTGCGGCTTCCGCCGCCTCTTGTCCATAATGCTGCGAGTCGATCATGCTCTGATCCGCTACGCTCACATTAAGTTCTAGTTGAATGTGCAACAATAATGCCGCCCTAATTAGGGCGGCATCGTCATTGACCTATTCTATCCTAGCATGAATGTACGCTGACAACAATCATTTCCATCAATTATTCTTCGCTCTGGTGCAGCCCGCGATATACCCCGGTACGAAGCTCTCGCACGTACGGCTTCACCCCAGGCATATCACTCATTTCTGCAGTTCGGACAGCCTGCTCAATATCATAAGGAACTCGGTGGAAATGAATAGAGAACTCACTTTGCTGTACTTGCCCGAAATAGCCCTGCAGCATCACATAAGAGGCTTGCGTCATGTCCAGCGGATTGCCGACACTGCCGCAGTTCACTAACGTATGCCCTCTAAAATGCTGCAAGAAAGCATTATGAATGTCCCCATAGATGACCACATCTGGTGATTGGCATGGATGGAGCGGTTCCGTCAATGATGCAGTGAAATCGAACATGGCCAGACGCTTTTCCGGAGCATCCCATGGTTGCACACGAGTGAACACACTCTGTGGGGAAGCATGGAACAGGCGAATATGACGCCCACTCATATTGAAGTCATAAGAGAAAGGAAGCCGTTCCAGACGGGCTAACCGCTCTGAACCAAGCCGCTGGGCATGCCAGCGGAATTGCTCGTCATCTTCAATCTGCCGAACAAGCTCATCCCAATTCCCTTTGACGATTACATCGCAATATTCAAACAACATATCAACAACTTCTACGGGGTTCGGCCCTTTCCCCACTAAATCGCCTAGGCAGTATATTTTATCAGCGCCTTGTCGCTGAATATCATTAAGCACGGCTTCCAGCGCCTGTAAATTCCCATGTATATCGGAAATGATAGCTATAGACTGCATGTCGCTTCGTCTCCTCCCTAATATCAGCATTATACACCCTAAGGGGATAAGCCGAATACTACTGATCATCACGAATAGCCATATGACCCTACTCCTACTAATATATCTTTGCTATGCCTCAAACGGGCTACTTATGCATAAACCTTATCCAATTGATCGCAAGGTAAGCAAGGTCCATTCCGGCGGGCACAGCAAGCGAACGGGCAGAAACGTCGTCCCCAATCCTCTGCTCGTATAAATGTGAAGTGGGCGATCCGGTCTATCTACACGCTCTAGCATGTATAATCCATCTGGGTACCGCTCACCTAAAGTTGGAAGGAACAAGGGTCCCACCAGTGGCACACGAACCTGACCTCCATGACTGTGACCAGACAATTGAAGATCAACTTGATAGTTAAGGGCAACCGTTCCCCAATCCGGTTCATGGGCGAGCAGAATACAACACATCTTACCCGATATCCCTTGCATAGCACGCGTCATATCAGGAATCCCTTCCAATGCGTCGTCGATTCCCGCCAGAGCGAGCACTTCATGATTCCGCCTGAGTATCACATTGCCATTCCGCAGCACGCGGATTCCTGCCGTTTGCAGCGCATTCTCTACAGCTTTTGCGCCTCTTCCCCGATAGTCATGATTGCCAAGCACAGCATAGGAACCATATGGTGCACGCAGTTGGCGCAGGATTGGTACAATCTCGGCTGGAACCACATCCCCATTATCAACGATATCTCCTGTAATGCATATCATATCCGGTTGATTGGCTTGTACATCTTGGACAATGCTCGCAAGCTTCGATTCACTTAGATGATATCCGTAATGGATATCTGATATATGCGCTATGGTCAGCCCATTGAAGGAAGCCGGCAGTCCGTGAATATCCAGCTCAAGCTTACGCTGCCGAATATTATTAGGCTCAATGAATCTGGCATAGCCCCCAACCGCCATAGGCATTGTTATTACTGCCCCTACCATCATGCGCAGTAAACGCCGTCTTCCCGGATTCGCAACTGAATTCGGATTCGTGTCTCTCGTCATTGGAGATTTTATAGCTATCCCCTACCTTTACCTCTTGCATTCAGTAAACGCCGATTCCTATGTATGACTATCCTGTCTCGTCCTTTTATTATGAATCAGCTCGGTATTCAATGCAAATCCTAGTGAGGGTCGATTTATCCATGTTCCCATTCGTTTGGAGTAAAGAGCCTGTTTGGCTATCAGAGCGTATTGTGTCACATCACACTATTCCTATTTCGCTTCTTCTATACAACAACTGCCGACCACTATAATAGGGCCGGCAGTCCATTGCCTGTATCGATCTCCACGAATTGATTGCGCTTCCATTATCCTGGTGAATAATACTCCACATACGGCTGAGCTGCATGCTCAATTAGTGAATCTAAACGCTTACAAAACATTGAAACACTCGTTCTCCAACGCTGAAGCCTTTCCCTCTCCATGATGGAAGGCCCAATTCCGAAATGCTCCTCCATGCATTGTTCCAGCGCCTCTTCCATCATCTTCATGTCCGAGTTGGCAGCACTAAGCTTGACTATGTACGCGGTAAGGCAATCGTATTCATCGTCCGGCGCCCCAAGCGCCCGCAGTCCTAGTGGATCCCACTCGTCCACCAGCAGTTTCACCTTACTGAAGAGGCTGTTCTCGTACCAGCTGTTCGTGTCCTGTATTGGCAAATGGACTATCAACTCGGCACCCCCTAGTCATCTTCACAAGCTTCCAGCGCACATTCAAGTTGTTAACCAATACTATAATCGAAAATTCAGTTTTGGAATACAAATTTTTCTTAAAAATTTTTTGCTTCGCTTTGACTTGTTTCACGCTCATAACGCCATACGTGGATATCCGAATTATCTGGTACAAAAAAGCGCCCCTATTCGAGACTACTGCAAAAGCCTCAATATTATTGAGGTGAAAGCCAAAAAGTGAAAAAAAGAGCCCCATAAGAGAAAAAAGCAGTCTATCCTCACTTGAGGAATAGGCTGCTTTTGCTCTATTAGCTTTAC
>Ga0209566_100076_pt1 | contig 161921 bp, 152 predicted proteins | sample Araplavi_mTSA_r2_2_FD_184287 | JGI IMG/M metagenome (GOLD analysis project Ga0209566, IMG submission 184287) | Arabidopsis root microbial communities from North Carolina, USA - plate scrape CL_Cvi_mTSA_r2 (SPAdes) (version 2) | ecosystem: Host-associated > Plants > Roots > Endosphere | place... | reverse complement strand
CTGAACATCAATCCGATCGAGCAGGGGGCCTGACAGCTTGCTTCGATATTGCTCAAGTCGTCCATGTGAACAACGACATTCTTCTGTACGGGAACCGGCATATCCACAAGGACATGGATTCATGGAGGCTGCCAGCATGAAGTGAGCAGGGAAACGGAAGACGGCGCGTGCTCTGCCGATGGTAACGCTTCGTTCTTCGAGTGGTTGGCGGAGCACTTCAAGCACTTGGCGCGGGAACTCGGGCAGCTCATCCAAAAAGAGGACGCCGCGGTGAGCCAAGCTGATTTCACCTGGTTTCGGGATCGCACCTCCACCAATAAGTCCAGCAGCAGAGATGGAATGATGGGGGGAGCGAAAGGGACGTGTCATCATTAGACCTGCACCATAGTGGCTCCATTTCCCCGATACACTATAGATCTTGGATACCTCGAGCGCTTCAGCTTCATTCATAGGCGGTAGGATTGTAGGAAGTCTCTTGATAAGCATTGTCTTTCCGGTGCCCGGAGGGCCGCTCAGCAGTACATTATGCATCCCTGCTGCTGCAACGATTAACGCACGTTTGACATGCAGTTGACCGTTTACGTCGGCGTAATCCTCCAAATTCCTTGCTACCGTTTCCTCCTCTTTCATTTCACTACTATCTCTGTCTCTCGCTTCTCGTGAAGCAATCGGCAAGTCATATACACTGTGGATTTCCCGCAGCTCACTTAGATGGCGGAGCGGGAATACTTGGATTCCTTCTACCAGTAATGCTTCAGCAACATTGTCTGCAGGAACCATAACACGGGTGAACTTTCTTCGGCGCGCTTCGTCAACAAGAGACAGCACGCCTGGAACCGCACGGGTAGAACCATCGAGTGCCAGCTCTCCAATGAGGAGCATCTCCTCAAATGGCTGGTTTGGAATCTGTCCGCTCGTACATAACAGCCCTATCGCCATGGCGATGTCGAATGATGTCCCTTCCTTGCGCAGATCAGCAGGTGCCAAATTAATCGTGATCCGCTCTAGTGGAAACTTCCAGCCGCAGTTCCGAACAGCGGCTCGCACTCGTTCAATGGATTCGCGAATGGCGGCATCGGGGAGGCCAACAATCGTCACCTGAGGCAGCCCGGGCGAAATATCAATTTCCACATGAATGAGTCTTCCTTCTACGCCGTACACAGAAGCACCCCATAAATTTCCGTACACAAAAAACACCTCTCAATCGTTATTCTCAGTCCGAAAACTGGAATACGAGGGAAAGGTGCTTCCTTATCTACACTCGTTATATAACTATAGCGTCTACGATAGCATTTATCAAAAAATTCGTATTGCAATCTCCTCAATCTACTAATCCCCTTAATCTACCTAATATATTGGAATAGGCTTCTTGCAAGCAGATTAGGCGCAGGTAATATTTATTATAGCTGTAGGCAGTACTTGCGTCAATTTCGGCGGCGATATCGAAGAGTTGTTCCCTATTAATCTCAAAATGAGATGATATCAATATCAAAAAAATGTACGTTCTTGACGAAAATGAGAGGAAAGCGTTTTAAAATCATGATACAATGTGTTCGGATTGTATATATTTTCCGTTATTGTGAGTAGCGGTGGCGAAGCGGCGGAAGCGGTTCCCCAATTTCACGGACGCGCCGCGAGGTGTAGTAACAGGAGCTAACTCATTATGCTTCTGCCCTACAACCTCGGCTTCGAATCGGAATAAGCCCATGAGGCTAACGATCGGATAGGGGGATGCACGATGAATATTCATGAGTATCAAGGCAAAAGTGTATTGAAGCAATATGGCGTTGCTGTTCCAGAAGGGAAGGTTGCTTTTACGGTGGATGAAGCCGTCCAGGCAGCTGAAGAATTGGGCACTCCCATTGTTGTCGTCAAGGCGCAAATTCATGCAGGCGGCCGTGGTAAAGCGGGCGGAGTGAAGATAGCGAAGAGCTTAGATGACGTGCGTACATATGCGACGGAATTGCTTGGCAAAGTGCTCGTGACGCATCAAACAGGTCCGGAAGGCAAGGAAGTAAAGCGTCTGTTGATTGAACAGGGCTGCGACATTAAGAAGGAATATTACATTGGTGTAGTTGTTGATCGTGGTACAGGTCGCGTCGTGATGATGGCGTCTGAAGAAGGCGGCACGGAAATCGAAGAGGTTGCTGCAGCAACACCGGAGAAGATCGTGAAGGAAGTTATCGATCCTGCGGTCGGTCTGCAAGTCTTCCAAGCGCGCAAGCTCGCATATGCAATCAATATTCCTGCTGAGCTGGTCAACAAGGCTGTTAAATTTATGGTTGCCCTGTACCAAGCATTCGTTGAGAAGGATTGCTCGATTGCAGAAATCAACCCACTGGTTATAACAGGTGAAGGTGAAGTTATGGCTTTGGATGCGAAGCTGAACTTTGACTCCAATGCACTGTATCGCCATAAGGACATTCAAGCGCTGCGCGATTTGGATGAAGAAGACGAGAAGGAAATCGAAGCATCCAAGTTCGATTTGAGCTATATCGCCCTCGACGGCAACATCGGCTGTATGGTTAACGGTGCAGGTCTTGCGATGTCCACGATGGATATCATTAAATATTACGGTGGAGAGCCGGCTAACTTCCTAGATGTAGGGGGCGGCGCTACAACGGAGAAAGTAACAGAAGCATTCAAGATCATTTTGTCGGATGAAAATGTAAAAGGCATATTTGTAAATATCTTCGGCGGTATTATGCGTTGTGATGTCATTGCAAACGGTGTTGTTGAAGCTGCGAAGCAAATTGGTCTTGATCGGCCGCTCGTCGTCCGTCTGGAAGGTACGAACGTGGAGATCGGCAAGCGCATTCTGAATGAATCCGGATTGAACATTGTTGCAGCCGATTCGATGGCAGACGGTGCGCAGAAAATTGTCGCTTTGGTTCAATAATTCACGGACGAGAGGATGAGAGTCAATGAGTATCTTAATTGATAAACATACCAAGATTATTACACAAAATATGACGGGTGCTACAGGCATGTTCCATACAAAGGGCGGGCTTGAGTATGGCTCACAGATGGTGGCAGGCGCTGTCCCTGGCAAAGGCGGAACTACGGTTGACATTACGCTTGATAACGGTGAAGTGGTTACACTTCCTGTTTACAATACGGTAGTGGAAGCTAAGAATGCAACAGACGCAACAGCGAGTGTTATTTATGTGCCGCCAGCATTTGCAGCAGATGCGATTATGGAAGCAGTAGATGCCGATCTAGATCTGGTTATCTGTATTACAGAGGGTATTCCTGTATTGGATATGGTCAAGGTTAAGCGCTACATGGAAGGCAAGCGTACACGTCTTATCGGTCCGAACTGCCCAGGTGTCATCACACCAGGACAATGCAAGATCGGTATTATGCCGGGATATATTCATGCACCAGGTCATGTAGGCGTCGTATCCCGAAGTGGAACACTCACATATGAGGCTGTTCATCAATTAACAACGCGCGGCATCGGCCAATCTACTGCAGTTGGCATTGGCGGTGACCCGGTCAAAGGCTCTGAATTCATTGATATCTTGCATCTGTTCAATGAAGATCCAGATACACATGCTGTTATCATGATCGGTGAGATCGGTGGTACAGCTGAAGAAGAAGCAGCAGAGTGGATTCGTGATAACATGAAGAAGCCGGTAGTAGGTTTCATCGGCGGAGCGACAGCACCTGCAGGCAAACGTATGGGCCACGCAGGCGCCATTATTTCAGGAGGCAAGGGAACTGCTGCTGAGAAGATTGCTACGCTGGAGGCTTGTGGTGTAAGAGTTGCGCCTACTCCTTCGGAAATGGGCAGCACGCTTGTTGCTGTACTTGAAGAGCGTGGGATTCTTGAGTCCTGCACGACGCATGTTGTGAATTCCTAATATTCAAAAGGTAAGCAACCTTTATTGCACGGAAACGTGTATAAAGGTTGCTTTTTTTTATTTTGTTAGCAAATTAAAGTTCTATGAATTTCAAAAACAATGGGTTGACACTTGCAATCTGTTAATATCTCAAGCAAAATAAGGGAAGCGGATTCGCGCTTCTCTAATGAAGGGAAAGAATGCGATGAGCAGATGGACTGCACGTCAAATTTTATTTGCACTACATGAAGCAGAAGGAATTGGATGGCACACTATTCGTGATTTAATGGATAGAATAGGGCTATTGGGGCTGCCATGCTGGTTGGATCGACCTTCCTCACAGTGGCAGGATTCTGGATTGAAGCCGAATGTGGCTGCCAAGCTAGCTGCACAGTTTCGTTCCGACCGTCTCGAGCAGCGACTTGAGTTCACGAAGCGCAGCGGCATTGAATGGATAACGGCGCTTGACGAACATTACCCATTATTATTGAAGGAAATCCCTCAATATCCTTGGGTGTTATATGGTAGAGGAGATTGGAAATGCCTCGGGGAAGCTTCCGTTAGTATCGTAGGTACACGAACGCCTACATCATATGGCAAGAAGGTCGCAGCTACACTAGGGGAGCAGCTAGGACATATAGGGCTGCATGTGGTTAGCGGGCTAGCGAGAGGGATAGATGCATCCAGTCATGAAGGCGCTCTCAAGTATGGCAGAACGGTTGCAGTCATGGGGACGTCATTTGACCGAGTGTATCCACCCGAGAATCGAAGCTTGGCAGGAAGAATTGTAGAGAACGGGATTGTCATTACCGAGTATCCGCTCGGCATGAAGACGCACCCGGGAATGTTCCCACTTCGGAATCGAATTATTGCGGGGTTGTCCCTGGGAACAGTTGTTGTAGAGGCCAATTTGCGCAGTGGTGCGTTAATTACGGCGGACATGGCGTTAGAGTCGAATCGCGAAGTATTTGCCGTTCCTGGTCCGATTACATCTCCGAAGTCGGCAGGGACGTTGAAATTGCTGTACGAAGGCTCGGCTAAATTAGTTCGTTCGGCTAGTGATATTGTGGAAGAATTCAAAGGTTGGTTGACAACAATCCCTTCGCCGTACAATAATGAAACGGTCGACGCTATTGGGGAACAACCCCTAACTGATGAAGAGAAGCGCATTTATAAGCTCATTTGTGATCAAGACAGTACAATCGATGACTTAATGCAGCGCAGCAGTTCGACATTTGCGCAACTCCATGAAGTTTTGTTATCCTTACAATTAAAAAAACGAATCCGAGAAGGCCCGGGGGCCGTATATAGCTCGGAATGATAGTGCAGTATGCTGGAGAGGAGGATGCGCCTGTGGCGGATTCACTAGTAATTGTCGAGTCACCTGCGAAGGCCAAGACAATTGGAAAGTATTTAGGAAGCAAGTATATAGTGAAAGCATCAATGGGGCATGTTCGCGATTTGCCGAAGAGTCAAATTGGCGTTGAGATCGAGGACAATTTTGCACCCAAGTATATAACGATTCGCGGTAAAGGCAGCGTCCTGAAAGAATTGAAGGATGCTCGGAAAAAAGTAAAAAAAGTGTATCTCGCAGCTGACCCCGATCGTGAAGGAGAAGCGATTGCTTGGCATTTAGCACACGCTCTCGAATTGGATCAGTCAGAAGCTTGCCGAGTCGTATTTAATGAAATTACGAAGCAAGCGGTGAAGGATGCGTTCAAAACCCCGCGTCAAATCAATATGGACCTCGTTCATGCACAGCAAGCGAGACGTATCCTTGACCGTTTGGTCGGTTATAAGATAAGTCCGCTTTTGTGGAAGAAGGTGAAGAAAGGATTGTCGGCCGGACGCGTACAGTCCGTGTCCGTCAAACTGATCATCGACCGGGAAAATGAAATCAGCGCGTTCATTCCGGAAGAGTATTGGACGATTACAGCACGCTTGAACATGGGCAAGTCTTCATTCGATGCGAAGTTCTACAGTATCAATGGGGAGAAGAGAGAGCTTACGAGCGAAGCTGAAGTAAATGAAATTCTTCAAGCAATTAAGGGCAATTCATTTGTCGTCAGCGAAGTGAAAGAGAGAGAGCGTCTACGTCATCCTTCGCCTCCGTTTACGACAAGCTCCTTGCAGCAGGAGGCTGCCCGCAAATTGAATTTCCGTGCGGCGAAGACGATGTCTGTTGCACAGCAATTATATGAAGGGGTCGACCTTGGCAAAGAGGGAACGGTAGGTCTCATTACGTATATGCGTACGGACTCTACACGTATTTCCCAGACAGCACAGGAAGAAGCGGGAGAGTTCATTAAGGGTCATTACGGCGATGAGTATATGCCTGAGACTCCGCGTCAATATGTGAAGAAAAATGCGAATGCGCAGGATGCGCATGAAGCGATCAGACCTACATCCATAATGCGAACTCCTGACGAGATGAAGTCCTTCTTGAGCCGGGATCAGTTCCGCCTATACAAGCTGGTATGGGAACGGTTCGTGGCAAGCCAGATGACATCTGCCATTATGGATACGATGACCGTAGATATTAAGGTTGGAGAAACGATGTTCCGTGCGAACGGATCCAAAATCCGCTTCCCTGGCTTTATGAAGGTGTATGTGGAGGGCAACGACGATGGCACGGTTGAGGATGACAAGTTTCTGCCTCCGCTCACTGTTGGAGACAGCATGCAGACCGAACAGATTGAGCCGAAGCAGCATTTTACACAGCCGCCACCGCGTTATACAGAAGCTCGACTGGTCAAGACGCTAGAGGAGCTTGGAATCGGACGGCCGAGTACATACGCGCCAACACTGGAAACAATTCAGAAGCGCGGATATGTAGCGATTGAAGAGAAGAAGTTCGTCCCAACAGAATTGGGCGAGCTGATCATTCAACTCATGGAAGAGTTCTTCCCAGAAATCTTGGATGTCGAATTTACCGCTCACATGGAAGAGGATTTAGACCATGTCGGTGAAGGACAGCAGGATTGGGTCAAGGTACTTGCGGATTTCTATGAATCCTTCGAGAAACGACTGCTTGTAGCGGAAGAGGAAATGAAGGAAATCGAAATCGAGGATGAAGTGTCCGATGAGATTTGTGAGAAATGCGGACGTCATTTTGTATACAAGATGGGTCGGTTCGGTAAATTCCTGGCATGCTCAGGCTTCCCGGATTGCCGCAATACACGCCCGATTGTAAAAGATACCGGTGTTACTTGTCCGAAGTGCCACGAAGGCAAGCTCGTTGAGCGCCGCAGTAAGAAGGGACGTGTCTTCTATGGATGCGACCGCTACCCAGAATGCGATAATGTGATGTGGGATCGCCCTTCTGCTAAGCCTTGTCCTTCGTGCGGAAGCTTGATGATTGAGAAACGGAGCAAGCAAGGAACGAAGCTAATTTGCACAAGCTGTGATCATAATGAGCAGGTGCAAGAAGATTCAGATGATGAATAAGGAGCTGCTGGCATACACATAAATGAACGTGACCATGCTGTGGGATGTCAGGCTTCGCTGCTGTAATTCTCGTGCTATCTTCACAAGTTTACAGTCTGAATTACGATAATAAAGGTTAGCTCTGCATCGCGGCTGCTTATTCAAGGAGCCGCGATCAGTGCTTTTGCATACAACTGAGGGGGATATCAACAAATGAATCAGCCTAGAGTAACCGTCATTGGTGCAGGATTGGCGGGGAGTGAGGCGGCATGGCAAATTGCACAGCAAGGCGTACCTGTCACACTATATGAAATGAGACCTGTCAAACAGACTCCAGCTCACCATAGCGGACGGTTTGCTGAACTGGTGTGCAGCAACTCGCTGCGAGCAAATGGATTGAGCAATGCAGTAGGTGTACTGAAGGAAGAAATGCGCTACATGAACTCATTGATCATGAGCGCAGCTGATAAACATGCTGTACCAGCAGGTGGAGCATTGGCGGTTGACCGTGAAGGATTCTCGGATGAGATTACGAACACGCTGAAGGAGCATCCGCTAGTTGAGGTGCGCAACGAGGAAGTTGTGGATATTCCTGAAGATGGTATTACCGTCATTGCGACAGGTCCTTTGACATCCGAATCGTTATCCGCACGTATTAAAGAATTGATGGGTGAGGAGTACTTCTACTTCTACGATGCGGCGGCGCCTATCATTGATAAAGATACAATCGATATGAACAAGGTATATTTGGCTTCTCGTTATGATAAGGGTGAAGCAGCATATTTGAATTGCCCAATGAATGAAGAAGAGTTCAATGCGTTCTACGAGGCGATTATTACAGCAGAGAAAGCTGAGCTGAAAACATTCGAGAAGGAAGTTTACTTTGAGGGCTGCATGCCGATTGAGGTAATGATGAGCCGCGGCAAGCAGACAGCTCTGTTCGGGCCAATGAAGCCAGTAGGTTTGGTTGATCCGAATACAGGCAAGACGCCGTATGCTGTTATTCAGCTTCGTCAGGATAATGCAGCAGGCACACTATACAACATGGTCGGTTTCCAGACTCACTTGAAATGGGGAGAACAGAAGCGGGTGTTCCGCATGATCCCTGGTTTGGAACAAGCCGAATTTGTACGTTATGGCGTTATGCACCGCAATACGTTCGTTAACTCACCGAAGCTGCTTGAGCCAACTTATCAATTCAAGGGCCGACCATCCTTGTTCTTTGCTGGTCAGATGACAGGGGTAGAAGGTTATGTAGAATCTGCAGCATCGGGATTGATTGCAGGACTGAATGCAGCACGGTATGCAGCGGGCAATTCATGTCTTGTATTGCCGCAGCAAACGACATTAGGAAGTATGGCGAATTACATTACAACCGCGGATTTTAAGCATTTTCAACCTATGAATGCGAACTTTGGCTTGTTCCCGCCGCTGGAGACTCGTATTCGCAACAAAAAAGAAAAGAACGAAGCCATCGCACATCGTGCGCTTGATACGCTGCGTGCATTTCAGGAAGAGCATGGCATCCACATCAAATAATTGGTGAAGCGTAAGGAAGCAGCGGCCGTTTTGTGCATGTCTGGTTCCTTTGCGCGTTCATGAGGCAGGAGGCTTGGTAGAGTGGAATATTCATTTCATGCAACAACGATTTGTGCGGTAAGACATAATGGTGCAGCTGCGATTGCAGGCGACGGTCAGGTGACCTTCGGCAACAACATGGTGATGAAGCAGCACGCACGCAAGGTTCGACGCTTATATCGCGGTCAGGTAGTCGCTGGATTTGCAGGTTCGGTAGCGGATGCGATTACATTATTCGAGAAGTTCGAAGGCAAGTTGGAGGAGCATCACGGCAATCTGCAGCGCGCAGCAGTCGAACTTGCGAAGGACTGGCGGCAAGATCGTGTGCTTCGCAAATTAGAAGCATTGATGATTGTAATGGATGCGACTCATATGCTGCTTATTTCGGGCGGAGGAGAGATTATTGAGCCTGATGACGATGTCATCGCAATCGGATCTGGTGGATCATTTGCACTCGCTGCTGGACGCGCTTTGAAACGACATTCTCCGAATATGACAGCCAAAGAAATGGCGGAAGCTTCACTTCAGATTGCAAGTGAAATCTGTGTATATACGAATGACAATATTGTGGTTGAACAAATTTAGTAGCCGTATGGCAGCCGGAGCGGAGGGATAGTAATGAATCAGCAAGCGTGGACACCGCGACAAATCGTTACTGAATTGGATAAGTATATTGTTGGTCAGAAGAATGCGAAGCGTGCCGTTGCGATTGCACTGCGCAACCGATATCGCCGTGGACTGCTTGATGAGAGCATCCAAGATGAGATCGTTCCGAAAAATATCTTAATGATCGGGCCTACAGGTGTGGGTAAGACGGAAATTGCCCGTCGCCTGGCGAAGCTTGTTCATGCGCCATTTGTTAAAGTGGAGGCGACGAAATTCACCGAAGTAGGTTATGTCGGTAGAGATGTCGAATCCATGGTTCGAGATCTTGTAGAAACCTCGATTCGAATGGTGAAGCTGGAGCGTACAGAGAAGGTGAAGGACAAAGCAGAGGAAATGGCAAACGAGCGTATTGTTGAATTGCTAGTGCCTACACCTCAATCGAATAAGAATGGCCGTAACCCGTTTGAGATGTTTTTCGGCCAGAACAACAACCAGGAACAGTCATCTCCTGAGAAAGAGCCAGACCCGGGCATCCAAGAGAAGCGCCGCAAAGTACGTTTCGAATTGTTGTCTGGGCAGCTCGAGAACGATATGATTGAAATCGACGTGGAAGAGAATACACCGAGCATGCTTGATTTCCTGTCTGGCCAAGGTAATGAGCAGATGGGCATGAACATGCAGGAGATGTTCGGTAATCTGCTGCCTAAGCGCATGAAGAAGCGCAAGCTGACGATTAAGGAAGCACGCAAAGTTTTAACACAAGAAGAAGCGGGTAAGTTAATTGATATGGACGATGTTACTCAGGAGTCCATTCGACGTGCAGAGCAATCCGGCATCATCTTCATTGATGAGATCGACAAGATCGCTTCCAGCGGACGGGGAGGTTCTGGCCCGGATGTATCCAGAGAAGGGGTACAGCGAGACATTCTGCCGATCGTAGAAGGCTCAACCATTATGACCAAGTATGGGCCTGTAAAAACAGACTATGTGTTGTTTATTTCAGCAGGTGCCTTCCATATCGCCAAGCCGTCTGATCTTATTCCCGAATTGCAGGGACGATTCCCGATTCGTGTCGAATTGAACAATCTGTCGCTGGATGACTTCGTGTCCATCTTGACGGAGCCGAAAAACGCATTGACGAAGCAATATGTCGAATTATTGAAGACAGAGAATATTGAAATACAATTTTCGGATGAAGCAATCCGGGAGATTGCCAATATTGCTGCAACGGTGAATCAGAACATGGAGAATATCGGGGCAAGACGCCTTCATACGATCATGGAGAAGCTGCTCGAAGACTTGTCTTTCGAGGCGCCAGAGCTGACATTGGAGACATTTCAGATTACACCGGAATATGTACGTGAAAAACTAGCAGATATTTCTCAGAACCGGGACTTGAGCCAATATATATTGTAGTATAATCCGACAAAGTGTGACAATTGTTATTGAGATATAGACCAGTCAAAATGTTCGACAAACTATTTAGAAAAAGCCCTGACTTTCGGACGAAAGATAGGGCTTTTTTCTTATTGTGTTATAACCCAAAGTTTAAGATGATAGGTATGGCGTTAATTATCTTCTTCTGTCATAAAATTAACAAATTGAATGAATAATCGCGAATCATGCACATGCGTCCTTCGACTTATGCACAAAAACAAATATTTTGTCGAAAAAAAGAAGGAGAAACGTCAAAGTAAATGGTATAGTAATATAGTCAAAATTTTAAACAACGAAAAGGAGGGGTTATTGTGGATCTATTGAATGGCGTTCATATGTCGCGCCTGGAAGGTGCCATTCAAACTTCTGTAGCGAGGCAGAATGCGATTTCAAATAATATTGCGAATGTCGATACGCCATATTTTAAGCGTTCGGAAGTGCAATTTGAATCTCTCCTGAGAGATCAGATGGAGGGCGGGTCTCTGGTAGGTCGCCGAACGAATGAAAAGCACTTTTATATTGGGCCTTCTCAATCAACGCCGTCCATGCAGGTGATTCGCGACCAAGCTACCGTGATGGGCAATAATCGCAACAACGTCGACATGGATCGGGAAATGACGATGCAGGCGGAAAACCAGTTGCGCTACAACACCTTTATACAGCAGCTTAACCATCATATTAATATGATGCGAACATCAATGGATGTTAGGAGGTAATCGATAGTTATGAAGATTAGCAACAGTTTTCAAATTAGCTCGTCCGGTTTAACCGCTCAAAGATTGCGCATGGATGTCATCTCCTCCAATATCGCGAATGCGGAGACGACGCGTGCACAGTATGTGAACGGGAAGTTCGTACCTTACACTCGCAAGGTTGTCGTCATGTCACCGACAGAGCCGACTTTTCAACAATCCTTTGAAGCTGCGATGAAGGGTGAGCCGACATCAAGAGGGGTTAAGGTATCCCAAATTAAAGCGGATAATTCGGCTTTCAAGATCGCATACAATCCGACACATCCGGATGCAGATGAGAATGGTTATGTAACGATGCCTAACGTCGACATAGCGAAGGAAATGGTCGATATGATCTCAGCAACTCGATCATATGAGGCGAATGTGACAGCACTAAATGCTTCCAAATCGATGGTTATGAAGGCGCTCGAGATCGGCAAGGGATAATTTCGCTATTTTTCGACAAAAATCTGCCGAACCATTCGGATAAGGAGGGAAAAGAGTGATTCAGAATACAATGCTCCCAATACATATGGCTCAGCCGGCCACGTCTTCTACGGCCGCAGCAGGGCTGAAGCAGAATTCACCAGCAGAAGTGACAAAGTCTTTCGGCACTTTCTTTGCAGATGCACTCCAGCAACTTGAAGGACAAGAGCAGCAAGTCCAGACGATGAATGACAAGTTTATACTGGGTGAAGTTGATGTCGATCAACTCATGATCGCCTCAGAGCGTGCGCTACTCGGCATGCAGCTGACTACTCAAGTGCGCAATAAGGTCGTTGAAGCGTATCAGGATATTATGCGCATGCAGTTATAACAGCGTGATGTCTTACATAGTTTGGGTGGGGTGACGTGAAGTGAATGAAAAAGTGACCCAATATCGTGATAAAGCGTCTCGATATTGGAATCAATTCAGCAAGAAACAAAAGGCATTGCTGTTGTCGACAATTGGCCTTGTACTCGTAGCTGCAGTTATCATGACGTATTTATTTTCGAAAACCGAGTATGAACTCGCATTTCGCGATTTGAACGCAAATGATGCGGCTGGCATCATTGAGTATCTAAATTCAAACAACATTCCGTATCAATTAAGTTCCAATGGAAGCCAAATATCTGTCCCAAGCACCTCAGCTGCAAAAGTTAAGGTGGATGTTGGTGCGCAAGGGATTGTGAAGAATGGCTCGATCGGCTTCGAATCATTCGGCGCTGACGGGCTAATGAGCGGAATGACCGACAATGTATTTGACGTGCGTTATAAGAACGCATTGAACGGAGAAGTCGAACGGTTACTGCGTCAAATGCAAGGCGTTCAGGATGCAAAAGTAATCGTCAATTTGCCTAAAGAGACGGTATTTGCTACACCGGATCAAGAACAAGCATCGGCATCCATCGTGCTTAGCTTTAAAGGCGGCTATCAGCCGAACCAGGCAGAAGTTGATGGATATTTCAATTTGGTGAAGACAGCTGTGCCGCATTTGCCGATTGAAAATATTACGATTTCTAGCAATGAAAGTATGTTCTTCGCTTCGGGTTCAGTCGGCGGTAATGGCAAAAACGCGCTCGGTGAAGTCGATGAGCAACTCAAAATTCAGCGTAAGTATGAAAACGATATTCGCATGACCGTTCAGCAGTTCCTTAATGGCCAATTTCCGGCTGACAAGGTTCATATCCTTGTCTCTGCCAAATTGAATTTCGACAAAATTCACAAGAAAGAAGATCTTGTCGAGCCTGTAAATAAGGAAGAGATGAAAGGAATTGAAATTAGCGTACAGGAAATGCAGGAATCCCATACAGGTAAAGGTTCACCTGAAAGTGGTGTTGCTGGCGTTGGCGATGGAGAAGTAACGAATTATCCTTCTGCATCTAACGGCGGAGAGACGAACTCCGAGAAATCCCAACGCACGACCAATTACGATGTGAATCGGATATCGAACACGATTGAAGCAAGTCCATATGCTGTTAAAGATTTAACCATTCATGCAGCAATCGACTCAGATCAAATGCAACAAGATCGAGTGCAGCAAGTCGAAAAGGTGCTGCGCAGTATTGTTGCCACTCAATTGAGAGATTCAGGTGTTACATATACAGACGTTGATCTGACGCAAAAAGTTTCTGTTATGACTCAAAATGGTTCTAAAGATGGAGTCGTGTCGGACAATCAGTCGATTCCGAACTGGGTATGGTATGGCGCGGGTGCGCTTGGATTACTAGCTGTGGCAGGAGGAATTACCTACGCGGTCGTCCGCAAACGCAGACAAGAAGAGGAAGAAGAATATTACGAGACCGAAATGTCTGGTCCGTCTCAACTCGAACTTCCTTCTATTGACTTAGAGAATTTGACTGGCGAGCATCAGGTACGCAAACAGCTGGAATCGCTAGCGAAGAAGAAACCGGATGAATTTGTTAAATTGCTGCGCACATGGCTAGTAGAGGAATCGAGGTGAGCGGAATGGTCAAAGGCGGATTAACAGGCAGACAGAAGGCGGCGATTTTGCTCATAACGCTCGGGCCGGAAGTGTCAGCTCAAATATTCAAGCATCTTAGGGATGAAGAAATTGAGCAGCTTACGCTCGAAATTGCAAATGTCCGCAAAGTAGATGCAGCGGAAAAAGAAGCGGTAATGAGCGAATTTCACCAAATTTGCCTAGCACAGGAATATATATCGCAAGGCGGTATTACATACGCAAAAGAAATTTTGGAGAAGGCACTCGGACAGCAGAAGGCGCTGGATATTATTAATCGCCTGACAGCAACGCTGCAGGTGAGACCGTTTGACTTCGCACGCAAGGCAGACGCACAGCAGATCTTCAACTTTATACAGAACGAGAATGTTCAAACGATTGCGCTGGTTCTCTCTTACTTGCAGACCGAACAAGCTTCGGTCATCCTATCCTCGCTTCCTCCTGAGAAGCAGGCAGAGGTGGCGAGAAGAGTTGCGTTGATGGACAGCACTTCGCCGGAAGTTATTAGTCAGGTGGAGCAGGTGCTTGAACAGAAGCTTTCGTCGACGGTTACCCAAGATTACACAAGCGCAGGCGGCATCGAATCGATCGTCAATATCTTGAATGGTGTCGATCGAGGAACAGAGCGGACGATTCTGGACTCTCTCGAAATTCAGGATCCGGAATTGGCCGAAGAAATCAAAAAGAGAATGTTCGTATTCGAGGATATCGTCAATATCGACAACCGTTCGATTCAACGCATTATCCGCGACATCGACAACAGCGATTTGCAGCTCGCACTCAAAGTTGCAAGCGAAGAGGTACGCGAGTCGATATTCCGGAATATGTCCAAGCGTATGGCGGATACATTCAAGGAAGAAATGGAATTTATGGGGCCTGTACGGCTTCGTGATGTGGAAGAAGCACAGACTCGAATCGTGTCGACTATCCGTCGCTTAGAAGAAGCGGGTGAAGTGATCATCGCTCGCGGCGGAGGAGATGATATCGTTGTCTAATGTCATCAAATCAACCGAGTATGTTCCTGTCGAGCAGCTGAGAATGCTGGAGGCGGTGCGCCGCCATCTCAGACAGGACGCAGCACCGGTAGAAGATCAAGCTGAGCCGTTGACTGCGGAACATGTCTTGAATAAGGATGAGCAGCTTGCAAGCTTGCGGCAGTCCATTCTCGATGATGCAGAATCGTTCGCTGAAGAGCATGTACGCAATGCAGCAGACGAGGCTGAGACGATGTTAAGCGAAACTCGTGAACAGATCGATGCCTGGTGGACAGAGCGAAGAGAACAAGATGAGCAGCTTGTCGAGTCATTGAAGCAGCAAGGATATGACGAAGGCTATCAGCAAGGGATGGCACAAGCGGAGCAGGAAATACAGCAGGCATATGAGCGCAAGATTGCTGAAGCTCAAGCCGTTTTGCAGCAAGCGTATCAGGCCAAAGAGCAAATCCTCCAGGAGGCGGAGCCTTTCGTCGTTACGCTTAGCTGTGCCGTTGCTGAGAAGGTCATTCAGCAGCAGCTCACGGTTGATCCGGACATTATACTCGAAATCGCTCGAAGAACACTTGCCCGCAAGCGTGAGAGCGGCACAATTACACTGTGTGTGTCGCCTGAGCAGTTCTCCTTCGTCCATGCAGCACGTGAGGAGCTTGGATTTGCAATAGACTCTCAAGCAGAACTGGAGATTATTCCAGATACAAGCGTGAACGATGGAGGTTGTGTTGTACGGTCATCCCTTGGAAGCATCGACGCCCGCATAGACACACAGTTGTCTGAAATCAAGAAGGCACTTCTGCAGGTGGCGATTCAGCAAGAGGAGCGTATAGACGATGGCGCTTAATTACAAATGGAATGCGAATAAATATATGGACCATTTACGGCAAATAGATCCAGTTCGTGTTAATGGTAAGGTAACGCAAGTAATCGGGCTGATGGTTGAATCTGAGGGGCCGGATGCAAGTGTTGGGGAAGTATGTTATATCTACCCGACGAAGGGCTGCGAGCCGCTGATGGCGGAAGTGGTAGGATTCCGTGACAATAAGGTGCTTCTTATGCCGCTTGGCGAGCTGCAATCCATTGGCCCTGGCTGTGATGTTGTAGGCACAGGAAAGCCATTGAGTGTATCGGTTGGCTCAGAACTGCTTGGCAAGGTGTTAGACGGGCTAGGAAGACCGCTCGACGGATCTTTCTTGCCGACACGAATGTCGCAGTATTCGACAAATAATATTCCGTCCAACCCGCTTAAGCGTCAGCGTGTAAGCGAACCGATTGGAGTAGGAGTAAGGGCAATTGATGGTTTGCTGACGATTGGGAACGGGCAGCGGGTTGGTATTTTTGCCGGATCTGGTGTCGGGAAGAGTACACTTCTTGGCATGATTGCACGCAATACAGATGCGGATGTAAACGTCATCGCCCTGATTGGGGAACGCGGACGTGAGGTGCTCGAATTTATCGAACGGGATTTAGGGCCTGAAGGGCTTGCTCGTTCGGTTGTTATTGTTGCAACCTCGGATCAGCCTGCGCTCGTTCGGATTAAGGGCGCGCTTATTGCGACAACGATAGCAGAGTATTTCCGAGATCGTGGGATGAATGTGATGCTGATGATGGATTCAGTAACTCGTTACGCAATGGCAATGCGTGAGGTTGGACTTGCCGTTGGGGAGCCTCCGGCGACACGCGGTTATACACCGTCCGTGTTTGCAAGCTTACCGAAGCTGCTGGAGCGTTCAGGAACGGGAACAAGCGGTTCAATTACTGCGTTCTATACGGTTTTAGTAGATGGTGACGATATGAACGAACCAATTGCCGATGCGGTTCGGGGGATACTGGATGGACACATTGTATTGAACCGGAACATCGCCAATAAGGGACATTTTCCTGCAATTGATATATTGGCCAGCGTCAGTCGGGTTATGAAGGATATTGTGCCGAAGGATCACCAATTGTCAGCAGAGCAGTTGAAGCGGCTGCTGGCAGTCTACCGTGAATCGGAAGATTTGATTAACATCGGCGCTTATCAGCAAGGCAGCAATCCTGCTATCGATGAAGCGATTGCCTATATCGAGCAGATCGAAACCTTTACGAAGCAGCGTATTGAAGAGGAAGCTTCCTATGAGGATACGGTGGAACAATTAATGATGCAATTTCCAGGGAGTTGAATGAGCAGTGCGAGCTTTTCATTATTCATTCCAGAAGGTTCTGGATCTGAGGACGAATGAGAAGAAACAAGCGGAATGGATGCTGTCAGAGGCTGTTGGACATCTGCATGCGGAAGAGAACAGCCTGCAAGAATGTCTTCGAGAATTCGAGACAGCAAGGCAGCAGCTGCAGAGTAGTGTGGACAGCTGTGCGCCAGCAGCTGAAGTTCAAGCTTGGCAGCAGTACATCTCCCATGTGGAACAGCAAATCCAACATGCGAGGACACGGGTACGGTCAGCAGAAATCCATGTTCAGGACAAGCAGGGTGAGCTTGCAGAACGAATGACGGATGAAAAGGTATGGACCAAAGCCCGTGAAAAAGCAGAAGAGGAGTTCAAGCGGCAGATGGCATTGTGGGAGCAAAGTGAGATGGACGAGCTCGCAACGGTCCGCTATCACATGGCCGCCCGCTAACATGGATACCGGTTCGAACCCGCCGCACAAGCAGGAGGGATAGCAGTGTCAGAGATGATGACAGAAGAAAAAGAAAGCAATTATTCAGGTTTTGAGCGTTTTTTGTTCTTTGTGACACCAATCATTTTTGCGATTATTTTAATCGGTGTGTTGTTGACACTCTTTAATGCGAATTGGCGCAGCCAGCTCGTGTCGATTGCCAGTGAGATTCCTATCGTGAACAAGTGGGTGACTCCAGAGGAAGCTCCGAAGGATAAAGCGAAGGAAGAAAAGAAGGCACAGAAGGAAGAAACCAAGGCGCAATCTGAACAAATTACAGAATTAAAGGCGCTGCTTGCTTCTAAAGATCAGGATTTGCGAGTCTTGGCCGACAAACGGAAAAGTCTTGAGGGGGAAGTTTCTGAGTTGAAGCACCAGCTTCAAAGTCTGAAAAGCAATCATCAGGAGCAGCAAGCGAATCAAGAGCAATATGATCGTCAAATTAAGGATTTGGCGAACGTGTATGCCAAGATGATGCCGAGTAAAGCAGCTCCGATCTTAGAGAATATGGCAACGGAAGAGATTGTGCTCGTACTGAATGCAATGAAACAAGACAACCGGGTCAAACTTCTCGAGAAGATGAATCCCAAGGTGGCAGCTGAAGCATCCATGATGTTGAAGGATATTAAGCCGTCCGACAATTTGGAAATTCGCGCGCTGCAAGCGAGACTCAAGAAAAACGAGAACAGCAAAGAGGCGCAAACAGGGCTGGATCGTTCGCAGCTCAGTAAAACGTTCTCGAGCATGACACCGAAGAGCGGAGCAAGCTTCCTGCTTGAAACCGCGAAAATAAATCCGGACAAAGCACTGACAGTACTGAGTTCGGTTGACGATGCGACACGCTCGAAATTGATTAATGCCATGACAGACATAGACAAGACGAAGACAGCTAAGTTAGTTGCCAAATTATTGCCGAACCAATAACCGTATGTAACGGAAGGAGGTGAAAACATGTCAGGAACGATTACGAACGTATCTGCTGGTAATGCGGCATCGTTTTTCGGTGGAGTTCAATCGAAAGGCGATACAGGAGCTTCTGGTTTCTGGGCTACACTTGCTCAGTGCATGAGCGGTGCTGGAGCAGAAGGAGACGCAATGATGTCCTCATCACTCGGTTCAATGATGTCAGCAAATGAAATATTGGCATCACTGGGTTCGGAAGGAGAGGAATCATTGACTGAGGCGATTGGGCAATGGTTCGATGACCCGCTAAAGCAGCTGGATGAGCAGCTTGCAGCAGATCCAGACCCTGCTCTTATGGCTGCGCTGCAGCAATGGCTAATGCAAGCTCATCAGTGGCTGCAAGAACAGCAGCCAGGGCAGCAAGGCGATTCCGTACAATTTCAAAATCTGATTGCACAGCCTGAGACAATCACCATTGCAGTGCGCGATATTATGGCTCAGTTAGCGTCGTACTTGGATGCTCCAAAAGGTACGGGGGAATCGAATAACTTCGCACATATGCTGCGTGCTGCCCTTCAATCGAAGGGGGATGGGCTTGAAACTGATGCAGATGGGTCTCAAGAACTGATGCGTCTTCTTAACGGCAGTGGATCGAATCAGGCGGCATTGACAAGTGGTAATGATCAAGAAGCGGGACAAGTGCTTAGTGCTATGAAGAAGCTTACTGAATTAAACACACTGCTTCGTCCGGCAGCTACTTCCGCTGCGGCAGGAGCGGTTGTAGAATCGACTACGATTGATAGCACAGAAGCTCAGCCAACGCAGCAGGTCATGCTGGCAGGTCAATGGGCGATGAGACAGGAAGGATTGAATACAACGAAATCTACACCTGTTGTTCATGCGGATCGATTTGCGGATGAAATGTCCGGCTTCATCGTGAAGCAGCTTCGCTTTAGCAAGCTGGGTCCAGTATCAGAAGCGAAAATATCGTTGTACCCTGAGCATTTGGGGCAGGTCGATATTCGCTTGACTATACATAACGGGCAATTGACAGCTCGCTTTATGACGGAGCATGGAATAGCGAAAGAGATGCTGGAACAGCAGATGTCAATGCTTCGCGGAGCATTACAGACGCAGGGCATTCAAGTTGAGAAGATTGAAGTTGCCCAGCAGCCATCTTCGTCAATGGCTTCATCGATGTTCCAGGAACAGCGGCAATCCAATGCCAATCGTCAACAATCATCGGAGCGTCAATCGAAGCAGCGTTCAGCAGCTATTGAAGATACAGCAGCACTGAAGCAGGACGAAGAGCAGGTGAAGGAAGCACTGCGTGCTCATGGTCAATCCACCTTCTCAGCTTCTGTATAATTGATGCGCATTTGGTAGCAGCAAGCAAGGAGAAGGGAGGGGCGGAAGTGCCAGGAGAAGTTAATAATGTAAAGAGCAATAACTTCCAAAAGGTCGTGACTTTCCCGAACTATCACAAGGACAATATGGCGTTGGCCGGTCGTGTGGAAGAGAAGAAGCTCGGGAAGGATGAATTTCTTAAAATTCTGATCACGCAATTGCAAAATCAGGATCCAATGCAGCCAATGCAAGATCGTGATTTTATCGCACAAATGGCGCAATTTAGCTCTGTCGAACAATTAATGAACATTTCGACGCAGATGAACACGATGCAGCAGACACTCGGAATGTCCTCCAATATGATCGGCAAAGAGATTACATGGATTGCGCAGAAAGATGCGGCAAGTACGGACGGTAAGGAAAGCACAACCCAAATCAAGACGGGCATCGTGGATTCCATTCTAGTTCGTGACAATCAGATGTACGCCAAAGTAGGCAAGGACGAAGTCGAAATGAAGTACATTTCTGAAATTCGCATGCCTTCAAGCGGACAAGTGGATGGGAATGCGACAAGCAAGCCGGAACAAGCCGTGGACGGCAATTCATGAATATCCAAGGCTCACTAGGGCATTTGCCGCCAATTCGTCCTGTACAGACAAGTTCTTTATCTAGGGCGACATCAAGCGGAAAGACAAGCGCTGCCCTCCAGTTTCAGCAGCTGCTGAATCAAGAGCTGCATAAGCAGGAAGACGTACGGTTCAGTCACCATGCGCAACTTCGGATGAAGGAGCGCGGGATGTCCATGACACCGGATTTGATGCAAAAGATGAAGCAGGCTATTTCACAAGCGGAATCCAAAGGAGCTAAGCAATCACTGGTTGTTGTTAACAAGCAGGCGTTCATTGTGAATGTTCACTCTCGAACGGTAATCACGGCTCTGGATGAAGCTTCTCAGCAGGATCACATCTTTACGCAAATAGACAGTGCCGTCCTTATGAATTAATGTTCATTGGCAGTTACATTGATGAGGTTGAGAAATGTGTAAATGGCAGGGCACGGTATGAAATGGCTGGACCGTTAAGGAGGCCATCGCTCATGGAACGACAGAAGTGAGCGGAATAACGAATAGTCGGAGGTAAAAAGAATGATTCGATCCATGTACTCTGGTGTATCCGGAATGCGCGGCTTTCAGACGAAGCTGGATGTAATCGGCAATAACATTGCGAACGTAAATACAGCAGGCTTCAAGGCTGGACGCGTAACCTTTAAGGATATTATGAGCCAAACGGTATCAGGAACGACTGCACCAGGCGATGGTGGTATGGGGGGCGTCAATGCTAAGCAGATCGGACTTGGTGCTGTTGTTGCTTCCATAGACAATGTGCATACAGGCGGCAGTGCGATGACGACGAACCGTCCGCTCGATTTGCGCATTGATGGAGATGGATTCTTTGCAGTAAAAATGGGTGATGATGGTGCGACCTTCTATACTCGCGCTGGTGATTTCCATCTCGATGCAATGCGTCAATTGGTAACTTCCGATGGTTTGCGAGTGCTGGACGCTGGCGGTGGCGGAATTCAATTGGATGAAGAGATCGTTGCCTTCACTATTGCACAAAATGGCGAAATTATCGCGAAGAGAGATGATGGTACGACTGAAGCAACAGGCATCAAAATTGGTGTTGCGAAGATCCCGAATCCAGAAGGCTTGGAGAAGGTGGGAGGCAACTTGTACCGATTGACTCCGAATGCGATTGAGGGCGGCGCTCTTGATGAATTGTCGGAAGCAAACAGTCCAGAAGCTGGTACAGGCGCGATCATTTCCGGACAGCTGGAAATGTCGAACGTTGATTTGACTTCTGAATTTACCGAAATGATCGTTGCGCAACGCGGCTTCCAAGCGAACTCTCGCATCATCACAACTTCCGATGAAGTGCTGCAAGAGGTTGTTAACTTGAAGCGATAAGCTGTAGGTAATCCTGCTTCCTTAATCCCGCAGGCTGTGGGGGCATAATCCCCAGTCTGCGGGATGACGGACGGCGCTCGAAAGGAGGAATAGAATGATATCTGTTACGAGATTGAATGGATCGCCTGTATGGGTGAACGCCCTTCTTATCGAGTCTGTAGAGGAGACACCCGACACGTATATTACCCTGACGACAGGCAAGAAGTTTATTGTGCTGGAGAAAGGGCAGGAAGTCATTAGTTGCATTGAACAATACATACGTTCTGTAGGCATTATTGCCGGAACGAAGAAGACAGAATTATCGGAGGGACAACCATGAAACGAATGCTGCCGTGGATGATTACGGTGCTGCTAGCGCTCACGTTAATTGCACTGGTAGTTATTATGATGTTGAACTCAACACCAGGGAAACAAGCTAACCCGACTGGGAACATTGCTGTGCCTAGACTGTCTGCCGATGAAATTGTAGAAATGACGTCCAGTATGAATGAAATCAAGACGAACCTGGCAGATCACGACTATATCGTACTGACAGGATTCGCATTTCAATTGGACAGCAAGAAGACCAAGGAGCAGTTTGACAAGATCAAAGACATGCGTATTAAACCATTGATCTTACGTACGCTCGCAGACATGAAGCCGGAGGAACTGCAAGGCATGAAGGGACAAGATCAGTTATGTTCCAAGCTGCTCGAATTGATTAACAAGCAGTTGCCAGAGGGCAAGGTCATTCAAATCGACTTGACCGATTTCATTATGCAACGCCTCTAACAAGGGCGGTTACATCTGTTGTAGTTGATTCCTGTAAGGGGGTGAAACGATTGGTTGACGTGCTGTCACAGAACGAGATTGACGCCTTGCTGGCGGCGTTGTCCTCAGGTGAGATGGATGCAGAAGAGCTGAAGAAAGAGGAGACGCAGCGTAAAATCCGCTCCTATGATTTTAAGCGGGCTGTTCGATTTTCTAAGGATCATATCCGCAGCTTAACACGCATCCATGAGAATTTTGCCAGATATTTAACGACATATTTTTCTGCGCAACTCAGGACATTTGTACAAATCAATGTCGTACAGGTAGAACAGCTGCCGTATGACGAATTTATTCGGTCTATTCCGAAGATGACGATTCTGAATATTTTCGAGGCTGAGCCGTTCAAGGGGCGAATGGTACTCGAAGTAAATCCTAACGTAGCCTTTGCGATGCTGGATCGCATGTTGGGCGGTACGGGTATGGCTCCATCGAAAATCAATGCGTTAACAGAGATTGAGACGACGGTTATGGAGCGAATATTCAGCCGTGCGTTCGACAGTTTGCAAGAAGCTTGGAAAAATGTCCTTGATATTGAACCAAGACTTGAAGCATTGGAGACGAATCCACAGTTCATGCAGATCGTATCGCCGAATGAAACGATAGCGCTCATCTCCTTGAGCACGAAAATCGGGGATACGACGGGGATGATCAACTTGTGTATCCCGCATGTCGTCATTGAGCCGATCATGCCGAAGCTCTCTGTGCACCATTGGTTCGTATCAGAGAAGAAGACAAGAGAGCCGATTGAAGTTGAAAAATTACGCCAGCGCGTAACAAAGGCGAAGCTGCCGATATCGGTGGAGCTGGGGACATCCAATATTACGGTGCATGAGCTAATGCAGCTCGCGGTTGGCGATGTGATCGCGTTGAATAAGCCGGTTGACAGTGGATTGTCAATTCGGGTCGGCGAACGCGAGAAATATATAGGAACACCTGGTGTGTATAAGGATCGAGTCTCAGTACAAATCGATCACGTTATAGATGAAGGAGTGGAAGAGCATGACGAGTAAGGACTACTTGTCACAGGAGGAAATTGACGCGTTGTTGAAGAGATCATCAGATGAACCGTCTGCCGAAGAAGCCGGTACTCCTTCCATTGAAAAGTTTTTGGACCCGATTCAAATTGATGCATTGGGCGAAATTGGCAACATCACATTCGGCAGTGCAGCAACAGCATTGTCCACGCTGCTTGGCAAGAAAGTAGAGATTACAACGCCTCGCATTTCGCTGCTTCAGCGTGAGAACTTGGAGAATGAGTTTCCGAAGCCGCACGTGGCCGTACACGTTCGCTATGTAGAAGGCTTTGAGGGTGTAAACTCACTCGTTATCAAAACATCGGATGCTCAGGTAATTGCAGACTTGATGCTTGGTGGAGATGGCACGAACACGAGTCATGATTTGACTGAAATTCATATTAGTGCCGTTCAAGAAGCTATGAACCAAATGATGGGATCTTCAGCGACTTCGATGTCTACCATCTTCAATCGCTTAGTGAATATCTCTCCTCCTGGAATTGGCATCTTGGATATGTCTAATGGAACAGGCGTAGATACATTGCCTGAAGATAATGTACTCGTTAAGGTATCGTTCCGATTGACGATTAGTGATCTGATCGATTCAACGATCATGCAAATATTAACAGTTCCGTTTGCGCGGAATATGGTCTCACTGCTGCTTGGCTCAGCTTCAGATGAACCTGCGGCTACTGTAGAAACTCCGGTTGCAGAAATGCAGCCTGAAGCCAAATCAGCTTATGAACCGTCTATGACAGCACCAGTTCAACCGGCAATGGAATCCCATATGCCGCCGATGCAGGGCTATCATGATCCAATGGGAGGAGGGCATGCTATGCAGCAACCTTATACAACAGCTCCAATGCATACACCTGGTATGGATATGCGTGGAGATCATGCTGCAGCATTTGGGACTGCACCGAATCGGAATGTGAACGTGCAGCCTGTGCAATTCGCAAGTTTCCAATCGGCTCCATACCAACAAACGGATGAATCTAATCTAAATTTATTGTTGGACATCCCACTCAAAGTCACAGTAGAATTAGGTAGGACACACAAACAGATCAAGGACATCTTGGAGCTTTCCCAGGGCTCCATTATCGAGCTGGACAAGCTGGCAGGCGAGCCTGTCGATATTCTTGTCAACAACAAGCTTATCGCGAAGGGCGAGGTTGTTGTAATCGACGAGAACTTCGGCGTGCGTGTCACAGATATTATCAATCAGTGGGATCGAATTCAAAAACTACAATAAGATTTGGGGAGGATTCTCAACGATGGCAAACCGTATTTTGATCGTAGATGACGCAGCGTTTATGCGAATGATGATTCGCGACATTTTAACTAAAAATGGTTATGATGTTGTCGCGGAAGCATCGGACGGTGCACAGGCGATCGAAAAGTACAAAGAACATAAACCAGACCTGATTACAATGGATATTACAATGCCGGAAATGGATGGAATTACAGCGCTTAAAGAAATTCGCAAATCCGATCCGAATGCCAAAGTCATTATGTGTTCCGCGATGGGACAGCAGGCAATGGTTATTGATGCGATTCAAGCAGGAGCGAAGGACTTCATCGTGAAGCCGTTCCAAGCGGATCGAGTAATCGAAGCAATCAAGAAGACATTAGGTTAATTGTATGAAAACTGACAGCGGTCAACTGATGCAATCATCTGGTGTCGATGGATATTTATCGAGCTTATTGACCGTGTTGTTGTCACTTGCCGTCATCATCGTACTTATCGTGCTGTTCATCAAGCTGTTAAGCCGCAAAAACCGAATGTGGCAAATGAACCAAAGTATCCGAACGTTGGGCGGCACCGGCCTCGGACCAAACAAGTCGATGCAAATCGTAGAAGTTGGCGATGTCGTCTATGTATTGGGCATTGGGGAAGATATTACGCTTATCGATAAAATATCCGATCCGGCCCAAGCGGCACGCTTTAGCGCGGCGCTTGAACGCGAGCAGCCGACAGCGGCATGGCCAACATCCTGGTCGGAGTGGAAACAACGTCTGCGAGTTGGACGCAATGGACGAACTATTGACAGTAACACGAAGCCAGAAGAGACGGAGTCTGTCTCATTCCATGAAATGTTTCATGAGAAGCTTGAGCGCATGCCGAAGCGCAGCGAGCAAGTGGAGCAGTTATTGAAGGAAGATAATAAAGAAGATCGGTAGATGGATTCATGAACAAAAAATTGTTACTATCTGTAACCGTCGCACTGTTTGTATCCAGCATGTCAGCTCATTGGGCTATGGCATCTCCCATTATTCCGGACATCGACATTAAGGTCGGGGGCGGAGGACAACCGGGAGCATCATCAATTTCGATTTTGCTGCTTATTACGATATTGAGCATAGCTCCAGCAATTCTGGTGCTGATGACCTCCTTCACACGAATTGTGGTTGTCCTTGGGTTCGTGCGGACGTCCCTAGGGACGCAGCAGATGCCGCCCAATCAGGTGTTGATTGGTCTGGCGCTCTTTCTAACTTTGTTTGTGATGTCCCCGACAATTGGCGAAGTGAATCAATCAGCCCTACAGCCGTATTTAAAGGGTGAGTTGAACCAGACCCAAGCGCTCGAGAAGGCATCTGTTCCGATGAAGAAGTTTATGTTCTCACATACACGTGAGAAAGATTTGCTCTTATTTATGAAATACACCAAAACGGATAAACCGAAAACATACGAAGATATTCCGTTAACCGTACTCGTGCCTGCTTTCGCGATCAGTGAGTTGAAGACGGCGTTCCAAATGGGATTTATGATCTTTATTCCATTCTTGGTCATTGATATGGTTGTGGCCAGTACGCTTATGGCCATGGGGATGATGATGCTGCCTCCGGTTATGATATCGCTGCCGTTCAAGATTTTATTGTTCGTGCTCGTAGATGGCTGGTATCTTGTAGTGAAATCGCTGCTCATGAGCTTCAATACATGACGCGAGTCAGACATGGCGAACGGGAGGAATGAACATGAGTGCAGAATTTATTATGGGTCTGGCAGGACAGGCTGTGTTCACTGTTCTTAAAGTGAGCGCACCGATGTTGGTAGTTGCCTTGGTCGTCGGATTGTTAATAAGCGTTTTTCAAGCGACGACACAAATTCAGGAGCAGACGCTTGCGTTCGTACCGAAAATTGTGGCAGTTATGATCGTTGTGCTGTTGTTCGGACCCTGGATTTTAACGACACTCGTGGATTTTACGCACAATATTTTAAATAATTTGCATCATTATATCGGTTAGGCAGTGAAGCCATGGAAATGCTCGTACAAGCTTTCCCTGTTTTTTTGCTCTCGATGTGTCGAATCACGGCGTTCTTTGTCGCTGTTCCTGTCTTTTCTTCCCGAGGCGTGCCGATTAGGTTCAAGATCGGACTAGCATTCTTTGTCAGCTTAATCGCTTATTTATTGTTTGGGCTTGGTAAGAGTGTACCGACAGATGGAACTTATATCATTTATATTGTCCGGGAAATAATGATAGGCCTGCTCATCGGATATTTAGCACAGCTGTTCTTCTCTATCGTGCAGACAGCAGGTTCGTTCATCGATATGCAGATTGGGTTCGGCATGGCCAATGTCATTGACCCGTTGACCGGGGCAAGTTCGCCTGTGATGGGCAACTTTAAATACATATTTGTTGTTCTATTGTTTCTTGGAATGAATGGCCACCATTACTTTATCGACGGAATTATGCAAAGTTTTAAGTGGCTGCCGCTAGATGAGAATGCTTTTTTTGCTCAAATCGCAAATGGGAATATTACAGATTTCATTGTTAAGTCATTCACTGAAGCATTCATCATTGCTTTCCAAGTGTCTGCACCGCTTATCGTCGCTCTATTTTTAACGGACGTAGCACTTGGATTTCTAGCGCGAACGGCGCCGCAATTCAATATTTTCGTCGTTGGGATTCCGCTTAAGCTAATTGTTGGTCTTCTTATGCTGCTGCTAGTCGTTCCAGGTCTTGTTTACGTACTGCAGCAATTGTTCTCTACGCTGTTCGAAGCGCTCGATCAGCTGCTACGCATGATGCAGGGGGCGAGATGATGAAACAGCTTCACGATGTACACAGAGATGAGTCGAATCGCCACGCATATGTACTGCGTTATCCTCTTGATTTGCAGCTGTTCTCGCAAGAGAAGACAGAGAAAGCAACGCCGAAAAAGAGGCAAGAAACCCGCAAGAAAGGGCAAGTTGCCAAAAGTATGGATCTCTCAGGAGCGTTCATTCTCTTGGCTGGGTTCTCTTGCTTGTTCGTGCTCGGCGGTTTTATGAAGGATCGGATCGTCGAGCTGTTCCAAGATGTGCTGCAGAATCGGCTTACAATGGATGTGACGGCAAATAATGTGCTGGACTACTTCAGTTCCATATTTCTTAAACTGATGGTTATACTGGCACCGTTGTTTATTTCAGCAATCGTTATTGCGCTCGTCGTCAACTACATGCAGGTGGGCTTCTTATTTACTGGTGAGCCGCTGAAGATGAAGCTGGAGAAGATTGATCCGGTGAAAGGGTTCAAAAATATTTTTTCCATGCGTTCTGTAGTTGAATTTCTGAAATCCATTATGAAGCTCACGACGATCGGTGTAATCGTCTACACCTCATTGTGGGGGGAGCGAGATACGATCGTCATGCTGTCCCATGTTCCTTTGAATGACATCATGTCATTTACAGGGCATTTGACACTTATGCTTGGCATGAAGATTGGAGTGGCGTTATGTGTGCTTGCCGCTCTGGATTACATGTATCAACGATATGAATACGAGAAAAGCTTACGGATGTCAAAACAGGACATTAAGGACGAATTCAAGAAGACCGAAGGTGACCCTCTCATTAAGGGTAAAATTCGTGAACGACAGCGACGTATGGCGCTCATGCGTATGATGCAGGAGGTTCCGAAAGCAGACGTCGTCATTACAAACCCGACGCACTTCGCAATTGCACTGAAATATGATGGTGGTGCGATGGAAGCACCGGAGATTGTAGCCAAGGGACAGGATTACGTCGCGCTCCGTATTAAACAGATTGCCAAGGAACACGGCGTCATAACGATGGAAAACAAGCCGCTCGCCCGTGCTTTGTATCAGAGGGCCGATATTGGCGATACCGTTCCGGCCGATTTGTTCCAAGCCGTGGCTGAGGTACTGGCATACGTATACAAAGTAAAAGGCAAAGGCAATTGATTAATCTTGATCAAGGATGGAGGGTGCATTCCGTGAAAACGAGAGATTTATTCGTCTTGGTCGGTATTATCGGTATCGTACTCATGATGGTTTTACCTATACCGACCTGGTTGCTTGACATTTTACTCGTAATCAATATATCGATCGCGCTCATGATTTTGCTCATTGCCATGAATACGAGGGAAGCGTTGAACTTCTCGATTTTCCCGGCTATGCTGCTCATTACGACATTGTTCCGACTCGCATTGAACATATCCACTACGAAGCAAATCCTTACGAATGGCGAAGCTGGTGACGTTGTTGCCACATTCGGTGAGTGGATAACCCAGGGAAATATTGCGGTTGGTCTTGTCGTCTTCCTCATTCTTGTCATTGTACAGTTTATTGTTATTACGAAAGGCTCTGAGCGGGTCGCTGAAGTATCAGCACGCTTTACGCTCGATGCGATGCCGGGTAAGCAAATGGCAATTGACGCAGACTTGAATGCAGGACTTATCAACGAACAGCAGGCCCGTGATCGCCGCGATAAGATTAGCCGAGAAGCGGATTTCTATGGCGCCATGGACGGTGCCAGTAAATTCGTAAAAGGGGATGCGATTGCAAGTATCATCATCCTGCTTATTAACTTGATCGGCGGCTTCATTATCGGAATGGCGATGCATGGAAAATCATTTGGCGATGCAGCATCTACTTATTCGATATTGTCGATCGGTGATGGACTTGTCAGCCAGATTCCAGCGCTTCTTATTTCGACCGCAGCAGGTCTTATCGTAACAAGGGCGGCATCTGATGGAAACTTGGCAGAAGATTTGCGAGCGCAGATGTTTGCTTATCCGAAGCTGCTCTATATCGTATCAGGCACGATCGCATTACTTGGATTACTTACGCCAATTGGAATAGGATCTACGATTCCATTTGCTGTCATTCTTGGGATTGCCGGATATCGGATGCAGAAGAACATCGATGAGCGGCAAATCGAAGAAGAGCAGCTTGAGGAAGAACTGCAGATTGAAGAAGTGCGCAGTCCAGAGAGTGTAATCAATTTGCTGCAGGTTGATCCGATTGAATTTGAGTTCGGTTATGGACTCATTCCGCTTGCAGATACACAGCAAGGCGGGGATTTGCTAGACCGTATTATTATGATTCGACGCCAATGCGCGTTAGAGCTCGGCTTGGTCGTTCCTGTCATCCGCATTCGAGACAATATCCAATTGAAGCCGAACGAATATGTCATCAAGATTAAGGGCAATGCGGTAGCCCGTGGGGAGCTTCTGCTCAATCACTATCTGGCGATGAATCCCGGTTATGATGATGAATCGGTATCAGGAATTGAAACGGTAGAGCCGGCATTCGGACTACCAGCATTATGGGTGGATGATGCGATGAAGGAGCGTGCCGAATTGGCAGGATACACGGTAGTAGATCCGCCTTCTGTTGTGGCTACGCATCTGACTGAAATCGTTAAAAAGCATGCACACGAGCTTATTGGACGTCAGGAGACGAAATCGCTTGTTGAAACGGTTAAGGAACAATATTCTGCTCTTGTGGATGAACTGATTCCAAATGTATTGACGATCGGGGATGTTCAGAAAGTTCTGGCGAAGCTTCTGCGAGAGAAGATCTCGATTCGCGATCTGGTAACCATATTCGAAACACTGGCAGATTACGGTACATATACAAAGGATCCGGATGTATTAACTGAATATGTGCGTCAAGCGCTTGCTCGCCAGATTACACAGCAATATTCAACTCCAGGCGAGACGCTGCGTGTGATCACAATTGGACCAAGCTTGGAAAAGAAAATTTCGGACAATGTGCAGCAGAACGAGCATGGTTCTTACCTTGTTCTAGATCCGAATACGACACAGCAGGTATATCAGCGCATGAGTGAACAGATTCAGAAGCTGCTACAGACCGGACATTCGCCGATCATGCTGGCATCTCCGAACATTCGCATGTACTTGCGGCAGCTTATGGAGCGTGCGATGCAGGATGTTCCGGTTCTGTCCTACAATGAGCTTGAACCAAATGTTGAAATTCAAAGCGTCGGAGTGGTGAATGTATGAGGGTGAAAAAATACCTCGTCGAAACGATGCCGGAGGCCATGAGTCAAATCAGGCAAGAACTTGGAAAAGATGCGGTCATTGTCAGTACCAAAGAAGTTAAGACAGGCGGTATTCTTGGCATGTTCCGTAAGCGAGCTATTGAAGTAGTGGCGGCGGTCGACGAACAAGCTAAGCCTACAGCCAAGTCTTCCACAGAACCCAATACTCCTCCTGTCAATGGGACGATGCAATCGTATGTTCCTTCATCGGTTGCTCGCTCCATGTATGGGGGAGGCGGCAGCAATGGTCAGTCTGCAAAAAATGTGGAACGTGGAACCGCCCAACCGCAGGCAGATGCAGCTGGTCGCATGCCGCAGTCAATGAGCTCTAATAGGGCGGTTCAGCCTCCAAATTCCATGCAGACGATGTCGGCTAATTTAGAAGAAGAGAGTACTGCTGTGCCTTGGACGCAGCTTCCATTTGCACGGTCTGAACGGGCCGTTATGCCGATGACATCGATTGAACAAGATCCGACTGACCCGCATTTACAGAAAGAATTGGCTGAAATGAAACGGATGATGCGTAAAGTAATGGAGCGCGTCAACTATGATTCATGGTCAGAGAGTGCACAGGAGGTAGAGCGTCATCTCAGGCTTCAAGGACTGTCGCAAGAGGCTGCATATGGTTACGTGCAGCAGGCTTGGGAGCAATGCAAGTTGAACCGTGAGGAAGAGCCTGATTCTGATGTGCTGAGGGGCTATGTGAAAGATATCGTAGAAGAGAAGCTTCAGTCGCATGTTGTCCATGGATTGACACCTGCTACCCGCATTTTGTATGTCGTTGGGCCGACTGGTGTAGGTAAGACGACGACGATTGCGAAGCTGGCTGCAGATCAAATGTTCCATCATCAACGCAAGGTAGGTCTAATTGCTTCTGACACCTATCGAATTGCAGCTGTTGAACAACTCAGAACATATGCATCGATATTGAACGTTCCGATGGAGGTTGTGACCTCGCCCAATGACACGGAACGGGCATTGCGGGCGCTTCAAGGCTGTGATCTGATCATTATGGATACAGCAGGGCGCAATTTCCGCAACGATATGTATGTGAATGAGTTGAATACGATGCTTAAGCCGTTCCCAGACAGTGAGACATTCCTCGTTTTGAGCTTAACTTCCAAGACGGAAGATATGATCGCTATACTGGAGCGTTTCTCAAGACAGCGCATCGATCGGATCATATTCACGAAGGCGGATGAGACAGATACATTCGGTTCAGTGCTTGAACTTGCAGATCGAACGACGATTCCGTTCAGTTACATAACTACAGGTCAGAATGTCCCGGACGATATCGAGCCGTTCCAGGTGGATGAAGCGGTAAGACGAATAGTAGGTGCATGACGAAATGAGCTACGATCAAGCAGAAGGACTTAGACAGTTGGTAGAATCCCGTCATGAAAGAGTTGGTTCCACGGTGTCATCTCGGATGGCGCAGGGAAGCTCTGAAGTTCGATCTGCACGTATTATTGCCGTTACGAGCGGTAAGGGCGGCGTGGGAAAATCCAATTTTACGTTGAACTTCGCGCTCTCCCTCCAAGATGCGGGGTATCGAACACTTGTATTCGATGCGGATATCGGCATGGGGAACATTGATGTTCTGCTCGGTGCGACATCAGGTGTGAGCCTCATGCACGTCTTGCGAGACGGGCACTCCCTGCAGGATATTATTCAGGTAGGTCCTCGAGGAATGCACTACATTCCAGGAGGCTCCGGGTTCCAAGAATTATTGGATATGCCTTCCGTTCATATTGAACACTTCATCCAAGAAATGGAGAAATGGTCATCACAGTATGATGTCATCTTGTTTGATACGGGAGCGGGCCTGAGTAAGGAGACGATGCAATTTCTCTCAGCAGCGGATGAGACGCTTGTTGTAACCACACCTGAGCCAACGTCCATTGCGGATGCCTATGCACTGATTAAGGTCGTTTCCGCTGCGAGACCTGATCATTCGTTCCGTCTTGTCATCAACCGAGCTTCAGATTGGAAAGAGGGAAGCCAGACGGCTGAGCGATTATCAACGGTAGCGGAGCGATTCTTGAATCGTCCGATTCCGACGCTAGGGATTTTATATGATGATCCCCATGTGATGCAGGCCGTAAAGAGGCAAATTCCATTCGCTATTTTGTATCCACAATGTATAGTTGCCAAGCAGCTTCGTGAACTAGCCAATGCTTACATTCACGGAATCGGGCAGACTGGACAAGCTGGAGGGGTTAAGCAATTTTTGCGGAAATGGCTGGGCAGATGGTCCTCCTAAATGTAAGGCATGAAGAAATGGAGGACGCAGCATTCACAAATGGCTGCTTAGGGAGCGTGATGAGAAATTGACAACCAAGAAAGTGCTTGTCGTGGACGACTCGGCCTTCATGCGAACGATTATATCTGATTTAATTATCCAGGATCATTCCTTTGAGATTATCGGTACTGCCTCTAATGGTGTAGATGCTGTACACAAAGTGATGGAACTGAAGCCAGATGCAGTGACGCTGGATGTTGAGATGCCGATTCAGAATGGCCTCGTAGCACTTCAGAGCATAATGACAGATTGCCCTACCCCGGTCATTATGCTGTCAAGTTTAACAGAAGAAGGGCGCTCGGAGACATTATCCGCACTTGAATATGGAGCTTTTGACTTCGTATGTAAACCAAGCCCTGCGGGTGGGACGAAAGATATACATAAGGTTGGAGAAATGCTGCGGGAGAAGCTGCATACTGCAATTGCTTCTCAAGAAAGAAAGCGTCAGCTGGAACGACTGCGGGAACAAGGGGAGCGGCTAAAGCGGGAGTACGCAGCTGCTTTACCGACAGAAGAACTCGTCCCAAGGCCTCCGCATCAATCCGGTTTGAAGTCTCGTACAGATGATGGGAATAAGCTGAGAGCGAAGAGCCCGATTACTTCTAGAGCGGCTGCAAAATTGGCAGCGAAGGAAATGCAGACACAGCGCAGCATGGAGGATACGCCGATTAATGGCCGTACTCGTGCCGGGAAGTCAGTTGCTCCGAATGCGAACGAGGAATTGCATCCTAATCACGAAGAGCGCCTAGATGTCACGCATCTGAGTGCCTTAGAATTCGTTGGAACAGCGAATGCAGCCAACTCAACGAGATTTGAGCAAATTGTTGCCATTGGAACATCGACGGGCGGTCCGCGTGCATTGAAAGAGCTGTTGTCAGCATTACCTAAACATATTCCCGCACCGATATTGGTGGTTCAGCATATGCCGCCTAATTTCACAAAATCATTAGCTGAACGTTTGAACAATTACAGTGATATTGAAGTAAGGGAAGCGCAGCATGGCGATGTGCTGCAGACTGGGGTAGCTTACATTGCACCAGGTGGCATGCATATGATGGCCGTGCGCAATGCAGAGGGGAATTATTCGATTGCTTTATCCAAAGGTGAGCCCCGCAACGGACATCGTCCATCAGTAGATTCCCTGTTCGAATCACTACTGCCGTTGAAGGGACTGAAACGGCATATCGTGCTGTTGACGGGAATGGGTAGTGACGGTGCGAAAATGATGAAACGGTTGGCCGACGAGGGCGTAACTTCAACCTTTGTCGAAAGTGAAGAAAGCTGCGTCGTCTTCGGCATGCCGCGCGCGGCAATCGAGTTGGGATGCGTATCGCAAGTCATTCCACTACATCAGATGGCAAAGTCCATTACACATGCAATGAAATGATCAGATACTGTTGTGCAAATCGTTAAAGGAGGTGTTCGAGCATGGATTTGAATCAATATTTGTCCATGTTTATTGACGAAGCGAACGACCATTTGCAAGCGTTGAACGAGCACATGCTAGAGTTGGAGAACCAGCCAGACGATGTTGGGATCGTGCAAGTCATTTTCAGGTCGGCTCACACCCTAAAAGGGATGTCGGCGACAATGGGGTTTGAGGATTTGGCCTCATTAACACACCAGATGGAAAATGTATTGGATCTTGTAAGAAACCAACAGCTCGCGATGGACTCCTTTATTTTTGATACGTTATTCCGAAGCTTGGATGCTTTGGAAGCTATGGTCTCCGATATTACTAACGGTGGAGAAGGCAAGGCAGATGTGACGGCAATTGTTGCAGCTCTCCAATCGATTGTCAAAGGCGATTACAAGAAGGAAGCTTCTTCCGCAGACGGAAGCTCCGCAGATGATGCTGAAGAGCAAAATGAGCGGCTTGATGAATTCCAGAGAAGTATCTTGGAACAATCGGTGGAAGCAGGCATGCATGTGTACTACATCCTCATCCAATTGCGTGAAGATTGCGTACTAAAGGCAGCTAGAGCCTATATGGTATTTCAGGTGCTTGGGCAGTACGGTGAAGTAGTGAAGTCGAATCCTCCTGCACAGGACATAGAGCAGGATAAGTTCGACAATGGCTTTACCGTATTCTTTGTCAGCGGTGAAGATGCCGAGCGATTGCAGCAAGAGATCGGACAAGTCTCAGAGCTGGACAGCGTACAAGTACAGCCATTCACGCTTGAAGACATCCGCAATTGGAATAGTCAAATCGAAGAAGTACAAGCAGGCAGACAAGAAGCAGCAGCAACTGCAGCGCCAGCCAAGCCAGAAGTGAAGACAGAGCAGCCAGCGGCATCCGAAGCTTCGTCTGCGCCTGCACGCAAACCAAGCAGCACGCCAGCAACTGGAAAAGCAGTTGGAAACCGGACGATTCGCGTAGATATTGAACGGCTCGATGTACTGATGAATCTACTAAGCGAAATGCTCATTGATCGCGTACGGCTCGAGCAATTGTCAGGTGATCTCAAGCATCATGATTTGACAGATACGGTGGAGCATTTGTCACGAGTAAGCTCTGATTTGCAAAATATTGTGCTTAAGCTGCGCATGGTTCCTGTTGATACGGTATTCAGCAGATTCCCGCGGATGATGCGTGACTTAGCCAAATCACTTGATAAGAAGATAGACTTTATTATAACCGGTGCTGAGACAGAGCTTGACCGCACCGTAATTGATGAGATCGGAGATCCGCTTGTTCACTTGCTGCGCAATGCAGTTGACCACGGTATTGAATCTATTGAGGATCGTATCGCAGCCGGCAAGCCAGAAACAGGGACTGTTCATTTGCGGGCTTTCCACAGCGGCAATCATGTCTTCATCGAAATTGAAGAAGATGGTCACGGAATCGACCGTGCGATGGTATTGAAGAAAGCCATCAAGAATGGTGTTGTCACTGCGGAGAGAGCAGCTCAAATGAGTGATGAGCAGGTATATATGCTGCTATTCGCATCTGGATTCAGTACGGCAGAGAAGGTCTCGGATATATCTGGCAGGGGTGTTGGACTGGATGTAGTAAGATCCAAGATTACATCTTTAGGTGGACACGTCATTGTTGAGTCTAAGCTGGGACAAGGAACGAAGTTTATCGTGCAGCTCCCGCTTACATTGTCCATATTATCGGCAATGCTCTTCCGTTTGGGAAGTGAGAAGTATGCGATTCCGCTTAGCTCTATTGTGGAGACAAGCATGGTCAAGAAAGAAAAAATACGCCGGGTTCATGGTGGTATCCGGATGGTTGATTACCGAGACAGTGTAATCCCTCTTCTATCACTCAGCACACTTTTCGACTGCCCGAATTATTCGGACATGGAGGAAGAAGAGGTTGAGATCATCATCGTACGCAAAGGTGACCGTATAGCGGCATTGGCTATCGATGACTTTATCGGTCAAAGCGAAATTGTTCTGAAGCCATTAGGAAGCTATTTAAAAAATGCGCCAGGCTTCTCAGGAGCAACGATTCTCGGTGATGGACAAGTTGCATTGATCATTGATCCGAATGCGTTGCTGAAGTAATCCTCAATGTCTATTTATGATTGCAGAATAGTCATATTCAAATGAAGGAGGACGTGACATGGCAGAAGAGTTAAAGGTCGTTGTCTTTACGTTAGGGGAAGAAGAATACGGAATCGAAGTTGAAAAGGTAAAAACGATAGAGCGTATGCTCCCTATCACACGGGTTCCGAAAACATACGACTTCATTAAAGGTGTTATTAACTTGCGCGGGGTTGTTGTTCCGGTCATCGAGCTTCGTGGTCGATTCGGATTGCCGTCTGCGGAAGTGACGGAACAATCTCGTATTATTATCGTAGCTTATGAAGATTTGGAAGTTGGCTTTATCGTGGATAGTGCCAATGATGTTATTGATATTATGGACGAAGATATCGAACCGGCCCCAGAGGTTGTGGGCGGCATTCAAGCCAAATACTTGCGCGGCGTAGCTAAGATTGGGGATGACCGTTTACTTATTATGCTCCATTTGGCCGAAGTGCTGAATAAGAGTGAAATTATTCGATTAGAACAGCTTGAGGCATAACAGCGTGCACTTATTCGAACGACTCGGAGAGTTCAAGCTGGATGTTCTGAAGGAAGTCGGGAATATTGGTGCTGGCAACGCCGCAACGGCACTATCCCGGCTGCTCAACCGACCGATTGACATGGCTGTACCGAAGGTGCGGCTTCTGCCGTTCGAGGAAATTGCGGACGAGGTTGGTGGCGCAGAACATGTTGTGATTGCAATATATTTTCGTGTCGAAGGAGATGCGCCAAGTCATTTGTTCTTTATGTTCGATACGGATGCCGCTAAGCGTCTTTTGTCGCACTTGGAAGCATTGCCTTCAGATACGAGTCAATGTTTCAATGACATGGAATTGTCCGCCTTGTCGGAGATCGGCAACATTTTAGCAGGTTCTTACTTGTCTTCCTTGGCAGATTTCACTCATATGGCGATGTCGCCAACGGTTCCTCAGCTTGCTATCGATATGGCGGGCGCAGTGCTCAACTACGGAATACTGCAATACGGGGAAATGGGAGACAGCGCGTTGCTAATCGATACGAAGTTTTTGCAAGACTGCGATGAAGTGCAAGGAACCTTTTTCTTAATACCTGACCCGGACTCTTTTGACAAAATATTTGCTGCATTGGGAGTGCCATTCGAATGATAGAAGAGTCGACGGTTGTAAAAGTCGGAATGGCTGATTTGCAGGTATGCCGTTTCGGTTCCTTACGAACGACCGGTCTCGGATCGTGCGTTGGATTGACGTTATATGACCCGGTTGCCAAAATTGCCGGAATGGCGCATGTTATGCTGCCGTCTTCGGATATTGCTAGAGAGGGGAATCGCAACATCGCCAAGTATGCGGATACTGCCATTCCAGAATTGATACGCCGTATGACAGAAGCGGGTGCTTCTCTGTCCCGCGTTCATGCGAAGATGGCTGGAGGCGCCCAGATGTTTGCTTTTGCTTCGAATAACGATATGATGCGTATCGGACCACGGAATGTAGATTCCTGCAAATCGATGTTGGAGCAATACAGTATCCCGCTTCATGCCGAAGACACAGGCGCCAATTATGGGAGAACGATAGAACTGTTCTGTGATGACGGGAGACTTCACATTCGCAGCGTGCAGATGGGTGAAAAGGATATATAGCATGAGAGGAACAATACGTTGGAATTACATATTCGGTGCTGTTGGATCTATCTTTGCCTTAATGGTGTCATGGAGCAATAATGTATGGACGACGAGTCTGCTCCGAGCAATTATTGCGTTTGTAATATGGTTCGGACTCGCATATGGGGTCAGATTTGCCTTGGGCGTGCTGCTATCTGACGATGAAGGCAAGCAGCCTGAGGCCGGCGCATCTAAGAATCCAAACGCAGGGACGATGTTGGACATGACAACTCCGGATGAAGAGGATGTTCTTCGAGATTTACTGCGGCCGAACGGTGCAGATTCGAAGTCAAATCCGGTAGAAGATGAAGGCGGCTCGTTCCAACCGCTGCAACCACCCAAGCTCGTGACCAAAGCGCAACCAGATGCGGAGGAATTGGCACAGGCTGTTCGTCACTTCGTACAAAAGTAAGGAGGTTGACTGTCGGTGAGCGTACAGAAATTACAACCTGGCTCGCAAGAGGGACTGTGGGAACGCTGGAAGGATCATGGTGATCAGGATGCGAAGCGGCAATTGATAGAAAATCATCTATCGATCGTCGACTTCGTATCGAATCGACTTGCTGCAGGTCTGCCTCGCAATGTAAGTAAGGACGATCTGGCAAGCCATGGTGTGATTGGCCTGATAGATGCTGTTGAGAAATTCGATTACCACAGAGGGCTGCAATTTGAAACCTATGCCTCATGGCGGGTTCGTGGAGCCATCCTAGACGGACTGCGTTCTGGAGATTGGGTACCTCGCTCGGTAAGAGAGAAGGCGAAGAAAATTGAAGAGGCTTATCAGCAATTGGAGCAGCAATACTTGCGTACAGTTACGGATGAAGAGATGAGCTCCTATTTGCAAGTCAGTGAGAAGGACTTCCAAGGGATGCTTCAAGACGTATCGATCATGTCGATTTGTTCATTGGAAGATCCGATTCGTGAGGACGACTCTGAGACGCGAATATCGCTTCTTATCGATGAGACGGCGAAGAATCCGGAGTATAAGGTAAATGAGTACTATTTAAAGGAAGCACTTGTTCAGGGAATTGATAAATTAACCGATAAAGAGAGAACAGTGATCTCCTTGTTCTATTATGAGGATTTGTCACTAAGTGAGATAGCGGAAGTGATGTCACTATCACCATCTCGAATTTCGCAGCTGCACTCTAAGGCGATACTGAGACTTCGAACCGTATTGGAGAAGCAGAAGCCAATGCTGATGGAAAATTGATGGGATACGGAATAGTTGAGAAGAAACTACGCTGAATAAAGAGAAAAAGAAAGGGGGGTTTTTCGTGAGTATGACATTGGCATTGGAAGAGTATTTGGAAGTAACCGTATCTGAAGATAAATTGCAGGCGCATCTCCATTTTAAGAAGGCTGTTGAAGGGCTCACGTGCACGATTGAAGAGCTGGACGAATTGCTGCGTTCCTACGGCATTCGATATGGAGTACAGTCTCAGGTATTGAAGGATATCGCTGCGAATCCGAACAATTTTGCTCGAGGTGCGACGATGGTCGCTCATGGAAAAGCACCCGTACACGGTGTAGATGGTCGAATAGAGCTTCTGCTTCCGCAGAACGGGAAGGAGTCCAAGCCGGCTGAACGGGAAGACGGAACGGTTAATTTCCGTGAAGTGAAGCAGTTGGACAATGTGAAGAAGGGTCAAATGATAGCCAAGCGAATTCCGAGCCAAGAAGGGATACCCGGCATGTCCGTTCTTGGTGAGGAGATGAAGGCCATCACTGGGCGTGAGGCACGATTCAAGCAAGGGAAGAATGTTGTTCTAGATGAGGCGGAAAATGCGCTTTATTCGGCGATTGACGGACTCATATCCCGTATTGAGCCGGAACGAATTAGTGTGTTCCCTGTGTATGAAGTAAACGGAGATGTGGACTATCGCACTGGTAATATTGATTTTGTCGGTACGATTGTCATTCGCGGCAATGTGCTGACAGGCTTTACTGTGAAAGCTTCGGGAGATATTCGCGTATATGGCGGCGTGGAAGGTGCAACGCTTACTGCGGAAGGCTGCATTGAGGTAAGCGGAGGCATTATTGCCGGCAATAAAGGGATGGTCAAGGCCGGAACCCATGTGAAATGTTCGTTCATTCAGGAGGCCACCGTCGTTGCGGGCACTGAGGTCAATGTATCGCAGAGTATTATGCACTCCAATATTCGAGCAGGCAAGCGGGTTGTATGCCAAGGCACCAAGGGACTTATTGTGGGCGGGATTGTACAAGCAGGTGAGCGAGTGATTGCACGTACAATTGGCAATACGATGTCCACGGCCACCGTAATTGAAGTAGGGGTGCTGCCGGATTTGCGCAATGAATTGACGGATTTACGGACTAAGCTTAAATATAATATTGAAAACGTAGAAAAAACCGAAAAGGCACTTCGCATACTCGATCAGCTTGCCGCTACTGGGCAGTTGACAGGGGAGAAGCTAGGCATGCGCATTAAGCTGAATTCTACGAAAAAGCAGCTTGTTGGAGAGCAGACTGAAATGCGAGAGCGTATGCTGGAGATTGAGAAGTTGCTTGAGGACACAGCTGTGTCTTCCATAGATGTGTCTCATACGATATACGGTGGAGCTAAGCTGGTTATTGGCCGCAATGTTCGTTTCATCAAAGACATGGCTCAGCGTATTTCCTTCCGGATCGTTGACGGCGATATCATGATGACAACTTACCGTTAAGGTGAAGGACAATAGCCTAACCGGGGTGATTCGATGAATTGGAAGCCTGTAGAAATGCAAATCGCGATACCACGAACGCAAGAGTCATCGACATTGCAGCATCAACAGCAACAGCGTCCTGTAACAGAACAAGCGATACTGAACGACCAAGCCCAAAGGTTGATGGAAAAGTCGCGGGAACGAAATGCACAGGTGGAGTCATCACAGGATGCTCGCATTCGCAATCAACATCATGAAGGTGGGAACCATGCAGAACGGGATGGAAGCGATAACAGCCATTCAGAGCAAAAACAAGATGAAACTGAGCAAGTCATGGTTCCGGCTCAACATCCTTTCAAAGGAAAACATATCGATTTCATGTGTTAAATGGTGGCGCCGGGTTCCCGCATAACGTGAGGATCGCGGCGCTTGCATTTAGGAAGCGTGACAACATAAGGAGGTGCATACATGGAACCTTGGATCTACATTGTGCTGTTAGGTGGTGTCATCGTTGTCATTGGATGGCTTCGTCCTCGCACTCAGGCAACAATGGACACCACAGAAATACGACGTAATATGGAAGAGACACTTGAGCATTATATGACAGAACTTGAAGAAGAAAATGAGAAGCTCTTAAAAGTCATTGAGCGGATGAAGCAAGAGGGAGAGTACCGGGATGAGGCGCTGCGCAAGCGAATGGACAAGCTTGAACAAGCATGGGAGAGCAAATGGAGCAGCTTAGAGCAGGCAACTGCACAACCTGTATATACGGAATTAGAAGCAGGTCATCCCTCCGCACTGTCTGAATGCGAGCAGGAGCTTCAGCAGCGCACAGCCAATACGCAAGACTCAGAATTACAAGAGACGGTTCCCTCGCAGATGGGATCGTTATCCGTTCCGAGCGGACATAGATCTGCCTCGTCTCGTAAGGAAGAACTTCATGCTGCAGATGAAGCTGATTCTCATGAAGAACTTCATGAAGAACAGTCTAGCGCTCCCATTCAAACACGATACGCGGAGATCTTCAGACTCTTTCAGAACGGATGGTCAGAGCAGGCTATTGCAGACCATCTGGGAATGCCAATTGGTGAGCTCCAGTTAATTATCCGGTTGGGGCAGCAGGAGGGATCACATGATTAAGGATCGCCGCTTTCTTATCGGGTTAGGCGCCGGAATTGTGCTAGGGAGTCTCCTTCTTCAGCTATGTCTTATCGGTCAGCGTTCGATAGAACCGATGTCGGATACGGAGCTTCATCGAGCTGCCGAGCAGGCTGGATATAAGCTTGTACCGCAGCAGCCTGCAAGTTCGAATAACAAGTAGTATAGCTTGACCCGAACAGTGGATAAAGTGGTTGCAACCGGGTAGGCGTTATGGTATATTAAATGACGGTGTTAAGAACACACGTCAGTGTATTTCAGTGAGGGTGCTTTCTGTCGGGTTGACTGCGGGAAGTCTCAACGAAAGAGGATACTGGCGGAGGATAAATAACCATATTAGGAGGTGTAGTGAAGATGGCAGTTATCTCCATGAAACAGCTTTTGGAAGCTGGGGTACACTTCGGTCACCAAACACGTCGTTGGAATCCGAAGATGGACAGATATATCTTCACAGAACGTAACGGTATTTACATCATTGACTTGCAAAAGACAGTGAAAAAGGTCGAGGAAGCTTACAACTTTGTAAAATCCGTCGGCGAAGAAAATGGAACAATCTTGTTCGTAGGTACGAAAAAGCAAGCTCAAGATTCCGTTAAGGAAGAAGCTGAGCGTTGCGGTATGTACTTTATCAACCAACGTTGGTTGGGTGGTACATTGACTAACTTCGAAACAATCCAAAAACGTATCGATCGCTTGAAGCTACTCGAATCGATGGAAGAAGACGGAACATTCGAAGTTCTTCCGAAGAAAGAAGTTATCATTCTTCGCAAAGAAAAAGATCGTCTCGAGAAGTTCTTGGGCGGTATCAAAAATATGAAAGGTTTGCCTAGCGCGTTGTTCGTTATCGATCCACGCAAAGAGCGCATCGCTGTTGCGGAAGCTCGTAAACTGGGTATCCCAATCGTAGGTATTGTTGATACAAACTGTGATCCGGACGAAATCGACTACGTTATCCCTGGTAACGACGATGCAATCCGTGCAGTTAAGTTGTTGACTGCTAAGATGGCTGACGCAATTGTTGAAGCTCATCAAGGCGAAGAAACAACAGCGTAATTTTGGAATACTAATTGGATGAACAAAAGGGTGGTTGGCAGGTGGTTCACCTCTCGCCGCCCTTTTTTTAAGCTGTATAACGTTCGGTGCCGTTAATCGTACATATACGTGGGTGCCAATTCATTGATGGAGGGAAATATGACATGGCAGTAAATGCGAGTGCAGTAAAAGAATTGCGCGAAAAAACAGGCGCAGGTATGCTGGATTGCAAAAAAGCATTGGAAGAGGCTAACGGCGATTTGACGAAAGCAGCTGAATTGCTTCGTGAGAAAGGCCTTGCAGCAGCAGCTAAGAAATCCGATCGTATCGCTACGGAAGGTGTGGTTGAGTCTTACATCCACGCTGGCGGACGTATCGGCGTATTGGTTGAAATCAACTGCGAAACAGACTTCGTAGCAAAAACGGACAACTTTAAAGATTTCGCTCGTGATGTAGCTATGCAAATCGCAGCGACAGCTCCAAAATATGTTCGCCGCGAAGAAGTGTCACAAGAGGAAATCGAGAAAGAAAAAGAAATCTTGAAAGCACAAGCATTGAACGAAGGCAAGCCTGAAAAAATCGTTGAGAAAATGGTTGAAGGCCGCATCGGTAAATACTATGAAGAGTATTGCTTGATGGAGCAATCCTTCATTAAAGACCCAGACAAAACAATCGAAACGTTGCTGAAAGAAAAAATCGCAACAATCGGTGAAAACATTTCTATCCGTCGCTTCGCTCGCTTCGAGCTTGGTGAAGGCTTGGAGAAAAAAGAAGATAATTTTGTTGAAGAAGTTATGGCTCAAGCGAACCTGAAGTAATCTTTTCTTTTTGAAAAGAGAGCATTCGAACGCGGCTACTACGTAATCAACAGACGCGCTTAAAAGTTGGAACACATCGTGTTCCTTCTTTTTTAGCGGCCGTTATGGAAAAGTGGAGGGTATACATTGAAACAACCGGTTTATAAACGTATCGTACTTAAAGTAAGCGGAGAGTCGTTGTCCGGGCAAGCTGGATACGGCATCGAATCCGAAATGATCAACTCCATTGCCGAGCAAGTGAAAGAAGTTGTAGAGCTTGGCGTAGAGGTCGCAATCGTCTGCGGAGGCGGCAACATTTGGCGCGGTATTGCGGGAAGTGAAAAAGGAATCGACCGCGGAACAGCAGACTACATGGGGATGCTTGCAACGGTTATGAACTCGCTTGCCTTACAGGATGCCCTCGAACAAATTGGCGTGCCGACTCGTGTACAAACTTCGATTGCGATGCAACAAATCGCAGAACCATATATTCGCCGTCGTGCAATACGTCATTTGGAAAAGGGACGTGTTGTTATTTTTGCAGCAGGAACCGGGAATCCATTCTTCTCGACGGATACGACAGCTGCGCTTCGTGCCGCTGAAATCGAAGCTGATGTGATCTTGATGGCGAAGAATAAAGTCGATGGTGTATACTCGGCTGACCCATTCAAGGATGAGACAGCTGAGAAGTTTGAGCAATTGACATATATGGAAGTATTGAACCGCAACTTGGGTGTAATGGATTCAACGGCATCCTCGCTGTGCATGGACAATAACATTCCGCTTATTGTATTTGCAATTACGGAGTCTGGCAATATCAAGCGCGTCGTGCTCGGCGAGAAGATTGGAACGATTGTAAAAGGGAGTGTAGAATAGTGCCACAAGCAGTGAAGAAAAACGCAGAAGAACGCATGGAAAAGGCGATTGCCGCTCTAAAACGGGAACTGGCAACATTGCGCGCTGGACGCGCAACACCTGCATTGCTTGATCGTGTTCAAGTAGAATACTATGGCGCGATGACGCCGGTTAACCAATTGGCGAACATCAGCACGCCAGATCCGCGCACGCTTATGATCCAGCCTTGGGACAAATCCTCATTGTCTGATATTGAGCGCGCAATTATGAAGTCGGATCTTGGACTGACTCCAGCTAACGATGGATCAATGATTCGTCTTGCGATTCCAGCGTTGACAGAAGAACGTCGTGCAGAGCTCGTGAAGCACACGAAGAAGTTCGGTGAAGAAGCGAAAGTTGCTGTCCGCAACATTCGTCGTGATGCGAATGATGACATCAAGAAGCTTGAGAAAACGGACATTTCAGAAGATGAGTCCCGTCGTCATCAAGAAGATATCCAGAAGACGACTGACAAATACATCGCTGAAGTTGATAAAGTATTAGTTGCTAAAGAAAAAGAAATTATGGAAGTATAAAAGTTAGACACGATAGAACCTATTCTTTTTGTTCTTCATGCCCCTCCGAACGGTGGGGTTTATTGTCTTTTTTTCATCACCGGGTTGGAGGAGACCGAATGATTAAGCGATTCCAAACATGGTTACAGCAGCGTGGAGGCCACAAGCAGCTGGAACTGATGCCGGATAATATCCCACAACATGTGGCGATCATTATGGACGGTAACGGTCGCTGGGCTAAAAAAAGGGGCTTGCCGCGCGTTGCCGGCCACCATTCAGGAATGAAAGCCGTTAAGCGCGTAACCATCGCAGCGAATGATATGGGCGTAAAAGTGCTTACGATGTACGCTTTTTCGACCGAAAACTGGAAACGCCCAAAGGACGAAGTCGATTTTCTCATGAAATTGCCACAGGAATTTTTGGCGATCGAACTCGAAGAATTGATTGAGAAAAATGTTCAAGTGCGTATGATGGGCTATCGTGACCGATTGCCTAAACATACGATTCTGGCACTTGAGGAAGCCATTGAAAAGACGAAGCACAATACAGGACTTATTTTGAATTTTGCTTTGAATTATGGTAGTCAGCGTGAAATCGTAGAAGGTGTTCGTGATATTGTACGTAAAGTGAAAACAGGTGAGATTGAAGTTGGTTCGATTGATGAGAGCATGATCCATGATCATCTCTTATCCAGCAGCTTGCCTGATCCTGATCTGCTCATTCGTACAAGCGGAGAAATGAGATTAAGTAACTTCATGCTCTGGCAAATCGCGTACAGCGAATTGTGGTTCACCAATGATTACTGGCCAGAGTTCACTGAGCGACATCTAATGGAGGCCGTTATAGAGTATCAGCGCAGAACGCGAAGATACGGTGGATTACAATAAGTTGGAGGAACAGTCTATATGAAACAGCGCATCGTTACAGGGCTTATAGCAGGACTATTGTTCGGCGCATTATGCATAATTGGCGGTCTGCCATATGAACTGCTGCTCCTCGCACTTGCCTTTGTAGGCTATTATGAATTTGCTCGAATGCATCATGTATCACCGTTCGATCTGGCATCGTTGATTGGCTACGCAACGATGTCCTTGATTGTGATTCCGTGGACAAGCTTATCAATTGGATGGAATCTGTCATTGGAGGCTATTGTATGGATCAGCCTGCTGCTGATGCTGGGTGTGACCGTATTATCCAAAAACAAAGTGTCCATTGAAGCAGTATCGCAGTTGTGGCTGGGAGCATTCTATATTGGCATTGGCTTCAAATATATGATGCTGACGCGTACTTCAATGGGAGATGACGGCTTATTCTGGACGCTTATGCTGTTTGCAGCCATTTGGTCATCAGACATTGGTGCTTACTTCATCGGACGTGCGATCGGCAAGCACAAGCTCTGGCCGTCGATTAGTCCTAATAAGACGATTGAAGGAGCATTTGGCGGTGTACTGACATCAATTATTGTGGCGCTATTATTTGCTGTTGGACGACCGGATATTGTCAGCTTGCCGCTTGCATTTGGCATTGGGGTATCTGCTGCTGTTGTCGGTCAGTTCGGTGATTTGATTCAATCGGCATATAAGCGAGTCCGTGGTGTGAAGGACTCAGGTACATTGCTGCCTGGGCATGGCGGTGTTCTGGATCGATGCGACAGCTGGCTTGTCGTATTTCCATTTGTGCATTTGATCGGATTATTAACGTTGTAAATTGAACGTCATCGAGAGAACAGCGATGATGTTATCATGTAATAGATATAGCTATGAATAGGATGAAGAGGTGAGGTCATGAAGCGGATATCCATACTTGGATCGACCGGCTCCATCGGGACACAGACACTCGACATCGTCAGACAGCATCCTGAGCAGTTTAAGGTAGAAGCGTTAGCAGCTGGGAACAATACAACATTGCTGCTTGAGCAGATACGAGAGTTCAAGCCCAGCATTGTATCGGTTCACGATAAGGCTGCAGCAGATCGCCTGCGGGAACAACTGCCCCAGAGTGTTGAACTGTATTATGGTGAAGATGGATTGGTCGAAGTGGCAGCGGGTACTGACGCCGATACGGTCGTTACAGCTGTTGTAGGAAGTGTCGGTCTGAAGTCAACGCTCGCGGCTATCGATGAAGGCAAGACGATTGCCATTGCGAACAAAGAAACGCTGGTAACAGCTGGTCATTTGGTAACAGAACGTGCACAAGCGAAAGGCGTCAAGCTGATGCCAGTTGACAGTGAGCACTCCGCTATCTTCCAATGCTTGAACGGAGAGCCGATGCGCGGAGTTCGTGGCATTACATTGACAGCATCAGGCGGCAGTTTCCGCGATCGTACGAGGGACGAGCTGGCGAATGTTACCGTTGAGGATGCACTTAAGCATCCGAATTGGTCTATGGGCGCGAAGGTGACGATCGATTCAGCAACAATGGCTAATAAAGGGCTTGAAGTGATTGAAGCTCGCTGGCTGTTCGATTTGCCTTATGATCAAATTCATGTACTTATCCATCCTGAAAGTATTATTCATTCTTTTGTCGAATATTTGGATGGAAGCATTATTGCGCAATTGGGGGTTCCTGATATGCGCGTACCTATCCAGTATGCATTGGCGTATCCGGAAAGACTTCCGAATACATCGGCTTCGCTTAATTTAGCTGAGGTGGCGAAGCTTCATTTCCGTGAGATGGATACAGAGAGATTCCCTATGGTTCGTTATGCTTATGAATGCGGCAGAACAGGAGGTACAGCTACTACCGTGTTTAATGCTGCGAACGAAGTGGCTGTAGCAAGATTCCTGCGCGGTGAAATTTCCTTCTTGGATATTGAACGTATCGTGAGTACCTTAATATCGAAACATACTGCGATTCCGCATCCGTCCTTGGAAGCTATTCAGGAGACAGATATGCGAACGCGTTCGGAGGCTCTCTCCATTTTATAATCGCCATTCACTAGATATGGATTCTCTTGTGCGGGATTGGAGAATAATGATAATCTATATAGACAAACCGCTGTCCGATTGTTATTGGGCCGTTCTTGAAGCCTAGGGTTGTGCTAGGACGATTGAACACGCACACAAAGGAGGATTCTACGCAGTGCAGATGGTGCAAATCGTATTTTTAACCGTGCTCGTCTTTTTCGTTATCGTAACGATTCATGAATGGGGACATTTTATTTTCGCTAAACGCGCGGGGATTCTCGTTAGAGAGTTCGCTATCGGATTCGGTCCGAAAGTATTCTCCTATACTCGTGGGGAAACCAAATATACACTCCGGTTATTGCCAGTTGGCGGCTTTGTACGGATGGCAGGCGAAGATCCTGAAATTGTAGAGGTCAGTCCAGGGCAGACGATAGCGATACGTGTGTCCAGTGATAACAAGGTGACGAAGCTGTATCTGGATCAATTAGACATGCGCAAGCAGGTTGTGCGTGGCGAAGTGAAGACGATTGATCTGGAGCATACGTTGAAGCTGACGCTGGATGTTGAGGATGAAGAAGTTACGTACGATATTCATCCGCAAGCTAAAATGATTGTGAAGGGCGACGAAATTCAGATCGCGCCTCATGATCGTCAGTTTGGCAGCAAGACAGTGGGCCAACGGGCGCTAGCTATTTTTGCAGGGCCTTTTATGAACTTTGTGCTCGCTTTTATTTTGTTCGGCGTATCGGTATCCATTTCGGGCGTTCCGGTCGAGAACCCGACGTCTGTGAAGATTGGAGACGTATCACCAGGACTTCCTGCTGCGCAGGCACAACTGCAAAAAGGAGATATTATCGAGGAAGTGAACGGCAAGCAAATTGGCGGCAATCGTGACATGTTGATTAAGCTGATTGCTGACTCCGAAGGCAAGCCGATGACATTCCTTATTGTGCGTGGTGAAGAACGATTCACTGCAACACTGACTCCACAGAAGGTGGAAGGTCAAGAAGGCGGCAAGGTTGGTATCGTACCGGTACTGCCAACACGAACGGCTTCATTCGGTGAGACGATGTCGTTCGCATCAACATCTATGGTGAATACGACGGAGAAGATTTTTGAAGGATTCCGCATGCTTATCTTCGGTCAATTTAAACTGGACGACTTGGGCGGTCCGGTTCGGACGTTCGAAGTAACAGGACAGATTGCGAAGAAAGGGATCGAACAGCTTACATTATGGACGGCGATTTTGAGCTTGTATTTGGGAATCTTCAATTTGCTTCCAATCCCGGCGTTGGATGGAAGCCGTCTCGTATTCCTTGGGCTGGAGGCTGTCAGAGGTAAGCCTGTTGATCCGAGCAGGGAGAGCATGGTTCATTTTGTAGGTTTTGCAATGCTCATGCTATTGATGCTTGCTGTAACCTACAATGATATATTACGATTGGTTAAAGGTTAACATTTATATCACGGTTCATTTCATTTATACTAGAATACGAATAACCGTGTTTATCGGGAGGAACGTATACCGTTATGTCGAAAGAGAAGCAGTTTGTTACGGAGATTACCCCACAGCAGGAGGACTTCTCCCGTTGGTATATTGATGTGATTAAGAAGGCGGATTTGATGGATTATTCTCCAGTCCGGGGATGTATCGTATTCCGCCCAGATGGCTACGAAATCTGGGAACATATTCGTGACGAGCTGGATCGCCGCTTCAAGGCTACTGGCCATCGTAATGCTTACTTCCCAATGTTCATACCAGAGAGCTTTTTCCAGAAGGAAAAAGAACACGTTGAAGGCTTCAATCCTGAGCTGCCTTGGGTAACCGAAGCAGGCGGCGAACAATTAGAGGAGAAGCTGGCGATTCGTCCGACATCCGAGACAATGATTGGCCATATGTACTCCAAATGGATTCAATCGTACCGTGACCTGCCTGTGTTGATTAACCAATGGGCGAACGTTGTTCGTTGGGAGAAGCGCACATTGCCGTTCTTGCGTACAAGTGAGTTCTTGTGGCAGGAAGGCCATACTGCGCACGAGACTGAGCAGGAAGCACGCGAAGAAACGATGCTCATGTTGAAAACATATCGTGAATTTGTGGAAGATTATCTCGCAATTCCTGTCATTGAAGGTCAGAAGACTCCTTCTGAAAAATTTGCCGGCGCAGTAGATACGTTCTCCATTGAAGCGATGATGAAAGACGGCAGAGCCGTTCAAGCCGGAACATCGCATTACTTGGGAACGAATTTTGCGGTTGCTTTTGATATTAAATTCTTGGGGCGTGAGAATGAACAGGAATTTGTTCATACTACTTCTTGGGGGGTCAGCACCCGCCTAATCGGTTCCATGATTATGGTGCACGGTGATGACAGAGGTCTTGTATTGCCTCCGAAGGTAGCTCCTACACAGGTTATTATGATTCCAATTGGGCCAGCGAAGATGCGCGAGCAAGTTGTGGGACGAGCTAACGAGTTGTTCAGCGAATTGAAGCAAGCAGGCGTACGTGTTCGCATGGATGATCGCTCTGATATTAGCCCAGGTTGGAAATTCAATGAGTATGAAATGCGCGGCGTGCCTGTTCGCCTTGAAATTGGCCCGCGTGATATGGAGAATGGTGTTTGCGTATTGGTATCCCGCGTAACAGGCGAGAAGCGCATTGTACAGCAGGCGGATTTGGTTGAAGAAGTGAACCGCATGCTTGCTGACGTCCATCAAGAAATGTTCGAGCGTGCCCGTTCCTTCCGTGATGAGCACTTCTACTCGGTAGAGACAATTGACGAGATGAAGGCGCAAATGGAAGAAAAACGTGGATTTACACTTGCTGGCTGGTGTGGATCGGAAGCGTGCGAGAAGCATGTTAAGGATGAGACTGGTGCAACAAGCCGCAACATTCCATTCGAACCGCAAACGACAAAGACGAAGTGCCTTGTCTGCGGAGAAGATGCCAAGCATACGGTCGTATTTGCACGAGCGTATTAATTAGATACATGCTCCTCGAAGCAGGGGCGCAATGAAGGGAAGCTTCCATCATTGGAACATCCAACGGAACACCGGACGATGGCTCGATTGAGGGGGGCTTCTCTTTGTTCACACACTGCCACTTTGCCATTAGGTACGGCAGCAGTATGGGGTTGGGAGGTGCTTCAGTCTATATGACAGATAAACGGAAGCGATTTGAATTGTTGATGAGACAGGCGGAGGTTCCTGTTGAACTGTTAGATAGCTTTTTCCATGATGGATGGATTGATAGAGTGGAGTGCAGCCGCTCCAATAAGGAGTGGACGATTTATATAGGCAAGTCAACTGTCGTTCCGGCAGAAGCTTACCGTACGTTTTGCCTGCGTGTACAGGACAAGTTGTCCCACATTGCCAAGATTAAGATCATATTCCACTATGAAGAGCAGCTTCCAAATAAGGAGATCGTAGATGCCTATTGGAGTTTGTTCATGGAATGGGTCAAGCGAGAGGTTGCTTCAGTTAACGGTTGGCTGCACAAAGGGCAGTATGAAGTTGAGAAAGATTTGATCAAGCTTTTTTTGCCGGATGCGACATCATTAGAGCTGGCGAAGAAGAAGCAGATTGATAAATATTGCACGACGTTCTTTGAGACGTATTTCACACGCACACTTCGTGTAACGATGCAGCAGGGCAGCCATGATACGGAAGCCTATGAAGCATTCCAGCAGAAGCTGATGGAAGAAGAGCGCCAAGTTATTCAGCAAATGATGGAAGAATCAGCACGTGAAGTCGAGGAAGAAGAAGGAGAAGCGCCAGAGCGTCTGCATGTCGGATACGACATTAAGGATGAGCCTACTCCAATCATGAATGTACAGGATGAAGAGAAACGTGTCACGATTCAAGGTGCAGTATTTGGCGTTGAGATGAAGGAACTTCGCAATGGCAGTACCTTATTCACATTCAACCTAACTGATTTTTCTGACTCTATGGCGATGAAAATGTTCGCGAAGACAAAGGAAGACGTTAAAATGCTGAGCCTCATCTCGAATGGTCAATGGCTCAAAGCTCGTGGACGTGTTGAGTACGATCGCTTCATGCAAGTCCCTGAGCTTGTCATGATGCCAAATGATCTGAATGAAGTAAAGGCACCGGCAGAACGCAAGGATACTGCTGAGGAGAAGCGCGTGGAATTCCATCTTCATTCTACGATGAGTGCAATGGATGCAGTTACGTCTATCAGCGATTATGTGAAGCAGGCAGCGAAGTGGGGGCATAAGGCGATCGCGGTAACGGATCACGGCAACGTGCAGTGTTACCCAGAGGCAGCGAAGGCAGCCAAGAAAAATGGTATTAAAATGCTTTATGGCTTAGAAGCGAATGTCGTGAATGACAATATGGAAGTTGTTCTAAATGCGGACAATCGTCCGGTGAAAGATGCCATTTATACCGTATTCGATATCGAGACAACCGGTTTGTCTGTAACAAACAATAAAATCATCGAGATTGCAGCTGTCAAAATGCAAGAAGGCAAAGAAATTGATCGATACAGCACTTTCGTCAATCCGCATGTGCGCATTCCTTATAACATTCAACAGCTTACTAATATTACGGATGAAATGGTAGCCGATGCACCAGATATCGAAGAAGTGCTTCCGAAGTTTGTGGAATTTGCCCAAGATACCATTCTTGTTGCGCATAACGCGAGATTCGATATTGGCTTTATCCAGCATAATTTGAAGCTAATGAATCTGCCAGATATGATGAATCCGGTACTCGATACCTTGGAGCTAGCGCGTTTGCTGCATCCAACACTCAAAAATCACCGACTCAATACGTTGGCAGCTAAATATAAAGTATCACTTGAGAACCATCACCGTGCGATTGACGATACGATTGCACTTGGCGGCATTCTTACGGGACTACTTCAGGACGCTCAGCAGCTTATCGGAATCGAGACGCTGGAACGCATGAATGATTATGTAGGTCAGAACCTACAAAATGCCCGTCCATTTCACTGCGGCATTTATGCGCTTAATGCAGTAGGCAAGAAAAATCTGTTTAAGCTTGTGTCAATGTCTCATACCGAATATTTCAAGCGGGTAGCCTGCATTCCGAAGAGTAAACTGGTAGGGATGCGCGAAGGCTTGCTCATTATGTCCGGCTGTGAGAAGGGCGAATTCTTCGAGACCGTACTTAACAAGTCGGTGGAGGAAGCCGAGCAAGTAGCAGAGTTTTATGACGTCCTTGAAATTCAGCCTTTGACGATGTATATGCATTTGGTAGAGAAGGGTTTGGTTGGATCGACGGCCGAGATCGAAGGCGCTATTCGCAAAATTGTTCAGATTGGCGAAAAGCAGAATAAGCTCGTCGTCGCAACAGGCAATGTGCATTACCTGCATCCACGAGACAAGATGTTCCGTGATATTACCATTCATGGAATTACGGGCTTCAGTCCACTGAAGGATATTCGCAAACCGGATGCGCATTTCCGCACGACGAATGAAATGCTTCAAGAATTTGAATTTTTGGGTAAGGAACAAGCTTACAAGTTTGTTGTGGAGAATACGAACACGCTGTTGGAACGATTTGAAGATTTCGACCTGTTCCCGAAGGAATTGTTTACACCGAACATCGAGGGTGCAGATCAGGAAATTCGTGATAAGTGCTACAATAAGGCAATGAGCATTTACGGGGAACCGTTGAACGATATTATTGTGCAGCGTCTGGAGAAGGAACTGGTACCAATCATTAAATTCGGGTTCTCCGCGAACTATCTGATCTCAGAGCGTCTTGTGAAGAAGTCCAATGAAGATGGTTACCTGGTTGGTTCACGGGGATCCGTAGGTTCTTCCGTCGTTGCGATGTTCCTTGGTATCTCAGAAGTTAATCCGCTGCCACCGCATTATTCGTGTCGCAATTCGGAATGCAAGCACAGCGAATGGTTCACGGACGGCAGTGTACCGAGTGGATTTGACCTGCCGAACAAGGATTGTCCGGAGTGTGGCCAGCCAATGAAGGGCGATGGACAAGATATTCCGTTCGAGACGTTCCTTGGATTTAAAGGGGATAAGGTTCCCGATATCGACTTGAACTTCTCGGGGGACTATCAGCCTGTCGCACATAACTACACGAAGGTGCTGTTCGGTGAAAAGAGTGTATTTCGTGCGGGAACGATCGGTACGGTAGCGGAGAAGACGGCTTACGGATTCGCGAAGAAATATGAAGAAGACCACGGCAAGCGATGGCGCGGAGCAGAGCTTAACCGTCTAGCAGCAGGATGTACCGGCGTAAAACGCAGCACAGGTCAGCATCCGGGCGGTATCGTCGTTGTGCCAGACTATATTGAAGTGGAAGACGTAACACCCGTTCAATATCCGGCGGATGATACAACGGCTGAATGGAAGACGACGCACTTCGATTATCATGCCTTCGAAGATAACCTGTTGAAGCTTGATATTCTGGGTCACGATGATCCGACGATGATGCGTATGCTGCAGGATTTGACAGGCGTTGATCCGACGACGATTCCGATGAATGATCCGAAGGTCATGAGTATGTTCAACTCCGTTGACGCACTCGGCGTAACGCCGCAGCAGATCCGGACACCGGTTGCGACCTTTGGCGTACCTGAGATGGGAACACGTTTCGTGCGCCAGATGCTTGTGGAAGCACAGCCAAGCACGTTCGCCGATTTGCTGCAGATCTCTGGATTGTCCCATGGCACGGGCGTATGGCTCGGTAATGCACAGGAACTGATTAAGAATGGGATCTGTACGATTAAGACCGTAATCGGTTGTCGTGACGAGATCATGTTGTACTTAATTTACAAAGCCGGTATGGACGCTGGGCTTGCATTTAAAATTACGGAGAGCGTTCGTAAGGGCCGAGGTCTTAGTGATGAATGGATTCAAGAGATGAAAAACTGCAATGTGCCGCAATGGTACATTGATTCCTGCTTGAAGATTCAATACATGTTCCCGAAAGCCCATGCTGCTGCTTATGTTATTTCCGCGGTACGTACAGCTTACTTCAAGCTGTACCATCCAATCGAGTTCTATGCGACTTACTTTACTGTTCGTGCGGAGGACTTCGATATCGAATTATGCTGCCAAGGTTATGATGCGATCAATAAGAAGATTGATGAGATTGAGGCGAAGGGCTTCCAAGCAACAACGAAAGAGAAGGCCATGATCTCGATCTTGGAGATGGCGGTTGAAATGACAGCCCGTGGATTCTCATTCAAGCCAATCGATCTATATCGATCAGATGCAACGAAATTCCTTGTCGATGGCAACTCGCTCATCCCGCCATTCTCTGCAGTACAAGGGATCGGGGATAATGCGGCACGCAATATTGCGGCTTCTCGGGATGGGGTGGAGTACTTGTCCATCGAGGATTTCCAGATGCGTTCCAAGGCAACGAAGACGATTGTCGAGCTCCTGAATCAGATGGGATGCTTCCGGGGACTGCCGGAGACGAACCAATTGTCTCTGTTTTAGTGCATGATCGGAGACACCCTTGCCATATTGTAGATGGCTATGATATAATTTTTTTGGTAATCATGTGGATAAATCCGTTACGTAAAGAGTGGGGAAACCCACTCTTTCATGTTTAGTATCGGGTTCTAACATAGAGGAACATCATTATTCCTAACATTCAGGAGGTTCTTGAATTTGAGCTCAGCCAATATCAAATCGACAGTTGAGAATATGATCACACCCTATTTGGAAGAGAACAACTTCGAACTTGTCGATGTGGAATATGTGAAGGAAGGCAGCAGTTGGTTTCTTCGCGTATTTGTGGACAAGGAAGGCGGCATTGACATTGAGGATTGCGGCCGTATTAGTGAAGTATTAAGCCAGAAGCTGGACGAAAACGATCCGATTACAGACGCGTACTTCTTGGAAGTATCGTCTCCAGGCGCGGAACGCCCGCTGAAGAAGACGAAGGACTTCGTTAAGGCGGTAGGCAAGCATGTGTATGTGACTACATACGAACCCATTGGCGCATTGAAGGAGTTCGAAGGGGTTCTCACTTCCTTCGATGAACAGACGGTTGTCGTTCAAGTCGGCAAGAAGGAACATGCAATTCCGTATGAGAAGGTAGCGAGCGCACGTCTTGCTATCGTTTTTTAGGACGATTGTAATCAACGATTGGATATCGTTCTGCTGAATGTAACATTATTGGAATGAAGCCGGATTCGGCTGGAAGGGGGAACTCACCAAATGAGTATGGATTTTATTGACGCGTTGTCGGAAATCGAAAGAGAAAAAGGAATTAGCAAGGAAGTACTCATTGATGCGATTGAAGCGGCACTGATCTCGAGCTATAAGCGCAACTTCAATACTGCACAAAATGTACGTGTAGACATCAATCGGGCAACTGGAGTAATTAAAGTATATGCACGCAAGAACGTAGTGGACGAGGTGTTGGACCCACGTCTTGAAATTTCACTTCATGCTGCTCGCGAACATAATCCGAACTACCAAATGGATGATATTTGTGAGATTGAGGTTACACCACGTGATTTTGGCCGTATCGCTGCGCAAACAGCGAAACAAGTTGTGACACAGCGTATTCGGGAAGCTGAGCGTGGTCTTATCTATAACGCATTCATCGACAAGTCGGATGATATCGTAACAGGTATTGTACAACGTCAGGACATGCGTAATGTGTATGTAGATTTGGGTAAAGTGGAAGCAGTTCTTCCATTGAATGAGTTGATGCCGAATGAAAAGTTCAAGCACGGCGATCGCACAAAAGCATACATTACGAAAGTGGAGAACACGACCAAGGGGCCGCAAATTATTTTGTCCCGCACGCATCCTGGACTGCTAAAGCGCTTGTTCGAGCTGGAAGTTCCTGAAATCTTCGACGGCGTCGTTGAAATCAAATCGGTAGCTCGTGAAGCGGGTCAACGTTCTAAAATTGCGGTATACTCCCGCAACGAGGAAGTTGATCCAGTTGGTTCATGCGTAGGCCCTAAAGGTATGCGTGTCCAGACAATTGTTAATGAGCTTCGCGGCGAGAAAATTGATATCGTGCGCTGGTCAGAAGATGTAAGTGAGTATGTAGCGAATGCACTGAGCCCATCCAAAGTTGTTGATGTGGAAGTTCGTGAAGCTGAGAAAATGGCTCGTGTCATCGTGCCTGATTATCAGTTGTCACTGGCAATTGGGATTAAGGGTCAAAACGCTCGACTTGCTGCAAAATTGACTGGCTGGAAAATTGATATTAAAAGCGAGACTCAAGCTGATGAAGAAGGGCTTCCAATGTCTTCTGATGAGCACACACCAGATGACAGCATGGAAGTAAGCGAATAAACACTGAAGGCGCGACCAACGCCATATGAAGCGGTCGTCTCCTTCAATCAGGGATGTATGACCGAATCGTAAGGGGGGATTGAGTCATGAGAACAAGGAAAGTTCCACTTCGCAAGTGTGTCGCATGTCAAGAAATGATGCCGAAGAAAGAGCTAATCCGTGTTGTGAAGACACCACAGGATGAAGTTCTAATCGATTTGACAGGGAAGAGGTCTGGACGCGGCGCATACCTATGTGGGAAGTTGTCCTGCTTCAGACTTGCACATAAGTCTCGTGCGCTTGATCGGGCTTTGAAGCATCAGGTTAACTCTGCCATCTATGAACAGCTTGCTCAAGACTTCATCAAGGTGGAGGATGAATTCCACGCCTTGAAGGAGCAGGAGGACGATCATGAGTAAGGTCAAGTCGCAGCTAGGTCTTGCCCAGCGGGCAGGGAAGCTTGCGACTGGTGATGAGATAGTCCTCAAGGCGATTCGCAATAAGCAAGCACGCTTGGTGATTGTTGCGGCGGACGCTTCTGACAACACGAAGAAGAAGTTTCGAGATAAATGTAAGTCGTACGGGGTGCCACTTGCTATCGGATTTACGCGAACCGAACTCGGTGAGAGCATCGGGAAATTGCAACGGGTAGTATTGGCGGTAACGGATGATGGATTTGCGACCATGATGACGAACGGGCTGAAAACGATGTCGGAGGTGGAGTATATTGAGCAAACAAGAGAACACTAAGGACAAAACAAGAGTTTACGAATATGCCAAATCGCTTAATATGAGCAGCAAAGAAATTATTACGATACTCAAACGTCTTAACATACCAGTTAACAATCATATGAGCGTAATGGAGAATGATGTCGTGGGGAAAGTCGAATCGTACATGCGCACGATTAAAGAGAATGCGCAGGCGAAGCGGGAAAGCAATAGCACCCCACACCCGAAAGTGAACATCAGCCAGTCAAAAACAACAGAAGTACCAGATAGAACAGCTGGCCAATCGGCAGGAAATACAAGTCAGGGCCAGTCGGATCAGCGTGACTCACGTGCTGGACAGCAGCAAATGCAACGTGACGGTCGCGACCATCAGCGCGAAGATAACCGAGGCGGGCGTGATGAACGTCAGGATCGCAGTAATCGCGGTGAAGGTCGTGACGGTCAAAAAGACCATAATAGACAGGGCGAGATAAACATTAATATGGATAATAGACAAGGCAACCAACAGGGGAATATGAACGGACAAGAACAACGTCGATCAGGTGAACAACAGCAAAACCAAGGTAACAGATCTAACGGCCAGCAAAGATCAGGCCAAGGCGCACCACGTCAAGGCGGCGGACCACGACAAGGACAGGGTGGATCCCGTCCAGGTCAAGGTGGCGGCCCACGTCAAGGTGGCCAAGGTGGCGGATCACGCCCAGGCCAAGGCGGACAACAACGTCCAGGTCAAGGTGGCGGATCACGCCCAGGCCAAGGTGGACAACAACGTCCAGGTCAAGGCGGCGGCTCGCGCCCAGGCCAAGGTGGACAACAACGTCCAGGTCAAGGCAGCCAACAAAGCAGCGGTCAAGCGCGCTTTGCACAAGGCGGCCAGCAGCGTCAAGGTGATCAAGCTCGTACCGGTCAAGGCACTCAGCAGCGTCCGAACAGAAACTTCGGTGAACGCAGTGAGGATTTCTCCGGTGGAAGAAATCAATCAAGAAACAACAATAATAATAATAAGAGACGCTTCGATGACAACCGTAATGGCGGAGGCATGCGCGGCCGCGGCGGCAAGAACAGAGGCAGAAATAATCAACAGCAGGTACAGCGTGAGAAAATTGACAATACGCCGAAAAAGATTATTGTACGCGGTGCAATGACAGTAGGTGAATTGGCAAAATTGCTTCATAAAGACGCTTCCGAGGTTATTAAGAAGTTCTTGCTCATGGGCGTTATGGCAACAATCAACCAAGAAGTAGACTTGGATACAATCCAGTTGATTGCAGACGAATTCAAGGTTGAAGTTGATTTGAAGCTGCCTGTATCCGAAGATCCGTTCGAGGAAACAGAAGAAAAAGAAGAAGATGCAGCAGACTTGGTTGAACGTCCAGCAGTTGTTACGATTATGGGTCACGTTGACCATGGTAAAACGACATTGCTTGATTCAATCCGCAAGACGAACGTTACGGGTGGAGAAGCAGGCGGTATTACGCAGCATATTGGTGCATACCAAGTTGAGTTCAACTCGAAGAAGATTACGTTCCTGGATACACCGGGCCACGAAGCGTTTACGTTGATGCGTGCCCGCGGTGCACAAGTAACCGACATTACGATTATCGTTGTTGCTGCTGACGATGGTGTTATGCCGCAAACGGTAGAGGCAATCAGCCACGCAAAGGCAGCGAACTGCCCAATCATCGTAGCTGTTAACAAGGTCGATAAGCCAGAAGCCAATGTCGATCGTGTAAAGCAAGAATTGACTGAATATGAATTGGTTCCAGAAGAGTGGGGCGGAGACACTATCTTCGTTAACGTTTCTGCGAAGCAGCGTACGGGCTTAGAAGAATTGCTCGAAATGATCCTGCTCGTATCCGAAGTGAACGAGTTCAAGGCGAACCCGAATAAGGATGCTCGCGGTACGGTGCTTGAGGCAGAGCTGGACAAAGGCCGTGGACCAGTTGCTCGCATCCTCGTTCAACAAGGTACGCTGAAAGTAGGAGATGCATTCGTAGCAGGCACATGCTTCGGCCGTGTGCGTGCAATGGTGAATGACCGTGGTCGTCGCTTGAAAGAAGCAGGCCCATCTACACCGATCGAAATTACAGGTCTTACAGATGTTCCACAAGCTGGCGATATGTTCGTCGCGTTCGATGATGAGCGTAAGGCTCGCTCCATTGCTGAGAAGCGTTCGACAACATATAGAGAGAGCCAATTGGGTGCGAACACTCGTGTAACGTTGGATGACTTGTTCAAGCACATTAAAGACGGCGAGATGAAAGAATTGAACGTAATCATCAAAGGTGACGTTCAAGGTTCTGTTGAAGCACTTCGCGGCTCGCTCGAGAAGATTGAAGTTGAGGGAGTTCGCGTTAAGATTATTCACTCCGGCGCTGGTGCAATTACAGAGTCGGACATCATCTTGGCAACAGCGTCCAACGCTATCGTTATCGGCTTTAACGTTCGTCCAGACGCACAAGCGAAGATTACTGCTGATCAAGAGAAGGTTGATGTTCGCTTGCATCGTGTCATCTACTCGATTGTTGAAGAAATCGAGCAGGCGATGAAGGGTATGCTTGATCCAGAATATAAAGAAGTTGTGATCGGTCATGCTGAAGTACGCAATACGTTCAAAATCAGCAAAGTCGGTACAATCGCAGGATGTATGGTTACAGAAGGTAAGATTTCCCGCTCTGCAGAAGTACGCCTTGTTCGTGACGGCATAGTTGTTCACGAAGGTAAAATCGACTCGCTCAAGCGCTTCAAGGATGATGCGAAGGAAGTTGCGCAAGGCTACGAGTGCGGTATTATGCTTGAGAAGTACAATGACATGAAGGAAGGCGACATCATCGAAGCCTTTGTCATGGAAACCATCGAACGCAAATAGAATGGTTTCAACTCAGATGATGTTGTAAGCTATATATGAAATGAGGTGTTTCCCATGGCGAACTTTCGCTCCGGACGTGTTGGCGAGCAGATGAAGAAGGAACTTAGCCAGTTGATCCAAACCGAGATTAAGGATCCTCGAATCGGCTTCATTACGGTGACAGGCGTTGATGTAACGAACGATTTGTCACAAGCCAAAGTGTACTTGAGTGTCATGGGCAATGAAGAACAAAAGGAACAATCCATGAAAGCATTGGAGAAGGCGAGCGGATTCCTTCGTTCCGAGATTGGCAAGCGAATTCGTCTTCGTCATACTCCAGAGCTGCTGTTCAAGATCGATTCTTCAATCGAATACGGTAGCCATATTGAAAAGCTGCTTGGTGAAATTCGCGATCGCGACAATAACTAAGTCAGCAGCATAAGAACGCACAAGTGAATCGGGCCAAGGCTCGATTCACTTGTCTGTATGGAGGTTATTAATGACTGGACTAACGACGCAATCTTATGCACAGCAGATCGAGAGAGCTAGAAACTTTATTCAAGAGGGCAATCATTTTCTTGTGGTTGCACATGTTCAGCCTGACGGTGATGCGATAAGCTCAACGTTGGCGGTAGGCTGGCTGCTTCGTCAATGGAACAAATCCTATGTCATGGTGAATGAGAATGGAGTTCCTAATAAGCTAAATTATTTGCCGGGCTCTAATCAAATCAACGTACATGCAGAACTTGAAAACATTGCTGTCAAGCCATTTGATACCGTAATTTGTGTGGATTGTGCGGACTATGCGCGCATCGGAAAAATAGCAGAATGGATCGATAAGGATGCTCGTATTTTAAATATTGATCATCATCCAACGAATGACCACTATGGGGAAGTTGCAGTCATCCGCGAGGATGCTGCGGCGACCGTTGAGATATTATTCGATATGATTGCTTCCTACGGGCTTACACTCGATTTAGAGGTAGCGACAGTACTGTATACTGGCTTGCTAACTGACACGGGGGGATTCCGGTACAGCAACACGACACCACATGTGATGACGATCGCATCTGAGTTGCTTAAGCAGGGTGTTAACGGCAATGACATTGCGGATCGATTGCTTGAGAAGATGTCGATGGCACAGATGCAGCTTATACAACGCGGCCTGTCGAGATTGGCATTTAGCGAGGATCATCGAATTGCCTGGTTGTACGTGACTCCTCAGGATATGCAAGAGACCGGGGCGCTTAATGAAGATCTGGAAGGCTTGGTCAATTATCCACGCAATATCGATGGTGTAGAAGTTGGTCTTTTATTTAAGCAAGTAGATGACACAGGAGTAAAAGTGAGTATGCGTTCCGCAGGGCTTGCTAATGTGGCTGAGATTGCTCAATCCTTTAGTGGAGGCGGTCATGTCCGTGCAGCAGGCTGCAAGCTTACTGGTACTTTAGAAGAAGTCATTACCATTGTAATAGAACGGGTGAAGCAAGCTTTATGAGTAACTATCATGGTGTATTACCCGTATGGAAGCCTGAGGACTGGACGTCCCATGACGTAGTTGCCAAAGTACGCCGCCTTATTTGGGAGAAGCGTATCGGGCATACGGGAACATTGGATCCGAAGGTTGTTGGAGTGCTGCCGCTATGTATAGGCAAGGCGACACGGATCGTTGAGTATTTGCAGGAGATGCCTAAGCAGTATGAGGCAACCCTCCGATTCGGTGTATCAACAGATACCGAGGATCTAAGTGGAGAGGTACTGGAGCGCTCGGACGCTTCGCATTTGACGGAAGAGATGATTCGTGAGACGATTCTATCCTTTATCGGGGATATCGAACAAGTGCCTCCGATGTACTCCGCTGTTAAGGTAGACGGAAAGCGACTGTATGATCTAGCGCGAGAAGGGAAGACGGTGGAGCGTAAAGCGCGCCAAGTTACGATCCATAACATTGATCTTCTAGATGTACAGTTAGGCACCTCTGAACCGGAAGTACGTTTTCTAGTTGAGTGCTCCAAAGGAACTTATATCCGAACACTATGTGTTGATATCGGTCGTAAGCTTGGCGTTCCATCTACAATGGCGAAGCTGATGCGAACGGTATCTGCCGGGTTTGTTCCTTCACAATGTGTAACCTTCGATCAGATTGAGCAGGCTGTCGCGGATGGAACATTTGAAACGATGCTTCTATCTGTGGAGGATGCAATCTCAGATATGCCTAGAATTCAGGTTTCTGAGAAGTTTGCCCACTATGCATTGACCGGCCGATCAATTCCTTTGCACGCTTTACAGCCGAAACCTTTGACGAATGGTACGATTCGATTGTATGATGAACAAGGAACGTTCTATGGGATATTCCAAGTTCCACAGGGGCAATCGGTATTGCGTCCTGTGAAGGTATTTCTTCCGAACGAGTAATGTATATAATGCTGTGCGCGATTCGAGCAGGCAATTGACTCGGCTTGCGCTAGCTTTTGTCTACTCTTGTGAAAGGGAGAACATACTAGTAGGTAGGAACTTTGGTTTACTGTCCGTGTAACTGGATTGGGAGTTTAACCACAAATCGATAATACGCAGGGGCTCTGATTACAATGGAAACGATAGCATTACATGCAGCGCTCGATGATTCGAGCTGGCGACTGCAGGAGCAGCCGCAAGTATTAATATTAGGACATTTTGACGGTATTCATGAGGGACATGTACAGGTCATTCGGCATGCGTTGGACTACGGGAAGCAGCATCAATTGCCCGTAAGTCTGATGACTTTCCATCCACATCCCAAGGGAGTATTCGGCAAGCCGGAGTATGAACGATTCATTACGCCATTGTCGGAGAAAAAACGGATTTTGAGTCAGCTTGGGCTTGACCGTTTGTATGTTGTACATTTTGATTTGTCATTCGCTAAGGTTACCGCGCAGCAGTTCGCAGAAGCGATCTGCCGTATGAAGGTAAAACACGTCGTTGTCGGCTTCGACTATCGCTTTGGTCATGGTGGAGAAGGCACTGCGCAATTGCTGCAGGAATGGGGCAAGGGCTGCTTTACTGTGGATATCATACCGGCACATAATGATGTTGAGACCGCAGTGAAGGTGAGCAGCACACGGATTCGCGAGAGTCTGTTGCAAGGTGATGTTGTCAATGCGAATCGACTGCTAGGCCGAACGTATATCATTCGCGGCGAGGTTGTTCACGGTGACGCCCGTGGTCGTACGATGGGCTTCCCAACTGCGAATGTCCGGGCAGAAGAAGCATATGTCATCCCAGCGAATGGCGTATATGCAGTGAAGGTGCTGGTTCACGGGACGTGGCATGATGGTGTGCTGAATATTGGCTTGAAGCCGACATTCAAGACGGGAGAAACCGTTCAATCGGTTGAAGCGCATCTGTTTGATTTTGATCAAGATATATACGGGGAGACCGTAACGGTTGCCCTGATGAGCTACATTCGTCCAGAGCGCAAGTTCAGCTCCATACAAGAGCTGATCGCACAGATTACTGCGGATTCAGAGGAAGCGCGCCAACGTCTAAGCACGATGGATAAGGCGCCTGCAGTAACAATTGGCGTCTAATATTGTGCACAATATTCTTAGCCTTCTATCTTTGTACGAATTGATTGCTAAGACTTGTTTTACTTTTGTAGATGGAGATGCTATACTAATAACGTTGTCGTGAAAAACGACCTGTCCATAGCTTGGTTATTCGATCTCACCGTCGATGACGAGGCTAATGGCGTAAACTAACACATATTTTAGGAGGTGAATAGGATGGCTATGACTCAAGAGCGTAAACAACAGCTTATTGAAGAACATAAGACGCACGCTACGGATACAGGTTCTCCGGAGGTGCAAGTCGCTATCCTTACTGAAAACATCGTAAACTTGACGGATCATCTTCGTACACACAAGAAGGATCATCATTCCCGTCGTGGTTTGATGAAAATGGTAGGTCAACGCCGTAAGTTGTTGGCTTATGTGAAGAACAAAGATGTTAAACGCTACAGCGCATTGATCGCAAAACTCGGTCTTCGCCGTTAATAGCACGAACCAAAGCAGCCTGGTTGTTCATTGCCGCTTCTTATCGCGGCATGCAACCGGGTTGCTTTTTAGTGATTGCATATGATGCTACATATTGTGATAGTAGACAAGCTTCCATCAGGACGGTATTTCAAATGAAATGCAGGAAATAATGGGAGTAGTAACGAAGAATATAAACTGAACCACTTAAGGAGGGATCCGATGAACCGCATCGAGATGGAACTTGGCGGCAGAAAGCTTGTCCTGGAAACGGGGCGTTTGGCTAAGCAAGCAAATGCCGCAGTCAAAGTCGAGTACGGTGATACAGTCGTGTTGTGTACCGTTACCGCATCGAAGGAACCTAAAGATCTAGATTTCTTCCCATTGACTGTCAATTACGAAGAACGATTATATGCAGTAGGTAAAATCCCTGGTGGATTCATTAAGCGCGAAGGTCGCCCAAGTGAGAAAGCGATTCTTGCAAGCCGCCTTATTGACCGCCCGATTCGCCCGTTGTTCCCAGAAGGCTTCCGTAATGATGTGCAGATCGTGGATTTGGTTATGAGCGTGGATCAAGACTGCCCACCAGAAATCGCGGCAATGATCGGAACATCCGCTGCATTGACGGTATCTGATGTGCCATTTAATGGCCCAATCGGCGGCGTGATTGTAGGTCGTATCGACGGTCAATTTATTATCAACCCAACCGTTGAGCAAGAGGAAAAGAGCGATATTCACCTTGTTGTAGCGGGTACAAAAGACGCGATCATGATGGTTGAAGCAGAAGCGAACGAAGTACCGGAATCGGTTATGCTTGAAGCAATCATGTTCGGTCACGAAGAAATTAAGAAAATTGTAGCGAAGATTGAAGAATTCGCTGCGATCGCAGCAAAACCGAAGATGGAAGTGAAGCTGCATGCAGTTGATACAGATGTGAATACTGCTGTTCGTGCGTTCGCGCAGGAACGTCTCGTTGAAGCGATTCGTATTCCTGAAAAGCATGCACGTCAAGATGCGATTGATGCAATCAATCAGGAAGCAGCTGCACACTTCGAACAATTGTATGTGGAAACGCCTGAGAATATGAGTGATGTGAGCGAAACCTTGTACGATATCGTGAAGGAAGAAGTTCGCCGCTTGATCACACATGATAAAGTTCGTCCAGACGGCAGACAGCTTGAAGAGATTCGCCCAATCGATTGTGATACAGGATTATTGCCTCGTACTCACGGATCTGGCTTGTTCACACGTGGACAAACGCAAGCACTCAGCATTTGTACGCTAGGCGCGCTTGGAGATGTGCAAATTTTGGATGGTCTTGGCTTGGAAGAGTCGAAACGCTTCATGCATCACTACAACTTCCCTCCATTCTCCGTAGGGGAAGCTCGTCCGCTTCGTGCTCCTGGACGCCGCGAGATTGGTCACGGTGCACTCGGTGAACGTGCCTTGTCCAAGGTGATTCCGCCAGAGAGCGAATTCCCGTATACAATCCGACTTGTATCCGAGGTCATAGAATCTAACGGTTCTACTTCCCAAGCAAGTATTTGTGCAAGCACACTTGCGATGATGGATGCAGGGGTTCCGATCAAGGCACCGGTTGCAGGTATTGCAATGGGTCTGATCAAAGACGGGGAACAATTCTCCATCTTATCCGATATTCAAGGTATGGAAGACCACCTAGGCGACATGGACTTCAAGGTTGCTGGTACAGCTGAAGGTGTTACAGCCATTCAAATGGATATCAAAATTGATGGTATCGACCGCAGCATCTTGACACAAGCGTTGGATCAAGCACGTGCAGGACGTATGCACATCTTGGGTAAAATGAATGAAGTTATCCAAACTCCACGTGAATCCTTGTCACAGTATGCGCCTAAGATCTTGACGATGCATATTAATCCAGATAAGATCCGTGATGTTATTGGTGCCGGCGGTAAAGTCGTCAACAAAATCATCGAGGAAACAGGCGTCAAAATTGACATCGAGCAGGATGGCCGCATCTTCATTGCATCTACAAATGCAGAGTCCAATGAGCGTGCCCGTGAAATTATCGAGGGTATCGTGAAGGAAGTTGTCGTTGGTGAAGTATACACAGGAACAGTGAAACGCGTTGAGAAGTTCGGTGCATTTGTTGAAGTGCTTCCAGGTAAGGAAGGGCTTGTGCATATTTCTCAATTGTCAACTGAGCGTGTAGAGAAAGTCGAAGATGTCGTGAAAATTGGCGATAAGCTTGAGGTTAAGGTTGTCGAGATCGACCAACAGGGACGCATCAATTTGTCCCACAAAGTGCTGCTTCAGCCTGCACAGACAGAAGGAACTGCAAGCTCCGAAGCTGCAGCTACAGAACGTCCACGCAGCAGCAGACCACCACAAGGGGGCGGCAATCGTCCACCTCGCGGACCGCGTCCGTCTAAGCCGCAAAGCTAAGTCGGATACAGCGAGCAAGACAAGCCTGAGAAGGCAACATACGTAGCAAGGAAAGAGGCAGACTGGTTTCTGGCTCTTTTTTTGATGCAAAAAATAGGTATTGATTGCATGATAGGCATTGATTGCTTCCAGGCCGAATAACTCGTCCCGAAATCGCATAGAATCAAAAGGACTATCTTGGAAGGGAATGGACTGGATGCAGCCAATGTTAAAGAAATGGTTCGCCGTAACAGCAGGAGTTGTCATCGTGCTGGCAGCAGTAGCGCAGCCCGATGTGAGAAGCTATTTGCAGGAGAAGAAGGCAGAGCTCGCCGTGAGCTATGCTTACCAATCGGGGGTAGAGGATAAGGCTGCGAATGATCCATTAATGGCTCGAATTAAGGAGGAAGCAGCCAAACGATATATTGCTCCAATTAATGCCCGCATTGATCGGGTGTGGAAGGCAATACCCGGATACAATGGGCAGGAAGTAGATATTGAGCGAACGTACACTGCCAATTCGGGGAAAGATCGTTCGGCTGAATTGAAAATGGTCATGCGCGAGGTGAAGCCGGAGGTCTCCTTGACGAGTCTAGATCCACAGCCGATCTATCGAGGGAATCCGAATAAGCCGATGGCAGCGCTTATGATCAATGTCGCTTGGGGGAACGAGTACATCGATCCAATGCTGAAAGTGCTAGCAGATGAGAAGGTGCATGCGACATTTTTCTTAGACGGCAGCTGGTTGAAGAAAAATCCTGACATTGCGAAACGGATTCAGGCGGCGGGACATGAGATGGAGAATCATGCATACTCTCATCCGAATATGAGCGAGCTAAGCGAGGGGCACCAGACGCAGCAAATTGAGAAGACGAAGCAATTGCTGAAGCAAACGCTTGGCGTAGAGAATAAATGGTTCGCTCCACCATCAGGAGACTTCAATATGTTGACGGTACGTACAGCACATGCACTCGGATTGAAGACAGTGCTGTGGACCTTTGATACGAGAGACTGGATGAAGCCCTCTGTGGCTACGATACTGCGTAGATTTCAAGAGAAGACAGAACCGGGAACACTGATCCTCATGCATCCAACGGAGCCATCCAGTACAGCCTTGAAGGAAATGATTCGGATATTGAAGCAAAAGGGCATTGTACCAGGTACGGTAGGAGAAACACTTTCTGAGAAGCGGGTGCCTCCGATTGAAGTTGAGAGGTGATCAGATTTCTGGTAGGATTAGAAAGGCATACTTGGAATGTACTTGGACGAGGAGGAATTGCCGGTGGAAAAAGTGCAGCTGTCTAACGGCCTTCGTGTCGTGATGGAGAAAATACCAACCTGCCGTTCCGTTTCATTTGGGATATGGGTTAAGACAGGTTCACGCAATGAGGATGAAACGACCAACGGGATTTCCCATTTTATCGAACATATGATGTTCAAAGGAACAGAACGGTTTGATGCGAAAGCAATCGCAGACTCCTTCGATGCGATCGGAGGAAGTGTTAATGCGTTCACTTCCAAAGAATATACCTGTTATTATGCAAAAGTATTGGATGAGCATTTGCCGATAGCGGTTGATGTGCTGTCCGATATGTTTTTCCGGTCATCCATGCTGGACGAGGAATTGCAGAAAGAGAAAAATGTAATCCTTGAAGAAATTGCGATGTATGAGGATACACCGGATGATACGGTGCATGATCTGGTTACTCGTGCTGCCTTTGGCACACACCCGCTCGCATATCCGATATTAGGAACGAAGGAACGCCTGACACCAATGGGGCCTGATCATCTCCGCGCATATATGAAGAATCATTATACGGTCTCGAATACGGTCATTGCAGTAGCAGGTAACTTTGATGACTCGATCATCGAATTGCTGGAGAAGCACTTCGGACAATTCACGAATGATGAGCCTGCGGCCATATTAACGGAACCAAGCTTCCATAGTGAATTCATATATCATAAGAAGAAGACAGAACAGAATCATATTTGTCTCAGCCTGCCAGGCTGTTCGATGACAGATCCGCGCCTTTACGCTATGATATTGCTCAACAACTTGATCGGTGGCGGCATGAGCTCTCGCCTGTTCCAGGAAATTCGCGAGAAGCGTGGACTTGCCTATTCTGTTTACTCCTATCATTCGTCACATGCAGATAGCGGTCTATTCACGCTCTATGCAGGAACCGCACCGAAGCAGACGAAGGAAGTGCTTGATTTAACCTTGGATATGCTAGGTGAACTGGCAGTGAAGGGCTTGTCTGAGGAAGAGCTTCACAAAGGCAAGGAGCAGTTGAAGGGAAGCCTCATCCTCGGCCTTGAGAGCACAGGCAGCCGAATGAATCGATTAGGGAAAAATGAGCTGATGCTAGGCAAGCATTTCACGCTGGATGAGATCATCGCTCGAATTGAATCGATTAAGCTAGAAGACGTTACCTTTGTATTGAACCGTATGCTTTCCCATCCATTCGCAGGTTCAATGGTCGGAGCAAATGATAAAGCAATATCGGCATTCAGGAGGGATCAACTTGTTACAACAATCACACCAAGTTCAAATTAAACGCCTGCCAGGCAATGAGGATGTACCGCTCCCTCAAAAAATGTCCGAACTCGCAGCAGGTTTCGATCTATATGCAGCGGTAGAAGAGCCGCTTACATTAGCACCCGGCCATCGCGCCCTCGTGCCTACTGGATTTTGCATGGCAATGCCTGAGTACTTAGAGGCACAGATTCGTCCACGCAGCGGACTTGCCTATAAGCATGGCATTACTTGCTTGAATTCACCAGGAACGATTGATGCCGATTACCGCGGAGAGGTGAAGGTCTTGCTAGCCAACCTTGGACAGACTCACTTCACGATTGAGCGCAATGAGCGTATTGCGCAAATGGTGATTCAATTCGTTCCTTCTATTCAACTTGTCGAGGTAGACGAGTTGACTGATACGGAACGCGGAGAAGGTGGCTTCGGTCATACCGGAACGAAGTAAAATAATGATCAAATAGTACGCAGTTGAATTACCGTTTTGGTAAATCAGCTGCGTTTTTTTTTGCGTCTTGAGATGGGCTTGCACATGGCTGCACCCTTTTTAGGCGTGCGCATAAGATGTTTTATACGTTGTGTGCACGTTTGTGAAAGGAGTGATCAGCGAGGATGTTAACTGGAGTTCAGGTCGTGTTTATTGGCGGAGATGCTCGCCAGCTTGAGATCATCCATAAGCTGACTGAATTAGATGCCAGTGTCACGATCGTTGGGTACGATCAACTGCAAAACCCATATCATGGCGTACAGCGCCAATCCCTCTCTATCGAGCTGTTGAAGCAGGCGGATGCTCTTGTGCTTCCTGCTGTAGGAACTGATGACAGTGGGAAGGTTCATGCCATCTTTACATCGGATGAATTGGTGCTGACGGAAGAGCATATTGCGGTACTGCCAGAGCATTGTGTTGTCTTTACGGGGATGGCCAAACCATATTTAAGCAAGCTGTGTGCGAAATACCGCCTCTCGCTTGTTGAATTGTTCGATCGGGATGATGTTGCTATATACAATTCCATTCCGACGGCCGAAGGCGCGATTATGATGGCGATTCAGAACACCGATATCACCCTTCATGGTTCTGAATCGGTCGTTCTTGGGATGGGGAGAACAGGGTTCACATTGGCACGCACCCTTCTTGGCTTAGGGGCTAATGTGCGGATTGGGGTGCGCAGAGATGAACATTTTGCCAGAGCGACAGAAATGGGTTTCAAGCCTTTTTTCATAGCAGATCTCGCGCGTCAGGCGGCAAATATCGACTTGCTTTTTAATACGATACCGACTATGATAGTCACAGCGCAGGTCATAGCGCAAATCCCTAACCGTGCCGTGATTATCGACCTTGCTTCCCTGCCGGGTGGCGTGGATTTCCGATTCGCGGAGAAGCGGGGGATCAAGGCTATGCTGGCACCAGGATTGCCAGGCATTGTCGCACCGAAATCTGCTGGACGAATATTGGCACAGAGTATCACGCAGCTGTTGCTTGAGGACATGCGGAATCGGGGGAATGGACAATGAACTTCACGGGGAAGACAGTTGGCTATGCACTAACAGGCTCACACTGCACATTAGAAGAAGTAATGCCTCAGGTGAAACGCTTCGTAGATGCTGGAGCGCGCGTTATCCCGATTGCATCACATTCGGTCATGACGACCGATACACGCTTCGGGGAATCCGATCACTGGCAGAAACAGTTGAAAGAGATTACTGGTAATGATATCATTTCTACAATTGTGGACGCAGAACCGCTCGGGCCATCCAAATTGCTGGATGTGATGGTGATCGCGCCTTGCACAGGCAATACGACGAGTAAGCTGGCAAATGCATTGACAGAAAGCCCTGTCCTTATGGCAGCCAAAGCACAAATGCGCAACCAGCGCCCTCTTGTGCTTGCGATTTCGACTAATGATGGACTCGGTTTAAACGCAGCCAATATAGCCAAACTCCTTGTAGCCAAGAACATATACTTCGTTCCGTTCGGCCAAGATAATCCACAGCAGAAGCCGAATTCATTGGTGGCGCGCATGGACTTGGTACCAGAGGCATGCTATGCAGCATTAGAAGGCAAGCAGCTTCAACCGGTATTAATTGAACGGTTCTTATACTGAACATAGCATACCACGCAAATTATCATAATATAGATGTTTGAAAGATTGTGGGTATAGAGGGGAGAAACGACAGATGACGAATCAGAAGCGGTATAATGTTGCTGTAGTCGGTGCTACGGGTGCAGTAGGGGAACAAATCATTGCATTATTGGAACAACGTCAATTCCCCATTCAATCTTTGAAGTTGTTGTCTTCGGCACGTTCAGCCGGTAAGAAGATCGTATTTGACGGTCAAGAAATTACGGTTGAGGAAGCGAAACCGGAGAGCTTCGAAGGCGTTGATATTGCCCTGTTCAGCGCAGGCGGCGACGTTAGTAAAGAGTTGGCTCCAGCAGCTGTAGAACGCGGAGCGGTATGTATTGACAATACCAATGCATTCCGTATGGATCCCAACACACCACTCGTAGTTCCAGAAGTGAACATCGAGAAAGTGAAGGAACACCAAGGCATTATTGCCAATCCGAACTGTTCCACGATTCAAATGGTAGCAGCCTTGAAGCCGCTCTATGATCGCTACGGTATTTCCCGCATCATCGTGTCTACGTATCAAGCAGTGTCAGGCGCTGGCAGCAAAGCGATTAGTGAGCTGTTGCGTCAATCTACAGAAGTGCTTGCAGGCAATGAAGTTGAGCCGGACATTCTTCCAGTTGGTTCTTTGCCCGTGAAGCATCAAATCGCATTCAATGCTATTCCTCAAATCGATAAGTTCCAAGATAATGGATTCACGCTCGAGGAAATGAAAATGATCCGTGAAACCAAGAAGATCATGAATGATGATAGCCTTCAAGTGACGGCAACATGCGTCCGAATTCCGGTCGTATATGGCCACTCTGAATCTGTATATGTTGAGTTGAAGGACGACTTCCAAATGGAGGATGTGCGCGAGCTGTTGGCAAACGCGCCAGGATTGACGCTCGTCGATGAGCCTTCTGAACAGAAGTACCCGCTTGCTACCGAATCTGCAGGCAAGCGAGATGTTTTCGTTGGCCGTTTGCGTCGTGATCTGTCTCAGCCACGCGCATTGAATATGTGGGTCGTATCCGACAATTTAATGAAAGGCGCTGCATGGAACGCGGTACAAATCGCAGAGTACATTGCTTCGGAGCGGCAGTAATTGGCAGGCCGCTCCTGCCTTTTTGTCTTACTTGACAAGGTGTGTTCAGCTTGGTCACTGCGTGATTCGTTGAATAGCCTTTTATTTCGTTCTGGCAGTCAGTCTTCATTAGTTGGGGGAAATAACACATGCGAATATTAGTACAAAAATTTGGTGGAACTTCCTTGTCTACACCCGAAGCCAGAGAAAGAGTCATACACCATATCCGTCGGGAACTGGCGCAGGGTTACCAATTAGCTGTGGTTGTATCAGCAATGGGAAGACGAGGAGAACCATATGCAACCGATACATTACTTGATTGGGCCGGTCAGAACGGGGACAGTTTGCCAGCACGTGAGAAGGATATGCTATTGTGCTGCGGCGAGATTATCTCGGCTACAACCCTGTGCAGCTTGTTGAACAGTGAAGGGATTACATCTACTGTGCTAACAGGTGCTCAAGCTGGTTTCAAGACAGATAGCCACTTCAATAATGCCCGTATTCTGGATGTTACTCCGGATCGGGTCGTTGATGCGTGGAAAGATGTACAGGTTGTAATTGTAACAGGATTCCAAGGCCAAACAGAAACAGGTGACTTTACGACTCTTGGCCGTGGTGGCAGTGATACATCTGCAACAGCATTGGGTGCGGCGCTGCACGCAGAAATTGTCGATATTTATACGGATGTTAACGGCATCCTAACGGCAGATCCTCGACTGGTAGAGGACGCGAAGCCGCTTACGATCGTTAGTTATGCAGAAATATGCAACATGGCACATCACGGCGCCAAAGTTATTCATCCGCGCGCGGTGGAAATTGCGATGCAAGCGCAGGTGCCTGTTCGCGTTCGTTCTACATTCAGCGATGAAGAAGGAACGCTCGTTACGAATCCGGAAGGGTTCCGAGATATGCAGCCTGACATCGTTGATCGCTTTGTAACGGGAATTGCCTATGTCGGCAATGTAACGCAAATCACGGTGGAATCGCGCGAAGGCGTATATGATTTGCAATTAAAAGTGTTCAAGGCAATGGCACAAAATCAAATTAGCGTTGATTTTATTAATGTAACCCCTTCTGGCGCGGTTTATACGGTATTTGATAGCGATGCGCCGCGGGCACTGCATGTGCTCAAAGAGATGGGATTCGAGCCAAAATCGTTATCGGGTTGTGCGAAAGTATCTGTAATCGGTGGAGGCATCAATGGGGTGCCAGGTATTATGGCACACATCGTAGAAGCCTTGACAGAGCAAGAAATTCAGATTCTTCAATCCGCCGACTCCAATACAACGATTTGGGTTCTTGTACGCAAGGAAGATATGGTTCGGGCTTTGCGAGCGCTGCATGCGAAGTTCCATCTGAATCGATAGCACGCAGCGCTAGGGATGTCCGGGCCTTGCGCATAATGTCGCAGGAGGAGGAGTCTTTAGTGGATTTTGGTAGATTAATTACGGCGATGGTGACGCCGTTCAATGAACATAATGAGGTAAACTGGTCTGAGTTCGAGCGTTTGCTGAATGCTTTGATCGAAGAACAGAAGAGCGACAGTATCGTTGTGTGTGGGACGACAGGGGAATCTCCTACATTGACAGACGACGAGAAGATCGCGCTATTCCGTTTTGCAGCTCAGAAGGCAAATGGACGTGCACGCATTATTGCTGGTACAGGTAGCAATAATACAGCTCATTCCATTCATTTGACGAAGGCAGCAGAGGAAGCGGGCGTTGATGGCATCCTCCTTGTCACTCCTTACTATAATCGTCCGACACAAGAAGGCATGTATCGACATTTTGAGGCCATTGCGAACTCTACCTCTTTGCCAATCATGCTGTACAATGTTCCAGGACGGACTGCATCGAGCATTTCTGTCGAGACGACGCTACGTTTGGCTGAACTGCCGAATGTAGTTGCTACGAAGGAGTGTGCTGGTCTTGAGCAAACATCGCAGATCGTTGCTGGTGCGCCCGCTTCATTTAGAGTGTACAGCGGCGAGGATTTTTTGACATTGCCTACTTTGTCCGTTGGTGCGTATGGAGTTGTCAGTGTTGCTAGCCATCTCGTAGGTGCTCAGATGAAAGCGATGATTGAACATTATCTAGCTGGTCAGCATGAAGAAGCAGCTAGACTGCATCATGAACTGTTCCCTGTATTTAAGGGACTGTTCTTATGCCCTAATCCAGTTGGAGTGAAGCAAGCTCTCCAGTTAGCTGGTTTCGAGGTAGGGAGCGTCCGTTTGCCGCTTGTTGAGGCAACTTCGGATGAGGCTGCAGCGATTCGTGAGCTTGTTCAATCCATTAAGAAATAATAGGAAAATAGAACTTTTACAATGTGCATAATAGCGCACTTACGAAGCCGATGCTGAGATCCAGCATCGGTTTTGTGTTTTTCGGCAACAATAGGAGGACAAATCGCCGACTTGTGTTTTTTACTTTTGTTCATGTATAATGGATATCAAGTGACTGGGTGCGGTATATTTTTCAAAAGAAGGATGTTCATTGGTACGACGGCCAATTGAATATAGGAGGTTAAGATCCAATTGTCGAAGAAAAACAACGTTGATAAATTGTCCATCTTCGCATTGGGCGGCGTAGGTGAAATCGGAAAAAATATGTACGTCGTCCAATACGGTAACGATATCGTCGTCGTAGACGCAGGGTTGAAGTTCCCGGAAGAAGACATGCTCGGAATAGATATTGTCATCCCGGATATTTCATACCTCACGGAGAATCGAGATAAAGTAAGAGCAATCTTGATTACGCACGGACATGAAGATCATATTGGCGGGTTGCCATATGTACTGAAGCATTTGAACGTTCCAGTATACGGAACAAGATTAACGCTCGGATTGATTGAGAGCAAATTGCGGGAAGCGAATTTGCTAGGTGAAACAAAGCGAATTCTAATTACAGCTGACTCGGAAATTCAGCTCGGAGCTATTCGTGCAAGCTTTTTCAAGACGAACCACTCCATCCCGGATTCGGTTGGTGTATGTCTTGATACACCCGAAGGATGCGTCGTTCATACAGGAGACTTTAAGTTTGACCATACGCCGGTCAACGGTCAGTATGCTGACCTGCAGCGTATGGCGGAAATTGGCCAGAGAGGAGTTCTTGCACTGCTGTCTGACAGTACGAATGCAGAACGCCCAGGCTTTACACCATCAGAAAGTAGTGTGGGTGTCGTTCTGGAAGATATCTTCCGGAAGGCAGAGCAGCGTGTAGTTGTTGCGACATTCGCTTCAAATATTCACCGTATTCAACAAGTCATTGATGCAGCATATGCAACAAACCGTAAATTAACAGTCATTGGTCGGAGCATGGTGAACGTCGTCACGATCGCTTCCGAACTTGGCTACTTGAACATACCTGATGGAATGCTGATCGAACCTGAAGAAGTGAACAAGATGGCTGCTGACCGAGTAGTAATCCTGTCCACAGGCTCCCAAGGCGAGCCGATGTCAGCCTTGACGCGCATGGCGCGTTCTACGCACCGCAAGGTTGATATTCTGCCAGGTGATACCGTAGTTATCGCAGCTACACCAATTCCAGGCAACGAAAAATACGTAGGTAGAACTGTCGATGAATTGTGCCGACTAGGCGCACATGTCATCTATGGCGGATCGAAGACTGGCGTCCATGTATCTGGTCACGGCAGTCAAGAAGAATTGAAACTGATGTTGAATCTGATGAGACCGAAGTACTTTATTCCGATTCACGGTGAATACCGTATGTTGCGCAACCACGCTGATTTGGCGGAAGCAGTCGGAATTGAGCGCGAGAATATCTTCATTACAGATATCGGTGATACTGTTGAAATTACAAATGGTGTTGCACGTCGTGGCTCTAAGGTTCAATCCGGTTATGTACTTATCGATGGTCTTGGTGTCGGCGATGTCGGCAATATCGTATTGCGCGATCGGAAGCTGCTTTCCCAAGACGGAATTTTGGTTGTTGTTGTTACACTCAGCAAGCAGGAAGGTACGATTTTGTCAGGACCAGACATCATCTCTCGCGGATTTGTCTATGTTCGGGAATCGGAAGGACTGCTTGATGAAGCGAACCGCATCGTCACTTCAACACTGCATAAGCTAATGAATGAAAATGTGAACGAATGGGCATCACTGAAGACGAATGTGAAGGATGCGCTTGGACGTTTCTTGTACGAACAAACGCGCCGTCGTCCAATGATTTTGCCAATCATTATGGAAGTATAGAACGAAGTGAGCGAGAATCCCAGTCACCAGTCATTCTCGCTCACGAACGTTATCAGCCGCCGTTCCTGCCGTAAGGTAGGGACGGCGGCTTTTTGCGTTCCCGCTGCTGTATAAAACATCGCAGGGTGAAGCATGCTATGACGGCATTGTACCGGTCAATTGGAGGTAATGGAACATGATGAACGAACAGCCTTTAGATCCACAGGGACAGCCGCAGCAGCTACCCAAGGGTCCGCCAACGGTAGAAACGATCCAACAGCTGGGGACGGCATCGATTCCGTCAACTGGTGAGTCAAATATTTATTGCTTGAATATCATCGGTCAGATTGAGGGGCATATCGTATTGCCTCCACAGAACAAGACAACGAAATACGAACATGTCATTCCTCAGCTTATCGCAGTGGAGCAAAATCATAAAATTGAGGGTGTACTTATCGTATTAAACACGGTTGGTGGCGATGTAGAGGCAGGTCTGGCTATCGCAGAGATGATATCCTCCCTGTCCAAACCGTCGGTAACCTTGGTACTTGGAGGAGGGCATAGTATAGGAGTTCCGATTGCTGTGTCTGCCAATGTGAGTGTAATCGCGGAGACAGCGACGATGACGATTCACCCGATTCGATTAACGGGTCTTGTCATTGGCGTTCCGCAAACCTTTGAGTACTTAGAGAAAATGCAGGAACGTGTCGTTCGCTTCGTTAAAGCTCATTCGAATATTTCGGAACACAAATTCAAGGATTTAATGTTCACAACTGGCGAACTGACGCGCGACATTGGGACGACGGTAATCGGACAGGATGCTGTCAAGCATGGCCTAATTGATGAAGTCGGCGGAATTGGTACTGCATTGGAGCATTTGAATCGCTTGATTGAAGAGAAGCGTGCAGAGAGATGTTCGAAGGAGGGGCACCATGATCAAGGCCATCATAATCAAGGTCATCATGAGCACGTCCAGCCTGAACAAGCACAACATAATCAAGGTCATCATGAGCATGCCCAGCATGAACAAACACAACATGATCAAGGCCATCATGAGCATGCCCAGCATGGAGCACATTCGAATCATTGTGAACATCAGGCCAACACGTCTGAGCAGCCAATGCTATTAGGTGGACAGTGTGGGGGTAATCCGCAGCATACTGGTACACAGGCAATGTATGTGCCAGCAAAGGAGCGAGGATAATGCTGCATACAATTATTCCGATGGAGCAAGTGCTGCAAGGGATAGACAAGGAGCCGTCTTTTTTCGAAATGCAGTGGCAGGGACGCACCTTGCTTGTACAGCAGGTCGACAATACGACGGTTCGTATCGAACGATTGCTGAAAGACACAAGTATGCATGATTTTCTGGATCCGGGGTTTTCACCCGGTACGATTATTCCTCTACGCTAAGTGTTATCTTGTGCGATGTGAGGTCACGTGATCCACACTGATCCATATTTCTCATTTAGACAGATCCTACCCGGCTCTGTCTTTTTTATTTTTCTCAATTCCCTTGTTATGGAATGGTCATAGGAAGAACGGTTGTTCTGTGTTATAATGAGGGATGGAGGTGACGGCATTTTGGCCCGTAAGAAGAAGAAAAAGCAATCCTTCAGCAAGAGCCTGAAATACGAAATCTATGGCATATTGCTGATTACCTGTTCCGTCATTGCGCTGGCTGGCGGGGCGGCGTTCGGGCGCTCCTTATCTAAAATATCAGGCTTGCTGCTTGGTAAATGGTACTTTTTCATACCGCTCGTGTTCATATATATTGGATTGTCGGTAATGATTAAACGCCAGTGGCCTTCAGGCTGGAACTCCCGCAAGAGCGGCATCATGGTCATTATTCTTGCTTTGACGATGATAAGTACCGTGCACGCGGTAGAACAACGTATTTTGCCAACTGCAACGGATGAAGTAAGTGCTGGATACATATTGAAAGACATACATAATGCTTTGAACTTAGAACTCGTGCAAGCAACCGATACAGGCACGGCTGGAACGATGCTGCAGAAAGACATTAGCGGCGGATATATAGGTGCAATTCTTTATTGTACCTTATTTGTATTATTTGGTGCATTAGGAACAAAACTGCTCACCATCGTCATGCTCTTCATTGGTTTCATGCTGGCTACACAGCTTTCCTATGTTGAGCTTGTGAGGCTGATTCGCACCCAAGTGAAGAAATTCGCGGCTGTCATGAAGAAGAAGCGCAAAGCGCGTATCAATGAGCGCAAACGAATGGAAAGCAAGCAGCGTAAAACCTCGAAGAAGGACGCAGACGACGATTACATGCTCGATGATGCGCTTGATGATGAAGAAGATGATGAGAATTTACAAGGCCGCACACCTGTATTTATGCAGATATTCGGCAAAATCAGTGAGGCAAGCAAGAAGCGATTCCTCGCCACCAAAGAAGATGATGAAGAATACAATGAAGGTTCTGCTGTATATACAAGCAAGCCGCACGCAGCTAGATTGAATGAAGAGCACACTATACAGCCAGAGGCTGGAGCCGCTGCAATGAATACGGTAAGCAAAGCTTCGAAGCTGAACGCACTCCTTGCTCGTATTGAACAGGATGACGAACAATCCCATGCTCCATTGTTCCGTGATTTTACAGCAACTGCGGACGTCGATCATATTGATGATTCGGATTCCCAAGAGGATGTAGCAATCGGTGGATTTACCAAGCCGCACACTTCTCCTATTGATGAGGCAGCAGACGACATTGAAGATGATTGGAACAATGAGAATCAAGCTAAGTCGGAAGACGTGAAGCTTGGGCAGATTAAGCATAACCAAGCAGATAAGCTTACAGGTGATGAGGGTGATATCCATCTGGAGACAGATGGATTGCTCAGTGACGGTGAAGGTTCAGGGCAGGCAGTCGTTGTCCAAAAGCCACCTCCGAAGCCGTACAAGATGCCTCCATTCAACCTGCTTGCGAAGCAGCAGGGAAGTGGGAAGGGCGGCGATCAAGCCGACTTCATGCAGACAGCCCGCAAGCTGGAAGCTACGTTGGAGAGCTTCGGCGTTCGAGCGAAGGTACTGGAGGTCGTTCGAGGGCCGGCAGTTACCCGCTATGAAATCCAACCTGACATCGGGGTTAAGGTTAGCCGCATTGTCAGCCTGTCTGATGATATCGCACTTGCCTTAGCAGCGAAGGACATTCGGATGGAAGCGCCCATACCAGGGAAATCCGCGATTGGGATCGAGGTTCCGAACAATGAAGTATCAATCGTTACGATGCGAGAGGTCATGGAGACACCAACTTTCATTGATGCTCCGTCACGGTTGTCCATTACATTAGGCCGTGATATTGCCGGGACGCCGATTGTAGGCAACCTTGCTCGAATGCCTCACTTGCTCGTTGCAGGTGCTACAGGTTCGGGGAAATCGGTATGTATCAACGGGATTATTACGAGCATCTTGTATAAGGCGAAGCCGGATGAAGTGAAGTTCCTCATGGTCGACCCGAAAATGGTAGAACTGAATGTATACAATGGCATCCCGCATCTTCTTGCGCCAGTCGTTACTGATCCAAGACGCGCTTCGCTTGCTTTGAAGAAAATCGTTGTTGAAATGGAAAAGCGTTATGAGTTGTTCTCCAAATCGGCGACTCGGAATATTGAAGGGTATAACAAGCTGGTTGCAGATGAGCCGGACAAGGTACTTCCTTATATCGTCATTATTGTCGATGAGCTCGCGGACTTGATGATGGTCGCTGCCAATGATGTAGAGGATTCAATATGCCGATTAGCTCAAATGGCGCGTGCAGCTGGTATCCATCTGATTATTGCGACCCAGCGCCCATCGGTTGATGTTATTACCGGGGTTATTAAAGCTAATATTCCGTCTCGTATCGCGTTCGGTGTATCGTCCCAGGTGGATTCACGAACGATTCTGGATATGGCAGGCGCCGAGAAGCTGCTCGGACGTGGGGACATGCTATTCCTACCGATGGGCTCATCCAAGCCGATTCGTGTGCAGGGCGCATTCCTGTCCGACCAAGAGGTCGAGGCAGTCGTTGGGTTCGTAAGCGGTCAAGCGCAGGCGGAATACAACGAAGAGCTGGTGCCGGAAATCGATGAGAGCGGACATGCTTCTGATGAACCGGTCGATGAGTTGTATGATCAAGCGATTCAAATCGTGCTCGAAGCGCAGCAAGCCTCGGCATCGCTACTGCAGCGCCGGATGCGCATCGGATATAACCGCGCCAGTCGTCTGATTGATCATATGCATATGCAGGGCTTGATTGGCGCGCATGAGGGCAGTAAGCCGCGTGAAGTGCTGATCACATTGGAACAATATCAACAAAGCAAAATTTCATCCTAAATAGGATACAGAAAGAGAGCGCCCTGCGCTCTCTTTTGCTTATGCAGTAGGTGTTGGCTGTAAGTGCATAGATCTCTATCCGTTATCTCATAATAAAGTTGCCAATCCTGTTAAATTCACAAGAGAGAGGTAGACGTTAGGCATGAGAAAACGGATGATTTGGATCACGATATGTATTGTATTCATGCTAATTGGAGCGTTCCAGTACAAGCATATGGGCAAGACGGAAGCCACATTTAGCAATGCAACACTGCAGCAAGGCTCCCAAGGCCAAGATGTGAAGGAATTACAAGGTCGATTGAAATTCCTTGGTTACTATGATGGTAAGACAGATGGAATCTTTGGTCCCGCGACGAAGAATGCAGTGACATGGTTCCAATGGAAGTTCGGCATGAAGTCAGACGGAATCGTTGGATCGAAAACCAAAGAAATGCTAGTAAAAGCTACGAAAAATTGGAAGCCTGAAACTTCGGGCGGAACGGCACCTAACAAGCCATCTGGCTCAACAAATAATAATGTTAGCGGCACCAACAATTTAGGGTTGTCGGAGAATGATTTAAAATTTATGGCCAATGCCGTGTATGGCGAAGCGCGCGGTGAGCCTTATGAGGGACAAGTAGCTGTAGCCGCGGTAATATTGAACCGTGTGAAGTCGCCAAGCTTTCCGAAGACAGCATATGGCGTAATTTTTCAACCAGGGGCATTTACTGCAGTAGCGGATGGACAGATTTGGCTGGAACCGAACGAGAATGCCAAACGAGCGGTGAAGGATGCCATCAATGGCTGGGATCCTTCTGGTGGCTGTCTGTACTATTTCAACCCTGAGACGGCAACTTCGAAGTGGATTTGGACTCGACCTCAAGTCAAAACAATTGGCAAACATATCTTCTGTATGTAATCAAGTGACCGAAAAGCGACGGTTGAGATGAGACGGTACGGGATGCTACATACAGAAGCGGGATGAAGAAGCAATGGCGTTCAGTCCATTTGCTTCTTTGTTTCCATTTCGGTATGTTAGGGATGTTGAACGATTGATCATATGTGTACGGAAGCGAGAAGGTATACATTGGATTATCACTGAATATAACATGCAACATGGTTGCAATTCACCGTGACGATCACGGAAGAAATGGGGTTAGATATGGTGAGCAAACCGACATTTGAACGGGGAAAGGTTAAAGGCATGCGTGTTCATGTTATGCCGACAAAGCGCTTCAAAACGTTCGCCATCTCTGTGTATGTGGGCATTCCTCTTCAAGAGGATACCGTAACGAGTACGGCACTTACGCCTTTTGTATTACGGAGAGGGACGGCTTCTTATCCAGAGACGATTCGGTTCCGCGAGCGACTTGATGAGCTGTATGGAGCGGGCTTCGGGTTCGATGTGTTCAAGCGAGCAGATTATCAAATTATCCAGTTCCGCATGGACGTTATTAATGATGCATTTGTAAGTTCATCTGAGTCTTTGCTTGCCCAAGCATTTCAGTTTTTGGGTGAAGCCATTACAGCACCAGTTATGGACAATGGAACATTGCGCAATAAGTATGTAGAAGAAGAGAAGCAGACAGTGCGTCAGCGGATTGAATCTATTGTCAACGATAAAATTCGCTACGCAGCAGAACGCTGTGTGGAAGAAATGTGCAAGAATGAACCGTATCGACTGCATGCGCTTGGTAATCGGGACGATCTGGATGGAATTGATGCAGCGACCTTAACCGATAAGTATCGCTGGCTGCTTGAGCATGCGGCGATTGACGTATATGTTGTTGGAGATACGTCCTATGAAGAGGTAGAACGCTGTGTCGAGGCTTCATTCCGTATCGATCGAAACGTGGAGACACCATATGCACGTTCTATTCCAGTACCACGTATTGGTGAACCGAACACCGTCATTGAACGTTTGGAGGTTAGCCAGGGCAAGTTGAATATGGGGCTTCGATCTACGATTACGTATGCGGACGATGCTTATCCTGCCGCGCTTATGTATAATGGCATATTAGGCGGTTACCCGCATTCAAAGCTGTTTATAAATGTACGGGAGAAAAACAGCCTTGCATACTATGCAGCTTCTCGCTTTGAAGGCCACAAGGGTATTTGTACCATTCAGTCAGGTATTGAGTTCGAGAACTTCGACAAAGCCCGTCAAATTATTATCGAGCAGCTGGATGCGATGAAGGCTGGGCAGTTGCAATCGCTTGAAATTAGCCAGACGAAGGCCATGATTGCGAATCAATTGCGGGAGATTGATGATTCTTCGTTTGAGATGATTGGCTTTGATTTCAATCGAGTGTTATCGGGAAGAGAGCGCACAACATCCCAGCTCATTGATGAGGTAGAGCATATTGAAGCTGCACATATTCAAGAAGTCGCGCAGACCTTCCACTTGGATACCATTTATTTCTTGCGCAATAAGGAGGAGGCCTAATCGATGGAACAACGTCAATACTCCAATTTGCAAGAAACTATATATTATGAGCGGATGGACAATGGTCTAGATGTGTATGTTCTGCCAAAAGCGGGATTCCAGAAAACATACGCAACATTCTCTACAAAATATGGCTCCATCGACAATCACTTTCAAGTAGAAGGACAAGAAGAGGTTCAAGTCCCCGATGGGATTGCCCATTTTTTAGAACATAAAATGTTCGAAGAGCCAGAAGGGGATATATTCGCGAAGTTCGCTGAACAGGGGGCATCTGCGAATGCCTTCACTTCATTTGATCGTACGGTCTATTTGTTCTCTTCCACTTCACACATTGAAGAGAGCCTGCAGACATTGATTGATTTCGTGCAGAGACCTTATTTTACAGATGAAAATGTAGAAAAAGAAAAAGGCATTATCGGCCAAGAGATTAACATGTATCGCGACAATGCAGCGTGGCGAGTGTACTTCGGCCTCATTGAGGCAATGTACCACATCCATCCTGTACATATCGACATAGCAGGCACAATCGAATCGATTGGAACCATTACGAAGGAGACGCTCTATACGTGCTACCATACCTTCTATCATCCTTCCAATATGCTGCTGTTCGTTGTAGGCGGTGTTGATCCGATGGGCATCTTCGAACTTGTACGGAGCAATCAAGCGGCCAAATCATTCGAGCCACAGGGCGACATTCGCCGGATCTTTGAAGAGGAGCCTGTTGAGGTTAAGGAAGCAAGACGTGTGGCGAAGCTGCCCGTTTCTCTGCCGCGTTGTCTATTTGGCTGCAAGGAACCGCGTCCGGGCTTAGAGGGCAGAGCGCTTTTAGAATACGAAGTGACAACCCGCCTCATGCTGGACTTGATGATGGGCAGTAGTTCGCCGTTGTATCAGACCCTGTATGAGGAGGGTTTGACGACGGATTCATTCGGCAGCGAATACACCTGCAGTCCGGACTATGCATTCTCCATTATCGGCGGTGAATCAAAAGACCCTGATGGCCTAGTGAAGCGGGTGCAGGAGCTAATTGATGAACGCAAGGCGGCGGGCTTTGAGCAGGCAGCATTTGAGCGTATTCGCAACAAATCGATTGGCTCATACTTGCGCATGCTTAATTCACCTGAAGCAATTGCCAATGAATTTACGAAGTATAAGTTCCGTGATACCGATTTATTTGATATACTTTCGGTATACGAGACGCTAACGTTAGAACAAGTTCATCAACGGTTGAAAGATCATTTTGATTGGAATCGGCTGGCAGTATCTATTGTCGAACAACCGTAACATACGAAGGCGTGCCTATCAATAGGTGCGTCTTCTTTTTTATCTAAAGAGAATACTTGTCCATAGGGGGAGAACATGTATGAAAGCATTGTCAGATACTTCTGTTCTTATTACCGGAGCAAGCCGAGGAATTGGAGCTGCGATTGCGGAGCGCTTCGCCCAAGTCGGCATGAAAATTGTTATTCATTATTTGCATTCACATGAAGCAGCAAATGAGGTAGCCCGTAAATGCATCAATCACGGGGCGCAAGTAATGACGATTTCAGCCGATCTAAGAGATATGGAACAGCTAGATCGAATGAAGGACAAGCTTGATGAACTGGGGTTTACACCCGACATCTTGGTCAACAATGCTGGGGTTGCCTATTACGGATTGTTCACGGATGTGACAGAACAAGAATGGACGGACTGCATGGATATCAATCTGAAGGGGATGTTTATGTGCACCCAGCGGTTCGCTCCTCACATGATTACGCAGAAGTACGGTCGAATCATCAATGTATCTTCAATTTGGGGAATCACTGGAGCATCTTGTGAAGTCATGTATTCGATGGCCAAAGGCGGGGTTAATGCGTTTACGAAAGCATTGGCCAAAGAGCTGGCTCCTTCTGGTGTAACCGTAAATGCAGTAGCACCAGGGGTAGTGGATACCGATATGGTGAAGCATCTGGATAAACAAGAGCGAATGGCATTGCAAGAAGATATTCCGTTAGGACGGCTTGGAACCCCTGAAGAAATAGCCTCCCTTATTTACTATTTGGCATTGCCGGAATCCGGTTATATTACAGGACAGATTATTAGTCCCAACGGTGGATGGCAGATGTAAGCGATCTGTTTGCAGACAGAACGTATAATTCCGGTGGCAGAGGCACATATTACGACTGATGAATTCACACTAGGCCACAAGGAGGGCGTTCTCATGTCATCAGTACTTGAAAACTTCGACTCGTGGAAAAAGTTTCTTGGTGAGCGTGTCAAGCAAGCAAAAGGGCTAGGCATGTCTGAAGAAACAATTTCCAAGCTTGCTTTTGAGATCGGATCATTTCTGGAAGAAAAGGTTGATCCTAAAAATGCAGAAGAAAGTGCATTGAGGGAGTTATGGAATGTAGGCTCTGATGAAGAGCGGCAAACGATTGCTCGTTTGATGGTAAAATTGGCTGATCAAAACGGGTAATTCGTCATTTTGTCCATATATCTAAAGAAAGGAAGTTCTGGTACGAACTTTCTTTCTTTTCATACCCATAACCAGGCGCAAACGACATGAATACATGCTCAGAACCTGCTATAATGGTACTTAATCGGAGAAAATAAGAAAGTATTGCGTTTTTTCTCGTTTTTTAGCCATACTCCGGTGGAATTTGTGTCCCATGTATTGTAGAATGGAAAACGGCGGATAACCGTGGATGAGGTGTGTCATGGAGTACAAACAGTGGTATATGGAATATAAGATACATAAGAACCGACCTGGTCTTCTTGGAGACATTGCTTCGCTGCTTGGTATGCTTGAAGTGAATATCTTGACGATTAATGGTGTGGAAGACAAGACAAGAGGAATGCTTCTGCAAACCGATGATGATGAGAAGATCGAAATCATGGGACAGATGCTGAAAAAGGTTGACAATATTACAGTGTCCGCACTACGGCAGCCGAAGTTGGTTGATATTCTGGCTGTACGCCATGGCAGATATATTGAACGCGATTCTGATGATCGGAAGACATTCCGCTTTACAAGGGATGAGCTTGGCTTGCTGGTTGATTTTCTGGGTGAAATATTCAAGCGGGATGGCCATCAGGTTATCGGACTTCGAGGAATGCCACGGGTTGGCAAGACAGAGTCCATCATTGCTGGAAGTGTGTGTGCGATGAAGCGCTGGACGTTTGTATCTTCGACGCTGCTCAGGCAGACCGTACGCAGCCAAATGTCGGATGAAGAATTGAATCCAAACAATATCTTTATTATTGATGGTATTGTCAGTACAATTCGTTCAAATGAGAAGCATGCTGGATTGCTAGATGAAATTATCAACATGCCATCCACGAAGGTCATAGAGCATCCAGACATATTTGTTCAAGAAACCGGCTATAGTTATGATTTCTTCGATTATATTATTGAATTGCGCAGTAACCCGGATGAGGAAATTACGTATGAATCGTTTACGATAAATTATAACGAAATTTAACATAAAGCAGTACGCAAGTGCAGCTTGGATTAAGGACAGGAGGTGAAGTTGTGTCAGAATTAGGGCAATTATTGAAAAAAGCAAGAGTGGAGAAGAATCTCTCTCTGGATGATGTGCAAGAAGCAACGAAGATACGTAAACGTTACTTGGAAGCGATTGAAGAAGGGGACTATAAGGTTCTGCCGGGTTCGTTCTATGTACGTGCTTTCGTGAAGACGTATGCAGAGACGGTAGGCTTGAATCCTGATGAAGTATTGCAGTATTACCGCAATGACATCCCAACGCCGGAACCAGAGCCAACAATTGAACCGCTAATGCGTACGAAGAAACGTAGTGTACAAGCTCCGTCTGATCGATTCGGACGCTGGGCATCGACGCTGCTTCTATGGGCATTCATCATTCTTATTGGTGTCATAGTATATTTCTTCGTCGTGATGAAAGTGAATCCGAGCACAACGGATAACACTTCTGATGATACGAATATTACAGAGACACAAAATCCATCAACAGGCTCAAATGGAACGGCGAATGGCGACAAAGCAGGACAAAACAATGCAGGTGGAGCGGTTCAGCAGCCGGTTAAGCCTACTACGCCGGAACCTCCGAAACAGGTGGAGAAGCCAATCGTCATGTTGGAATCCTCCAAGCGCTCTGAGGATGTATACACCGTATCGGCTCCAGCAAACACGCTAGTGAAGGTAGAGATTAAAGCGGCAGGCGACAGAAGCTGGCTGGCTGTTCATGAGAAGAGCAGCAGCGGGAAGAAGCTTCATTATGCAACATTGGAGAAAGATCAGACCGTTACGTTCGATATGACCGAACAAGGTATGTTCATTCGTGCAGGCTATGCCAAAGCAATTGAAGTGACAGTTGCTGGCGAAGCATTGACGAAATCCGATAACGAAGGCTCCAAAAATATTCGTCTGCAGTGGGTATCTTATGATGAAGCTCAGAAGCTGCAAACGGAGAAGCAAGGTCAAGCCTCAACGAACAATGCGAACCAAGGCTCACGTTAAGTAAGCGGTCTTTCCTTAGGTACTTGGTGTGAATTGCATCATGATACATGACATATTCACTTTGTGAGAGGAGACAATAATAGCTGCGGCGATCATTGTTATTCTCCAATAAAATAAAGTGAGGTGTCGAGCGATGGCAACCAGTTGGATCGTTACCGGAGCAGGTATTGTGGTCAGCTTGTTAGGGTATTACTTGACGCCAAGTGTTTGGGGGTACGGTGTGTTAGGCTTCGGACTGGCTCATATTTTGCTGGGCATTATTGATATGTTCCGAGCTCCAGCACGTGTCCGTTTTTAGACAATCGCATGCTACAGGGGCATTCTTTTGCAGGCTTAGGTCTGTGTAAGAATGCCTTTGTGTATATACATAACTATGATCATACAAAGGGTTTGATTTGACAGCAGTATTTGTGAAGGGGGAGCTAATGATGGCGGACAGTTCATTTGATATTGTATCCAAGTTGGATCTACAGGAAATGAATAACGCGATTACACAAGCAATGAAGGAGATCGAATCTCGATACGATTTCAAAGGGAGCAAAAGTAAAATTACACTTGAGAAGGATGAAGTGATAATTGTCTCGGATGACGAGTACAAACTGAAAAATGTCATTGATATTTTGCAGTCCAAAATGGCCAAGCGCGGCGTAGCCATTAAAAATATGGAGTTCGGCAAAATTGAACCTGCAGCTTCTGCTGCGGTACGGCAGCGAGCGAAATGCAAACAAGGAATCGATCAGGATGTAGCAAAGAAAATTAACATTATGATCCGTGATTCGAAGTTAAAAGTAAAGAGTCAAATCCAAGGTGATCAGATTCGGGTTACTGGGAAAAGTAAAGATGATTTGCAAGCTGTTATGACGCTGTTACGAGGTGCAAATCTGCCGCTAGATCTACAGTTTACGAATTATCGCTAAACGATAGCCCATCATCACTAAGCTGCAAGAGGGAAGGATGCTGGGCTCTTTTTGCTTTTTTGACTCCAAAGTCATGCCTGTATTATACTTGATGAGGTACATAGACATACGGATGTGAAAATACTCCAATGGGAGTCTGCCTTATGGGGGATGTAAAATGACAGAAAAGATTAAAATCGTAACGTTGGGCTGCGACAAAAACTTGGTTGATTCCGAGATTATGTCCGGCTTAATTTATGAGCGTGGATATGAACTGGTGGAAAACGAAGAAGAAGCAACGGTAATCATCGTCAACACATGTGGATTCATTGATGCTGCTAAGGAAGAATCGGTGAATACGATCTTAAGACTAGCAGATTTGAAGGAAACTGCTGACTTGAAGGCACTTATTGTATCCGGATGCTTAACGCAGCGATACAAGGAGCAACTGCTTGATGAAATGCCGGAGATTGATGGTATCGTTGGTACCGGTGATTTTGACAAAATCAATGATATTGTTGATGAAGCCCTGCAAGGAAGCAGGCCGATTCGTGTAGGCAATCCCGTATTCGATTATGATCGCATCCTTCCACGCAAAGTGGCGACTCCGCGCTATACGGCATATGTCAAAATAGCCGAAGGCTGCGACAATAACTGCACATTTTGCAGTATACCAATCATGAGAGGCAAGTTCCGCAGCCGTACAATGGAATCCATTCTTGCTGAGGTAGCTCAGCTTGCAGGACAAGGGGTCAAGGAGATTAGCCTAATTGCCCAAGATTCCACGAATTATGGTGTAGATTTATACGACGGTTTCAAGCTGCCGGAGTTAATGAATAAAGTAAGCGAAATTCCGGGTGTGGAATGGGTTCGTCTGCACTATGCGTACCCTGGATTTTTTACTGAGGAGCTTATGGATGCGATTGCGAGCAATCCGAAGATTTGCAAGTATATCGACATGCCATTGCAGCATAGTGAAGATAGCATTTTGAAGCGCATGAGACGTCCTGGCCGCCAGCGTGATTCCCGAGAGCTGGTGAACAAAATTCGTGAACGAATTCCTGGTGTAGCGCTGCGTACGTCTATTATCGTAGGGTTCCCTGGAGAAACCGACGAAGACTTTGACAGACTATGCGACTTCATCAGGGAGATGAAGTTCGATCGGCTTGGCGTGTTTACCTATTCTTCCGAAGAGGACACGCCTGCAACGAGGCTGCCAGACCATGTGCCTGATGACGTTAAGGAGTGGCGTGCGAATACCCTTATGGAAATTCAGCGTCAAGTATCTAAAGAAGTAAGTGAAAAGCGTATTGGTGATATATTGGAAGTCCTTGTTGAGCGTTACGATGGCCGCAATGATGTGTTCATTGGCCGCTCGCAATTCGACGCCCCTGAAATTGACGGGGAAGTATTTATTTCCGGCCAGCCATTGAGTATTGGGGAAATTGCCAAGGTAAGGATTACTCATGCGCTTGAATTTGACTTAGCCGGGGAGGGTCTCGCGTGAATCTGGCGAACAGGATAACGTTAGTCCGTATTTTTCTTGTGCCAATAATGATGTTCTTCCTATTGGTGAACTTTGATTATTTGCCTGCGATTGAACTAGAGGGTTTCTCGATTACTTACAACCAGATTATTGCGGCCTTGATCTTCATTATTGCTGCAAGTACCGATGGATTGGATGGTTATATCGCCCGTAAACGCAAAATGGTTACAAATTTAGGAAAGCTGCTTGATCCACTTGCAGACAAGCTGCTCGTAGCGGCGGTTCTTATCTCACTTGTTGAGATGCAAAAATGTGATGCGTGGATTGCGGTTGTTATTATTAGCCGTGAATTTGCGGTTACTGGCCTAAGGCAAGTTGCCTTGCTCGAAGGAACTGTTGTTGCTGCAAGCAAGTGGGGGAAATGGAAAACAGCAACCCAAATTACGGCGATTGCAGCGATGTTGCTGAACAATTTCCCATTTGCGTTCGTTCATTTCCGGTTTGACATCTTGGCGACTTGGGTCGCTGCGTTAATTACCGTATACTCGGGAATTGACTACTTTGTAAAAAATAAAAATGTGCTTCACCTTTCGGATTGATAACGGAAGCTGATAGGTCAATAGGTGCTTTTTCCATAGTTCCGGCTCTCCGGGCAGGAAGGGGCACCTATTCGCATTTATAGACTTGTAAAATGCTTGATAACGACTAATAGGGATGGTGGTTGGCATGAAAGCAGAGATCATTGCAGTTGGGACAGAACTGCTGCTGGGACAAATCGTCAATACGAATGCGCAATATATTTCGGAGCGACTGGCAGTGGTTGGTGTAGATGTGTTCTATCATACGGTTGTTGGGGATAATGCTGTGCGGATTCGACAATGTATTGAAACGGCATGCAAGCGTTCCGATCTGCTTATCTTCACAGGTGGTCTGGGACCGACGATGGATGATCTGACGAAGGATGTGCTCGCGGAGATGTTAGGCCGCAAGATGACCTATGATGAGCCCGCATTGGCCAAGATGACCGAGATGTTTGCGGGGCGCGGCATACAAATGGTCGAAAGCAATAAGCGTCAGGCGAATGTGATAGACGGCGCTGATGTACTGAAGAACTCGAATGGGCTTGCTGTAGGAAATGCCCTGCGGCATGATGGTACTACCTATGTACTGCTTCCTGGACCACCTCGTGAAATGAAGCCGATGCTCGATAATGAGGCGATTCCGTGGTTGAAGAGCCATCAGCTCATTGATCAGTCTTCCTTATATACGCGGATGTTGAAGTTCGCAGGCATCGGTGAATCTGGGCTTGAGAATGCTCTTCTTGATCTTATTGAACAGCAGACGGACACAACGATTGCCACCTATGCTAAGGAAGGCGAGGTTCTCGTTCGATTAGCCGTCAAAGGGATAGATCAGCGCGTGGCAGATGTGAAGCTTGATCAGGTTGAACAGGAAATTCACAACCGATTGGGGATGCATTTGTATGCTGCCAAGGATGTATCTTTGCCAGTGGTGTTGGTGGAGCAGTTATCGCAGCTTGGCATGACCTTGTCCGCAGCAGAGAGCTGTACGGGCGGGATGTTTGCGGACATGATCACAGCTGTTCCGGGAAGCTCGCAAGTATTTGTCGGCGGGGCGGTAACCTATTCGAATGAGATGAAAGAGCGCATTCTAGGCGTGCCTAATGAACTGCTCGAGGGTGAAAATGCGCCTGGTGCGGTCAGCGAGCCAACAGCCAAGGCAATGGCTGAAGGGATGCGTGATATTGCAGATACGGATTTCACAGTTGCCATAACAGGCGTAGCAGGACCAGCTCACTCCGAGCGGAAGCCTGTAGGCCTCGTTTATATTGCGATTGCGGAGAAAGGCAGGGAAATCGTAGTGGAGGAGCTTCGTTTGAACGGAGATCGAGAAGGAATCCGCCGCCGTACTGTATATGCTATTATGTATCGATTGTGGAGAAGGCTGCAGGATCGAACAGTACATATCCATTAACAAATGTTGACAAATGGAGTGGTGGAGGATACAATCGAATCATAAGATACGGAAGAACCGTAACGAAGTGTATATACACGCTTTGTTGCGGTTTTTTTTGTTGGTGTACTCGATGTGGTTATATGGATAATATGTAAATAAAAGTAATAAACGTTCGTAAAAAACGAATGTATGTTCGAAAAAATGCTTGGCAAACTGAATAAAACACGTTATGATGTATATATCAAACGAATCAGTGAAGGAAGTGAGTTTGTGTCAGATCGTCGCGCTGCGTTAGAAATGGCTTTGCGTCAAATTGAGAAACAATTCGGTAAAGGTTCGATCATGAAACTTGGCGAATCCAATCACATGCAAGTGGAGATTGTGCCAAGTGGATCGCTTGCATTAGATATAGCTCTAGGAATCGGTGGTTTGCCGAGAGGTCGTATTATTGAAGTATATGGACCGGAATCTTCCGGTAAGACAACGGTTGCACTTCATGCGATCGCAGAAGTACAGAAGACAGGTGGACAAGCTGCATTTATTGATGCGGAGCACGCATTGGATCCAGCATATGCGAACAAGCTTGGCGTTAATATCGATGAGCTCCTGTTATCCCAACCGGACACAGGGGAGCAGGCGCTTGAAATCGCGGAAGCATTGGTACGAAGTGGTGCAGTAGACATTATCGTTATTGACTCTGTTGCTGCACTTGTGCCGAAAGCGGAGATTGAAGGCGAGATGGGTGATTCCCATGTCGGCCTGCAAGCACGTCTAATGTCGCAGGCTTTGCGTAAATTGTCTGGTGCAATCAGCAAGTCGAAGACGATTGCGATCTTCATCAACCAGCTTCGCGAGAAGGTTGGCGTTATGTTCGGTAACCCAGAGACGACTCCTGGTGGCCGTGCCTTGAAGTTCTATTCCAGTGTTCGTCTTGATGTGCGTCGTGTTGAGACCATTAAGCAAGGTACGGACATGATTGGTAACCGCACTCGGATTAAGGTCGTTAAGAATAAGGTTGCGCCTCCATTCAAGCAGGCGGACATCGATATTATGTATGGTGAAGGTATTTCTCGTGAGGGAAGCATCGTCGATATTGGTACAGAGATGGATATCGTGCAGAAGAGCGGTGCATGGTACTCCTTCGAAGGTGAGCGTCTGGGTCAAGGACGCGAGAATGCCAAGCAATTCTTGAAGGAACATTCGGAGATTGCTCTTACAATCGAAAATCAAATTCGTGCAGCAAGCAATCTGACCACAACAATCCCTGATAAGGGTGTTAGTGAAGATGACGATGATGCATTTGAATTGGAATTAGGTGACGACGAATAATTTGTTGTTAGCTCAAGCACCTTCGCGTTAAGCGAAGGTGCTTCTATGTATTTGTATGGAGGAGAGTCGTTTGAAGGAAAGCGAACGCATCGTAACGATTACTCGGGTAGAGCGAATCGAGAGGCAGGCAGGCCGTTATAAGATTCATTTCGATGGGGCGGCACCGCTTGAAGTGCATGAAGATGTGATGGTTAAATTTCGGTTATTGAAAGGTACTGAGTTGTCTCTGGACTCGCTCACGGAGATATTGCGCGCAGACGAAGGGAATAAGGCCTACGTGCAGGCGATCAAGTATTTGCAACGCAAACCACGTACTCGCATTGAACTCGCCCGTAACCTAGCTCAGAAGGGCTATGAGGATGGGATTGTGCAAGAGGTGCTTGATCGTCTGGAACGAGAGTGGCTTGTCGATGATAAATCATATGCGATGCAATGGGCGCATCAGCGCTTGAATCGACATATGAAGGGGCGGCGATGGATTCAGCATGAGCTGAAGCAGAAGGGAGTCCAAGAGCAGCATATTGAGACAGCTCTTCATTCGATAGACCCAGATGAAGAGTGGGACAGTGCATTATCCGCAGCTCGCAAAAAATGGCGGCAGACAAAGGGAGAGCTGCATCTACGCAAGCAGAAGGTCGCCGCATTCCTTGCACGTAGAGGCTATCCAATGGATATGGCTAGGCGCGCAGCTTACACTGCAGCAGATGAGCGCAGTGAAGAAGAGGAAGTTTCCCACGACATCGAGGAATAATAAAATGACCACTCACGTCATTTGCTTGACAATATCTTTTCTTGAATAATAAAATGAACATGTATCTTTATTTTCACGAGATCAATCTCCTCTTCCAGAGATTGATTTCTAATGATTCATTTCGCCAATTTACTGATTTCCGATTGTCGCCTCAAGGCGACGCCCGTGTATGCGCAATGCATACACATAAGCTGGCGTATTCGCGCCAGTCCATTGAGTTAATTAATGAATAGGGAAACTTGAAAACCACAAATGTAACCTGTCCCAAGCAGTGCTTGGAGGAACCAACGGGGAGGTGAGGCAATGAACGTTCAACTTTGGCTCGCGATCGTTCTCGTTGTGGCCGCATTGTTCTTGGGGTTTGGAATCGGATACCTGATTCGCAAATCGCTTGCCGAAGCGAAGATAACGAGTGCTGAACACGCCGCGGAACAAATTATGGATGGCGCACGCAAGGAAGCTGAAGCACTGAAGAAAGAAACGGTGTTGGAAGCAAAAGACGAAATCCATAAGCTTCGTAATGAAGCGGAGAAGGACATCCGCGAACGACGGAACGAAGTTCAACGACTCGAAAGACGCTTATTGCAAAAAGAAGAGTCGTTGGATAAAAAGTTAGAAGCGCTGGAACGTAAAGAAGAACAAGTAGCTGCTAAAGAGAGACGAATCGAAGAAACACAAGAACAGGTCGATCAAATTTGTCAGCAGCAAGTTACAGAATTGGAACGCATTTCGAATCTGACGATGGAAGATGCGCGTACAATTATTTTGACGAATGTAGAGCAAGAAGTGCGTCATGAAACGGCACAAATGATTAAAGAAATCGAGCAGCAGGCTCGTGAGGAATCGGACAAGCGCTCTCGTGAGATTATTACGATGGCTATCCAACGTTGCGCTGCAGATCATGTCGCAGAAACGACGGTATCCGTTGTTGCATTGCCGAACGAAGAGATGAAGGGCCGCATCATCGGACGCGAAGGACGCAATATCCGTGCGCTCGAGACATTGACAGGAATCGATCTCATCATTGACGATACACCTGAAGCGGTTATTCTGTCCGGATTCGACCCGATTCGCCGTGAAATTGCGAGAACATCTCTTGAGAAGCTCGTTGCGGATGGACGTATTCATCCAGCACGCATCGAGGAGATGGTGGAAAAGTCGCGCAAGGAAGTGGACGAGCGTATTCGCGAATACGGAGAACAAGCTACGTTCGAAGTCGGTGTGCACGGATTGCATCCTGATTTGATCAAAATATTGGGACGTTTGAAGTTCCGTACAAGCTACGGACAAAACGTACTGAAGCATTCTATGGAAGTGGCTTATCTTGCTGGATTGATGGCAGGAGAGCTCGGAGTGGATGTAACGTTAGCCAAACGTGCCGGGCTGTTGCATGACATCGGAAAAGCGTTGGATCATGAAGTGGAAGGATCTCACGTCGAAATCGGCGTAGAGTTGGCGAAGAAGTATAAAGAACATCCTGTAGTCATTAACAGTATCGCATCCCACCATGGCGATTGTGAAGCAACATCCGTCATCGCTATGCTGGTCGCTGCGGCTGATGCCTTGTCAGCAGCAAGACCGGGAGCTCGTAGGGAAACGCTTGAAACATACATCAAACGACTTGAAAAACTGGAAGAGATTTCGGAGTCGTTCGAGGGCGTTGAGAAATCATACGCGATTCAAGCGGGACGTGAGGTTCGCGTAATGGTACAGCCGGATAAGATTGATGATGCGGAAGCGTATCGCCTCGCTCGCGAGATTACGAAGACAATTGAGGGCGAATTGGATTATCCGGGGCATATTAAAGTTACGGTCATTCGCGAAACCCGAGCGGTTGAATATGCGAAGTAAGATGCACATATAGGATTTGGAGAAGTGGCCTTATTAGGCCACTTCTCCCTTTTAGGAGATATAAAGCAGTCTCTGCGATCGATCGTACCGATCAGGCACATCGAATAGAGGTTGCTGCAAGGAGGACTCAGGCTAGATGAAAGTAATGTTTATCGGTGATATCGTCGGAAATACAGGACGCAAGGCTTTGAAGCAGCTTCTTCCGTCGCTCAAGCAAAAGCATAACCCGCATATTATTATTGCGAATGCTGAAAATGCAGCTGGAGGCAGAGGCGTCACAGCGGCAATTGTCAAGGAATTCGCTGATTTAGGCGTGCATGGTTTTACGATGGGAAACCATACGTGGGACAACAAGGATATATTCGAATGGATTGACGACGAGAAGCGCATGGTTCGCCCTGCGAACTTCCCGCCAGGAACACCAGGTCAAGGCCATGCGGTCATTAAGGCCAACGGCAAGGAACTGGTGATTGTCAACGTGCAAGGGCGCACATTCCTGCCGGCGATTGATTGCCCCTTCCGCAAGACTGACGAGATCCTTGAGTCACTCGGCAAGAAGCATCGAGCCATTCTTGTTGACTTCCACGCTGAAGCTACATCGGAGAAAATAGCGATGGGATGGCATCTGGATGGCCGTGCATCACTCGTTGTAGGAACGCACACGCATGTTCAGACGAATGATGATACAATCCTGCCAGGTGGAACGGCATACTTAACAGATGTCGGCATGGTTGGATCTAAGGAAGGCGTACTAGGCATGGAACGGGAAGCTGTACTGCGCAAGTTCAAGACACAGCTGCCTGTCCGCTTCGTTGTTGACGAAGGAAAATGGCAGTTCCATGGACTTGTCGTCGAGATCGATGAGACAACCGGCAAGGCAGTTAAGCTTGAGAAGATCCGCGTTCGCGAAGACGACTGGATCATGGATTAGGAATACGAAAGCGTAAGCGAGGTCAGTGCGTTGGCACTGGGCCTCGCTTTTTTTATGCACAGAATCTGTTTCGTTAGGAGGATGCCTCAGGTTCATCGTGAGGAAGTGAAGGAATCTGCATTGTGAAGGAATTTTTAGGACTTTCACGAATATGTTTTAATAATGGAGTCTAACCTTAACAATCCCGAGGAGGTACTTTCCATGGAAGTATTAAAAGTTTCAGCAAAGTCCAATCCTAATTCGGTAGCTGGAGCGTTAGCAGGGGTTTTGCGTGAACGGGGAGCAGCCGAACTGCAAGCAATTGGCGCAGGTGCCTTGAATCAGGCGATTAAAGCCGTTGCCATTGCACGGGGATTCGTTGCGCCAAGCGGTGTGGATCTGATTTGTGTTCCCGCTTTCACGGATATTGTCATCGATGGAGAAGATCGGACTGCAATCAAACTGATAGTTGAACCCAGATAATATACGTCGACAGTGGTGCGTAAGTAATGAATTTATTCAGCCTGTTTACAACGTAAGCAGGTTTTTTGCTTTGTTCTGCCTCGGGAGCAGATGGGTTAGAGATGAGATGCAATGGGACAAGCGCAGCTTGGTAACTAGAACTAGAACATAAACAGCTGCCTTCACCGGATTACGAATAAAGAAGCTGAGAAGGGGACGTAGAATTATGAGCCAACGGATTATTGATTTTCATTGTGATGTTCTGTACAAGATGCTGTATGAAGGCAAGTTGGATTTTATGAGCGAGGATGCATTAGATATTACGCTGCCGCGCATGCAGGCTGGTCAGGTAAGCATGCAAGTATTTGCGGTATTTCTGGAAGAAGCATTGAGTAGCGGTCAGCCGCAATTTTCTCAAATCTTGCGCTGTATTGACCTGCTGCGTGAACGGATATGCTCGCTGCCTGATGTGTCCCTCATTCGATGGCGTGAAGATGTAGAGCATTGGGAGCGTTCGCCACAGTTAACGGGTGCTCTGCTGTCTATAGAAGGCGCTGATGGGCTGGAAGGCGACATGGTGTATGTGCGGACTGCATATGAGCTTGGGGTTCGCTTTCTAGGCTTGACATGGAATCATTCGAACTGGGCTGTGGACGGAACAATGGAGCCAAGGCAGGCTGGGTTTACGAACAAAGGGCGGCAGCTTATTCGCGAATGCGACAAGCTGGGGATACTCGTTGATGTATCCCATTTGAATGAAAGAGCATTCTGGGAACTGCTAGAGCTTACTGAGCGGCCAGTATTCGCATCCCATTCCAATTCGGCACATGTGCGTAAGCACCCTAGAAATCTAAGTGATGAACAGATCAAAGCCATTATCGATCGGAATGGTAGAATCGGAATCACCTTTGTACCTGCCTTTATTGCAGATAGCCAGCAAGTGACTATTGAGCATCTGCTTCGCCATATTGATCGGATCTGCGAGCTCGGCGGTGAACAGCATATTATGTTCGGCTCGGACTTCGATGGCATTGATGACAAAGTTCAAGGTCTGGAGCATGCTGGACAGTACGGAAATTTGCTGGAAGCAATAGAGCGTAGATATTCGTCGGAATTTGTCAATCGAATTGCTCATAGCAATGCTCTGCAATTTCTGAAGACGAACCTTCCTGCCCGAGAAGGATAATTGTCCATTCATCTCATGAAGGTATCATATCCATCGAATCTTGCTATCGTGGACATCGGCGAAAACGCTTGCTTTTTCCAACCTCTGCACATAGAATGAGAGTGACTCAACCATTACAATATTTTACTTGTTACAATTTAGCGAATTTTGGTGGCATCCGTCGTGGTGCATATGCGAGTCACCTTTCAAAAGGAGTGGGCGAGCTTGATTAGTCAATTGTCTTGGAAAATCGGGGGTCAGCAAGGGGAAGGCGTAGAAAGTACGGACCGTATTTTCTCGACGGCATTGAATCGTCTTGGATACTATTTATATGGGTACCGTCATTTTTCTTCTCGTATTAAGGGTGGTCATACGAACAACAAGATTCGAATCAGCACGAAGCCAATTCGCGCAATTTCGGACGACTTGGACATTTTGGTTGCATTCGATCAGGAATCCATTGATTTGAACGTTGGTGAACTTCGTCCAGGCGGCGTTATCGTCGCAGATGCCAAGTTCAATCCATCCGTTCCAGAAGGTGTGGATGCACGTCTCTTCGCGGTTCCTTTCACATCGATTGCTGAGGAACTCGGTGCTTCCCTCATGAAGAACATGGTTGCTTCGGGCGCATCTTGGGCATTGCTTGGATTGCCGCTGGAAGTCTTCAACAAAGCTCTTGAAGAGGAATTCAGCCGCAAGGGTCCAGCAGTTGTGGAGAAGAACGTTGAAGCTGCACGTAGAGGTGCGGAGTTCGTACTGGAGCAAGCAGGCGGTCCGCTTGACGATTTCAAGCTGGAGCCGGCTGACGGCAAGCAGAAGCTGTTCATGATTGGTAACGATGCAATTGGCTTGGGTGCGGTAGCGGCAGGATGCCGTCTGATGGCAGCATATCCGATTACGCCTGCATCCGAGATTATGGAATATTTGATTAAGCGTCTGCCGAAGTTCGGCGGCACGGTTATTCAGACAGAGGATGAGATTGCGGCAGTTACGATGGCGATTGGCGCCAACTATGGCGGCGTACGTGCACTGACTGCATCCGCAGGTCCTGGTCTTTCCCTGAAGACGGAAGCAATCGGTCTTGCTGGCATGACGGAGACTCCGATTGTTATCGTGAATACACAGCGCGGCGGTCCAAGTACTGGACTTCCGACGAAGCAGGAACAAAGTGATATGAACGCGATGATCTACGGAACGCATGGTGAGATTCCGAAGATTGTAATTGCGCCAAGTTCAATAGAAGAGTGCTTCTTCGATACAGTAGAGGCATTCAACCTGGCTGAGCAGTACCAATGTCCGGTTATCGTCTTGACGGATTTGCAGTTGTCTCTCGGTAAGCAAACTTGTGAGATGCTTGATTATGAGCAAATTACAATCGATCGAGGTAAGCTGATGAGCGATGTTCCTCCATTAGAGGCGAATCAACAGTTTAAGCGCTATGAACTTACGGAAGACGGAATTTCTCCACGTGTTGTTCCGGGGGAGAAAGGCGGACTTCACCACGTAACTGGCGTTGAGCACGACGAGATCGGCAGACCGTCTGAGAGTGCAGTGAACCGCAAGAAGATGATGGACAAACGGTTGAACAAACTGAATGGACTGCAGGTGACGAATGCGATTCACGCAGATGTGCCGCATGAAGAACCAGATCTACTTATCGTAGGCATGGGCTCCACTGGCGGTACGATTGATGAAGCACGCAGACACTTGGAAGCGGATGGGGTAAAGACCAACCATATTACGGTACGTCAAATCTATCCATTCCCAACAGAGCTGTTCACACCGCATGCGCAGAAGGCGAAGCAAATCGTCGTTGTAGAGAACAATGCTACCGGCCAACTGGCTGATCAAGTAAAATTGAACGTTGGATTCGGAGAGAAGCTTCGCCGAATTAATAAATATGATGGAACTCCGTTCCTGCCTTTGGAATTGTACAAACAAAGCAAGGAGTTGGTCTAGTATGGCAACGTTCAAAGAGTTTCGCAACAATGTGAAGCCGAACTGGTGCCCTGGCTGCGGCGACTTCTCAATTCAGGCAGCCATTCAACGCGCGGCAGCCAACGTCGGTCTGGAACCTGAGAATTTGGCTGTTGTATCCGGGATTGGATGTTCTGGTCGGATTTCCGGTTATATCAATGCATATGGCTTCCACAGCATTCACGGCCGTGCGCTGCCAATTGCACAAGGGTTGAAGCTAGCTAACCGTGACCTGACTGTTATTGCATCTGGTGGGGATGGAGACGGCTTCGCAATCGGGATGGGACATACCGTACATGCGATTCGCCGGAACATCAACGTTACGTATATCGTCATGGATAACCAAATCTATGGATTGACGAAAGGTCAGACTTCGCCACGTAGTGCGGTTGGGTTCAAGACGAAGAGTACACCAGATGGCGCAATCGAGAACACATTAAGTCCGCTTGAGATTGCACTGTCTGCGGGAGCTACCTTCGTAGCACAGTCATTCTCTAGTGATTTGAAGCAGTTGACTTCTCTGATTGAGGAAGGCATTAAGCACGAAGGCTTCTCTTTAATCAACGTATTCAGCCCTTGCGTAACATTCAACAAGATCAATACGTATGACTGGTTCAAGGAAAACATCATCAATCTGGAATCTGTAGAGGGCTATGATCCGTCCAACCGGATCGCAGCAATGACGAAGCTAATGGAAACAGAAGGAATGATAACAGGTCTTATCTATCAAGATAAATCGAAGAAGAGCTACGAGAATCTCGTATCTGGATTCCGCGAAGAACCGTTAGCGAAGCAAAATATTCGCCTTTCTTCTGAAGAATTTGACAAATTGGTGGCAGAATTCAAATAATTGTTGAAAAGGCATGCGTCTTTAGGCGCATGCCTTGTTGCATTTCGTAGTATAATATGATTTGGTACTAGCTAGAGAGAACACATACGTGAGGTGGAAGAGAAATGAAAAACGTACCTGTCGGCGTATCCGCTCGCCATATTCATTTGACTCAAGAACATATCGAGATTTTGTTCGGTAAAGGTTATCAATTGACGGAGTTCAAGCCATTGTCCCAACCCGGACAATATGCTGCGAATGAAACAGTTGAAGTTGTAGGCTCCAAAGGATCCTTCAATAAAGTTCGTATTTTGGGACCGGCACGTCCTGCATCCCAATTGGAAATTTCCCGCACTGACTCCTTCGCAATCGGTGTAAAAGCACCTGTTCGCGAATCTGGAGATATCGAAGGTACACCAGGCGTTCTTGTAAAAGGGCCTGCTGGTGAAGTTGAATTGCAAGACGGCGTTATCGTAGCTGCTCGTCACATTCACTTCCATACTTCTGATGCAGAAAAATGGGGGATTCAAGACAAGCAAAAGCTTCGCGTACGTGTAGGTGGAGAGCGCGGTGTTGTATTTGAACACGTGGTTGCACGCGTATCTGAGAAGTTTGCATTGGACATGCATATCGACACTGACGAAGCGAATGCTGCTGGCGTGAAAAACGGCGACACTGCTGAGATCATTGATTAATTATTGAATCATACTTTCGAAATGAAAGGTGCAGTCCTTATAGGGCTGCGCCTTTTTTGCATGGAGTTTCTTCTTCGTTCGTGCAGGGGTTCATACTAAATCTTCAGTTTTATAAAGGGATACGACTCGGACTGATCAATCGCAATTATAAAGGATATGCCGCCAGACGTTTTACGCTTGGCGGTACAAACCAAAACGTTTGGATTCCTTGCAAGCATCTTGAAACTGACGGAACCATTAGATCAGGCGAGAACATTGATTATGTTTTCCGCAAGGCACAGCGCCAGCTTGGGCTTGCTGGATACACTAATCTAATACCAGGAATCAAGCGTAAATCATCGGACAAAAAAGTCTAGGGGGAAGCTAAGGAATCGTTATCTCGTAAGCTAACAAAGTGAATAGAAAAAAGTGCCAACCCTAGTAGGCTGACACTTTATATTGATTATTGATAGTTTTGTAGGTTACCTACTACGGGGAAAACTCCATCACTCTTAACAAAGAGTTTATACGAACAACCAGAACTCATGTAGTAGGTTATTGTCTTAGTTCCTCCGTTAGGCATGTCATAATGGTAAACAGTGTCTTTGCCGTTGCAATATTCATGAATAAAATCAGAAAATGCACCACTTGAATTGATTGTTGCTTTACCATATTGATTTTGACCGATAATAGAATCAGTTGCATCTGAGAACGGAGCATTTCCTGGCACATAATGAACAATGTAAGGCCAATAATTTTTAAGTTCTTCATTGTAATCTCCTAAAAATTTCTAATATATTTCACTAGTATTTTACATTATTTCTACATTTATATCAATAGAATTAGGTCTAAATACGGAAGAACATGAGCTGGGAGAGACGCGACAATGGAACATAAATTGGATCTGATTGCCCTGCTGGCTACATCGATCCGGCCTTCCTAAGTTATCAGGAGTGGGTAAATGTCGGCATGGCGCTAAAATATGAAGGCTATACAGCCGCCGATTGGGACGACTGGAGTAAACGGGACGGATCCCGATATCATCCTGGTGAATGCTTCAAGAAGTGGACGACGTTCGAGGGATCCGGCGTGCCAGTAACAGGCGCTACGATAACGCAGATGGCCAAGGATAACGGTTGGATGCCTCGTAGTACTAGAGACGATCATGAACTGGATTGGAACGATGAGATTTCTGGCGGGGAGTACGTGGTTATCGATAAAAACTGGATAGAAGGTAAAGAGATTCACGAACCGACCGACTGGAATCCGGTGCAGCAGCTGACCACCTATTTGGCAACATTGTTCGAGGCATCAGAGAATGTTGGATATGTAGTTGACACCTGGCAGAACGATGAAGGAAAATATCTGCCCTCCAAGGAGGCATGGGATCGTACAGCTGGCGAGCTAATCCAGGCTCTGAATGAATGTAATGGCGATATTGGAGCTGTCCTAGGTGACTACATTTCGGCAGCAGGTGCATGGATCCGATTTAATCCTCTTGATGGCAAGGGCGTCAAAAATGAGAACGTCAGCGATTTCCGTTACGCACTCGTCGAGTCTGACACAATGGATATTGAGAAGCAGAACGCCATTATGCGAGAGCTATCTACCAATTGCCGTAATGGTATACAGCGGCGGCAAGTATCCATGCAATTGTACGCATCGATGCGGCAGCTCATGCTTATCTTGAACGGTATCCGACTGCCACCAAGGCGCAACTGAGAGCTGTCCAGGACTGCGTGCCGGTGGGAGATGAGGATGGAGCAATGCTTGAGGAACTGCAGCGAAAGATCGTGAAGGTCATCGAGGCACGGACAGGAACACCTGAAGGATACGAAGCGATTCTGACGCAGCTTGCTGAATATCAGGATCTACTTGAGATTCATGCAGCCAACTATCGGTCAAATTGTCCATTATCACAGCTATGGTACACCAAACGGTGAGTATAAAAGCGAACCGCGAGCAGCAATTATTACGGGTGTGGTCGATGAGGAAATCGTTCACCTATGCGTACTTAATCCAACTGGCCACCAAGGGTATAAATTTTACACCGGCGTAAGCTTGGTAGACTCCAGAGGTGGCTGCAAGAACAAGACTCAGGAAACCCAGGTTCGATTCCTGGCGCTGGTGCCATAAACGGATGTGGTGCAGTGGTAGCACGCTTGCCTTGGGAGCAAGCCGTCTCCTTATGAGGCGGTTTTTCATTGATAAATAAAAGTGAGTCAAAATCATGGGCATAGGCATATAGTGGGGTATGTTGTAATTTTGAAAGGGGATGTTCGCTTTGAGTTACTATTATCAACCACAACCTGCCGGTATGTACCCATACTCACAACCTGCTGGTATGTACCCGCACTCACAACCTGCCGGTATGTACCCGCACTCACAACCTTGGCATGATCCAAATATGTTAAAGAAAGAAACATTGCAAATGGTGGAACCGTGGGTTCAGAATGGATTGAAAGAGGCACAGACAATATCAGTTGAGCATGCCATTAGAGAAGCTGCGGCAGTATCTTATTTGATAGGGAGAGGGTATCACCCTACTATCGCGCATCAGATTGTGGAATCTTGGTGGCATAGATAATTTTATTTTTAGCACCCATTGTGGTGCTTTTTCTTTTGCAGAAAGGAGCGCCGAGGCGTCATGAATAACACGATATGCAATCAATGCCCCAAAAATGAGGAGTGTGAGACGCCTTGCGCTGCCATCGAAACGCTCTTTCAAATCTATGACCAACAGAGTGAAAAGGACGAAGTGACTCGCATCCGCAACCTGAAAAAGCAATTAGGGATCCAGGATGCTGAGCCTAGCAAATCATTAAAAAGACTCGCCGAAAAGATAATCAAGCGATTCCCTGAGTTCAGCATCATTCGGGAATTTAATATAAAGATCGGGTATGTAGTCAGCCAGGAACGGAAGCGCGGCGAGAAGATTACATATGCTGATTGCAGAAAGGTGCAGGAGGTCTTCAAGGCTTACCTGCCTTTTGATTTTATTATCACGTTTTATGAGCGAAATACTGGATTACTAAGCGAGAATCATTTGGAAGAAGATCTAAAGAGCAATCGAACAGATGTGAGCTGGTTCCATCAGAGTAAGAACAAGACTGCCCGGATCACATCCAATGCAACATGGGTTATGAATCACGTTTACTATCCGGCAAATTGGCGTGCTGGCTGAGTTGGTCGCTGGAGGTGTTAAGGCAAATGGCTAAGATTTATTGCGATCTGATCAAGCTTGGATTGCGAAGTATTGAGCAAGTACCGCTCACATGGCGGGATGCTGTACAAAATATGCTTGAAGCTTAAGGGGCGCTACCGCATAGGTGGCGCTTTTATTATGCCCTCGGCTAGTGACGGGGGCTATTTATATTTCACCTAAAGGGGGATAAGTATGGATCGCTTTATTGAATTTGCTGGGCAGCTAGTAGGAGACTACGGCACGAAGCAAGTAGCTGCAGCTGGTGGTTTTGGTGTTGTTGGGGCATACCTGTTCGGTGGATGGCCGCTACTGCTGCAGGTGCTTCTGATTATGGCGGTGGCTGATTTCGTTACTGGTATTATGGCTGCTTGAACCGAGGGCAAGCTGCGCAGCAGCCGTGGGCTTGTTGGTATTGCCCGTAAGGTATTTATCTTTGTCATCATCTCTATTGCCCACCAAGTCGACACGGTTCTCGGCGATCAACACATGCTCAGGGATGCGACGATTTTCTTTTACATGGCGAACGAGCTGCTGTCATTATCGAGAACGGTGGCCGTATAGGAGTGCCGATTCCTGGTGTGATTAAGCAGGCAGTTGAGGTTTTGAAAGGAAAGGTTAGCGGCACCCTTGTGGATGGAATCTTCTTGGATGGCTCCAGTTCTTCGCAATTGCGCTACGGATCTGTAAGCCTTCAGGGAGATGGCCGAACCGTGTACTCAATCATATCAGTGTGATACACAACAGGGATCACATAGGTAAGCTCTTTATAGCGGACAATGCCTAATTATTTTTGTGTAGGTCATAGCCGAGCCGCACACTAAGCAATTTTAATACTATATGGATGTACCTAATCGAAAGGAGGGTGTCTCATATGGGAGAAGTTCTTGGAGGATTTGGTGGCTCATGTGGCTCATGTGGATTCGGGGGTTTCACATCTATTGGTGTAATCTTGGTCTTGTTCATTTTGTTGGTTATCATATCTCGTGCATGGGTTTGGTAACTATTAATCGATAATCTCCACAGCCCCACTCCTTTTACACTGCGGACATGTTTGATATACTGGTGTTGAGCCGGTACGCCGGCAAACAAATAAGAGTCGTACGGGAAGGCATCCCTACGACTCTTATTTGTTCCTTTATTTCTTCTTAAGCCTGAATCACTATTCCAACCTCTGCCCCAAATCGTTTAGACTTTTGGGACATTTTCCAAATGAAATTAAAATGGTCTGACTGCAGTAAAAGTATTTTTCGTCATGATGTCACCATACCAAGTCCAATAATCTCCCTTTTTAAAGACTTTTAACATTACCGTAAAGGAACCTTGAGAATGTGATGGAAGGATACTATATAAACTAGATTTATCAATTTTGAGGGTCTTTGAGGAAGATGTCATGTCACCCGTTGCAGGGCATACCATCTGACCAGAACTCCTGAAACAAACCTCATAGCTGAATGCAGCAGATGTTGATTTCTCGATTGTAACATTAATCCAGTTATCACTTACTCCATAGTAGGTTGAATCGGTATAAACTCTTGCAGTGTAGCCGTTACTCACAGATTGAAATCCTGAATCAGCACCAGCCGCTGCTGAAACAGCCGTTACAAAAACACTAAAGCAGAGGAGCAGAATCAAAGATGCAAGAGATACTTTTTTCATTTGATTAACCTCCTATTATATGGTTCCTTTAGATAAATCTAAATATTAATCCTATATTAAAACATAGTCAATATTTTGTATGTATAAAAATGGAAAATGTATAAAAAGATTAGTTGTAAATCGTGGTTTATGGATTTTTTTTTACAACTAATCGCGAAATAACAAACAAGAGCCGTCATAAATCTTCTCAAAATTCCCACATAAAGGGGCAGAAGCCCCCCTCAGAGTATTTTCATTCATGAACTTTTGTTGATGCTGCCAGAAGGTTCTTCAAGCGTCTAACCTTCTGATTATTGTCGATATACCTATCATCCAGGATGCAGCTCACCCAGAAGACGGTCAGGACGTTGACGATGTCCGCACCGCAGCCTGCGTAATCAAGTCGGGTATCCTGGAAAAGATCAACGAAGTCTTGTACACTTTCGAGTTTGGAGAAAGGGGGCTGCTGTTCATTTGATAATCAGATCTACGATGTTTACGATAAGAGACAGCACCATAAGCCCAATCGCTACATCGATTTTCCTCATCTCATCTGCCCCTTCCTGTATTCTGTGTTCCGAGGCTTTTTTCTTTGTCTACGTTACCCACACTCTACCCACAAAAACGGTGTCAAACATCGGATCACGTTGTCCAACCTTGTCTAAAGTGAAAGCCAGAAAACCGCACCATTTCAGTTTTTTGGACAACAAAGGGCAATATTGTCCACTTCGTAATAACTAAATCTGGAAGTTCATTCTTGGCTCTCCACTTCGGATGATGGTATAATTTGAAGTGATGTTCATGTACATAGATAACCTACAGACTACAGAATCGATTGAGAAGAAGGAGTGCCGACCAATGAACAAAGAGTCGAAAGATTACTCCAAATATTTTGATTTCTCGAATGCCAAAGTCATTTCCGAGGATGAACAAGGCAAACGGATTCGTATAAATGGTCGTGAAATCAACATTATTTCGGAGCCTAACCAACGTCAGGAGAAGCAGAGGGGCAAGCAGGATGTACAGGTACACTATGATCAGGCCGTGCCTGAGGAACTGCAGGGACTAGGAGTTGGGAAGAAATATATTATTTATACATTTGGCTGCCAAATGAATGAGCATGATTCCGAGACGATGAGCGGCTTGCTTGAACAGATGGGCTATGAAAAAACGGAAGACCGGAAACAAGCAGATATTATCTTATTAAATACATGCGCGATTCGTGAAAATGCAGAAGATAAAGTATTTGGTGAGCTTGGACATTTGAAGACATTGAAGATGCAAAGACCGGGGCTTATTCTTGGCGTGTGCGGTTGTATGTCCCAAGAAGAAAATGTCGTGAATCGCATTATGCAGAAGCATCAATTTGTTGATATCGTATTCGGCACGCATAATATTCACCGCTTGCCGATTTTGGTGCGCGATGCCTTGTTCAACAAGGAAATGGTCGTGGAAGTGTGGTCTAAGGAAGGCGACATCATCGAGAATCTGCCGAAGAAGCGGGAAGGGATGCGAGCTTGGGTCAACATTATGTATGGTTGTGATAAGTTCTGTACATATTGCATCGTTCCTTATACCCGTGGCAAAGAACGCAGCCGCCGTCCGGAAGACGTAATTGCCGAAGTAAGAGACTTGGCTCGTCAAGGATTCAAGGAAATTACACTGCTTGGTCAAAACGTCAACGCTTACGGCAAAGACTTTACGGACATCGACTACTCGTTCGGCGATCTGATGGACGAAATTCGAACTATTGATGTACCGCGTATCCGCTTCACTACTTCACATCCAAGAGACTTTGACGATCGATTAATTGAAGTACTTGCGAAGCGCGGCAACCTGGTTGAGCATATTCATCTTCCTGTACAATCGGGAAGCACGGAAATATTGAAGAAGATGAGCCGCAAGTATGATCGGGAGCGCTTCCTGGAGCTGGCATTTAAAATCAAACAGGCGATACCGGATGTTGTCTTTACAACGGATTTTATTGTGGGGTTCCCTGGCGAGACGGACGAACAGTTCGAAGAAACGATGTCGCTTGTACGGGAGGTAGAGTTCGACTTTGCCTATACATTCATCTATTCCCCGCGTGAAGGCACACCGGCGGCAGGGATGGAAGACAATGTTCCGATGGAAGTGAAGAAGGAGCGCCTGCAGCGCTTGAACGCCCTGCTGCAGGCTCAGAGCCGTCGAAGCAATGAAAGGCTGCAAGATCAAGTGGTGGAGGTGCTAGTGGAAGGGGAGAGCAAGAATAACCCGGACATTCTATCCGCTCGAACGCGCACGAACAAGCTTGTCCATTTTGCAGGATCGGCCTCGTTGATCGGTCAAATCGTTCATGTTAAGATTACAGATGTGATGTCCTATTACATCAAGGGTGTGCTTGTCACACAACCGATGCAAATGACTTCTTAACCTTTTCTTTATTTTCGGATACAATAAACGAGAAGAGATAGATTTTACCAATATAATTCAGGCCGAATAGATGGGAGAGGTTCTCATTGACGCAACAATCACAATCTTCGAAGGTGAATTCGGAACACGCAGAACACTCGGATCATGAGGAGCACGCCCATCGATCGGGATGCGGTATACCGAAGTTCAATACGCGGGATTTGCTAGTACGAGAAGATATTATGACGAAGGCGAAGCAGTTGTCTGAACTCATCATAACAACGGATGAGGTTCGGCAATATCAGCAAGCAGAGAAGCAAATTCAAACGCATACTAGGGTACAAGAGCTGATCTCCACGATTAAGAAGAAGCAGAAGGAACTGGTTGCCTTCCAATCGTTCCAAAATGCGAAGATGGTAGATAAGATCGAGAATGAGATTAGTGAGCTTCAGGATGAACTGGACAATATTCCACTCGTTGTGGAATTCCAGCAAAGCCAGAGCGATGTGAATTACATGCTGCAACTGGTTATGTCCGTTATTCGTGATACGGTATCTAATAAGATTGAAGTAGAAGCAGCAACCCCTGAAGCGCCAGAATCATGCGACTAAGCACAGATGAATAGAAGAAGGCTTCCTACAGATGATGTGGGAAGCCTTCTTTTTCTTATGAACGGAGAGGGGATCATCGATCATCTTTCATAGTAGGCAGCATTGCTCCAAGGTACACAGATGACGTATGCGGCATAGGAGCAGTATAGTCGTCAGCGAGATTGACCCGTTGGCAGCCTGCGAAACAATCAGGAGAGCAGCTTGCGGAATTGTTCGGTAAGCAGCGGCACCACCTCGAATAAATCACCGACGATCCCGTAATCCGCTACTTTGAAGATAGGGGCTTCCGGATCGATATTAATGGCAACAATGATTCGAGCTTGACTCATTCCTGCGATATGCTGGATGGCGCCACTAATCCCGCAGGCAAAATAAATCTCAGGTGTAACAACCTTACCCGTCTGTCCGATCTGCAACGAGTAGTCACAATAGCCCGCATCACAAGCTCCGCGCGAAGCACCGACTGCTCCATTCAGCACACGTGCCAGCTGTTCCAGGGGCTTGAACCCTTCGGCACTTTTCACACCTCGACCGCCAGAAATAATAATTTTGGCCTCTGACAAATCAACGGAGCCGCTCATCTTCGTGACGACTTCGTGGACAACCGTCCGTAGGGATGGGGCGGGGGCAAGCAAGGAATCAACTTGCGGCTGCTGAATGCTCTCGTGAGTCGGAAGTAAACCCGCTTGTTGAGTAACAGGAGTGAAGTTGTTAGGTCTAACCGTAATGATCCAAGGTCGTGCTTGATTGGCGAAGCGTCTAGTTTCAAATGCTTTGCCTGCATAGACAGGCCTTAGGAAGGTTGTGTCCGAATCATCCGCTCGAATCGATACGACATCGGATATTTGACCTGTATGGAGCTGAGCTGCTAGCATCGGCGCAAGATCACGTCCCATCGCCGTATGCCCAAGCAGCACGACGTCCGGCGATTGCTGCTCTGTAAAGGCATGCAGTGCCGCGAAATACGTCTCCGCCTCGTAATATTTATACCTCTCATCATCTGCGCAGCTAACTTGCGCAATTCCTGGAATCATCAAGGACTGGATTGTGTCCTCTGCAAGTTGAAACCCAATGACAAGCACAATAATTCGATCATCAGGCTTCGCCATTTGCGCGGCAGCACCAAGCGCTTCGAATGTAACCTGGCGCAATCGATCTCCGCGTATTTCAGCAATAACAGCATATGTGCGGCTCATAGCAGCACTCCTTTCCAGTCGATAGCACGCTTGCGGCTTCATGTTAAGGCTCAATCGTTACAAGTAAGTGCGTGTTCAATTTGCAACCTAGTTAGAAAGAGTTAGAAGAGAGAGGAAGTATCGCGTAGCGATTGAACCAATTGCTCTACTTGCTCCGATACAGTGCCCTTCAATATCTGCCCCGCCTGTCTTGGGGGAGGAAGCTCGAGGGCTACTCGCTCTGTGGCAGGAGCATAAGATTCATTCTGAAGCTGTTCGGCAGCCGACCGCTTTTCGATAGGCTTCCGCTTCGCCTTCATAATGCCTGGTAGAGTCGGATATCTGGGCTCGTTCAATCCTTGCTGTGCCGTAAATAATGCAGGCAAGGTCACTTTGAGATTCTCGCTATCGCCTTCTGCGTCACGACTGACCGTTACCTGCGAATCATTGATGCGCTCAATCGAAGTGATCGCAGCGACATGTGGCAGGTCGAGCAGGCTGGCGACACGGACAGCAACCTGGGCACTGCCTTGATCGACAGAGAAATGACCAGAGAAGATTAGATCCGGCTGTTTCTCCCGCAATGTCTTTGCGAGCAAGTGAGAGATTGTGAATTCATCCATCCCCCCTATGTCACTTGGCGACAGAACAAGATGTACGGCTTCGTCTGCTCCCATTGCGAGCGCTATGCGAAGCGCTTCCTCTGAACGATCAGGACCGGCAGTCACTACGGTGACTACGCCGCCATGATTTTCTTTCCATCTCACGGCTTCTTCGATGGCATATTCATCATAGGGATTTATTATCCATTTTACTCCGTCTTCAGAGAGCAGACCATCTGTAATTATGACTTTTTCTTCTGTGTCGAACGTTTGCTTCATAAGCACAACTAAATTCAAGGTCATCACCCCAAGTTCCGGCTTCATTACGATCATTGTATGGAGAAATGTTCGGACTTATCTCTACTACTTTTATTCGAATTTCATTAACCAGTGGTCATAAAAGGCAAGAACGTATTTTTTCATGTCCCAACTCATATCCATCAAACATAGTTCTTTACGAACAGCTATGTTGAGCAAAACGAGATCAGGCATGTATCACCCAAAAGGGAGGGGAGGTATGGTGCTGATTTATGTAAAATGGCTTGTCTTTCTCTTCGTTGTTGCGATTGGCATCGGCTTGGCCGCTGCTGCAATTCGGCGACGAGTCAGCTACATAGGCTTGGGGCTGGCAGGCACGAAGCCAACCGAGCAGGCGAGGCGAACTATGCGTGCCATCGGACAGACGTTCGGTCAAGGCAAGCTGTGGAAGGATCCGCGAAGTGGGTTTATGCATGCAGTAATGTTCTACGGATTCCTCCATTTGCAGGTCGGAGCACTGGATTTGATTTGGAAGGGGTTGACCGGCCACTCACTGCCGCTGCCAGCCCATCATGTCTTCATCGTGGCTCAGGAATGGACAGTGCTCATGGTGCTCACAGCAGTATTGTTTGCAGTCTATCGACGCTACGTGGAGAGGCTGCCACGCTTGAAGCGAGGGTGGAAGCCCTCAATTGTACTGTTCTTCATCGGCGGATTGATGGTGACTGTCCTTGGCACCATGACATTCGATTATGCGCTAGAGGCCTTGAATGGAGTTGGAGGGCCTAATGGCTCGATTACGGCAGGAATTGCATCGGCTATCGTAATGCCCTTGTCAATTGGCGTACATGCAGAACTGTGGCTCACCGTCGGATATGAATTATTTTGGTGGTTACATTTGCTGATTCTGTTTGCATTTCTCATATATGTGCCGCAATCGAAGCACTTCCACCTGATAACTGCACCGATTAATCTCTGGCTGAAGCGTTCAGAGGAAGAGACAGGGAAGTTGAAAATGATCAATTTGGAAGACGAGGAGGCAGAATCATTCGGGGTTGGAGCAATCGAGCAATTCGAGCGGAAGCAGCTGCTTGATCTGTATGCCTGCGTGGAGTGCGGGCGCTGTACGAATGTGTGTCCTGCATCGCATACGGGCAAGCTTCTCTCTCCTATGCATCTCATCTCGAAGCTGCGTGATCACTTAACCGAGAAAGGGGCAGCCATAACTTCGACCAACCCGTGGGTACCAAGCTTGGCAGCACCTGGGTCGCTGCCGTTCCATCGCATGGCGGAGGAAGGTGTGCAGCAGGCCGAAGGTGCATTTGATGAGCCAGCGGCGCTGCAGCGATTTCCGCAAGGGATGCAGGGGACGATGGCTAAGCAGCAGGAGAGATGGCTGAGAAACATACCTGATGAGCAGCATCCGTCTGCTCAGTCAATCGATTTGATCGGTAATGTTATTACCGAGGAAGAACTATGGGCATGTACAACATGCCGCAACTGCGAGGATCAGTGTCCAGTCGGAAATGAGCATGTCGATAAAATTGTAGACATGAGGCGCTATCTGGTGCTGACACAAGGGCAAATGCCTGTGGACGGACAACGAGCGCTGCAAAATATTGAGCGTCAGGGCAACCCATGGGGGATCAGCCGCAATGACAGATTCAAATGGGCCGCAGAGTGGACGAAGGAAACAGGCATAACTGTGCCGACGGTTAAGGAGCGTCCAGATTTCGAGGTGCTGCTGTTCGTGGGAGCTATGGGTTCCTATGATATGCGTACACAGCACGTAACGAAGGCACTAATTCGTCTTTTCCATGCAGCTGATGTGGCATTTGCTGTTCTTGGCAATGAAGAGCGGAGCTCAGGAGATACCGCGCGGCGTATGGGCAATGAATTTTTGTTTCAGCAGATGTGCGCAGAGAATATTGCAACGTTCCACAAATATGGTGTCCGAAGGATCGTTACCGCTTGTCCGCATACGTATCACACATTGAAGAAAGAGTATCCGGATTTTGGGTTGGATTCAGAAGTGCAGGTATATCATCACACAGAATGGCTGTATCAGTTGTGGCAGGCGGGGCGTATTCGCTTCGTTCATCCGGTTCACGAGATCGTCGCTTGGCATGACTCCTGCTATTCGGCACGTTACAACGGGATTATTGACGTCCCTAGAGAACTGCTGCGTGCAGTGCCGGAACTAACGGTGCTTGAATTGGAACGAAGTGGGGCTAATGCGATGTGCTGCGGGGCAGGCGGTGGTCAGATGTGGATGGAGGAAACGTCTGGGACGCGCGTCAATGTGGCGCGGGTAGAGCAGGCGCTTCAGGTTCAGCCTTCTGTGATTGGGTCTGCATGTCCATATTGCCTCACGATGATGGAGGATGGTGTCAAGGCGAAAGAGCGAAGCGATGTGCGCAGTGCCGATATTGCTGAGCTGCTCGTCAAGTCTGTATGTGGAATCTAATGTTCAGGGAGGTGGAGTGAAGCACGGCATGCTTGTATGGCCGTTCTGCTACGCTGCGTTAGCTGGTTAACATATGAGGCTTGCTCATGGTGGCCTGGGCAGCTTCTGTGAAGGAGTGAGGCATATAGAAGGACTGATTGCGGGGAAGTGTGTCCGTGCAAATGAAAGGCAGCTAGGCTATACCATGCACATGCAGTAGGAGGGGTACCGAGGTGAAACGATGGAATGAGGTTCAACGGGCTGCTGTTATTGGCTCAGGGGTAATGGGAGCCGCCATCGCAGCTCATTTGGCGAATGCAGGCATACGATGTCTGTTATTAGATATCGTGCCAGAAGAGCTGACGGAGGACGAAGTGGAGGCAGGCAAGACTCTGGAGCATCCGGATGTCCGCAGCCGCCACGCTAATCAAGCGATTGCGCGATTGAAGAAGTCGAGCCCAGCACCGCTCTATCTGGAAGCGTTCGCAGAGCGTATCATACCGGGTAATACAGCGGATCATTTGCAGGAACTTGCGCAGGTAGATTGGATTATTGAGGCGGTCACGGAACGAGTGGACGTGAAGCGCACGGTGCTGGCGCAAATAGAGCGCCACTGGCAACAAGGGACGCTGATCAGCTCGAATACGTCAGGCATTTCCCTTGAATCCATGTTGGAAGGGCGATCAGAAGCATTTAGGCGTTCATTTGTCGGCACTCATTTCTTTAATCCGCCACGATACATGCATCTGGTGGAGCTTATACCGAATGCATTGTCGGATCAGTCGGTATTAGAAGGGGCCAAGGAATGGTGTGAGCGCAGACTGGGCAAGGGAGTAGTCATTGCCAAAGACACGCCTAACTTCATTGCCAATCGAATTGGGACGTACGGCTTGATGATCACGCTTCAAGAAATGGAACGGTACGGTCTTACCATCGAGGAGGTCGATGCCTTAACAGGGCCGATTATCGGGCGGCCGAAGAGTGCTACATTCCGAACGCTGGATATCGTCGGACTAGATACATTCCTCCATGTAGCGAACAATGTGGCTGAGCATGCTGAGACAGAAGCGGAGCGGAAGGCGTTTGCTCTGCCGCCTTGGTTCAAAGAAATGGTAGAAAGAGGCTGGCTAGGAGAGAAGAGCGGTCAAGGATTCTATCGCAAGGTACGCAGCGGTTCACCTGGAGAAGATCCGATCCATGCACTGCGTTGGCAGGATTGGACGTATGGGCCGAGGCATCAGGTTGCTTCGGTGACGCTGCAGCAGGCGAAGCGGGAGAAGGGAACGGCAGCCAAGCTGAGAGCTGCCATCAGCGGCCGTGACCAAGGTTCACAGTTCATCTGGAGCATGATGAAGCAGGTATTGTGCTATGCAGCTTCCAAGGTAGGGGAAATTGCAGATCATATCGAGGATATTGATAAAGCAATGCGATGGGGCTTCAATTGGGAGCTGGGCCCATTTGAATGCTGGGATGCGATTGGTCTTCGGGATAGTGTCGCACGCATGAGGGCGGAGGACACAGAAATTCCGGCCTGGGTGGAGGCATGGCTGGAACAAGGTCACGAGCGGTTCTATGAGCAGCGAAGCAGCGGATTGTTCTTCGCCGCGGCAGGAGAATGGCAGCAAGCCGTGGAGAGTGAACAATCGATATTGCTTCGCTCTTTGAAGGAACAGGGAAGGACAATTGCACGCAATAGCGGTGCGAGTCTTATTGATGTCGGCGATGATGTGGCCTGTCTGGAATTCCATTCTCCGAACAATGCCATCGGGGAAGATATTTTATCCATGATCGAGAAGAGCGTAGATATCGTAGAGCGTGACTACCGAGGTCTCATTGTTGCGAATGAGGGACGTAACTTCTGCGTTGGGGCAAATGTGATGCTTCTGCTCGGCGAAGCTCAGGCCGAGGAATGGGACGAAATCGACTTCATTATCCGCCAATTTCAGCGAGCGATGATGAAGCTGAAGGGCTTGCAGCGGCCCGTCGTTGCTGCACCGCACCGAATGACACTTGGCGGAGGTGTGGAGGCGTGCCTGCCGGCCGATATGATTGTGTTCAGTCCAGAGACATACTTCGGACTAGTGGAGACCGGAGTTGGACTGATTCCTGGTGGGGGAGGCTGCAAGGAAACGGTGATTGCGCTCTCACATCGGCTGCCGCATCCCGATGATGATCTGAACGCATCACTTGTGCGAGCATTCGAGACGATCGCCATGGCCAAAGTGTCGAACAGCGGTCATGATGCACTGCGACTCGCCTATGTACGATCCCAAGATCGTGTGCTATTCGCGGAGCAGCGCCGCATCTATGAAGCGAAGCAGGCCGTTCTTGCTATGGAATCGGCAGGGTATGTAGGGCAAGTGCAGGAGGCTGGTCGACCATCTATACGCGTAGCTGGACGGGAAGGCTTTGGCGTTCTGCAGTTAGCCGTATCCAATATGCTGGAGGGCGGCTACATAAGTGAGCACGATGCGTTAATTGCTCGCAAGCTCGCACGTGTACTTACAGGTGGAGACGTGCCTGCCAATCGCCTCGTATCTGAATCGCATCTGCTCGATTTGGAGCGGGAAGCTTTCTTATCTCTTTGCGGAGAACGGAAAACACAGCAGCGGATGCAGCACATGCTGAGCAAGGGGAAGCCGCTGCGCAATTAGGGCATATCGAATTAGACATCATACTGGCAAGCAGGGCCGGAGCAGTGGTTTGGATAGCAGCAAAGAAACAAAGAAGCAACCAGTAACGGAACAACAGAACAATAGAACAACAGAACAATAGAACAACAGAACAATAGAACAATAGAACAATAGAACAATAGAACAACAGAACAGCAGAACAGCGAGAGATGGCATTGGTTTCTGTTGCTGGAAGGCAATTGGGTGAGAGGGGGATATGCATGGTAGCGGATACGCCTGCAAAAGCATTAAGAGAAGTGGTCATCGTTGCGGCAGCAAGAACAGCAGTAGGCAAGGGAAAGCGTGGAGCACTGGCTGACACAAGAGCGGAGGATTTGGGACGGACCGTCATTGAGGCGGTGCTGGAGCGAACCCCAGGACTAGAGAAGCATGACATAGATGATGTCATTCTCGGTTGTGCGATGCCGGAGGGGGAGCAGGGGCTGAATGTAGCGAGGACAATCGCGCTTTATGCAGGGCTGCCCCATACGGTTCCTGGGGTCACCATCAATCGATTCTGCTCTTCCGGATTGCAGGCAATTGCCTATGCAGCGGAGCGGATTATGACGGGAGCTGCGGATGTCATCATTGCCGGAGGCGTGGAGAGCATGTCACATGTTCCAATGACAGGCTTCAAGCTGTCTCCTCATCCGGTTATCTCTGAAGAACGTCCTGAGATCTATATCAGTATGGGTCACACAGCGGAACGGGTCGCCAAGCAATTTGGCATAACCCGCGAGATGCAGGATGCATATGCGGTAAGGAGCCATCAACGTGCTGTTCAAGCCTGCACGAACGGGAAATTCAACGATGAAGTGGTGACCGTTCAGGCCAAGCGGACTTGGGAGGAAGCAGGAGGCAAACTGAAGAGTACGACCATCGATTTCCGAATGGATGAATGCATTCGCCCAGAGACAAATGAGGATACGTTGCGCAAGCTGAAGCCGTCTTTTGCCGCACAGGGCTCTGTAACAGCTGGCAATTCCTCACCGTATAGCGATGGAGCGGCCGCGGTCATGGTAATGAGCCGGGAGCGGGCAGAAGAACTAGGGTTGGAACCGCTCGCGGTATACCGTTCGTTTGCCGTTGCGGGCGTCCCGCCTGAAGTGATGGGCATCGGACCAGTTGAAGCTATCCCGAAGGCGCTTCGCCTTGCAGGAATCACGAAGGAAGAGGTAGCGCTCTATGAGGTAAATGAGGCATTTGCCGCACAGTGCCTTGCGGTCATTCAGGAGTTGGGGCTTGATGACAGCATTGTGAATGTAAATGGTGGAGCGATTGCGCTTGGTCATCCGCTCGGCTGCACGGGCGCGAAATTGACCACAAGTCTCATTTATGAGCTGCGCCGCAGAGGTGGTGGTCTTGGTGTTGTGTCCATGTGCATCGGCGGCGGGATGGGGGCTGCAGGCGTATTTGAGGTTCTGCCGCTGCGTGAAGAGAATGGTGAGGATCTTGCAATCGCATCGAAAGATTCAGATGAGGATTAACGGCACATATACTTGTCTGCATGAATCGTACCAGACGGGAAGATGGCGGGTACAAGAATGAGGATGATAGGAGGAATGAAGCATGGAAGCTGCGTCTACGACGCGTGTAAGAGGCGGTGGCTTCGTTATTGACGAGCCGAATCTGGAGTGGGTAGTAACACCGGAGGATTTCACTTCGGAGCAGCGATTGTTCGCGGACACGACCCAGGCATTTGTTGAGGGAGATGTGCTGCCGCATGATGAGGATATTGAACATCTTAATTATGAGCTGACTGTTCAATTGATGCGCAAGGCAGGAGAGCTTGGACTGTTAGCGACAGATATCCCAGAAGCCTATGGGGGGCTTGGTCTCGATAAGGTAAGTTCTACGATTGTCAATGAGAACTTGGCCCGTGCATCATCCTTCGCATTGTCCATTGGCGCTCATGTTGGCATCGGCACTCTGCCGATTGTGTACTTTGGAACAGATCAGCAGAAGCGCACGTATTTGCCTGAACTGGCGACAGGAGCTAAGATCGCTGCCTATTGTCTAACAGAACCAGCATCCGGTTCCGATGCGCTCGGCGCACGAACAACGGCTAAGCTGTCTGATGATGGTACTCATTACATTCTGAGCGGATCGAAGTTGTATATTACGAATGCAGGTTTTGCAGATATTTTCATTGTGTATGCCAAGGTAGATGGTGTGAAATTTACAGCATTTATTGTGGAGCGAAGCATGGAAGGATTTACGGTTGGGCCGGAAGAGAAAAAGATGGGGATTAAGGGCTCATCCACCTGCCCGATTTACTTCGATCATGTCCGTGTTCCGATTGAAAATGTGCTTGGCGAAATCGGCAAGGGGCATCTGATCGCATTTAATATTTTGAACATAGGCAGATTCAAGCTGGGAGCAAGCTGTTTGGGTGCGGCGAAGGAGACGATCCAGTTGGCTTCCGCATATGCGAATGCTCGCACACAGTTCGGCAAGCCAATCAGCAGTTTCCCGCTTATTGGGAAGAAGCTCGCGGAGATGAATACGCTGACCTATGTGTTAGAGAGCATGGTATATCGAACATCAGGATATATTGATGCGATGCTGCAAGACGTCAATGATGGCTCTTCTAGTACGGGAGCGCAAGATTCAGCCCATGCAGGCGTATCTCCGGCCAAAGCAATCGCGGAGTTTGCGCTTGAATGCTCCATTATTAAGGTATTTGGCAGTGAAGCACTGAACACGATTGCGGATGAGGGCGTGCAAATCCATGGCGGTTATGGCTACATCCAAGAATACAAGGTCGAGCGGATCTATCGTGATGCACGCATTAATCGGATATTCGAGGGCACGAATGAGATCAATCGACTGCTTATTCCTGGCACCTTGCTGAAAAAAGCATTAAAGGGCGAGCTTCCGTTAATGGAGCGCCTAGAGCGGCTGCAGGAAGAGGTTCTGGCATTCAGCCCTTCACTTGGCGACGAAGAAGATGGCCCAATGGCTGAATTTTATAAGTTGTTGAACCAAATGAAAACTGCATTTCTCGTTGTGGGCGGAACGGCGGTTCAGAAGTATGGTACGCGCATCGAGCAAGAGCAGGAGGTTCTTTCCGCTCTCGCAGACATGATGATTTATATTTACGCAGCAGAAAGCGCGATTCTACGAACGGATAAGCTGGTTAGCCGCTTAGGTGAAGAGAAGGCTGCACTTGCTCTGCAAATGACACAGGTGTTCGTTCGTGATGCGCTGCAGGTTATTGAACAGAGAGCCAAAGAAACGCTTCAAGAAGCAGCATCAGGAGATGCCCTTCGCACGCAGTTATCGCTGCTCAAGAAATTCAGCCGCGCCACTCCATTATCCTTGACCTCGCGGAAGCGGGCTATCGCTGCACGCATTATTGCAAACGAGCGTTACACCGTTGTCTAGATTAACAATGAGCAGCAATGCAATCAATATGCGCTGATGCATGGTGAAGCGCAACTAGAACGAGGAAGGGGAGTAGCATCATGAATGCCTATTCTGATGAAAGGCCATGGCTGCGCCATTATCCCGAAGAAGTAGCACCGTCGTTCGACTATCCGAAGCATAATGTGGCCCACCTGCTAGAGAAGGCTGCGGCAGAATTCCCCGAGCGCGCAGCTATTGAGTTTATGGGGAAGACGCTTACGTATCGTGAACTACTCGCTTCTGTCTATCAATTTGCTGGAGGCCTGCGCTCACTTGGTGTGAGTGCAGGAGAGCGGGTTGCCATCATGCTGCCGAATTGCCCGCAAATGATCATAGCCTATTACGGCACATTGATGATGGGTGGAATTGCGGTGATGACGAGTCCGCTGTACATGGAGGGAGAATTGGCCCACCAACTGGAGGATTCCGGAGCAACCGCGATCATTACATTGGATTTGCTGTTTGCTCGTGTACTTCATGTGAGGCAGAAGACGAAGCTCAACCACATGATTGTTACTTCTATTCGGGATTATTTGCCGTTCCCAAAAAATTGGTTGTATCCATTGAAGATGAAGAAGGATGGCCAATCGCTCGCAATTCCTGATGTTCCGGGTGTTGTTCGCTATAAGCGATGGCTCGCATCAAGTGCGCCCCTAACGAGCGCGCATTCTGTGGATGCCGAACAGGATGTCGCCATGATTCAATATACAGGAGGCACAACCGGAAGAGCGAAGGGAGTGATGCTGACGCATTATAATTTGATTGCCAATACGGTGCAGACGTCAAATTGGTTCTATCGCGCGCAGCGCGGCAAGGAAACGTTCCTTGCGGCACTCCCATGCTTCCATGTTTTCGGCTTGACGGTACTGCTCAATTTAGGAATTCATCTGGCAAGCAAGCTTATTCTGCTGCCTCGGTTCGATACGATGCAGGTGCTCGAGTGCATTCATAAGGAAAGAGCAACGATCTTCCCAGGAGCTCCGACGATGTACATTGCAATTAACCACCATAAGGAGGTAGCACAGTACGACCTATCGTCTGTGCAGGCGTGCGTGTCTGGCTCTGCACCACTCCCATTGGAGGTGCAAGAGCGGTTCGAAGCCATTACAGGAGGCCGGTTAATTGAAGGTTATGGCTTAACGGAAGCTTCACCGGTTACACATGCGAATCCGCTCTGGGGATATCGGAAGATCGGAACCATTGGCATTCCATTTCCCGATACAGATGCTAAGATCGTCAATCCAGACACTGGAGAGACGATGCCAGTCGGCGCCATTGGCGAACTGGCTGTACGAGGGCCGCAGATCATGAAGGGATACTGGAATCGACCTGAGGAGACGGCAGATGTGTTGAAAGAGGGGTGGCTGCATACTGGCGACATGGCCAAGATGGATGCCGACGGGTTCTTCTCAATCGTCGATCGGATGAAGGAAATGATCAATGCAAGCGGATTTAAAGTGTTCCCGCGCGATGTGGAAGAAGTGCTGTTCGAGCACCCGCAGGTAAAAGAGGCAGCTGTCATCGGTGTGCCGGATCCTTATCGGGGGGAGACAGTCAAGGCCTTCATCGTGCCAGTGGAAGGAGCTGCGATTACAGAGAAGGAACTGGAAGGATGGTGCCGGGCTAAGCTCGCTGCATTCAAGATTCCGCGGCAAATTGAATTCCGAGCGGAGCTGCCTAAAACAATGGTTGGCAAGGTGCTAAGGCGCAAGCTAGTGGAGGAAGAGGCCCAGCGCCGGATGCAGCGCGATGGGATCGCATCAGATGATACAGACAAGGACAAAGAGTAGATGCTGCGCAATATGCATGCATTGTGATAAGATAGAAGGGGGAAGGCCGGTCGTTGATAGAGATCGGCCTTCTCTACTTTCAACATTTTGTTAGTGAAGTAAGGGCATAATGTTAGTATACTATTAGGTAAATAATGGCGGAAGAATCGAGAGGTGGCTAACATGAGCAATGAGCAGAATCTGCAGTGGGATGAATTAGAGGCACGTGCGCAGTCTTCGTTCTGGGGATACTTGGGTTGTGAGCTCGTTCATGCGGATGAGAAGGAAGTGATCCTCCGGCTAGATGCGAAGGCTCACCATTTGAATATGATAGGCATTGTACATGGGGGCGTGTTGTCCTCCCTGCTTGATAATGCGATGGGAATCGCCGCTTCCGCATACAAGCAAGATCCGAATATTGTTACCGGAAGCCTGAATGTGAACTTTCTGCGACCAATGAAGGCAGGCATATTGGAAGTAAGGGCGCATGTCGTTCATGCAACGAAGCGCGTGCTTACGCTTCAAGGCACGGTAGTGAATGAGCAAGGGGAGCTTGGCACGATGGCAACGGGGACTTTCCACGTGAGAGGTCAACGCGCGGGAGGTTGACATTTAGCACCGATTTGTCATAATGACGTTAAGCTAACTATCGGATATCAGGTCTCGGAGAGGAGATGGATTCGGAATTGAATGCATTGATTGTCATAGATTATACGTATGATTTTGTATTGGGCCGACTTCCATGCGGGGAACCGGCCATACATATTGAGAATCGTGTTGCGGAGTTGGTAGATTCCTTCGTGAATGCTGGAGATTTCGTGACGATGGCGGTTGATCTGCACGAAGAACAAGATCCCTACCATCCTGAAACGGCTCTGTTCCCGCCGCATAATATTAGGGGCACGGATGGGCGCAATCTATACGGTCAAGTAGCTGAAGTATACGAACGCCATCAATCCGAAGTATACTGGATGGATAAGACCAGATACAGCTCATTCTGCGGCACGGATCTTGATATGAGACTGCGAGCAAGACAGATTGAAGAAGTCCATTTAGTTGGAGTATGTACGGACATCTGCGTGCTTCATACAGCTGTAGATGCTTATAATATGGGATATAAGATTATTGTCCATGAGGATGCTGTCGCCACCTTCAATGAGCATGCGCATGAATGGGCGCTACAGCACTTCCGCAATTCACTCGGTGCTCAGATTATAAGTGGGTACCGCACAGAATAGTTAATGCCGCATACTGTATGACTGGTAAGTGGTAGAAAGAGAGATGACCTGATGAATACATCAATGGCCCTACACACAGATAAATATCAAATTAATATGATGTATGCACACTGGAAAAATGGCACGCACAATCAGCAGACTGTGTTCGAAGCTTTTTTCCGCAAGCTGCCCTTCCATAACGGGTATGCTGTGTTCGCTGGCCTTGAGCGCATCGTTGAATATATTGAACGCTTGCATTTTACAACAGAAGATATTGAGTATCTCGGCATGCAGGAGGAGCAGTACGAGGAAGCATTTCTGGAGGAACTGCGCAACTTCCGCTTTACGGGACAGATCGATGCGGTTCGGGAAGGTACGCTTGTATTTGCGAATGAACCGCTTATTCGTGTTGAAGGACGCGTGTTCGAGACTCAGCTGATTGAGACGGCACTGCTGAACTTCATGAACTTCCAGACACTCATTGCAACGAAGGCATCGCGCATTAAGCATGTTGCTTCCACTGATATTCTGATGGAATTCGGCACACGTCGTGCACAGGAAGCCGACGCAGCTCTATGGGGGGCACGCGCCGCTTACTTGGCTGGCTTCCATGCAACGTCTAACATGCTGGCAGGCCGCAGATTCGGCATTCCGACAAAAGGTACGCATGCACATGCATGGGTGCAGAGCTTCGAGAGCGAGGAAGAGGCATTCCAAGTGTTCGCTGAAGCATTGCCTGATCAGGTGACGCTGCTCGTTGATACGTATGATACGCTGCACAGTGGAATACCGAATGCCATTCAGATTGGTATGGAGTTGGAGAAGAAAGGGAAGAAGCTGCAAGCCATCCGACTCGATAGCGGCGATATCGCCTATTTGTCGATTCAAGCCCGCAAGTTGTTGGATGATGCTGGTTTGAAGGATGTACAAATATGTGCGTCCAACGATCTGGATGAATATACCATCTCAGACTTGAAATCACAGGGTGCCCGCGTGGATATGTGGGGAGTTGGTACGCAGCTTATTACTGCAGCGGATCAGCCATCTCTTGGCGGAGTGTACAAGCTCGTATCGCGTGAAGTGAACGGCGAGATGAAGCCGACAATCAAGATTTCGGCTAATCCTGAGAAGGTAACGACACCAGGCAAGAAAGATGTATACCGCATTATTCATAAGAAGAAGAAAAAAGCAATTGCGGATTACATTTGCCTCTCTGAAGAAGATGAGGTAAAACGTCGGGCAAAGATTAAGTTGTTCGATCCGATTCATCCATATTTGCACAAGTATGTAGAGCACTATGAAGCAGAACTGCTGCTTCAACCTGTATATCGGGACGGCAAACTAGTCTATGAGCGTCCGAATCTGGAAGAAATCCGTAATTACCATAAGGAGCAGCTTCAGCTGTTCTGGCCGGAATATTTGCGCAAGTCGAATCCGGAGCAGTATCATGTTGACGTAAGCACGAAGGCTTGGGAACTGAAGCGCGACATGATTGAATCACATGTTCAAGAGAAGGAAAAATGGCGTACATTCCAAATGGATGCCGGTGATATGGAAGATCATGATTAATTAGCGGGAACAATTGTTGGACAAGTATCATTCATTGATTCATTTATACAAGCTTCCAGAAGTTCGTGTTGAGAGTAATGTAGATTCAGGCTAGGAAGCGGGGATAGAATCGCTGTCATGTTGCAAGGGCAACTGTGATAGCATTTGTCTCTGTTCACTCCTATCACTTGCAAGATCGTTAACGTTGTAGATGAAGTACATGCGAATAGGGAGAGTGAGATTGCATGAATCAGACGTTTGATGGATCCGGAATTCAGATGCGAAGCAGTGAGTTATTTACGCCACAGCATGGATTTACACAAGGCATAGAGGGACCTGCTTGCGATAAGGAAGGCAACTTGTATGCTGTCAATTATGAACGGCAGGGCACGATTGGCAAGGTAACGCCAGAAGGCGAATGCTCCGTATTCTTGGAGCTGCCTGAGGGATGCATTGGCAATGGTATACGCTTTACTCGCAATGGGGACATGTGCATTGCGGATTATGCAGGGCATCACGTATTCCGCTATTCCTTCGAGACGAAGGAACTGCACGTTCTGGCACATGATCCAACGATGAATCAACCGAACGATATTGCGATCATGGCAAATGATATTGTATTTGCCAGCGATCCGAAGTGGGCCGATGATACAGGGCAAATCTGGCGTATTCGTCCAGATGGAGAAATGACGCTCCTGGAAACAGGGATGGGTACGACCAATGGCATCGAGGTTAGCCCAGATGAACGCTTGCTCTATGTCAATGAATCGGTTCAACGACGGATCTGGGCATATGATCTTCAGGAGGATGGCAGCATCTCGAATAAGCGTCTGTTCCATCATTTCCCTGATTTTGGATTGGATGGCATGCGATGTGATGTTGACGGCAACCTGTATGTCGCACGCTTCGGCAAAGGAACAGTCGCGGTTCTTGCTCCAGACGGAACCGTGACAGAAGAGATCCGCCTCCATGGAAGCAACTGCACGAATGTAACATTCGGCGGCGAAGACGGCTGTACAGTATACGTCACGATCATGGATCAAGGTAATGTCGAGCGATTCCGAGCGAATCGTCCTGGCCGCTGCCGACGTCTATTCGGACTCGTATAATTAATAATAAGAGGAGCCCTAGCAGCGGGCTCCTCTCTCTTCTTGATGAACGGAATGGGGCTTGGGTTATAACTTGTAGATGATAGTTGCGGCTTGGACAGAACTCGAAGAGTACAGCCTATTATTTCTCGGGAAAGCGCAGAATTAGGCATGAATCGGCATGAATGTACAAAGTTCGACGAGTCACCAGCGAGGTACGGGCATCATGTATGTCGTATGATTCCCGCAGCGGGTCGCTTCATGCATCATCGAATCATGAGAATCGGAAATAGACATCTAACAACGATGACAGAAAAGGGTGCGAATATGCAATCTTCCCATTGGAATATCAAACTCGGTGGCAAGCCTGCTCGCTATCCTGGCGCAATCACGGATGTACCGGGTATTGTTGTCGGGCATGCGCATGATAATGAGGCACATACAGGCTGTACAGTCATTGTAGCTGAACAAGGGGCTGTATGCGGCGTTGATGTCAGGGGTTCAGCGCCTGGCACCCGTGAAACGGAGTTACTGCAGCCAACCGCTCTCGTTCAGCATATTCATGCATTGTGTCTCAGCGGCGGAAGTGCATTTGGACTCGCTGCTGCACAAGGGGTTATGCAGCGATTGCAGGAGCAGGAGATTGGACTTGATGTCGGCGTTGCCAAGGTGCCAATTGTTCCATCAGCTATTTTATTTGACTTGGCGATAGGCAATCCGACAGTCGTACCAACTGCAGAGATGGGATATTCGGCTGTTGAGAATGCGACGTCTGAAGCGGTTGCCGAAGGCAATGTAGGTGCTGGCGCAGGTGCAACGCTTGGCAAGTTCGCGGGAGTGGAACGAGCAATGAAGGGCGGATTTGGTACGGCTTCTGTACAATTGCCAAATGGTCTTGTTATTGGTGCGGCTGTTGCTGTCAATGCGGTTGGCGAAGTGAGACATCCGAAGCATGGTATAACATTAGCTGGGGCAAGAGCGGATGAGAAGGGACAGTTCATTGATCCGTTGTCTTTCCTAACGCAATTGGCTAATCCCTTCCAAGCGACGATGAAGCCGGGGACAAATACGACAATTGCCGCAGTCGCTTGCAATGGAACATTCACAAAGACCGAAATGACGAAAATTGCACAAATGGCGCATAATGGCTTGGCTCGTACCATTTATCCTGTCCATACGATGTATGACGGAGATACAGTGTTCGCGATGACAACAGGCGGAATAGACGCCTCTGTTGATCTGGCGGGCATGTGGGCAGCCGAGGTGCTTGCTTATGCCGTCCATAATGCCATCATTGCAGCGAATTCCGTTGAGGGTGTGCCTTGCTCACAAGAGTGGCTTGATTGACTGGTTTGATAGAATAGCTTGATGGTCAAGCTTGAAGTGCATAACAGGAATGATTTAATAATGGCATCATGCAATCGAAACGTTGTAGAAGGGAATTACATCACATCATGAAATTCATACGTACATTGATTTGGTTTATTTATTTTTGGCTCTATTTACTTTTCATTATCCCTGGGATGTGGAAGGCCAATCGACTATACAAGCAAGGACGGTATGAAGAGCTGGATGCGTACACGGCCCAGCAGGTCGGAAGATGGGCGCGTTCATTGCTGCGTGTAGCCGGTGCGAAGGTAACAGTTCGAGGATTGGAGCATATCCCAGAAGGCGGAGCCGTCTTTATCTCGAATCATCAAGGGAATTTCGATGTGCCGATCATGCTTGGGCATGTTGGCAAGCCGAAGGCGCTAATGGCCAAGGCAGAGTTGGCGAAGCTGCCGTTCATTCGTGTGTGGATGAAGTACTTGCGCTGTATCTTCGTTGACCGCAGCAACGTACGCCAAGCCATGAACAGTCTGAATGAGGCGGGCAAGCTCGTAGAAAGCGGTCATCCGATCGTCATCTTCCCTGAAGGAACACGAAGCAAGAGTGAACACATAGGTGAGTTCAAAAATGGTGGCTTCCGCGTCGCTACGAAGACAGGGTTCCCAATTGTGCCTGTTCGGATATCTGGTTCTTACAAGCTGATGGAGGCGAATGGGAATTGGATCAGTCCTGCTCATGTGGAGGTGACTGTTCTTCCTCCAGTATCGACAGCTGGCTTGTCGAAGGAGGAGGCTGCGGAGCTTCCAGAGCAAGTACGTACAATGATTGTGAATGCGTAATTAGGAAGGCGCACCGTCTACGGACAGTGCGCCTTTCGTTTATTTCACAATCAACACCCAACACTATTTAGGGAATACCGAAGATATTGCTTGCTTAAGCACGCCTGCGGAATGATGAAGCTTCTGCATCTCGTCTTCAGACAGGTGAAGCTCGTATACATCGCGGATGCCTTGGCGATTTACGACGGCAGGAACACCGATGTACACATCATCCAGACCATATTGCCCAGTCAGCAAGGCAGATACGGACAGCACAGAGTTCTCATTCTTCAAAATAGCCTTTGTCAAGCGAGCCAAGCCCATTGCGATTCCGTAGTAGGTAGCCCCTTTACGCTCGATGATGTGATAAGCAGCATCGCGTACATTCAGGAAGATATCATCCAATTCTTCCTGTGTCGGCTCTCCATGTGTCTTGCGATAGTGCTCGAGCGGCTGGCCGCCAATGCTGACATTGCTCCACGCAGGGAGCTCAGTGTCACCATGTTCGCCCATAATGTAGGCATGGACGTTGCGCGGATCGACGCCGATTTTTTCGCCGAGCAAATAACGCAGACGTGCGGTATCCAAAATTGTACCAGAGCCGATGACGCGATGAGCAGGCAGACCTGAGTATTTCCAGGTTGCATATGTAAGAACATCGACTGGATTTGTTGCGACCAGAAACAATCCATCAAAGCCGCTCTCCATGACGGAAGTAACGATTGATTTGAAGATGTTCGCATTTTTGCCGATTAGATCAAGACGTGTTTCTCCTGGTGCTTGGTTCGCACCTGCTGTAATGACAACGAGGTCAGCGTCCTTGCAATCGCTATAGTCTCCAGCCCATATGCGCATATTGGATGCGAACGGAAGACCGTGATTCAAGTCCATCGCATCTCCTTCTGCTTTTTTGCGGTTAGCGTCGATAATGACTAGCTCAGCGGCCAACCCTTGATTGAACAACGCAAACGCGTAGCTGGAGCCAACAAAGCCCGATCCGATCAACGCGACGCGGGACACTTTTGTCATTTGGGTCATAATAAGTGTGCCTCCTCGAAAGTAGTAACAATAAGTTCGTCTGTTAGACAATGGGCCTGAAGCCAGACTAACATTTAAATTTTAACCATTTTCCGAAGAAATAACCAACCCTAATTTACCACAGCGAGAAATTTGAGTTAGCTGCAAAAGCAAGCTTTCAAAAAAAAGGGCTTGCATAGGGTAGGGGGGTATAGTATAGTTAATGCATGAGGTGGTGATACACAAATGTCAAACGAACGTATCGATGAACAAGTCGATGACGTGATGACCGCTGCTTTTGGTACAGAAGATGCTTGCCATGCAAGTGAAGAAGGGTGCGAGCACCACACTTCAGACGGGAAGCGGAAGAGTCATCACTCGGATGAGATGAAGAAGAAGCTGGTTCACCGCTTGAATCGCATTGAAGGTCAGGTGCGAGGCGTGAAATCCATGATTGAAAAAGATACCTACTGTGACGATGTGCTGAATCAGATCGCATCCATCCAGTCTGCACTTCATTCAGTTGGCAAATTGCTGCTCGAGGGGCATATGAAGAGTTGTGTCGTTGAGCGATTGCAAGACGGGGAGCCGGAAGTCATCGACGAGCTGCTAACAACGATTCATAAATTACTAAAATAAGAACATGGCCTGTTCACTTAAGGAATGGACGACAGAGGAGGAAGTAAGATGGTTAACGAAACATGGACAGTAGAAGGTATGACATGCGGGCACTGCAAGCAAGCAGTAGAACGTGCAGTAGAAGGTACAGGTGCAACCGCACAGGTTGATCTGGCTGCGAAGCAAGTAACCGTATCTTATGATGAGTCCAAAGTAAAGCCGGAACAAATCCGTGAGGCAATTGAGGATCAGGGCTACGACGTCGTTTAATGATTAAGCGCCGATTCTCATATTATGCTGAATACGATGATTGATTACTGCAAAGAACACTCCTTCAGAGGAGTTTTCTTTTGGAATCATATATAGGGTATAGGGGTATGTTTGAGGAGGATAAGGAGGGCATGACAATGGCAGAAAAGCAAGCAACGTTGCCGATTGAAGGAATGACCTGTGCCGCATGTGCAACACGAATTGAAAAAGGCTTAAATCGTATGGACGGCATCGCAGAAGCATCTGTCAATCTTGCTTCAGAACGAGCGGCCGTGCAATATGACGGTGATGCAGTAACCTTGCAGCAAGTCGTTGATAAGATCGAGCATCTCGGATACAAGGTTCCGGTAGAAACGTTGGATTTACAAATTGAAGGAATGACTTGTGCCGCTTGCTCCACTCGCATTGAGAAGGGGCTGAGCCGTATGCAGGGAGTGCAGACGGCAGCAGTCAATTTAGCAACAGAGACGGCGAAGGTCACCTATATTGGATTGAAGCAAGAAGATATATTGACTAAGATCTCTCAGCTGGGTTATACGGGGCGGCTGAAGAAGGAAGAAGGCGAGAGTGTACAGGAATCGCCAACACAGCGGAATATGCGTCGATTGCGCAATACGTTCCTTGTCTCTGCCCTATTGTCCATTCCACTTCTGTGGTCCATGGTGGGTCATTTTTCGTTCACCTCATGGATTTGGGTGCCTGAATGGTTCATGCACCCTTGGGTACAAATGGTACTGGCAGCGCCGGTTCAATTTATTATAGGGGCACGCTTCTATGTTGGGGCATTTAAGGCACTCCGTAGTGGGAGCGCCAATATGGATGTGCTTGTCGCGCTCGGTACGACCTCAGCCTATGTGTACAGTGTGTACTTGGCGTGGCAATGGCAGATTGGCGAGCTTCACCATCCTGAGATGTATTTTGAGACGAGTGCTGTTCTCATTACGCTCATTCTTCTGGGTAAATGGCTGGAGGCTTCAGCTAAAGGGCGGTCTTCTCAAGCGATCCGAGCTCTGATGGGGCTGCGTGCCAAAACGGCAACCGTTGTGCGCGACGGTGAACAAGTGGAAGTGCCTGTGGAAGATGTGGCAAGTGGGGATCTCGTACTTGTTCGCCCAGGTGAGAAAGTACCGGTAGACGGCATTGTAGTTAGCGGGACATCGACCGTGGATGAATCCATGCTTACCGGTGAAAGCGTCCCTGTTGAGAAGCAAGCTGGCGATAATGTATATGGGGCTACCGTGAATGCGCAGGGGGCATTTACGATGAGAGCGACTCAGGTCGGCTCCGAGACGGCGCTCTCGCAAATTATTAAAATCGTTGAGGAGGCGCAGGGCTCCAAGGCTCCGATTCAGCGGATCGCTGATAAAATATCAGGCATCTTCGTGCCGATAGTCGTTGGGATTGCGGTGCTTGTATTCTTAATTTGGTATTTCGCTGTTGAACCAGGCAACTTCGGTGTAGCCTTGTCTCGTACCATTGCCGTACTCGTAATTGCTTGCCCGTGTGCGCTCGGCTTGGCAACGCCAACGTCGATTATGGCGGGAACCGGACGTGCTGCAGAATATGGTGTACTATTCCGTGGCGGCGAACATCTGGAAGGTGCCTATCGGGTGCAGACGGTTGTGCTCGACAAGACAGGAACCGTAACAGAAGGGGCTCCTTCGCTTACAGATGTTGTATTGCATGATGGGAATGAAGACGAGAAGACAGAACTCTTGACCTTACTAGCATCTGCTGAGAAGCAATCCGAGCATCCATTGGCACAGGCGATTGTGAAGGGATTGTCGGAGCAAGGAATCAGTACGGTCGAACCGGATTCATTCCGAGCTGAACCTGGATATGGAATAGCGGCTGAGGTGAATGGGCATCAGATCATTGTCGGCACACGCAGATGGATGGAGAAGAACGGGATAGCAAGCGGCGATGCAGAGGAAGCATTGCAAGACATGGAACAGGCAGGCAAGACGGCAATGCTTATCGCTGTTGATGGCAGCTGGAAAGGCATAGTAGCCGTTGCCGATCAAGTGAAGGCTTCCTCGAAGAAGGCCATCGAGCGGCTGCATCAAATGGGAATACGCGTTGTCATGATGACAGGAGATAACACTCGCACGGCCAGAGCAATCGCGTCACAAGTAGGGATTGATGATGTATTTGCAGAGGTGCTGCCTGAACAGAAGGCACAGCATGTGCGCGAGCTGCAGCAGAGAGGCAGTGTCGTCGCCATGGTAGGCGATGGAATTAATGATGCGCCGGCTCTGGCAGCAGCGGACATTGGGTTCGCGATCGGTACAGGTACGGATGTAGCAATGGAGACGGCAGGCGTAACCTTAATGCGTGGCGACTTGAACGGCATTGCGGATGCGATGGAGATGAGCCGCCGTACCATGCGCAACATTAAGCAGAACTTGTTCTGGGCACTCGTATACAATACGATAGGCATCCCGATTGCAGCAATAGGATTGCTTGCCCCATGGCTTGCAGGAGCGGCTATGGCCTTCAGCTCGGTATCCGTTGTACTGAATGCACTGCGGCTTCAACGCATCAAGCTGTAGCCTGACAGAATTTCACGGTAGAGATCGTAATGTTCCTAAACAGAAGGAAGCATATAATCATATCGCCGAACGTATTATGCGGTAATGATGATGCGGATCATTGACGAACTGTCAACTTTGGTGTTAACAAAAGTGGCGGCCACATGGTATGATCAAATCGGATGAAAGGTATGATTAAGGAGGTCTGAACATGCAATTACGCGTTACAGCGAAGGCAGTCGAGCGTTTTTTGGCTGATTGGGGATTCACAGCAGGAGACTCAGTACGCATATTCGTCCGCTACAGCGGATTCAGTGCTTCAGGACCTTATTCATTCGGCATCATGAAAGACAGTCCGCAATATCCAGCAGTGACGGAAGTTGTGAACGGCATTACGTTCTTTATGGAGCAAAATGATGTATGGTTCTTGGATAATCGTGAATTGACGCTAGATGAGAAAGGCGAAGATATTGTCTTTCTGCATGAAGGAATGGTCATCTAGCACATCAACCCGTAATCATCAATAGGCGAGCCGAGAGGCTCGCCTATTGTGCATGGATAGACGCCTAGTGAATCGGAGTTTAATGAAGATAAGGTCACAGCTCCGGTATTTGTTTATTTTGGTTAGAGATGAGAAAAAATCCTTGTCATTCGTTCTGGTTAGATATATAATCGTTCTCAATTGGGGGAAGCGTGACTGCGACTTTCAATGCAATTGAATAGGAGGAAACAGGTGCTTTGGGTAACGTCGAAGCTTAATAGGGAAGCCGGTTGGAAATCCGGCGCGGTCCCGCCACTGTGACAGTTGAGGTATTGCGAGAGAGCCACTGGTCGTAATCGATCGGGAAGGCTGCAAAGGCCAATGAAGCTGAAGCCAGGAGACCTGCCTGTTTTGACAACACTGTTCGTACCTACGGGAGATAGGGAAGTGTTCGTAAGCATGGATATCGGTTTTCGATTCCTCTTAGCATTGAGGGTAGTATGCTAATGAGACGGAAGGATCGATTTATTCCACTATGACTTCATGGACGTTTACGAGACATTTCTGTTGTTGGACAGGAATGTCTTTTTTGCATATTGGGATGCAATGAAAATTTCTGAAGTCTGAGTGATAAAGTCACATATGGTGGGGTAGAGGGTTCAACTGCAATCTTAATTCCGTGTTAAGCGATAGAAATTGACCAATTATATCCCGTACGGCAAATTGACTCATGGAGAGGGGCAGTATGATGACCGTTCATTCAATCAAGACAAGCACAGCAGGTTACCCTCGGATCGGATACGACCGGGAATGGAAGAAGGCATTGGAGCAATATTGGGCTGGGAACAGTTCTGTTCAGCAGCTGGAAGAAGAATTGGCGCGCATCAATGATGTTCGGCTGAAGACGATGCAGGACGCTGGCATTGACCTGATTCCAGTAAATGATTACTCCTGGTATGATCATGTGCTTGATATGACAGCCACATTCGGATTGATACCGTCACGGTTTGCATATGACGGTGGAGAAGTGAACGCAGATTTGCTGTTCGCCTTGGCTCGCGGTACACAGGATGCGGTAGCTTGCGAGATGACGAAGTGGTTTAATACGAACTATCACTACATTGTGCCGGAATGGGAAGGCAAGGCGCCGCAATTGACGGTCAATCGCCCGTTGCAAGCCTATCGCCAAGCGAAGCAGATTCATGGCATTGAGGGTAAGCCAGTCATCATCGGGCCATATACTTATGTCCGCTTTATTAAAGGGATTAAACCGGAAGAGCGCCTGAACGTTCTTCGCCAATTCGTAGGGGTATACGGACAGTTGCTTAGCGAGTTGGAGGGTGAAGGTGTGCAGGCTGTGCAATTGGATGAACCTGCATTCGTGCTGGAAATGCCAAGCGAGCATTGGGCTGCTGTGAAGGAAGTCTATGCCGAATTGCGCAAGGCAGCACCAAGTTTATCAATATGGGTTCAGACCTACTTCGATGCGGTGTCCGACTACGAAGCGTTCGTGTCGCTTCCGGTGGATACGCTCGGATTAGACTTTGTTCATGATAGAGGGAGAAATGAAGCAGCGCTTCGTCAATTCGGATTCCCTGCGCAGAAGCAGCTTGCTGTCGGCATTATTGATGGCCGCAATATTTGGCGTACGGACTTGGCGGCTGCTGCAGTATGGCTGGAGTCTGTGGAAGAGGTTGTACCGAAGGAACGCTGGATTATTCAGCCATCATGCAGCCTGCTTCATGTACCACTTACGGCGGAGCGGGAAACTGAGCTGCCAGCACCAGTGCGCGAGGCATTGGCGTTCGCGGATGAGAAGCTGGAGGAGACTGCTCTACTTGCTCGTCACTTCTCAAGCCCGAGTGAAGAGACGCGTGCAGCATTAGCAGAGAGCGGAGCTCGTGTTCAAGCATGGCGGACGGAACCGTCAAGACAGCGTCCGCAAGTCGTTCAAGCGTTGGAAGAACTGCTTCGTGCAGAGAAGGAAAAAGGAATTGAACGTCTTCCATTCGAAGAACGCAAGGAGCTTCAGCGCAAGCGCTGGCCATCGCTGCCGCTGCTGCCGACCACAACGATTGGCAGTATGCCGCAAACTGCGGATATCCGGCGCGCACGCCTTCGCTTCCGCAAGGGAGAGTGGGATGCGAAGACGTATGAAACATATTTGGAAGAGGAAATGACACGCTGGATTCGCATTCAAGAAGATATCGGCATTGACGTGCTGGTACATGGTGAATTCGAACGCACGGACATGGTCGAATACTTTGGCGAGAAGCTGGACGGGTTCGCATTCACGAAGTTCGGCTGGGTTCAATCCTATGGTTCGCGCTGTGTAAAACCACCGGTTCTGTACGGAGATGTGGCGTTCACAGAGGCAATGACGGTGAAGGAAACGGCATTTGCGCAGTCCTTGACGTCTCAGCCGGTTAAGGGGATGCTTACGGGCCCGGTTACGATCTTGAACTGGTCGTTCGTACGTGACGACATTCCTCGCGAGCAGGCGGCATTCCAGCTGGCGTACGCGCTTCGCCAAGAGATTGCAGCACTGGAGACTGCAGGTATTGGCATGATCCAGGTCGATGAGCCTGCGGTGAAGGAAGGTATGCCGCTTAAGGCGGAGGATGCTGTCTATTATACGGATTGGGCAGTGCTTGCTTTCCGGCTTGCAACATGCGGAGCAGCGCCTGAGACGCAAGTACACACGCATATGTGCTATTGCGACTTCTCCGACATGGTCGATACGATCCGCAAGATGGATGCTGACGTGATCTCGCTCGAAACGGCACGCAGCGGCGGCGATATGATTGCTACACTGGAGGAGCAGAGCTACGAGCTTGGCATTGGTTTGGGTGTATATGATATTCACAGTCCACGGGTGCCTGCTGTAGAAGAGATTGATCGGATCATCGAGCAGGCGCTTCGTGTGCTGCCGGTTGAGACGTTCTGGATTAACCCAGACTGTGGTCTGAAGACGCGCCGCGAGCCGGAGACGGTAGCTGCACTGCGCAACATGGTAGAAGCAACGAAGCTTGCTCGCGCACGCCATGAAGCGGCAGTATCGACTGAAGCATAAGAACTGATCCTCGCTAGTTATCATCGCGCGCACATAGACCTTCAATATTTCTTCATTATCATAGGGAAAGGCCATCTCTCGCAGTCATCGCGACTGCCATGCAGAGATGGTCTTTTTTTATACCGTGAAACCTTCAAATTTAAAATACGTAATATATGGTAAATCGACATTTTTCTTTTCCTGCGCGTGAGTGAAAGAGATGAACATTGGTTATTCATATGTTAAAGGAACACCGGGACAACCAAACATGTTGATTAATGAAAATTATGTTATAATAGAGATGTAAGCGGATACATGATTCCTGCTTCCATCTTCCTTATCACACGGAGGCAGAAAGGTGGGATCTGATATGCGTTGGTTCACACAATGGTTCAAACGGGATAAGAAAAACTCTAAGGCAGCTCTTGAAGCGGTGCATGTAACGTTAGAAGATGTCCGCAGAGCGGTGCTTCAATACGAGAAAGATATGCCAAAAGAGATTAAACGAACGACCCTGCTCCTAGGGGATCAAAGCATTGATTTGAAACGCCTGCGCCGTTATTTAGGTGGAGAATCGGATCAGAAGTTTTATATGTCCCATTACACGTACGAAATATTTGAAGAGAAAGACAAGCACATTCCGATATATCTAGATATGGTTCAGGCTGCGGTCGATGATTATTTGGATGAACATGATGATCTTCCCGTACTCACGGGAACGCGCAACCGCCAAGTCCACTATGATCTACTCATGCAGCGCCATTATTTAAAAGAGAAGCCGCCTATCTCTCTCTACTTGACGACAGAGCAGTTTTTACTGACTCACGAAGAGGATTGGCATAAATCACAAGCAGCGATTCCAATTGATTTGTAATGGAATTGGCATGAATAATAAGAGCTTGCCCTCATTGGCAGAGGGTGAGCTCTTGTTGTTTATTTTCCAGTTAAAATTCTGGGGTGATTAGTGGTATCCTATTACAGGGTATGTCTACATTAGATGTAGTCGAATAGCGAGGTGTGCAATCATGGATATTATCGGATGGATGGCAGAGCAGAAGATTCAAGAGGCAATGAATGAAGGTGGATTCGATGAGCTGCCAGGCAAGGGGAAGCCACTGGTGCTCAAAGACTTGTCGCATGTTCCTGAGGAATTGAGACCAGCTTATTTGATGATGCAGAATGCGGGCCTGTTGCCGGAAGAGCTGCATGTAGGACGCGAAGTCGTTCGCTTGGAACAGCTTCTCGCTGCCTGCACTCCCGAAGATGAACAGAAGATTGGTGACACACGCAGGCAGCTGAATGAACGGAAGCTGCGGCTGCAAATGATGATGGAGGAGCGGGGATGGGCTGTTGTACCTGCGTTCGCCCAGTATGAATCACAGATTGTGAACAAGGTTTCGCGTGTTACGGAGCCTCAGCGTGAGGACTAGAGTACAGGCTGGACAGCATAACATGCTGACGCATGTGAACCCGCTAACCAAGAAACGATAGATATAACCATATATATCTCATCAGCGAGATGCTGATATGTTCATCGCAATGTTGGTTGAAGGAAGGAAAGGTGTACATTACGTATGACGACCTATTGGCAGCAACTTAGAAGAGAGCTCCCTCATTGGGTAGAGGAGAGCCGGACAGTATCACAGGATGGAGAGGTCGCTTCATATATACCGGGGCTTGCAAATGCTCCGAAGGATGGGCTGTGCATATCCTTGTTCGGTATTCAAGGTGAACAGGTGCATGCAGGCGATTGCAAGTTCAAGTTTACAATGCAAAGCATATCCAAAGTCTTCTCACTGCTCTTGGCCTTGCTCGATAGCGGCGAGGCAGTTGTATTTAATAAGGTAGGAATGGAGCCCACTGGTGATGATTTCAACTCGATCTTGAAGCTTGAGCTCGTTGACCCTGGGAAGCCGTTCAATCCCTTTATCAATGCAGGCGCGATTACTATCGCCTCGTTAATTGAGGGGGGAACGCCTGAGGAAAAATCAATGCGCATGCTTGAATTCATTCGAGAATTGGCGGATGACCCTACCATCACGTGGAATGAGGAAGTATACCAATCCGAGAAGGATACGGCACATCGGAATCGTTCATTGGCTTATTTCTTGAAGGATAATGGTGTACTTGAAGCGGATGTAGAGGATACGCTGGAGGTGTATTTCCGCCAATGCGCAATTGAGGTAAATACCGATCATCTTGCGCGTATGGCTCTTGTATTGGCAAATGGCGGCTGCAATCCACAGACAGGACGCTGCTACATTCCGAAGCATTATGTGCAAATTGCGAATTCGTTCATGGTGACGTGCGGCATGTACAATGCCTCGGGAGAATTTGCGATTCACGTGGGCATCCCGGCCAAGAGCGGTGTGTCTGGCGGTATTCTTGCAGTCATTCCTGGCAAGATGGGAATCGGTGTCGTTGGGCCGTCCCTGAATAAGAAAGGCAATAGTGTAGCAGGGGTACATCTGCTTGGCGCTTTGTCCGAAAGATACGATTGGAGCATTTTTTAGCACGCCGCTAAGCCGCAATGAAGAACACGAAATGTGCTCCTCTTACATAGGCTGACATAGTACCTTCTTCGTACGGACTACTTAGAAAAGAGGGATGTGGAAGATGTCGTCTAATGAACAGGGGATTACGTGTCGGGTAGGATCATTGCAATCCATCATACGAGTGCCTACTGTCCGATCGGTATCGGGTAAGCGGGATCGCATTCCAGAAACCTATCCGCCTATGGATTCGAGCATATTTGTAACCTCAGCAGCCAGTACCTATTCCCTAGCGGAGCAGGCAGTACGTGTGCTTGATCGACTGAGGAGCTCGCATTCTCTGGCGACTGCCGTTATGGATGCAGCGCAGCGGGGCGACAAGACTGAGGTGATACGGCTTATACGCGAGATCGGGGTACAGTCGAGGTTGGATGTAAAATTTACGCCAGATGGTATCCAAATCATTTTCAATACGGATCCTGCGGCGGGACGATGCTGCGAGCTGGAAGTGAAGATGCGCTGGAATCCGAGCTAATCCTAAGCAACAGAGAAAAGCGCCACATCCATGGGATGGGCGCTTTTGTATTTCATTGTGCTCAAAAAAATAAGGATCATATCTTATTGATTCGCTGGGAATGATTCATGGAACACCGTACGCTCCAATGGCAAGCGGCTTGTCGCATGTGCAGGTGCAGCTGCTTTGCCAAGTGTAATAAGCATCACCGGCACATAGCGGGTCGGGATGTTGAATTCCGTAACGAACTGCTCCTTGCTAAAGCCACCCATTGAGCAAGTGTCCCAGCCTTTTGCTTTGGCAGCAAGCATCAATTGCATGGCAGCAAGTGAACTGTTGAGGATCGCTGCTTCGGTGCCAAGCTGCTCGGAAGATGCATAGGCGCGGTTAATGTTGCCTACCAGTGTATCATGCACTTGCTGCGAGATGTTGCCTGCTTGCAGCTGCTCGCCATACAATTCTGACGCCATCAGGTTCGCTTGTGTGTCGCCAAGCACGGCAATGACAGCTGAGCAGTCAACAACCTGCTGCTGATTATAGGCGATGGGCAGAAGCTTCTGCTTCGTATCTTCCTGTTGGAAGACGAGGAAGCGCCAATGCTGCAAGTTCCAAGCAGATGGTGCGGACACGGCAAGCTCCAAGATCTCGTTCAATTCGGAAGAGGCAATTGGTGTATGTGGAACATATTTACGAACAGAGTGGCGCGACAGCATAGCTTCGCTTGCATTCATTGATGTAGTCATCGTATTTGGTCATCCTTTCAAGGCGATATACGCATATAGAGTATAATATTCTATTTCTAACCTTTGCTAACAAATATATAGTAGCATAATTATCGTTATTGAAGCAACGATTCAACGATCAAGATGTTGAATGCGGAGATCACTTATCTCACTTATAGCGTGTACATTTGTTATCTTGTTATGAGTATATTTTTCAGAAAAAGGTTGGCTTGGCACGAAGGGGCGTAATGTACATAAGTTGCAGAACTGAAATTGATATGTATCATGATGAGTAAGGAAATATTGTCCGATGGTTCGACGTTTATGAAGAAGACATGAGTATGGCGTGTACATAAGAGCGAATACAAGGTGTGGAAGGAGTCGGGGATGGAGCATCATCAGATTGAAGTTGGTCTAGCTGGCTGGGGGGATCAGGATGCGCTGTATGGGCCGGGGACAAGAGCTGCTGAGAAGTTAAGTGAATATGCGCGGCATTTTTCCATCGTGGAATTGGACAGTTCTTTCTATGCTATTCCTTCTCCCGAGCGAATGCTGGGTTGGTGCGAACAGACACCTGAGCACTTCGGATTTATCGTTAAGGCGTATCAGGGGATGACAGGGCATTCTCGCGGGAAGCATCCTTATACGAGTACGAAGGAGATGTTTCACGTGTTCCGTCAATCCGCCGAGGCGCTTCAAGAAGCGGGCAAGCTTAGAACAGTGCTGTTTCAGTATCCTCCCTGGTTCCATTGTGACAGGAGAAATGTAGACATCTTACGGCGTACGCGGGAATGGATGGATGGAGTGCCTGTTGCTCTTGAATTCAGACATCAGAGCTGGTTTGTGGAACCAGTGCGTGAGCGGACGCTTGCATTTATGCGCGAGGAAGGCTGGATTCATAGTATTTGCGATGAACCACAGGCAGGTGAAGGAAGTGTGCCAACGGTACTTGTACCGACACAGGCAGAGGCTACCATGATTCGGATGCACGGCCGCAATGAATCTGGCTGGAATGCAAGCGGTCAGCCGAATTGGCGAGATGTTCGTTATTTGTACCGTTATGATGAGCAAGAGCTTACAGAGTGGAAGGGACATATCCAATCTCTCTTGATGAATACGAACCGCTGCTGGATGATCTTCAACAATAATTCGGGAGGCGATGCAGCGGACAATGGGAAGCAGTTCAAGCGTATGCTTGGACTGGAAGATCCGCCGCTCCCAGCTGAGCAGCTGACATTATTTGATTAAGAAGATAGGAACAGTTATTTTCAGAAATTGTTACTTCCTTTCAGTAAAAAAATGAGGTATACTTACCGCTACAATCATAAAGCAGCGTCTTCTCGTATAGGTGCAGGAATTGGCCTGCATGTTTCTACCCAATCACCGGAATGATTGGACTACGGGGAACCAGCGTGCCGCACATTATGTCGTGGATTTGGGTGAATACGTCCGTATTCCGTAATACTGCAGCGCGGCCGTTTCTTTCAGTGATTCTGCTGGGAAACGAGGTTCACAGTCGATAGCTTGCATGTTTGTTAGGCTGACGATTCGAATCGTACAAGCACTAACCAGCATTCAGGTTTCGTACAACCCGATTCCAATCACCTTCCTGCAGCGGAGGGGATTGGAATCGGGTTGTTGTCGTATTAGAGAAGAGAGACGTTCAACTGTATACGTCGAAAGGGGAACTGGACATGAAACAGCTTCAGGATAAGATTACTCAAGAGGGATTAGTGCTCGGCAACAATGTATTGAAGGTGGACTCGTTCCTTAATCATCAGATGGATCCAGCGCTTATGCAAGCGATTGGTCAAGAATTCGTGCGTCGTTATGCAGGTGAACGTATTACGAAGGTACTTACCATTGAATCTTCCGGAATCGCCCCAGGTTTGATGACAGCACTGGAGTTGAATGTACCGCTCATCTTCGCTCGCAAGCAGAAGTCATTGACACTGCGCGAAGACATTATTGTGGAGAAGGTATATTCCTTCACGAAGCAAGAGACGAATGAGGTAACGGTGTCGAAGCGCTTCTTGTCCGCTGATGATCGTGTACTGATCATTGATGATTTCCTTGCAAATGGTGAAGCGGCTTCTGGCCTGGCTCGCATTGTGGAGCAGGTAGGAGCAAGTGTAGCTGGTTTTGGAATCGTTATTGAGAAGTCGTTCCAACCAGGACGCCAAATGCTGCTCGATGCAGGATACCGTGTTGAATCCTTGGCTCGCATTGCTTCTCTGTCAAATGAGGGCGTAACATTCGTGGATGAAACTGCGGAAACGACATCGGAAGCGGTGCAGCAATGAGCCGAGTCGATAACCGTATTTTTGTAAAAAATCGGCATCCGCTGCAAACCTTCTCGCTCGGCTTGCAGCATGTGCTCGCTATGTATGCCGGAGCGGTTATCGTTCCGCTCATCGTTGGCGGCAATTTAGGATTCAATCAAGAGCAAATTACGTACTTGGTTGCCATTGATTTATTTATGTGTGGTATCGCCACGCTGCTGCAAGTATTTGCGAATCGGTGGTTCGGCATTGGGATGCCTGTCGTGTTAGGCTGTGCGTTCCAAGCCGTTACGCCAATGATCGCAATCGGGAAGGATTTTGGCATTTCGTATATTTACGGAGCCATCATTGCGATGGGCATATTCGTCATCTTGTTCGGGGGCTTATTCGGCAAGTTAATTCGTCTATTTCCGCCTGTCGTAACGGGCTCTGTAGTAACGATTATCGGTGTAACGCTAATTCCTGTTGCATTCACAGATTTAGGTGGAGGCCAGGGCAATCCGGACTTCGGAAGTCCAACGAACTTGCTGCTTGGCTTCGGCGTACTCATATTTATCGTTATTATGAACAAGCTGTCCGCTGGATTTATCCGTGCGGTATCGATCTTATTAGGGCTTGTCATTGGCACAACGATCGCAGCGTTCATGGGTCAGGTTGATTTCACTCCCGTAGCGGAGGCATCCTGGTTCCATGCAGTACAGCCTTTTTATTTCGGCGTTCCGAAATTTAATATGACGGCTATCCTGACTATGATTATTGTAGCAATGGTCGGCATTGCTGAATCCACAGGCGTGTTCATGGCTTTAGGCAAAATTATTGAACGCGACGTGGATTCGAAGGATCTGGCACGCGGCTATCGGGCAGAAGGCCTAGCGATAACGATTGGTGGTATCTTCAATGCTTTTCCATATACAACGTATTCTCAAAATGTCGGGCTTATCCAAATGAGCCGTGTGAAAACACGTGATGTGATCGTGGTAGCGGGCGGATTGCTGATGCTGCTTGGACTTGTACCGAAAATTGCTGCATTAACGACGTTGATTCCGAGTTCAGTGCTCGGCGGCGCCATGGTTGCCATGTTCGGTATGGTTGTGTCGAGCGGTCTGCGGATGCTCGGCTCTCAAGTAGATATGAATCGTCATGAGAATCTGCTCATTATTGCCTGCTCGGTAGGGATGGGACTTGGTGTAACGGTAGTGCCTCAATTGTTCGCGAGCCTGCCGTCGACGGTTCGAATCTTAACGGATAACGGAATCGTAGCAGGAACTTTTACCGCGCTGGTAATGAACCTGCTGTTCAACGGTACGAAGCAGCAATCTGATGGAACGCAGAGCGGCGAAGAAACCGAACATTCAGTTGCTTCTTAGGCTCTGGACAAGCTAGTCAGACAATAACCAATAGTGACGGCCCATTGGATGAATTCCAATGGGTTTTTTGCTATGCGGTATGTGTGCTCAATCATCGCCACAAGGCTCGAGCCTTTGGTTTCATGCAGGTCATTAACAATGATATTAAATAAAGCAATTCATAAAGCTATGTAATTAAGACATGCAATTAAGCTATTCATCACAAGCATTTTACATAAGCCACTCAAACCGTACTCGCACGAAATTGTCACATTTAAAGGGTGGTGCATACTAGACAAAATTGTGAAGAAGATTGGATAATTATGTTATTCACGTGATTGGGGGGATCGCAATGGGTTGGTTCCGAAAGGAAAGCAAGCAGTCAGCAGAAGTTAAGCCGATCAAATCGGAAATCGCAGAGGACGCACCGCAAACGATAGCAACTGAACGAATGATGAGCAATTGGTTGGATGATGTCTTTACCCAATATGAGAAGAAGGGCGGATTGGATGATTTGCCTGGCAAGGGCAAGCCGCTAGAGGTGCGAGGCGGAGATCCGTTGAATGGGGTGCTGCACAACGCGAATGTTGTCCCTTCCTGGCTTGCGCTTCAGCATGAGATTAGAGATGAACTGCAGCGTATTATGAAGCTGAGCAATGATCAGCCCCAAGCCGACGTATCGGCTGCGATGTCCGATGTGAATCAGAAAATCGTGAAATATAACGCGAGCGTGCCATCTACATTATTCCAGAAATCCAAGGTTACATTAGATACGATAGAGGGCCAATTGGCGAAATGGATGTAACAATAGTCCAGAAGCTGACATAAGAAGCAGATGCCCGCACGATCGGTTAGCGCCGATTGTGCGGGCATCTTACTGTTCAAGGAGCGAGTGGATTCGTCTCCTGCATCTTCAATTCCAGGGCAGCCATGTTGAAACCTTTATGCGGAATAGGATTTATTCGGGAAGAAGAGCGCTAATGTTCCTGGGCCTGAATGAGCGCCAACTGCGCAGCCAATGGAACTAATCAGGAAGTTCGTCATCCCGAAGCGTTCAGTAATCATCGACTTCAACTGCTCCATCGCTTCTGCGTCATCACCATGGGCGATGCCGATGACCTGCTGCTTGTCTTCGAGATTCGCTCGCTCCTCCATCAGTTCGACAAGGCGCTGAATGGATTTCTTTCTGCCTCTTACTTTATCGACGGGAATGAGTTTTCCATCCTCAACATGAAGCACGGGCTTAATATTGAGCAGTCCGCCAATGATGGCTGATGACTTGCTGACACGTCCGCCGCGATACAAATATTGCAGGTCATCGACCGTGAACACATGCTCCATTTGCCGGGCAAGGGATTGTGTGCGTGTAATAATCTCTTCCCTAGGCAATCCCTCACGCGCCCAGAGCGCAGCCTGTCTAACAACAAGGCCAAACCCGAGTGAAGCGCATTTGGAATCGATAATACTGCAAGTGAAGGACGGGAAGTCATCTTGTACCATATCATGCATAATGCGGGAAGAGGCATACGTTCCTGACAGTTCCGACGAGAACGCAATATAGATAGCTTCCTCGTTCGCTTCGGCAATCGATTGGAAGGTTGTCTGCAATACCTCCATCGAGAGTTGAGAAGTCTTATATACATTGCCTTCGCGCATGCCATCGAGCATGGCTTTCGGCGTAATTGTTACTCCGTCCTCATATTGTTCATTGTCTATAGTAACGATTAGCGGCATGACCGTAATCCCCAACTCGTCAATGACGGATTGAGGGAGGTCAACAGCGCTGTCGGTAAGAATGCGAATTGCCATAATCATTCTCCTTTTCTTCTTTCATGTTCATACCGAAGTACTTATCTCCATCATACCATGAGTTGAAGCGAAAGCGGTGAAGGAATGTGTTTATCAAGTGTTGTGAGTTAGTGGGATTTAATGGAAATGATGAAGCTGAATCATACAGTCATATTTCCCCTCCTTCATACATAAGGGTAGGAGAACGAATGAATTGACAGGAAATGAGGGGATAGAATGGCGAAGAACAAACGCGGTAAATCATTATGGAATCTACCTTCACGTGGCCGAGGTACATGTCCGGTCTGCGCCAGCACTCGCATTAAGCTGCTGTATAATCGGACAAGAGGGAATGGCGTACAGATTAAGGTATGCAAGAAATGCTTTCAAGCACCGCAGGAACGAATTGATGCTTCATAATGGCAAGTCCAGATCCGATCGTAAAATGCCATTGATTAAGAATAAATATTCTTCTTTTAGCTTCGCTTCTTAGGGATCACCGTTCTTATCGATGTGCCTACCATAGGTTGCCGCCCAGCGAGGGAGTGATTGACTGCCTGCGCAAGGGCGGTTTCTTCATGTAAGGCATGCCTTCACTTCCATGCTCTACTTCCTGTACAATAGACAGTAAGGGAGCAAAGCGCGAGGAGGAGAAGATATGATATTAACTATCCAGGAACGGGATGAGATGTTATCGCAGCTCAATGACAACCAACGTGAGTTCCTGAATCACTATCTCGTTCGCTCTCGCCGCACGGCGTTCGCCAATGCGATGGCGAAGGAGAAGGGGCATCATGTTCCAGAACATGCGGCACCAGAGGACATCGAGGCGCTGTTAGATGATTGGATTTATACTGGGTATAAAGATGCGGGGACGATAAGTCCAGAGCTGCGATGCGAATGCGGCCGTTCTCTTCGATATCAGCATGAGGTGAAAAACCGGAAAACAGGCGAGATCAAAAAATTCGGCATTGAGCACTTGAAGGAGCACTTAGGGATTGATGCTGCAATCGTGGCGACGATTAAGAAGGGATTCGAGGCCATTGATTATGAGCTTGATGAGATCTTGTTGAAGATAGCCAACGATTGGCAACCGGCTCCAGATGCCTATTCTGTGGCAGATTTGCCTGAACAGCTACAACGGCAATTGTCGCTTGGACTTCCCTTGTTGGACAAGCAGATCAATATGCTGCGACGCAAGCCGGTGGTGAGGAATGCTTCACCTTCGCCTAAGACAAGCGAGCCTAGCGCAGCTCCTGAACCTGCACCTGCTTCTGCACCGATTCTAGAGGAGTTCGACTTATGGTCGTGGACGGAGCCCGAGCCTGCTGCTGTGGTTCAAGAAGTAGTTAGTAGTGCTGGGAATGGGCTTACTGCTGCTGAACGGGCGGCCGTGAAGCAATATGTGGAGACTGGTGTTGGCAGTGCGAGAGTGATTAGTGAATTGTTAATACGTGATCATGGAACGCCAGATCGCCGGTATATAACAGGCAAGCCTCTAATCTATCCGGATGTATGCCAATTTATTGAGCAATCTTATCTAGATATTGCGGTCGAATTGAATGGAACTGAGGATCGCAAGTATACAGTGCGGTAATCGAAGCTGGACGGATAGTAGTAGAATGAGACTCGAATTTGATGTGAATCATTACTGGTCATGACGTTATGTACTCGAATGGTGGCAGAGTAAGAAATATTTTTCTGAAATAATGCATGTGATAGGTTGATTTTCCCTAATTGTTCTGGATATAATGTGTAAAATGAAAATCGACGCAACAACGTTGAACGGGAGAGTACTCTGCACAATCCGTGCTGCAGCGAATCGGGATGGTGGAAGCCGATACGGAATGAAGAGGAAGCGGACCCGGGAGTTGGCTCTGTGAACTGCCTTATATATGGGGACGTAGGGGAGCCCGGCGACAGCCGTTATTTATCGAGTGGACTCTTTTCGGAGCATCAAGCTTCCGGGTAGGGTCAAGTAGAGTGGTACCACGGGGATTCAAGCCTCCGTCTCTTTGTAGACGGGGGCTTTTTGACGTGTTGCGAACCGTAACCAACAACAGGAGGAGAAGGAACTTATGCTAAAAGAAATTGCCGCGCAAGTACTAGAACCTATTATGAACATGAACGGGGCAGACATCGAACGTGCCTTGGAAGTACCTCCGCAGAGCGAGCTGGGCGACTTGGCGTTCCCTTGCTTTCCACTGGCGAAGCAGTGGAGATGTTCTCCGCAGCAGATTGCGGTGGACTTTGCTGAACGCATCAATCAAGAGAGCGATAACATTCGGATACGAGCGGAAGCCTCTGGCGGATATGTGAATGTATGTTTTGATCAGGATTACTATGGCGAGGCTTGTCTTGCTCGCATGCAGGAGCCGTTATTCGGCAAGCTGTCGATCGGAGAGGGGCAGCGTGTCGTTATTGATATGTCGTCCCCGAATATTGCGAAGCCGTTCAGTGTCGGTCATCTGCGTTCTACGATGATCGGAAATGCGCTTGCTCACCTGTACGAAGCCGCTGGATACGAAGTGTTGAAGGTGAATCACCTTGGGGATTGGGGTACCCAATTTGGCAAGCTGATTACGGCCTATAAGCTGTGGGGGGATGATGACACGCTGCGCCAAGATCCAATCCGTGAGAGCCTGAAGCTGTATGTAAGATTCCACGAGGAGGCGGCTCAACAGCCGGAGCTGGAAGACGAGGCGCGCGAATGGTTCCGCAAACTTGAGGCGGGCGATGCAGAGACCGTACAGCTGTGGACGTATTTCGTTAACGCAAGTATGGTCGAATTCAACCGCATGTACGAACGACTCGGCGTTCACTTCGATCACTTTCTTGGCGAGAGCTTCTACAATGACAAGATGGATGCGGTCGTCGCTCATTTGCAGCAGCTTCAATTGCTCGAAGAAAGTGATGGGGCTATGGTCGTTCGTTTGGATGATGAGGGTATGCCGCCATGCTTGATATTGAAATCAAACGGAACAACAATTTACCCGACACGTGATTTGGCAACGGCTATCTATCGTAAGGAAGTTATGAAGGCTGACAAGCTGATTTATGTAGTTGGCGCGGAGCAGCAGCTGCACTTTCAACAGGTATTCGCTGTGCTTGGCAAGATGGGATATGAATGGGCACAGGAATGTACGCATGTACCGTTCGGGTTGATGACATTTGAAGGGAAGAAGATGTCTACGCGCAAGGGCAAGGTTATCTTCCTTGATGAGGTATTGAATGAGGCAGAGAATCGCGCGCTGCAAATTATCGAAGACAAGAATCCATCTCTGCAAGAGAAAGGCAAGGTGGCATCGAAGGTTGGGATTGGTGCGATCATTTTCGGTGACCTGAAGAGCAGCCGTATGCTGTCTGTTGACTTCAACCTGGAGGATGCGCTGCGCTATGAAGGCGAAACCGGCCCTTATGTACAGTTCACACTCGTCAGAGCGAAGAGCTTGCTCGTCAAAGGGGGATGGACGTCATACTCTGATTGTCCAGCGGATAGCGCGGTGCTTGGCAAGGTTGCAGCCGAGAGGCAAGGTGAGCAGTTGGGAAAGAAATCAATTGCGACAGGAGGAGTAAGTCAAGAAGCATGGATCTGCTTGAAGTCTCTCAGCAAGTATGAGCGTGCTCTTCAGATGGCGGTGGCCAGCAATGAGCCGTCCATCTTCGCTAGGTATTTGCTTGATGCAGCCAAGCAGTTCAACCGTTATTACCATCAGGAGCAGATTCTCGTGGAGAATGAGATCGAGCGCCGCCACAAATTGCGTATCGTCGCAGCGGTGGCACATGTGCTTGAAGCGGGGCTGAACCTGCTTGGCATTGAAGCGCCGGAACATATGTAGGGCGTTATATCATGTGAGTTGTGAAAAAGAGACTCGCATCATCTAGTATCACTTCATTGACTATGCGTATGTAAGGCATGAATTTCGTAGGGGTGGTGGGTTGGTTTGTACTCGCAATCTTAACCTGTCTATCTGTAGACGACAGAAGAGCCGCGGAGATATCGTCTCCCGGCTCACGCACAGGTCACATACAGGGGTCATGTACAGGTCACGTACAGATCATTTACAGGTCACTTACAGATTAGGCTTGATGCTACTGTCATTATCGCAATTTTGCCAAATTCCGGAGTGATGAGCGGGAGGTTCATCTGTTCAATGGCTGCTTTTGTATCCTATATAGCGTTCAGTCCATTTTTTCGGAAAATGGGATCAGGATTTGCTTCGCATTTTTGGATGTCATTAGGATAAACGTTTGAACTTTCTGTTCGTCATTTCTAGGAAGAGATGCTTTATTCATTTCACGGTATGCCCTGTGAAGCTCTGGATAGAGAAGATGTATTATATTTTAAATGTATAAAAGGATATTTAAGTATCGAAACTCGTGGTTGACAAAAGAGAAGAGATGTGAAAAGATCTACCTAACGAATATTAGTTAGGCTATAGATATGTCGTCGTAATTACACGAGGGAACGTTGCGTGCATTACCTAACGAGTATTAGTTAGTCTGAAGGAGATGAGTAGAATGACAGCTAACCGAATTATTGAGGTCGCGTTGAATCATTTTGCAGAACATGGCTATGAAGGGGCTTCCCTTGCGAATATCGCGGAACAGGTAGGCATCAAGACGCCATCTATTTACGCTCATTTCAAAAATAAAGATGATCTGTTTGTTAGCATAATCCGCCGTGCAGTACAAGAGGAAATGGGACACTTGCAGCGGTACATTCAGACTCACCGTGAGCATCCGATTAAGGATGTGCTGTACGGATGGATTCAACAGTATGAGGCACGCTATGAAACGAGCAATCAATTGAAATTCTTGCTGCGGGTGATGTTCTTTCCGCCTGTTATCATGCAGGAGCGAGTTATGGAACTGGTCAACGCCCATCTGGATCAGATGGAACGGGAGCTTATGGCCGTGTTCAAGCTAGGAGTGGAGCGAGCGGAGATTGATCAGCTGGATATGGAGATGATGACCGCTTCTTATATGTGTCTTGTTGATGGCATTCTCGTTGAAATGCTGCTTGGTGGCCCAGACAGATTCCGACGTCGCTTCGATGCTTCATGGCGCATATATTGGCGCAGCCTGACACGGGACTAGTTCGTGAAGTGGTATGAACAATGAATCTCTTGATTGAGAAGAGATATAGGAAATTTAAGAGTGGAGTAAGCTGCATCTGTGGGATGCAGTCATGGAATAGTGCTCATTATAGAGATAGCAAGGAAGGGAGAGAGCAACACATGAATAAGCATTGGATCTACGTATTTATCGCCGCCTTCTTTGAGGTCTTCTGGGTGATCGGATTGAAGCACGCGAACAATGTATGGGAATGGGGAGGTACGGCCATTTCAATTATTGTCAGCTTCTATGTGATGATTATGGCAGGCAAGAAGCTCCCTGTAGGGACGGTATATGCCGTATTCGTTGGACTTGGAACTGCAGGAACTGTCTTCGCAGAGATGGCTTTCTTTGGAGAACCATTCAAGATGATCAAAGTGCTGCTTATCCTTGTGATGCTAGCAGGTGTGATGGGATTAAAGCTGGTGACGAAGGATAGCGAAGCGAAGGGAGCTGAATCCTAATGGCTTGGATAAGTCTCATTGCAGCAGGATTATGTGAAATGCTTGGCGTGGCGATGATTAGTAAACTGAACAAGGATCGCAACTGGCAATCCTTTGTCTTTATGTCGACAGCATTCAGCGCTAGCTTCATTTGTCTGTCTATTGCGATGAAGTCGCTCCCGATGGGGACGGCGTATGCGATATGGACGGGAATTGGCGCATCTGGGGGTGCCATCCTCGGGATGCTCTTCTACGGGGAGTCCCGCGATTGGAAGAGAATCTTATTCATCTCCTTGGTACTCGGAGCAGCAATTGGGCTGAAGCTAGTTTCTTAATGTTGAAGCTGACAGGGCATCGTCGGGGCATTTGTGCAATTGGAATAGTCCGATCGTGATCCGTCACAAATGAAGAACAACGCCATACCATAATTAATCTTGTAAAGCGCCTCCCACTATCACCATGGGAGGCGTTTTTGTGACGTTGATTAGAAAATGAAGGAAACCCCGCCGTAGATATCGAAGTCAGTAACGACGTAGTACTCACTAGTAGAGTTCATCTTCAGAGCAGCAAGCTGTGAAGAACATGGGAAGGGGGATAAGACCGTTATGGAGTTGGCAGCTTGGGTGGATCAATTGTTAGAGAAGCAAGGATATAACGGATCGATCTTGCTGGCGTCACAGGGTGAGATTGTCATAAGTAAAGGGTACGGCCTAGCGAACGTGGAAGAGAGGCAGCCCATTAATAAGGATACAGTATTCAAAATTGCATCGATTGCGAAGCAATTTACGGCAACAGCCATTATGAAGCTGCAGGAGCAAGGGCTGCTTCGTGTAGAAGATAAGCTTGCGAAGTATGTACCTGAGTGTACAAGGCTTGCAGATGTTACGCTCCATGAGCTGCTCACTCACTCCTCTGGATTGGACGAAGATGCGTTAATTGATTGGAATGTACATGAGGATCTAAGGCCATTGCATACGCTGGCGCTCGATACCGTCACGCCATCCGGTGCAAAAGGGGCGTATCGTTATAGCAACTTCGGTTATGCGCTGCTTGGACTGATTGTAGAGAGACTGTCGGATCAACCGTATGAAGCGTATATCGAGAAGGAATTCTTCGAGCCATTCGGTATGACAAGAACAGGTGGACGTATGGATATACTTCGCAGTGAGCCGAACATGGGGATCGGCTATAGAGGGGGAGAACTTGCTTGGAAGGAAGATATACCAAGCCATAACAGTGCAGGAAGCATTGTCTACTCCACTACCGAAGACCTGTTCCGCTGGGATCGTGCCCTTCGCTCAGGCCAAGTGGCGAGTGCGGAGTCAATCGATGCGATCTTCACGCCGCAAGCTCGTATTGATGAGGAACGCAGTTATGGCTACGGATGGGTCGTATATCCGGATCGACCGCATATCTCGTATCATAATGGGGGATTATCGGGCTACAGCTGTACGATGATTCGGGATGCGAAGTCGGATTCGGTGCTTATTGCCTTGAGTAATTTAGCGGAAATCGGCATGCAGCCTATTGATGTACTGAAGCAGGGCTTGCAGGAGCATTTCCCAGCGTTCATGCAGCTGTAGCAGTAGCAGTAGCCTAGCCGCTAAAGGAGCGTACAGGTTATTCGGAACGGATTGTGTCAATTTGCAATTGCTTTACAACGGAATCAGTGCGTATTCAAGATTTGGCTGGGTAACGGAAGGAGTGCATCGCGCATGGCGATCCAAATATGCAGCAACTGTGGGTATTCGAACGAAAAGTCCGCATCGGTATGCATCGTCTGCAGTCACTCCCTGAAGGACGCCTCCTTACAGGGAACGCCAGAGGAAGATAAGCAATACAACGGCATCTTGGCTGTGAAGCAAGTGGAGCTTACATGCTCTGAGTGTAATGGAAATGTAGAGCAAGGCTCCACGGAGTGTAAAAATTGTGGTTCCATGATTACGAATCAGATTGCCAGTGAGAAGTCAGATGATCGACCTAGCGAAGAGCAAGCGTCAGAGCGCAATATAGGCTGCACTTCACTCTTGATCGTAATCATAGCCACCGCTATTTACCCAATTGTCGGAATCTTAGTGGGAGGCGTATATGCCTTCAACAACGACAAAGAGAAGCGGGGAGTCGGTATCGCGTTATTGGTACTGGGTTTATTGTTGAAGTTGGGCTACTGGGTGATGCGGTAATCGGGTATCGGTGGATGAGATACTTGACACCGAGTAACAGAACATGTAATTTATTTAGAAAATAAAACCACGAAAAGCGACGACCAAAGACATGAGAGTGAACGAGATGCACGTACAGAGAGGAGTCAACTTGGTGCAATGATTCCCTTGCAGCTTCATTCTTCCTACTTTGCAGCTGCAGATTCGATCTGCCGGGCGCAAGCCCGTTATGGAACATGTGAGAGCTGTCGGTATATGCCGACTGCTGAATTAGGGTGGTACCACGACAACGCATTCGTCCCTTATGGGATGGGTGCGTTGTTTTATTATGGAGAGAAGAAGAGGGGGATTGAGATGAAACAGAGTGAATTGTTCCTATCTACGATGCGGGATATGCCTTCAGATGCGGAGACTGCCAGTCATCGGCTGCTGCTGAGAGGCGGTTACATGCGGCAAGTTGCGGCGGGCGTATACTCGTATTTGCCGCTTGGCTGGAAAGTGCTTCGGAATTTACAGGAGCTGATTCGAGAAGAGATGGAGCGGGCAGGTGCTCAGGAGATGCTCATGCCAGCCATGCAGCCTACAGACCTGTGGCGGCAATCGGAACGGTATGAGGTATATGGTGAAGAGCTAATGCGGCTGTGTGATCGCCATGAACGGGAGTTCGTGCTCGGCCCGACACATGAAGAAGTCGTTACGGCACTGGTGCGAGATGAAGTCAATTCGTATAAGAGGCTGCCGCTTACACTGTATCAAATTCAGACGAAATATCGTGACGAACGACGGCCTAGACATGGATTATTGCGATGCAGGGAATTCATCATGAAGGATGCTTACTCCTTCCATCTGGATGCAGAGTCGCTTCAAGCTCAATATGATCGAATGGTTGACGCATACCATCGGGTGTTGCAGCGTCTGAATCTAACGTATTGTGCAGTGGAGGCAGATGCTGGCGCGATTGGCGGAAGCGGACGAACACATGAGTTTATGGCACTAACCAGCATTGGTGAAGATACGATTGTGTCTTGTGGGCATTGCGGATACGCCGCGAACCTAGAGAAGGCTGTAAGTCAGTCTGACTCTGCATCTGCGGCGAATATCGAAGCGCTAACCGATTCGCTCGAAGCTGGACATACGAAGGGAGTCGACACGAAGGTTGTCCAAATTGAAGAAGCACGTTCAACAGGGGAGGCACCGACAGCAAATATGCCTGCACGTGTCCACACCCCTGGGGTGAAAACAATTGAAGAGTTAACAGCCTATTTGCAAGTGGAATCGTCTCAAACGATAAAGACATTGTTATATGTAGCGGATGGAGAGCCAGTTGCGGTGCTCGTTCGCGGGGATCATGAAGTAAATGAAACGAAAGTCATGCGAGCATTGACAGCCAATAAGCTGGAACTCGCTGATAGCGAGACGGTCATGCGAGTAACAGGCGCTCCCACAGGATTTGCAGGGCCAGTTGGATTGACGATCAAGTGCCTAGTCGATAAGGATGCGGCTCACGTGGAAGACGCGGTTGTGGGAGCGAATGAGCAGGATTACCATCTGATGCATGTGAAGGCTGGGAGAGATTATGCACTTACTATGGTAGGCGATTATCGGAATGTCGTGGAGGGAGAACGATGCGTACATTGTGGTCATGCACTGTCGTTCCATCTTGGAATTGAGCTAGGACATGTCTTCGAGCTTGGAGCGAAGTATACGGATAAGCTGGGCGCACAGGTGATGAACAAGTCGGGTCAAATGCAGACGCTTCTGATGGGATGCTATGGTATTGGCGTATCCCGCATGATGAGCGCAATCGTGGAGCAGATGCAGCATGAACGAGGGCTGCGCTGGCCGGTGTCTGTCGCGCCATACTTGGTGCATGTCATTCCAGTATCGATGAAGGATGCGGCACAAGCTGAAGCAGCATCGAGATTGGCTGAGGATATGAGCAGCTTCGGTGCGACTGTGCTGTGGGATGATCGCGATGAGCGGTTCGGCGTGAAGCTGGCCGATGCGGATCTGATTGGCTGTCCAATTCGCATCGTTATCGGCAAGCATATTGCGGAAGGGAAGGTAGAACTTATACTTCCAGACGCCTGCACATCAGCTCTGGTAACGGTGGAGCAGGTGGTTCATACGGTGAGAATGTATACAAATCGGTCATGATCGGACGGTATGAGACATAAGGTGGAAGTGTGTGACATTCGAACAAAATGGAGGTCGTATGCTATGAATGCTTCGAAGCCATCATCCGATCAGCCGCTTCCATCTCAATCCGAACCGCAAGTTATATATCAAGCGGATGGCGCTCACTTACAGTGCTTGCGAGATACTCGTGAAAAGTTGCATCATATATGCCATTTGTATATGAATCGACCCGTCCGTATTCAGACGATAGACGGATTTATCTGTGATGGCGTTATTGTAAATGTGGATCGGGGAATTGTGTACGTACAGACGCAGCAGCCGGTTATGCAGCGAGGCTTGTACAATGCTTACATGTACAATAACGTCATCTTGCCGCTGGTGCTGTATGAACTATTAGTCATTACGCTGATGGTTACATAAGGCTGTATGCATCCGTGAACAATCACAATTAGCCCTTGCTATCGAAGCAAGGGCTGTTCGTGTATGGAAAGATAAAAACCGTGAATAGTGGTTGTAAATATTGGTTTAGTACTGTATAGTACTAATTATGAATGAGAGAAAACGAATACCACCATTATCGAATCGAGATCGAGTCATTGGCACGGCTGCAGCGCTATTTTTGAGTCAAGGGTATGCCTATACGAGCATGGATGAGATTATGCATGCGAGCAATGTGTCTAAGTCGAACATCTACTACCATTTCAAAAGCAAAGAGGAACTACTTGGTTCAGTGCTCGTCTATTGGATGGGACAATATGAACAGCTGCTAGGAAGCCTGCTTGAACGAACCGATCTAACCGTAGAGGAGCGAGTGGTGGCATTCGTGGATGCTGCTACGCAGCAGCATGAGCAGTGTGATGTTCAAGTGGGATGCCCCTTCATGTCGTTGTTCATGCAGAGTCCGCTTGATGCGGTCCAGGTTCGGCAGCAGATCGGACAATTCTTCGCTCAGCAGTTGCCTTTGTTCGAGCGGATGTTCGAGCAGGCAAGAGCAAGCGGAGAGATTGCAAGCCATCATCATCCGTATGGATTGGCAGTTGTACTGCTGTCCGCGATAGAAGGGGCACTGCTGCTAGGCGATACAGAACCAAGCCTGCCGCGTGTCCGGCATACGGTTGCACATTTTTTTCAACTGCTTCGCTAAGGCGAGGCTTTTTTTTGAAATTAATTAGAACTGTGTAGTACTAATTATCAGAGGGGAGCGGTAACATGATGAACAACAAGAACACGATCTTGATTACTGGGGCAACGGGGTTTATTGGAAGAGAGGTAATCCGGCAGTTGAAGGATGGTGATGAAAGGCTGTTGCTTCTCGTACGTTCCGCGGCACGAGCAGAGAAGCTATTCCAGCAGTACTCGGAATCGGTAAGAAGCCGTATTGTGTTCATCGAGGGGGATTTGGAGCAGGAATGTCTGGGATTGAAGAAGGAGGATTGGCAATTGGCGAGGCAATCTGATGTATTGATCCATGCCGGTGGAGCGATGCAGATTACGCAATCAAGTTCAACAGCAGAGCGAACCTTCCTTCACGGTGCTCAGGCAATAAGTCGGTTAGCGGAAGAGATTCATGGTAGCAAGGGACTTCGACGCTTCATTCATGTAGTTGGCTATATGAGCCCCTTTCAACAAGACACGAATGTTAGCGGGCTTTCCATTGATGATGTGAGTCGGTTCGTGCCGCCCGATGCTGCCCCTTACGAACGTATGAAGTTCACGGCGGATCTGTGGATTCGTCAAGAGGCTGCTCGAGTTGGCTATTCGCTATCTGTTGTCAATCCTAGCACCGTTATTGGTTCTAGGCCAACTGGAAGTACGCCGCAGCTGGATGGCCTTGGGATCTTAGTGAAGGCGGTTCGCAGCAGATTGATGCCGGTCGTTCCAGGAGGGAAGCATTATTGGCTGCCTCTTGTAACGAATGACGAGGTCGCAGAAACTATTGTGTTGCTGGCTAGGGATCAGGCGAATTCAACTCGTCAATCAGCAACATACAATCTTGTTGGTGATAAGGCCGAACAACCAAATATGACGGAGCTATTACGCGAAATTGCTCGGCAGCTCCACGTAGGAGCGCCAGTGATGTCTATGCCAATCCGGTTGCTATCGGCCATTATGAGATATGGTGGGGAAAAACTGACGGGCATTCCGTCGCAATCATTGGCGTTCGTAACGGATCGCAGCTTCAATAATGATTCGGCGAAGCAACTGCTGCATCAGAGTTCGATACGTCAGGGTTCGAATCGTACACCACTGGATTGCAGAGACATATTACCGTTTGCTATTGCAGATATGGATTACCGTCTCACATTTCCGGAAGACAAAGGGGAGAGAAGCTTCGCCAGAGGTCGCTTCGGTTCGATGGCTGCGTGGATTAGGGAAGGATGCGGAGTGCCGATTGTACTGCTGCATGGCTGGCTTAGTCAAGCAGACGATCTGCTTCCGTTGGCAGCTGAACTGTATCAGCGAACGGGCCGTCCACTAATTGTTCCTGACTTGCCGGGGTTCGGTCGCTCACCTTCAATTGGTGGGGCTGACCGAAATCTGGCAACGGGCATTGTGGACAGCGTTGCGGCGGCCATTCAGCTTCAAGAGCCCGTAACCCTGATAGGTCATTCTTATGGTGCGTGGGTAGCGAATGAATGTGCCATTCGGTTACATGGCAGTGTGGAGGAGCTGATTATGCTGCAGCCTGTGCTGCAGCGGCCGCGTGGTGCTGTAAGGGCATTTATCAGCCGCGGACGCACACTTGCAGCTTTTATGCTGAAGCACATGCCTGCTTCGTTAATGAATAAGGCAATGCTACGCGAGGGAGTGTTCGAACATGCGTCGTCAATTCCACACGGGTATGTGTCAAGAATGAAGGCTAGTTTTCGTTCTCCTCGGATTGCTAATGCGAATGCTTCTATCATGCAAGCCATCTATCATCAATTGCCGAAAACGATGACTTCGCCCAAAGAAGTAAAGCTGGCTAGTTCGCTCGTAGGAATCGTATGGGGGGAGAAGGAGAGGCTGCATCAGCTGCCTGCCTTACTCGAGGGAGATGAGCGTCTAGTTCGCTTGCCGTATGGGCATCATTTTCCCTTATCGCATTCAGAAGCAGCTGCGTCGGCTATCGCTGCGGTGCTGGGCGAAGAAACAACAACAGAGCAGAATATTTAGGCGTGATCCATTTTATTAGCCGCCTACCTTGTCTTGAAGCTGGATGGATTCGTGTATACAATAAGGGAGTGTGAGTGCCGTCTAGCAGAATGGAGGGATTGAGGATGGCATTCGGAGCCAGAGTGCTGAAGACAGGGATTGCGGTTACGCTAGCGTTGTTCATTAGTCAAATATTCCAGTTCAAAACCCCGGTCATCGCCGCCGTTGCCGCGATATTTGCGATGCAGCCTTCGATTTATCGTTCATGGAGATATTTTCTTGAACAGCTCCAGACGAATACATTGGGCGCTGCAATCGCCTTATTAGCAGGGATGTATTTCTCGCATGAGCCGATAGCCGTCGGTATTGTATGCGTACTGGTCATTATGATTTGTCTGAAAATGAAAATGGAAGAGACAGTAGGGTTGACGCTCGTGACCGTCATTGCCGTTATGGAAGCATCAGGTCAATGGGATTTCGCCCTGCTTCGCTTCGCGCAGATATTGATCGGTATTGGTTCTGCTTGTCTTATTAATATTTTGTTCTTCCCGCCGAATCCGAAGGCACAGTTCATTACGTTGATTGAATCATGCTTCAGTCGAATGTCGCTGCTGCTGAGAACCGTCATCTCAGATGAAATGAAAGAATCCGTGTTCCAGGAAGAGAAGCAAAGTCTGGTGGATTCACTGAAGGTACTCGCCGATAAGTATAAGCTCTTCGAAGAAGAGACGAAGAAGCTGAAGCGAGCGAAATATAGCCGCTCACGCGAGTTGGTTGTATATAAGCAGCTGCTGCATACGCTCCGCAGCGGAATTGAGGTGCTGGAAGCTATCGATGAACATTACTTCCAAGCAGCCCGTGAGCCGGAGACGAATCAATTGTTCGATCAACACTTGGAAATGCTGATTAAATGTCATGAGCATGTACTGTTGAAGTTCGAAGACAAGGTAAAGCCGAACAGCTTGGAACTGGATAAGATGGAGGAAGATAATGAGCAGTTCATGCAGATCACGATGAAGCTATGTTCCCAAGATGGCAGTGAGATGTTAAGGTTGTCCATTGTTGCCGCGGCCATGTATGAATACGGCTTCCAAATTGCAAGATTGGATCGCCTTGTCGGCCACGTCGAGAAAGATTCAGATGCGTAGCAGCAGATGCTGTGCAGCATATTGAATCTTTTCGTACCGCGCGGGTTCCCAGCGCGCTGTATTCCGCTGCATGACGGCGGTCAGTCGACCACAAGGTTCACATGAATAGCAGAATAAATAACCTATTATCGTACCAAGAGGGAAGATGGCTGATGACAGCTGTCTTCTTTCTTTTTTTATCAGCAGGATTCAATAAAGCTGTACTCCCATGCTTTTGTACTGCTCGAATGAATATCACGCATGGCAGCTTCGATATATAGATGTGAGACATAAGGACGGAACATGCAATCAATTTTGGGAAAGCTTAGAAAAGATTTCGTTGGAAATTCATAATTTTAGGCATTGAACTGATGGCAAGAGCGATATATGTAAGGAGAAGGGTTGACTCTTTCATTCAGATTGGAGTGAAGTGTAGTGGAATCGGTTCATTTGGAGCATGAGGTGCTAAATAGTTTCCAAACTTGGAGAGGATGGGTAATCGAAGTTTTGAATAAGGTAGACGTGGAAATTGTCGATACGATCCCAGCAGGGTGCAATAACTCTATCCGTTGGCATGCGGGTCACCTTGCTGTGGCATGGGATCAAGGAATTTTCCAGAATGTCTTTAAGGAAAAGCACTTGCCTGAACATTATGTGGGCTATTTCGCCAATGGAACAAGTCCTTCGCAATGGAATGGGGATGCTCCTGCTCTGGCGGAGATCATCCCCCATTTGGAGGCACAGCGTCATATGATTTGTGAGCGAATTGTGGGAAACTGGGATCTCGACTTGGTCAATCCTTTTCTTCAATTTACGAAGGCTAGCCCAATGTTCTTCTTCTTGTTAAGTCATGAAGCTATGCATTTCGGCCAGATTAGGTCATTTATCAAGACGCTTGAAGCATCCCAGCCGAATCCAATCTAAGTACTTCGTCGATAAAAGCATGTACCGATGGGCAATGTCATTATGCATGTCAGAAAGGGATCAAAGAAAAAAGAGCCGTGTACCGGCTCTTCAGATTGTTGAGAAACCCTGTCTTTTTAAAGGCAAGGGTTTCTTTTGTTTTGCAATCTAGGGATGAAAAGAGAACCGCTGGTGGTTATCCTCGTCTTTCTAGGCGATCCAGGTGGATCGCCATCTTCTTCATGTTCTGTACAGCCGCTGTCATCAAAGCTTGTTCCCTGACATTCTGCAATCCGCGCAAACGGCAATAGCGAAACCCATGGAGCTCTTTGGCATCCGCGAAGCTTCGCTCTATCGTTTCTTTCCGTTTTCGGTATAAATATTTGCCGGATCTA